>JACCDX010314718.1_pt1 | contig 26654 bp, 9 predicted proteins | sample 7449681 | NCBI WGS metagenome assembly JACCDX01 (sample SAMN15323450, study PRJNA562643) | freshwater metagenome | isolation source: river surface water | place: USA:Blue River Watershed | collected 2017-08-18
ACTTCTCACCAGGAGATGCAGGGACTTTCTTGCTTTTATCCCGGAATTTCTCGTCGATAGTGATATCTACCGTCTCTCCCAAGTCGGCCTCCTGGTCGATAAAATATTCTTTTAGGTCCGAAATCGAACTACACGGGCTCATAGATATTGGACTATTGCTTTTAATATAGGTATCAGCACACTGTTGCATTTCTTCATTGCAATGAATACTGGCATTTATATCTCCAATACTGTCAAGGCGGTTGCGAACAAGGGCAAAATCGATATGACCATAGGAGGCAACATCGCGGCCCGCCGCCCCCGCAAGATCATCAATGATTTCTATATTTATGTTTCCACTGCTTCCGGCTCTACTAATTAATCCACTATTTATAGGCGATGAAGAAGATGAGGAGGATGAGGAAGATGATGATGTATGTTTATCAGCCATTTATAAGATAGTTATGTAGAAATAGTTATATACAAACAATAATATATATTATTTCGAGACCTACTAACAAAAAACAACAGAAAACAACAAAAAATTGATTAAAACAATGAGACCTATTTATTAATACTAGCTAACATCATTTATTATATTACATTAACAAGGAATTAATATGTCAGATACCGAAGAAAACCCGCAACTAGAACAACCCACAAAACAAAAACAAAGAAAACAATTAACCGCGGAAGAAAAAGAACAAAACCGTCGCATTGCACAATATAAAAAATTACTAAACAAATTCATATTAACATCCCGTTTTAATAATAATACAGCTCAACAAAATAGGGAATATCGCGAAAGAACAAATACAGGGTGTATTTATTGCAGTCCGACCCAGGTCTCACAAACAGTGCCAGTTGATGCAATCACATTTGTATTAGAAATGAATAATGAGACCAATCAAATAATGGGTATCGGACTTATCAAAAACCATCCTATTGTAGGCAAATATTCGGTATATAGGGAACACAACTATAATAGGTATGTTTTTATAGGAAAAACACGGATAGATCGCAGCCAGATGAATGAACAGGAAGAGGCGATTATGAAAGCATTAGACACACTGTGTTTTAAGGGGATGTCTAATATAAAACGGGCAAATGGATTGAAACAATTCCCAGTAGCAATGCAATATAAAATGCTGGGGATTATTAATTTAGTTGATTTTATTTCGAATATGTTCAAACAGAGAATGCAAAAAGAAAAAGAGAAATCGAATACATCTGAAACAATCAAACAATCAAATAAACAAACAATCAAATAAACAAACAATCAAATAAACAAACAATCAGATAAACAAATAAACAAACAATCAATCAAACAAACAAAATATATAAACCTTTTTTATAGAAGATATACATAGAATATAGAAAATGGAAGATTGGTATAATATAAAAAATTACAATAATGAAGAACTGTATAATATATTGGATTTAAATAACAACCCGACAGACCGTGAGCTAGAGGCATCTATAATACAAAAAATCAAACAATCGCGCAGTCTCCCTGTTCAAAATGCATCCACCCAGAAAATAGTGGAGTTTTTTGTATCGGTTTATGACCGTTTTTTTAGTGAAGCTGAAAGCGACAACTCACAATCCAGAGAGTACACTGATGACGAATTATTTCAAGAAGGTTTTTCACAAATGAATATTTCTAATACAATACTCGACCCAAAAACCCCACAAACCATAAAAATTGGAAGCGGACAAGCTAGCTCTACAGACATAATAACAGACAGTGATAAACGAAACCAAGCCTTGTCTGAAAATAAAGACAACGAACTGAGTGGCAAAAACCAGGCAATTCAAACAATAAAACAACTCGATTATGTGAAAGGCAAAATCAATCCGCTGTTAAAACAAACAATAAAGCGAGTTATTTATATAGACAGTCAAAACAGAGATAAACAATTCGAAAAAACAAACGCAGATGGGACAACAACCTACATTACACGATATATATCAACTGATTTCACGTTCGACTTGTCAGAACCATTGCGCGACGTAGTCGCGCTTCGCCTCTACTCTGTTAGTATACCATATACATATTATACGGTTAATAGCAATTTTGGCGGTAATTTCTTTTATTTAAAAGGCAACTCGCCAGGAATAGACAATGAGGCATTTTATTATAAAGTCGAAGTCGGTCCTGGTTTTTATGACCAAACAACTCTTACTGCAGCAGTGAATTCATCAATCAACAGTCTCAAAACCACATACACTGATGTCAGTTTTGGAACAACATATATGTCATATAATTCAACAGAAATAACAGCAACATTAAATCTTGATATCAAGAACTTTTTCAGCGAAAATGATTACCAGGTTATATTTCCAAGCACACAAGGAAAAAATATTGACCCCAGTGGCAATCTACCGAGCCGTTATAACCAATCACTCGCAGCATATCTCGGCTATAATACAACAACATATGATGCAAATGCTATATATTCATTGAGAAATTTACCTTTAACAACCGCCGATAACTATGGACCAACACAAATTGCGCGTGATTATACTCTAACTGAAAGTAATAAATCTTTTACAATTATTCAATACCAAGGACCCGGCGAATATACAGGTCAGACAGCACTTAGCACAACAACAATCAGTCTTACTTTAACTATCAACACAACATATTCAAGATCAGAATTAGAGACAAATTTAAACACGGTGCTTGCTGCATCGCCATATCTAACAAACTCATCTATTACCAGGGTTGATATAACAGATATTGGTGCAATAAATACTGCAAATTCTTATTACAAATTAACAATAAATTTAAATAAATCAAACACATCTATCAAAAAAGATGAAGACCTGAAAACAGTTATAATATTTCCAACAGAAACAGGCACAACTAACCCAATTTGGATACAAAATACGTCCACCGGATGCTTCCGTTTCCAAAAACAGAATAACGAATTAAGTAATATATATGGCGAGACCCCGATTTATCAGAGTAGCTATCCTATCACTAGTAATCCATATATAGTATTTAAATGCAATGCAACAGGATATTCAAATGGTTATAATGGAAATTATAATAGTTATTCAAGTGGAGCAGGAACAATAACACAAGATGTCTCAGGTATGTATGTGAATGATATGAAGATTGTTTTATTAAATGGCACATATACATTAACCCAGTATATTATTGCAATTAATACATCATTGACTTCATTTAATACCACATATTCGACTTTTCCAAATAATAATACCAAAATGGAGTTGAATGATACAACAGGCAAAATGAATTTTAAAATAGATATTAATCGAACATTCAGTGAGGAGTTGTTTGATATTAGTTTCAGCAGTTTTTTTGTAGACACTGGCGGAAACGGTTTTCAATTAGCTCCTTTAATAAGCTATCATTTAAATGCCACATCATCTTGGACATCAACATCATATGCAGAAAAACCATCTTATATTTATAATGGCGGCGATATTTTATTTACAATATATCCTAATTCATTGATATCACAAAATCCAATAGCAGCTGTTTCACCCTGGGTAATAAGAATGGCAACAGGATATAATGATACTGCTAAAAAAAGAGAAGATTTTATTACATATGTAAACACGTCTATTCAAAACTTTCAATCTACATTAGGGGATTTTCCATTGAGTAATTCAAATTTTAATATATTATCAGATGGAACAATTGCAACCGCATCACTGAGTATTAATATAACAAATACCCTCACAGAAAATAATTATAGTCTATATTTCTATGATCCATCAAATAATTTTAATGCAAACTCAAATAGTTGGGTAAATAACCTTAAATATGATGCATCTTATCCTACACTAACAACAATACCAGGACAGACATATGCATTAGTAGAAGCAACATCACAGACTAGTTCATTTACGTGGACCATTAATGAACCCACTTATTTCACAATTAAAGGCATTACAAATGGGGTCTCAACAACAAGCGCTGCAAATGATATAACAATTAATATACCACTCGGCACATATACATATGAACAACTATTTAATGAAATTAACACACAATTTGCAAACAATCCACTAACCGTCGGTTCAACAATTAATAGAGGAACAAAAACAAATCCAGTAGGAGATTATGCTATGTTTCATTTAAATATTAATAAGACCTTCACTACAACAGATTATAAGGTTGTATTTTATGATACAGCCAGTTTTGTTAAATGTAATTTCGGGGTCTCGGGTGTTAAAAATGCAACGTGGGATACAACACTAGGCTATTTAATGGGTTATCGCAATAATATCGAATATGATTTATTAACCTATATTACAGCTAATCCAGACCAACAAACAAATAATGTTGTCAACTTCAAGGGAGACCAAGGGTTCAATACAAACACATTCAGGTCGTTTTATATTATATTAGACGATTTCGTTCAGAACCGGTTGAATGATGGTTTAGTGACAATTACCCGCCAAGAAACGGCAATCCCATTACCATCATATGCCACTTTAGCACAACAACAATGTGTAGACGGCGAGACAGTATTTACTGGAAATGCGCCGCAACAAGGTGGAAACCAATTAACACAGGCACAAATAGCAGCGGCCAATGCAATTGCTAGTAATCAGCGTAATTCACAGTCGAAAAAAATAATGACACAAGACCCATATATCAAAGATATATTTGGAATAATACCAATGAAACAAGGAAAGCCTGGAGAACTTTATACCGAGTTTGGTGGAACCCTGCAGAACCAAGAGCGCCTTTATTTTGGTCCCGTCAATATACACCGAATGCGTATAAAATTAGTGGATGACAAAGGCAATACAGTGGATTTAAACAATGCGGACTGGTCATTTTCATTTGTATGTGAACAGTTGTATCAGCAGTCGTCCATTGGTGGTTCATAAGCCTGCATCATCCATCATAAATAAAATCCAATAGTATATTATATTTATCACATATAATACACGTTCTCTATAATCAATCAATCAATGCTAGTAACAGAATTAATCGGCTTTTATGGACCATTTATATTGTTTGGAATATCAGTATATTACTTGGTCCCATACAAACAACATATGTTTTATTATATTATATTTTTCTTTGTTAATGGAATAGTAAATGTGGTCTTGAAAAATATAATTCGAGACCCACGCCCAGATGGTTTTAATAAACGTCATTCATATGATATGATAGAATATAAAGGCATTGAATATTATGGTATGCCATCCGGCCACAGTCAATCTGTCTTTTACACAATATCATATACGTGGTTTGTAGCCCAAAATGTATATTTATTATTGGCTGGTTTATTCATAGGTCTCATTACATTAAACCAACGATTTGCAACCAAAAAACATACTGCGGAACAGTTGGCGGTCGGTGCATTTGTAGGCACAGCATTCGGCTATATGAGTTGGTATGTATCCAAGAAAATAATGCAAGGTTAACAAAACTCCAGGTAAGGTCTCATAATAAAATATATTTTGTATATGTAATATATATTTTATGTCTCAAAGTGATTATATTCAATATAAAAAGGTCGCCAATGAGTTGCGCATTAACGGAGTAACCGACAGAACATATCCAGTTGATCCTGTATTTACCTCACGTGATTATACTGACTTCAAAGGCTATGCTTTAGAAACAACGGTCAGCAACACGAAAATCAATTATAACCAGCTTATTCCATCAGGCAAGAAAATCATTTATAATATGGAGAAAAAAACCACTAATTGCCCAACATTCCCATTATGCAGAGGCACCAATACCCGCAGTAACCGCGTTCTTCTAGGTGGGTCTCGCATTGGTCCTTGGAGAAATTCGAGACCTTTGGAAGAAAAACAAATAGCCAAATCAATCACTGAATTACCATTATGTGCTTGTTCCAAGATATAAGCCCCGCTATATAATACTTATATCAGACCTTTTTCATAAGGTCTCAAAAACCATAAAAACCATAAAAATAATTATTATCAAAAAATAATATATAAGTGTTTATTGTAATATATATATCTTAATAATTTATATATATTATAGACTATGACATCTTTAGTGAATACGGGTCCAACGGGAATAATGGGATATACCGGGCCAACTGGACCTGCTGGACCAGCGGGAATTGTGGGAACCACAGGCCCCACTGGTCCATTAGGGTTTAACGGCCCAACCGGAAACACTGGGTCAATGGGTCCAGCCGGATTTACAGGATTAACGGGTATGACTGGCTGGACAGGTCATACTGGTGCAACAGGTTATACAGGTGTAAAAGGTGACACTGGTGTAACCGGTCCACGAGGTACCAGTTTTACAGGCGCAACCGGCGCAACTGGTATAACAGGTCCATCAGGTGTTACTGGAGATACAGGCGCAACTGGTTGGACGGGTCCTGCAGGTCCTATGGGTGCAACCGGCTATACTGGTGTAACTGGTCCAACAGGTTGGACTGGATGGACTGGTCAAACAGGACAAACAGGTATGACAGGTGAAACTGGGCCAACGGGTTGGACTGGATGGACTGGTGAAACTGGGCCTACTGGTCAGACCGGTGCCACTGGTGAAACCGGGCCTACGGGTCAGACCGGAGCCACTGGTCCTACCGGCGCCACTGGTCATACGGGTTATACTGGTGATACTGGTGATACTGGTGATACTGGTGATACTGGTGATACTGGGCAAACTGGTCCACAAGGCGTAACCGGTCCAACTGGTGATATAGGTTATACTGGTGATACTGGTGCACCAGGAGGAACTGGTGGAACCGGACCTTCGGGTCCAACCGGTGCTACAGGTGCTACCGGTGCGACTGGTGAAATGGGTGTTACTGGTGTAACTGGAGATACTGGTTATACAGGTGCAACTGGTGATACAGGCGCGACTGGTGAAACTGGACCAACAGGGCAAACTGGTAGTACGGGTGCTACTGGTGCTACTGGTGATACAGGCGCCACTGGTGAAACCGGACCAACTGGTGCAACTGGTGCTACTGGTGCCACGGGTGCCACTGGTGAAACCGGACCAACCGGCACCACAGGTGCCACTGGCCATACAGGTGCCACTGGCCATACAGGTTTACAAGGACCGCAGGGTCCACAGGGTGTAGCAGGTGTAACAGGTAGACAAGGTGTTGCCGGTCCAGCAGGAGCGGCTGGTGTGACTGGATATACCGGGGAAACAGGAGCCACTGGGGCAACTGGTGCTACTGGAGCAGCTGGCCAAACCGGTAGCACAGGTTATACTGGTGCTACAGGTGCTATGGGTGCTACAGGTGAAACTGGAGCAACTGGTGAAACCGGCGCTACCGGTCATACTGGTGCAACTGGTGAACAAGGCCCAACTGGTGATACTGGTGTTAGAGGTGATACAGGCGCAACTGGTGATACAGGTATGACTGGAGAGACCGGCGCAACCGGCCATACGGGTGCTACTGGAGAAAAAGGTGATACCGGTGCTACCGGAGACACAGGAGCAAAAGGTGATACTGGAGATACTGGTGAACAAGGTCTACAAGGGCCAACGGGTCTACAAGGAGATACAGGTAGTATAGGTTATACAGGAGCTACTGGCGAAAGAGGACATACTGGAGACACTGGAGATACAGGAGCTATAGGTGCAACTGGTGCAACCGGCGCCACAGGAGCAACCGGAAACACAGGTGATACAGGTGCCACTGGTGAAAAAGGTGATACTGGCTACACGGGTGCAACTGGTGAACGCGGTCATACTGGAGATACTGGAGATACTGGTGCGACCGGATGGACTGGTGCTACAGGCGCCACAGGCGCAACTGGTGCTATGGGTGCCACAGGCGAAACAGGTCCAACAGGTAATACAGGTTTTACTGGTGCAACTGGAGACACTGGAGAAAAAGGTGAAACTGGTGATACTGGTGCTACTGGTGAAACTGGTGCTACTGGTCATACGGGTGCTACTGGTCCAACTGGAAATACTGGTCATACGGGAACAACTGGTGCCACTGGTGCAACTGGTGATACTGGTGATACTGGTCCAACTGGACAAACAGGAGGGACCGGTGCAACTGGTGATACTGGTGATACTGGTGCGACTGGTCCAACGGGTTCAACTGGTCGTCCAGGACAGACTGGTGAAACAGGGCCAACTGGTGAAAAAGGTGATACTGGAGCAACCGGTCAAAAGGGTGATACTGGCGGAACGGGTGCAACAGGTGCAACTGGAGCAACGGGTCAAGTAGGTCGTATGGGTCCCCAAGGTCCACAGGGCCAGAAGGGTGATACCGGAGCCACTGGTGAAACGGGTCAGACAGGTGCTACCGGACACACTGGTGAAAAAGGTGATACTGGTGAAACTGGTGCAACTGGTGATACAGGTGCTACAGGTGCAACTGGTGCTACGGGTGCCACTGGTCAAACAGGTGAACGCGGAGATACAGGTGCAACTGGTGCAACTGGAGACCGTGGTTTACAGGGAGATACTGGAGATACAGGAGATACAGGAGATACAGGCGCAACTGGTGCAACTGGTGCGACAGGTATAGCGGGTCTCAGAGGTGCAACCGGTGCTACTGGTGCTACTGGTGAAACTGGTGCCACTGGCCAAACTGGTGCCACTGGCCAAACTGGTGCCACTGGTGCTACTGGTGAAACTGGTGCACGAGGTGATACAGGTGTAACAGGTCCAACAGGTGCACCTGGTTTAAAGGGTGACACTGGTGCTACTGGTCCTGGTGGAGAAAAAGGTGATACTGGTCCTACTGGTGATGCTGGCCCAACTGGCGAACAAGGCCCCACTGGTGAAACCGGCACAACAGGTGAGACTGGTGCCACGGGTGCAACCGGCGCCACTGGTGCAAAGGGTGATATAGGTGCCACTGGTGCGACCGGACAAACAGGCGCAAAGGGTGATACTGGTGATACTGGTGATATAGGTCCACAAGGTCCGGCAGGCCAACAAGGTGCTACAGGTGCTACAGGTGCCACGGGTGCAACCGGCCAAATGGGTGCAACGGGTGAACGCGGTGAACAAGGCGCAACAGGTGAAACAGGTGCCACAGGTGCAACCGGCCAAATGGGCGCAACGGGTGAAACCGGAAGTACTGGTGCAACTGGTGCAACTGGTGACACTGGTCCAACTGGTAATACAGGTGCAACTGGTTTGACTGGTGATACGGGTGCTATAGGTCCACGTGGTCCTCGTGGTCCAGCAGGTCCACAGGGAGATACAGGTATAACAGGCGTAACAGGAGCAACTGGATGGACTGGATGGACTGGTATGACAGGAGATACAGGTATGACAGGTGCAACGGGTATACAAGGTCCTGCAGGAAGCACAGGACCAACTGGTGATCGTGGTCTACAAGGAGACACAGGTGGAACCGGTGAAACTGGTGCAACCGGTCATACTGGTGTAACAGGCGCTCGTGGTGCAACAGGTGCAACTGGAGAGACCGGTGATACAGGTGCTACGGGTGCAACTGGGCAAACCGGGCAAACTGGGCAAACAGGTGCAACGGGCGCAACAGGTGCAACTGGTGCAACTGGCGCAACCGGACAAACCGGACAAACAGGCGCTACTGGACAAACAGGCGCAACTGGCGAGACAGGAGCTACAGGTGAAACTGGACAAACCGGACAAACAGGTGCAACCGGCGAGACTGGCGCAACTGGTGAGACCGGAAGCACAGGTGCTACTGGCCAAACAGGGCAAACAGGGCAAACTGGTGATACCGGTGCTACAGGATGGACTGGTGCTACAGGCGCAACTGGGTGGACTGGAGCAACTGGACGCACTGGTCAAACCGGAGACACGGGTGCTACTGGTGCAACTGGTGCTACCGGCGCCACTGGTGCAACGGGTATAAGAGGTCCAAAGGGTGATGATGGTGATTTTGGCCCAACTGGTTATACTGGTGATACTGGTGATACGGGTGATACAGGTATAACAGGCCCAACGGGTAATACAGGGTATACAGGTGCAACCGGATGGACTGGACCTACAGGTATGTCTGGTCGTGATGGAGATACTGGTCCAACAGGTAATACTGGGTGGACTGGTGCAACGGGTGCAACGGGTGCTACGGGTGTAACTGGTGAAACCGGACCAACTGGTAATACAGGTTACACAGGTGCAACGGGTGCAACAGGAGAGACTGGTATGACAGGGTATACCGGCGCAACGGGCGCAACGGGTGCAACGGGTGATACAGGCGTAACAGGGCAAACGGGTATGACTGGATGGACAGGAGCAACGGGTGCTACGGGTGCTACGGGTGATACAGGTGCAACAGGCGCTACTGGAGTGACTGGATGGACTGGTGATACCGGTGCCACAGGTGTAACAGGACAAACAGGTCAAACTGGTCCACGTGGTCCACCAGGTCCAGCAGGTGCAACTGGTAATACAGGTGCAACTGGACCAACCGGTGTGACTGGTGGCACAGGTATGTCTGGTCCTTCAGGTGCAACTGGTGCAACTGGTCAAACGGGGCCAACGGGTGTAACAGGGCCAACTGGTGTCACTGGTCCTACCGGCCCAACTGGTGCAACTGGTGATACTGGTGTAACAGGTCCAACTGGACGTACTGGATGGACAGGTGAGACTGGCCCAAGTGGACCAACAGGTGAAACCGGACCAACAGGAGAAACTGGCGCTACTGGACCTACTGGAAGTAGTGGGCCAACTGGAAGCACTGGTCGCACGGGTCCAACGGGACGCACAGGCGCAACCGGTCCAACTGGTGATACTGGTGCAACTGGTGATACCGGAGATACTGGTGATAGTGGTCCAACGGGGCCATCTGGTCATACAGGTGCAAGTGGATGTAGTGGTGATACTGGTGATACTGGTGATACTGGACCTACTGGTCCTACGGGGCGCACTGGGCCAACTGGTCGCACGGGTGCAACCGGGCCAACCGGTAGTACAGGTGCGTCTGGTCCAACTGGAGAAACAGGAAGTACAGGTGATAGTGGGCCAACTGGCAGCACAGGTGATAGTGGACCTACTGGTGAAAGCGGGCCAACTGGCAGCACAGGTGCGTCTGGTCCAACAGGACAGACAGGAAGCTCTGGACCTACCGGGCAGACTGGAAGCACAGGACCTACTGGTGAAACAGGAGCATCTGGCCCAACTGGAGAAACTGGCAGCACTGGTCCAACCGGAGAAACTGGAGCATCCGGGCCTACAGGACAGACTGGAAGCACTGGACCAACAGGCGCAACTGGCACAACAGGGCCAACTGGTAGCACAGGTTATAGCGGACCAACGGGGCAAACCGGTAGCACAGGTCCAACCGGCACAACAGGTGAAAGCGGACCAACTGGACAGACAGGTCAATCAGGACCAACTGGTCATACAGGAGCAAGCGGTCCTACTGGAACAACTGGCAGCACTGGACCAACTGGACAGACAGGTCAATCAGGGCCAACCGGTATGTCAGGAAGCACAGGACCAACTGGCACAACTGGGGCATCAGGACCAACAGGACAAACAGGTAATACTGGCCCAACTGGCACAACTGGAGCATCAGGACCTACCGGGCAAACAGGTCAATCAGGACCAACTGGCCCAACTGGTAGCACTGGCCCAACTGGTAGCACAGGAGCATCAGGACCAACAGGTCAAACAGGTAATACAGGACCAACTGGAGAAACCGGCTCATCAGGACCATCTGGTGCAACAGGACGCACTGGACCAACAGGTATAACTGGCAGCACAGGTCCAACAGGTAATACTGGTTATACAGGTTCCTCTGGTCCTACTGGAGAAACCGGTGAAAGTGGGCCAACTGGTGCATCAGGGCCAACGGGTCAAACCGGACGCACTGGACCAACTGGTATGTCAGGAAGCACAGGTCCATCAGGAAACACAGGGTCATCGGGACCAACAGGACAGACCGGCAATACAGGACCAACTGGAGAAACTGGCTCATCAGGTCCATCTGGTGCAACCGGCCGCACTGGACCAACGGGTGTAACAGGTGCAACTGGACCAACGGGTAATACTGGTTATACAGGTTCCTCTGGTCCTACTGGAGAAACTGGTGAAAGCGGGCCAACCGGAAGTACTGGTCCAACCGGACGGACTGGAGCAACTGGACCAACTGGTATGTCAGGAAGTACTGGACCAACCGGAAGCACAGGTCAATCAGGACCAACAGGACAGACCGGCAATACAGGGCCAACAGGAGAAACAGGTTCATCTGGTCCAACTGGTGCAACAGGACGCACTGGCCCAACAGGTATAACTGGCAGCACAGGTCCAACTGGTAATACAGGATATACAGGTTCCTCTGGTCCTACTGGAAGTACTGGTGAAAGCGGACCAACAGGAAGCAGCGGTCCAACCGGACGCACTGGTAGCACTGGTGCAACCGGACCAACAGGTGAAACCGGTAGCACTGGTCCAACCGGCTCTACTGGAGCATCAGGACCTACTGGCCAAACAGGCCAAACAGGACCAACTGGCGAAACCGGTCAATCAGGTCCAACGGGCAGCACAGGCGCCTCTGGGCCAACAGGAGAGACAGGTAATAGTGGCCCATCTGGTAGCACTGGCTCAACAGGTAATACTGGTGATAGTGGTCCAACCGGTCCAACCGGAACCACAGGTCCAACGGGTTGGTCTGGACCAACTGGCACAACTGGTCAAACGGGCGAAAGCGGTCCAACGGGCAGCACAGGCGCAACCGGGCCAACTGGAAGCACTGGACAGACTGGACCAACAGGTATAACTGGAACTACTGGTCCAACTGGTGAAACAGGAAATACAGGTGATACTGGACAAACAGGTATAACTGGTGATAGTGGGCCAACTGGTGCAACTGGTTATAGTGGCCCAACGGGTGTTACTGGTCCAACAGGTGATACAGGTATAACAGGTCCTCCTGGTGAAACTGGACCTACGGGTGCAACAGGTCCAACAGGACGTACAGGTGCAACTGGTGCAACTGGTGAAACAGGCAGCACGGGACCAACAGGTATTACTGGTGTAACAGGCGAAACGGGTGCATCTGGACCAACTGGACCAACCGGACAAACAGGCCAAACAGGGCCAACTGGTATAACTGGTGAAAGCGGTCCCTCTGGTGCAACAGGGCAGACTGGGCCAACAGGACAGACTGGTCATTCAGGACCAACCGGCGCAACTGGTAGCACTGGTCCTACCGGAAGCACTGGACAAACAGGTCCAACAGGTATGACTGGACAATCCGGTCCAACTGGGTTTACAGGTGTATCTGGGGAAACTGGACCTACTGGTCAATCAGGCGCCACTGGGCCAACAGGTAATACAGGATATACAGGTGCATCTGGACCAACGGGTGCAACTGGTGAAACAGGTGAAACTGGTGGCACTGGACCAACTGGTCGTACAGGCGCAACTGGACAAACAGGTGCAACTGGACCAACTGGTGCAACTGGAAGTGATGGTGTATCTGGTGCAACCGGTGTATCTGGGCCAACAGGTAGCACAGGAGAAACCGGTCCAACCGGCAACACCGGACCAACCGGACGCACTGGACAAACAGGTCCAACAGGTATGACAGGCGAAAGCGGTCCAACCGGCCAAACTGGCCAAACAGGGTCTACCGGACCTACCGGACAAACTGGTGAAAGCGGCGCAACTGGGCCAACTGGCAGCACAGGTCAAACTGGTCCAACGGGTTATACTGGCCCAACGGGTAATACTGGATATACTGGATGGACTGGTTTTACTGGAAACACTGGAGATACTGGTTTCACTGGAGATACTGGTATAACAGGTCCAACTGGTAATACTGGTCCTACCGGCGAGTCGGTCACAGGTCCAACAGGTATGACAGGAGCATCTGGACCAACTGGACAGACGGGTGTAACTGGTCCAACGGGTATGACAGGTGAAACCGGACCAACTGGTGAAACTGGTCAGTCTGGACCATCAGGTGCAACTGGCCAAACTGGACCATCCGGTCCAACTGGTCAAACAGGTGCAACAGGACCAACCGGACAAACTGGTCCATCAGGACCAACCGGACAAACCGGTGATAGTGGTGCAACTGGGCCTACCGGGCGCACGGGAGCTAGCGGCCCAACAGGACAAACTGGTGAAACTGGTGAAACTGGTCCAACTGGACGCACTGGTGCTACAGGTCCAACAGGTATAACGGGAGACACTGGAGCAACTGGTGGTATGGGTCCAACTGGCCGCACAGGCCCATCCGGTCCAACAGGTATAACAGGAGATACAGGTGCAACTGGTAGTATGGGTCCAACGGGTGCCACCGGTGGAACAGGACCAACTGGTCCAACCGGTATCACAGGAGGAACAGGCGCAACAGGACGCACTGGACCAACCGGACCAACGGGTGTGACTGGAGATAGCGGGCCAACTGGAAGCACAGGACGCACCGGTGCAACTGGATACACCGGACCAACTGGTGATACAGGTATGATGGGAGCAACTGGACCAACTGGTGCAACTGGTGGTTTAGGTGGACAAGGTAATACTGGTGATAGTGGACCATCCGGACAAACCGGTCCAACAGGTCGCACAGGACCATCCGGACCAACAGGTATGACAGGCGATACCGGGCAGACTGGTCCAACAGGTCGCACAGGACCAACTGGCCCAACCGGTATGACAGGTGATAGCGGTCAGACTGGTCCAACGGGCCGCACAGGTCCATCAGGGCCATCCGGACCTACAGGTATGACAGGAGATAGTGGACAAACTGGGCCAACCGGACGCACAGGACCATCAGGACCAACTGGACATACTGGTGAAACAGGCCCAACGGGTGTGACAGGACCAACAGGTCCAACTGGTTGGAGAGGACCAACTGGTGAAACAGGTGAATCAGGTATAACAGGACCAACAGGTAATACAGGACCAACCGGTCCAATGGGTCCGGGAGGCGCAGCCGGAACAACAGGTGCTACAGGTGCTACAGGTGCAACTGGTAATAGTGGGCCAACTGGACAATCAGGACCAACAGGTGATAGTGGAACAACTGGGCCATCAGGACGTACAGGCGCAACTGGTCCAACCGGTGGCACAGGTTTAACTGGTGATACAGGTCCAACAGGGCGCACCGGACCAACCGGTGGAACTGGTCCAACGGGTATGACTGGAGACAGTGGAACAAGTGGACCAACCGGACGTACAGGAGCATCTGGACCAACTGGGCAAACAGGGCCATCAGGACCAACCGGTACAACCGGAAGTACAGGTCCATCTGGACCTACTGGTCAAACAGGTATAACAGGAGACAGCGGTCCAACAGGAGGAACTGGCGCAACAGGACCAACCGGCCAAACTGGGCCAACTGGTATAACTGGACCTACTGGGCCATCTGGACCAACAGGTGCAACCGGGCAAACGGGTCAATCTGGACCAACTGGACAAACAGGACCAACTGGATGGTCTGGTCCAACGGGTCGTACAGGACCATCGGGTGCAACTGGCTACACTGGTCCTACCGGTGCAACTGGTGCAACTGGCCCAACCGGTCCAGGTATAACCGGAGACACTGGACCAACCGGTCCAGCTGGTGAAACTGGTAGTACTGGTGCGGATGGACCAGGAGTAACAGGTATGACAGGTGAAACAGGTCCAACGGGTATGACTGGAGCAACAGGTGATAGTGGAACAGGGGCATCTGGTGGAACCGGACCAACTGGTGCAACGGGTGCAACTGGACCAACGGGTGGAACTGGCAATACAGGTCCATCCGGATATACAGGACCAACTGGTGCAACTGGAAATACCGGACCATCAGGACCAACCGGATATACTGGTGAAACAGGTCCAACCGGGCAAACCGGTCCAACCGGGCCAACTGGGGAAACGGGTCCAACAGGTATGACTGGCGAGAGCGGTCCAACAGGTATGACTGGTGAGAGTGGTCCTACCGGGCCATCCGGACCAACCGGTATGACAGGTGATACAGGTATAACTGGACCTACTGGCCCAACCGGCCCAACAGGACAAACAGGTATAACAGGTATAACTGGAGATACTGGTGATAGTGGACCAACGGGTATAACGGGTCCAGCCGGTTTTACAGGTAATACTGGAGACACAGGTGAAACTGGGCCAGCTGGACCAGTAGGTGAAGGTCCAGTTGGTCCAACAGGTGACACTGGTCCAGTCGGGTATACTGGTCCAACGGGTTCCGGCGGGTTTACAGGAGATGCCGGTCCAACAGGAACAAGCGTTATGTTCTCTTATAGCACACTCAATATGCCAGTCACTACATTCGATGTTACAGATAAGATGACAGCGCCATATTCCAATTTCTCACGCACAACAAATAGTTCCGTGGTAATCAGTGATGCATATAAGGCATATAGTGCAACTACCAATGGATATAATACATATTCGAGCACATATACAGTAGGTACTAATCAACAAGTGCGCTGGATCGCGGGTGGTCAAGGAACAAACACAATGGCTGTCAGTAATGACGGTATTAAATGGACCGCACTAGGTAATCCAGTTTTCACAACGGCGTGTGCAGGAATAGCATATAATGGGTTTATATGGGTCGCCGTTGGTTCAGGAACACACACCATAGCATATAGTTATAATGGCACTACTTGGACAGGAATAGGCACATCAATATTCGCTACAACAGGATCATTTATAAAATGGAATGGCACTCTGTTTGTAGCTGTTGGAAGTGGAACCAACTTGATGGCATACAGTTATGATGGTATTAATTGGACAGCGAGTGCATCAGGTAATGGTGTATTTAGTGGTGGTCTTGTATTCGATATCGATTGGAACGGGCTTTATTGGATGGCTGGAGGTAGCGGTACAACACACCGTATTGCAATCAGCACAGACGGTATTACTTGGACAGGGCTCAGTGCAACATCCACATTTTCAACAGCTTGTTATGATGTATTATGGACAGGTGGGGCTTGGATTGCCGGTGGAACTACATCGTCAAATACAGGTGTATTAGCCTATAGCACAAATAATGGTACTAGTTGGACCACAGTGACTTGTCCTATCACAAGAGCTGTAACAGGGTTATCTTGTAATAAAAAGAACATTGTTGCAGTTGGATATGTTACATCAGCGGGAGTTGGTAATACAATTGCATATAGCACAGATATGTATGGAACAAACTGGACAGGTCTCGGAACAACCATATTTAATAATGCGGTTGCTACTTATTATCCGTCAGTTAAATGGGTAAATAACAAATATGTTGCATTCGGGTATAGTTCAACAACCTCTCGTATCGCATACAGTTATGATGGTATTGTTTGGAATGCATCAACAACTGGAACAAGCAGTATGTTTAGCACTACGGTGAATTGCGGGGAGGCATCAATAATGCTTCCACATAGTTTGAGTTTCCCATCCAATGCTACTATTGTGGGTAATGTAGTATCGCGTGATAATGGTCTCACTTGGCAGAGAATAACTACCAATCAATCGAATGCTATTGGTTTCAATGGGTCTCGATATGTGTTTGGTAGTATATCCGGAGGTTCATCATACACTACAACCGATATATGTGGTGCTCTTATTACACTTTCATATGGCGGTCAGCCAAATATTGTTCACGATGTTAGATGGAATGGCAACACCTGGATAATGATCGGTAATTCGAGCTCAACTAGTCACGTGCGTATGAGTTATGATGGATACACTTGGCTTCCAACAAATACCAGTGCCTTCTTGCAGGCCAATTATCCTGTAAACGGTGTCGCTTGGAATGGCAATGTATGGGTGGTCTCTGGACGCACTGCAACTACTAATTTCTTGATTTATAGCAATACTGGAACATCCTGGACAAGTGCAAATACTACTGTTGGTGGTGGTCCAGTTGAATGGAATGGCAGCTATTTCTTGGCTGGTGGGCCAGTCTCTGGAACCACAACAAATATGGCATATAGTGCGGATGGTGTGAATTGGGCATCATACTCAGCTGGTTCATATGGTGTTTTACAAGGTCTTGCTTGGAATGGCAGTATATGGGTAGCTACAACAGATATAACTACCACAACAGGTATATTGACAAGTACAGATGGATATACTTGGACCGGTCGCGGCGGCACATTTGCTTTTGCACATCGTGGTGCAGCTTGGAACGGAATGGCATTTGTAGTAAATACAAATTCAGCCAATGTTCGTTATAGTTATGATGGTACTACTTGGACCACATTGGTAAACACACCACAAACAGGTAATACAGTTGCTTGGACAAAACCCCATATTGGAACACTCAATATACAGCAACCTACTATTATAGGTGGTACAGGGTTCCATACAATGTTGTATAGTGCGGATGGTATTTATTACAGAACACTCGGCAAAACCACGTTTACAACTAGTTGCACAGCCCTGGGTTGGAATGGTCGTTTATGGGTGGCTGGTGGTAGTGGAACAAACACACTTGCATACAGTTATGATGGTATTGCTTGGACCGGGCTCGGAGCAGCTACATTCACAAGTGCTTGTTATGGTCTCTATTGGAATGGATATGTCTGGTTGGCAATGGGTGCTGGAGGAAATACAATGGCAACTAGTCCTGATGGTCTCATTTGGACCGGGCTTGGAACCACTATTTTTGATGTATCTGGATTATGTTGTTATTGGAATGGAACTGCTTGGGTTGCAAGTGGTCAAGGCGCAGCAAATACATTGGCTTATTCTGTTTCACCAACCGCATCTACTTGGGTCGGGCTCGGAAAAACCACATTCTCGACGAACTCACAGAGTGTTATATGGGCTGCAAATAAATGGATTGCTGCTGGGTCAGGTACAAATATAATAGCCTATACTAATGATATATCAGGTGCTACTGGATGGACTAGTTCGACAACGGGCATTTTCAGCACGAGTGCAAATGTCTTGTCTTGGAATGGTAATATAATCGTTGCTGGTGGAACTGGAACGGGTAATACATTGGCGACATCCTCTGATGGTATTACTTGGACTGGTCGCGGAGTGTCAACCTTCTCAACTGCGGTGAATGATTTGAACTGGAATGGCAAGCGATTTGTAGCAGCTGGGTCAGGAACGAATACAGTAGGTTATAGTTATGATGGTATTACTTGGTATGCAGGATTAAATGTGGCAGGTGTATTAACAGCCGGAACGGCAGTAGGAACAAATAGTAAGCTGACGGTGCCAGTAGTAAATAGCACGATTTATTTGAATACCAATGACAGATTAGTAGTATCAACGCCGCGATATTATGATGATGCATTATCGAGTGATACAACATTGTCATTTAATATGAGTATCCCAGGATATAATTAGTGCGTGGGGTGTATCTATGATTTTCATAATTTTATTAATATTTATAAAAATATGAAAAATGATTAGAGACCTAATTCGCGTTTGATAGTTGCAACGTCTTCAGTCAGTGTCTTATTCTCCTTCTTCAAGGTCTTGACTTCATTAACAAGGAGACCAATCAGACCAATGTAATTGAGAGTTTGGTTTTGGTCTCCGTCTTTTTCTCCGTCGACCAAGAAAGGGAATATTTCTTGGACTTCGTGGGCTAAGAACCCGAAATCTTCTTTTCCTGTTATTTTATTTATGTATTTAATAGGTCTCAACATATCAATATTATCCCGAGACCCGGCGAGGTCATATTCAACTTCTTTAATTCTATAATCAGATGTTGCATTAAACGAGACCCCGGTTATTTGTCCTCCGGAATATAGTGCGCCTGAAATACCAGCACCACCACTTACAATGAGTGAGCCAGTAGTAGTGCTGGTAGAGGCAACACCGCCAGTTGCAACTAGACCTATCGCATTCAGGTTGCCGGTATTATTCCATTTAGATAATACAATCCAGTATCCAAACCCACTTATATAATATCCAAATTGTAGGGTAACAGTCCCATATGGTTCTAAAACAAAAGAGTTGTTTGTAGTTCCATCGCCAATAATATAGGCATTTGTTGAATATATTGTTACAGTATTTGGTCCACCATTATTAACTGATGTTAATAATCCCATATAACTACTACCAACATCCTGTAAAAACAAACTTGATATAGTTGTACCTGTATATGATAAATCGTATATATATCCACTATTTGCTGGTTTTACTGATTGTGCATCAGCAGTTATTCGTGTTGATCCCGGAGCTCCAGAAGCATTAGAATTAATCTGAGACCCATTTACATATAATCCTCCAATAACATTTATATAAGATGCGGATATATCTATATTACCTACTGTCTTATTTATCTCTATTCTATTCAATGGTCTCCCTGTAGTAGAATTATTTGCTGCTCCCATAACCACGCTACTAGCATCAATCAATATACCAGTATTATACACTGAACTAGTTGTCAGTGCCATTGTGCTTGTCCCATTTGCTGCACTATTACCCGCCACAATCGCCTGATAATTATTCGCCAATATTGGATTATATGGAGACGTTGCACTAGATGCCGTATAAAATGATATATTCGATGACGTTGTGCTATCGACAGCAACCAATACAGGTGTATTTGAGACCCCATAAGAGGTGTTTAAATATGTGGTTTTATTAACTATTAGATTTCCAGACCCAGATATATTACCGGTTGTAACGATATTTCCACCAATATAGACATTACCAGCCACACTGGCACCTGCATTTGCACCAGATACAATAAGTGCACCTACTCCGACTGCAGTAGATGGAACAGCATTGCCTATATTGATTGAACCCCCTGTATAGAGTGCTCCGGCAATACCTGCTCCACCGGCAACAATTAATGCCCCGCTAGAATTACTGGTTGCATTTGTAGATGCTTGTATATTAATATTTCCAATAGTCGATAGATTTCCACCACCAACTATATTTCCTCCAGTATAAATATTACCAGCCACGCTGGCTCCTGCATTTGCGCCAGATACAATAAGTGCACCTACTCCGACTGCAGTAGATGGAACAGCATTACCTATATTAATTGAACCACCTGTATAGAGTGCTCCGGTAACACCTGCCCCTCCTGCAACAATAAGTGCCCCAGTAGAGCTGCTAGTAGATGCAGTAGTATCATTTGCATATATTTTTCCGCTAGCAGAAACAGTGCCAAGACTGGCATCTGTAAATATACCGCGTGTTATAATTGCATTCCCAGCATTCAGATTACCATAACTGTCGATTGACCATTTGACACCCGAATTATTATATATGAGATTGCCTGCACTGGTTAGTCTGAGATTGCTAGTATTTGTTGCTGTATCATATATCAAGAATGGATTTGCAGTATCCCAGTTATTGCGAACAATCATAGACCCAGATACATCCAGATTACCGCCAATATAAGTATTTTTGGCAACACCGAGACCTCCTGGAACAGTGAATGCGCCAGTGGTTGTGCTGGTGCTTTCAGTAGTCGCAGAAATAGAAAATCCAGTGGTAACCGTTAGAGAGCCAGTTTTAAGTGTTGTCATAGATACATCCACGAATGAGGCACTGCCATCTTGGGTGATATACCAGTTCACTGCCGAGCTCTTGGTATGCACCAGATTGCCATTATATGTATATTTGAGGTTATCGGTGTTTGCACTAGTATCATATAATATCATTCCATTTGAGTCCCAATGATTGTGGACTATCAAATTACCGGATATATCCGTATTCCCGCCGATATAGGTATTTTTGGCAACTCCGAGACCACCAGGAACAGTAAATGCCCCGGTTGTTGTGCTTGTGCTTTCTGTTGTATTTGAAATAGAAAATCCACTGGTAACTGAGAGAGAACCAGTTTTAAGTGTTGTCATCGAAACATCCACGAACGAGGCACTGCCATCTTGGGTGATATACCAGTTCACTGCCGCCCCCTTGGTATGCACCAGATTACCGTTATGTTCATATTTGAGGTTATCAGTATTTGCAGTACTATCATATAATATAATTGAGTTTGTATCCCAATGATTGCGGACAACAATATTACCACATATATCAATGTTTTCACCGATGAACACAGATTTGCCTATTCCGACACCACCTGACACTGTCAATGCACCACTTGATATGTTTGTGCTATTTGTTGTCTTATTAATAGATAAATTACCTAATATGCTGCTATCGCTACCACCTATATTTATATTGCCTCCTATTCCGGCGCCACCATCTACAGTTAATGCTCCACTAGTTATGCTGTTAGAACTTGCATCGGAATTTATATGTAGAGATGATGCAATATCAGTAACAGCACCCTCAGTTACAAGGTATACTGAACCACCTATATATACACTGTCGCCATTGAACCCTATATTGATTTTTTTGCCTGAGCCGGCTCCACCTATATTATCGAAATCACCTATATTAATATTACCATTAGATTTTGCACCAATATACAGATTACCGCCACTGAACTTATCAATATAATTAGATTTTATAACCCCTGTTACATTTAAATTACCCCCAATATTTCCATTGAAAGCAACATTTCCATATATATCCATTACTTTATTATTTGCACCATTGAATAAATCAGGTAAATAAAGATAATATAATGAACTCTGTCCCAGTGTGCTACCACTTGCATATGCAGTATTTCTGGTTGCTAATATCATCGTATCCGCATTTACTCCGACAATTGAAATATGCCTGCTCCCACTACCAAATAATATTTTCTGTGAGCCAGAAATATTGAATATATTGTTGATAACATCTTTCTCTACTCGTGTCCAACTTGCAAAAACAGTTGTGGTATAAAAAATAACAGGTACAGTAGATGTTGATGTATAACCAACTGCAATTGCACTTGTCGAATTATAGACATATACACTGGTTAACACAATACCTGAGAAAGGGACTGTCACTGTGTTCCAACTAGATCCGCCATCTGTGGTATATACAATAATCTCATTTCCAACACCTACTGCGCCGTCAGTAGAATATGCATCAATGCTATTTATAGTGTAACCACCAAGACTGGATGTGTGTGGTATTGATGCAGGATAACCACTGGTTATGTCATATACAACTATTCCTCCTATACCGGCAACATATAAATTATTTCCAGATGCATTCATTTGGTATATTGCAGACAATCCGGATGAAGGTGCAGTGTAGTATGTAGGATTAAATCCATTTACTCCTATGTCTCCAGAACTATACGAAAAATATTTGATTACTCCGCCATATGCAAGTGTAATATGGCTGGATGTTATATAAGATGCAGTCCAGTTATCGCCGATACCATAAGCAATTTGATAATAATTTAAACCATTGGTTGTATTGTATATATATCCTCCGTCTCCAGCAATTACTGCAAAACTGGGTGTGCCAGAATAATAAGTCGCTGTATTCATATTTTTGGCGGTTTGTTCTAGTCCTCCAGGATCATTGGCAATACGTGTAGCAGTCCAGCTTTGTCCTCCATTTAAGGAATAATATGCATTTTGTGTAAAAGGGAAACTTGTTGCTGAAGGAGACCCAACACATATAATCATATTACCGAAACTGAGCATATTCGATAATGCTTTTGCCTCTATTGCAATATTTGCTACACGGTTGATTTCGCCATTTGTGATTTTAACCGGACCATTAATATGCATACTATATCCAGATACATCCGGCGAGTAGCTGTTTATACCAACTGTTGTGCGCTGGTGTCCGAGACTGCCATTTCCAATCATCACAATATCTGGAATAAACTCGCCACGGGTATTTGTCCATCCAATTGCGCCCATCGAATTTTGCGAGAGGTCTGGAAATGGTCCACCGCATATAGTGAGACCCACCCCCGATGGGTCCACGATATTCACTTTGGTTGTTGAATAATTGTCTTTTGCAACACACGATATAGAACTACCTGTATATGCAGTCGATGAACCATATATCTCATTTAAATAGAGACCTCCGTTATTTTCTCCAAATACTTCCAAGGTCTCGCCATTTATTTTTGAAAACCCATCACCTACTGCAGCAGTCTGAGATATAGACATACTTGATAATACTTGTGTGTTGTTGGCAACATCTACTACCAAATTTCCGCCGGTATTATATTGAATGAGACCATTGTATGTTCCAGATGCTATAGTATTCTCGTTATAGAATTTCATATAGGTGGTTGTATTGGTTGCCCCTACTTGGACCCCTTTTCCTCCACTATTTTGCGATATAACACTGGTAGTAGATGCCTGTGTTGAGAACACATTCAGCACATTGCTTATATTTCCACATATATCGAGAGTTGCTTGAGGTGCATTATTATTGACCCCATATTTACCAGATATAGCATATAAATAACTGCCACTTGCATCAGTATCAACAATTAGATACTGATTACCATATATATTGCCATCTACATTCAGGTTTTGGACATTCATATTTACAACAGTCATATTATCCTGTGTGATAACGTTGCCTCGAACAACTAGATTAGCCTTAATAACAACATTCCCAGATAAATCGGTGTTTCCGGCTACCAGCAACGTCTTATTCAAGACAACATCCCCGGCAACATTGAGTGAACTATCAAACTGTGCAAACCCGGAAACATTGAGATTACCTGATATATCGAATTCACCAAGTGCAGCATTTTTTAATATTATATAGTCGGCCGTTAAATAATCTGTATGTAAATATTTTGTTTTATCGAGACCTCCTTTTGTTTTCCAAGACATTCTAATAATATAACATTAGAATGTATTTTAGCTAATCATTACATAAAATATAGGTCTATTTACGTGTCTTTGAGACCTTTCGTTTTTTTGTTTGTGTTTTGGTCTTTCTTCTTTTTGTCAGCTTTCTATTTGTCTTTTTCTTTGAATGCGTCATTACATCAACTGTTGGTTGATAAGAAGAAAACTCACCAATTTCATAATTGGCACTATCTTTTGCATATCTATCTCTAAATCTCATCTTTTTATTTTCTAGCATAATTTGTCGTAATACAGCCGAATATGGTCCGTGGGCGTCTATTCTGTGGCCATTAACGAGACCTTTCACTTTCAGGTCTCCATTTCTGTTTTCATAATCAACCACATTATCCACTATTTTTTCACCATTATTCACTACCATTTCTTGGGCGTGTCCGTATTCATAAACAGGCATTGTTCCTGATGTATATAATATGCTAAGAAAAAGTTGAGACCATTGAGACCATTTATGCAACAGGAGGCTCAATTGGGGCCATTCCTCACCCACCCCGGACTTTCATTGTTTTTCTTTTTCCGCCACCACAAACACACTTTTTGTTGCTTCTCTTTTTAGCTTTCTTTTCAATAAATTCGCGGATATGTGGCATATGGTCTCGAATTTTATCAGAGATTTCTTGATAAAACGACCTGTATTCACTACGACGGGTCTTCAAATCCTCCTCACTAAACCAGTCTATTTCTATTTTCTCAAACATACGTGATTTATTCAACATATATTTGTTCATATTTTTCCATAGAAACATATGGTTCTTATTGAAATATTCTGGAAGGTCTGGGTCATAATTCATAAAGAATACGTGAATATTATAATCATTATGGGTTATTTTATAGAACCCACCTGCGCGTTTGATTGTTTTACGTAATTGGGTCTTATTGCCTAAAAATCCGGTTAGTTCTTCAGACCCCTCGCGAAGTGCGGTGGTGAATGGGTCCTCACCTTTTTCAGACCCGCCTCCGAAATCAGACCATCCTTTTGCACTATCTTCTAATGGGTTTTCTTTTCCAAAGAGGAAAAAGAGTTTTCCTTGATGTAACGCAACTGGTAATAATGCTCCTGCTACCATTTCTCTTATTCTAGTTTTCTATATAATACAGTTCTATAATATTTTGTTGGTATATTGTATATTGTATATTGTATATTGTATATTATCTTATGTTTAGAAAATCAAATAAAAATAAAACCAGGAAACAGACCAGAAAACAGAACAGAAAACGCGGAGGAAAGGGTCAGACCATTACAAAACAATCGTCTAACGATACGACACGCAGATTGACTGTGCTACGCACGGGCCGGACCCCGGCTACTGAGAGACGAGTATCCCAATTAAAGAAAAAGAGTGTTACCCATAAAAAGAGTGCTTGGGACACTCCAAAAAAAGTGTCAGTTATGAAAGGTGGATACAGTCAATTTAAAAGTATATTATTAAAACAGCTTAAACGCCTGGGTGTTACTATACCACCAGATTATTCTAAAAATACACACGATCTTTATAGTAATTATGGAATTCACGCAAATCTTGTAACTAGTCGTCGAATTGATCCTTTCCAACGAATTGATCCACTAAGACTACAAAATTCTGTATATGACAATTACTCTGACGAAATAAAAAAAGGAGTTGCTTGGTTGCGCGCTGTTGATGATTGTCAACAGCCTTGGAATAATGACTGTGCGAAACATATACCTAATTCTGCTACAGTTACACCTGATGCAGAAGCATCTCGACGCTCAATTGAAGCCGCTATAGCATTGAATGCATTACCAGCCACAAATAGTGATGCAGAGGAAGAATTTTGGCTAGAAATAGCTGATAGAGAGGATGAAACAGATAGGGTTTCAGAGGAATCATTTTGGCTAGAGTGGGCTGATAGAGAGGATGAATCATATAGTGTTGAAGATCGTGCGGAAGACACCCTCAGTAGGTAAAGGTCTCACAAATAAAAAATATCATATGTAAAATATCATATTTTTAGCTTTTTCTTATATTTGTCTATATATTGTAATATAAATATTAAGATATATTATAATACAATAATGTCAAAATATTATATAACATTTAATAATACTACATATGATTTAAATACTTTAATAGATACATCTGGTAGTG
>JACCDX011031183.1_pt1 | contig 26638 bp, 56 predicted proteins | sample 7449681 | NCBI WGS metagenome assembly JACCDX01 (sample SAMN15323450, study PRJNA562643) | freshwater metagenome | isolation source: river surface water | place: USA:Blue River Watershed | collected 2017-08-18
AAAGAAGTATCCTAAGTCTGCATCAACAGTTGCAGCAGCAGATTGGTTTAAGAAAAATAATCGTTGGGCAGATGCTCGTAATGATGATCCAACTCCAGGAGATTGGATTTATTTTGATTTTCCAGACGATGGCGTAAATAGAATTTCACACGTAGGTCTTTGTGTAAAAAATAATGGAGATGGAACTATCCAAGTTATTGAAGGAAATACTTCAGGAACTGCAAAGGGAGACCAACGCAATGGAGGAATGTGCGTAGAAAAGACTCGTGCATACGTAAAGAATAATAAGCCAAAGCTTATGAATGCAGTTGTTGGTTGGGGTAGACCAGTGTATGCTGGAGAAGAAAACGTACCATTGCTATCTAAGGTTGGATCCTCTGATGCACCAGCTGCAACTAAGCCTGCTGTAAAAACAGTAGTCAAACCAGTTGTTGCTAAGGTAGCTTCTGAGTTTAAGCCACTAAAGGTTGGCTCAAAAGGTCAAGGCGTAAAGAATGTTCAAACTTATCTTAAGCTAAAGGCAGACGGATCTTTTGGACCAGCAACACAAAAAGCAGTAAAAGATTTTCAAAAGGCTAAGGGTCTTAAGGAAACTGGTATTGTTGATGAAGTAACATTTAAGGCACTGAAGGGTTAATATCATGAAGTCTACCAAGAGAAGTATATATAAAACCATTACATGGCATATGCTACATATTCTCATGGTAGCCTGCATAGGTTTTGCTGTGACTGGCAGTATAAAATTAGCTGCCATCATAGCATCCCTTGAGATGTTATTTGAAACATTCTTGTTTTTTGCACATGAAAGAGTATGGGCAAGATTTGGCAAGAAAGTCAAATAATGGAAATAACTGATTACACATCTCCTAAGCTAAGAATTGTAAATAATTTTATAACTCAAGAAGAGTGTGACTATATTATATCTTATGCAGATAGCTTAAACTTATGGTCACACGATAATAAGCCAAAAGACACCATGGGTTTTGCTAGCACATGGGACGATAGAGTGGTTAATATTAATAAACTGTATGTTGAATATAAATCTGGCGATAAATCACACGTTGATTTTCTAAAATTTACTCACGGCGTACAGTCAAGAATGAAAGATCTTGTAATAGATTTCTTTAAAATGGAATATCCAATATACAGTGAATCTTGGGAATGTGCTAGGTGGGGACTTCCATATCATAACGAGCAAACACCTCATATTGATTATTTAGATAAAGATTTTACTCTAGAAGAATATGACAAGTCCAATGTTCCAGAGGCCTCTATGGGATTTATGACAGACAGCATGGTTAATGTATATAAAACTCATCTTACAAGTAAGAATTTTACCTCTATGCTTTATTTAAACAGAGATTTTGAGGGCGGAGATCTTTACTTTCCACAACACAATAACTTTACAGTAAGCCCTGGCCCTGGGGTTTTGGCAATATTTAGTGGCGACCTAAACCATTTTCATGGCATTACTCCAATAACATCTGGTCTGAGATATACCCACACGACCTTTTGGAGTAAGGATATAGACAGGTCTTCCAGCATATCTTTAGATAAATATACTAATCAGTTTGACGTCAATTTTTCTTAATGATATAATATAGATGCCTGCCCAATGGGGGGCAATATACTAACTCGCTTAAAAGGAGCATAATATGGTAACAACATTTGGCATGGATCTTTTTAGAGATCCATTTTTTATTGGCTTTAATCGTGAAGTAGAAAGATTTAATAGCCTACATCAAATTAACCGTGGGGCATTCCCACCGTACGACCTACTCAAGCTGGATGACGACAAGTATCGTCTATCTCTTGCTGTAGCAGGCTTTACAAAGGACGATATCACAGTTTCAGTAGAGGACAGCAACCTAATGATTACTGGTGAAATTGTTGAGGTAACAGACGCAGAGGTCCTTCACAAGGGCATTGCAAATAGAAAGTTCACCAGGTCATTTGAGCTTGGAGAATATATGGAAGTATCTGAGGTAGTCCTAAAAGATGGAATGCTGACAGTAGATATTGATAGGAACATCCCTAAAGAGAAGCTTCCTAAGATTATTAAAATCAAATAATGGTATAATATAATTGTGCCTTTCCAAGTACTGGCATCTATACAACTTAATATAGGAGAGGGCAGGGGCAAAAAGCCCCTGCCACTTTCAATTACATGATTGGATAGAATATGAGAGAAATGCTTTACTTTACCGCAGATTGGTGCGGACCCTGCAAGATGATGCGTCCTATTGTGTCACAGATTGCAGAAGATAATCCAGGAATCAATATTAAGTTTGTTAACATTGACAATGATGAAGACATTACTTCTAAGTACGACATTCAAAGCGTACCTACTTTTGTAATCCAGGAAGACGGAAAAGAGATTAGGCGACACATTGGTGCTGTCCCTAGAGCAAAGCTTGAAAGCTTTATGTTTGGTGAATCAAATGGATGACATATTAAGTTCATTAATGAATTCTTCTGTAAAAGAGGATGAGATTCGTCAAAAGATTGCTGATGAATTGGCAAAAGATGCAAAGGAACTCAGAGATCATGGTAAGTTTTCTATGGCTTCTGGTGTAGATTTTGCATACTATAGGGTGCTTGGTCTATCATTAGACCTTGACAAGGCAACTGTGTTAGATGATCTCCTATCAGATATAAAATTAGATGGTGAGCCAATGGCCAATACTGATGCGATGGGCAGAGAAAAATTTTGGGAAGATCTGGGCAGACCAGATGGCGAGTGATTGCTACGGCGTAAAGCTAATTAGCGCTGTAAAAAGATATGTAGAAAATATAAATCAATCTAAGTTTTATCAGTTTGAGTTGTTTTCTGTATATGAAGATTCTAGATGGATTCCAATGGAAGATAGAATACATAAAGAGACTGTTTATAGCCTTTATCCATACGAAAAAGCTTTAGACTATATTACTTCTTGGGAGTTGAAGAACGCTTAGGCTTTACTGTTGCAGCCTCAATTCTATCAATTGCATCACGCAGTGATGATCCATGATTATTAAATAGTTCTTCTTTAATTGTTTTAAGTTCGCCTTCAATGTAATCAAATCTCTGGTTACCTTCTTGAAGTCTTTCAATGACTCCAGGCTTATCTTCTGTACCGTACCAGTCTTGAATAAACGTAAACCATGTGCCAAAAAGCTTAAATGTCTTGCTAAAGAAAAAGGCAATTGCGCCGATAGCTGATGCTGCAGCGCCTATCAGTATGATTGCTTGAAGGGTAGAGTTCATAATAGTATAATTATACATTAGTGTTTATTAATATACAAAAGATTGTTTATATTTTATTAGTGTGATAGAATGGAATAATGGAAATATCTGAGCATTTTCAAAATAATGTGGTATGGGCACATAAAGAGCTTAAGCCTTCACAGACATCTCTAAGATGTTTTGGTGAAGTAATTCGCCAAGTTCCAGAAGATAAAGAAGTTACCTACATAATGAATAGTGCTGGGCACAGGTCAGATGAATTTATCTCTAGCCACGATGGATTACACATACTATTTGCGGGATGTTCGTCAACATTGGGTGAAGGTTTGCCATACAGATCAAATTGGACTGGCAGGCTTTATGATAAAATTTCATCAAAAACAAAAACTTCTGGATACTTTAATCTATCTTTTTTGGGTGGAAGTACCGACTTAATCGTTGCTAATATATACAAATACATTAATGCCTACGCAAAACCAGACGTTATATTTGCACATATGCCAGAAACTTTAAGAAATGTATCATATAATGGAACAGAATACTCCAATGTTATTCATATGGAAGATGAGGACGTAAGAAGAAAGAATAGATGGTACTCTTACAATGTTATGATTTCTTTAGAAATGTACTGTAAATCTGCAGGAATAAAGTTGCTATGGACCTGCTGGGATGACAAAGATGTAGATTTTTACTACAAGACTGGTATGTTTAAAAGCTTTATATCTTATAAAAATTTAGACATAATGCTATCCTCTACAAATCGGTATGAAAAGGATAGCAAATATTATAAGATCGCAAGAGACAAGGCTCACCCAGGGTTTGAGTATGCTGATGGGCTGGCAAATGTTTATTACAGGGAGATGATGGTTCGATGGCCAGAATTAAAAGATTGATAATGATAATTAGGCTTAAGATTAATAAGCCATTTAAGAGAGATAAGTTTATTTACTAATGAATATTATTGGTATAAGTGAAGGTTTTCATGATGCATCAGCATCAGTTATATCTGATGGGCGTCTGGTTTTTGCTGGACATGCAGAAAGATATAGCAAGATAAAGAATGATCCATCAACCAATAACTATCTTTTAAAAGATAGCATTAGGTACGTATTGCCAGATCATGTTGCGTATTATGAAAAGCCTTTACTTAAGAAAAGTAGGTTACTTTTAGCTGGTGGCAAGGCGGCCTCAAAACCATACTTTGAGACCACTATACTTGATGAACTACCAAGGACAAATATGGGGCACCATTATTCACATGCGGCGGCAGGCTACTTTACTAGCAAATTTGATGATGCAGTAGTTGTAGTTTTAGATGCTATTGGAGAATGGAATACATCTACAATATGGGTAGCCGAAGGTGATCAGATTACACTAAAGTATAAAAAAAACTACCCAATAAGCTTTGGGCTATTTTATTCGGCTTTCACAGACCTAGTAGGTCTAATACCAAATCAAGAAGAGTATATCCTTATGGGAATGGCTGGGTATGGATATGAGTCTAGGTACTTTGACAAGATTAATGCCTACTTCCCTAACATAAACACACAGAAATATAACTTCCATAAAGGTATTACAGATTGGGAAGAGCCAATTGGTGAGCAGGAAAAATTTGATATTGCTGCAGCAGTCCAAACTGTATACGAACTAAGATTACTAGAGTTTATGAAATATGCAAAAGAACTTACTGGTAAAAAGAATCTAGTATTTATGGGCGGATGTGCTTTAAACTGTTCTGCTAATACTAAGTTATGGGATATATTTAATGATATATGGATCATGCCAAGTCCTGGTGACTCAGGAAGTTCCCTTGGTGCAGCATTGGCTGTTTATGGAAAGCATATTGAATTTAACACTCCTTATTTAGGTTATGATCTTCCAGGTAAATATCCAGTTGATGATATTATAAAAGACATACTTTCAAATGGTATTAGTGCTGTGGCAAGTGGAAGGGCAGAGTTTGGACCTAGAGCCTTGGGAAATAGAAGTATACTTGCTGACCCAAGAGACCCTAACATAAAAGACAAGGTTAATCAAATAAAAAAGAGAGAGATGTTCAGGCCATTTGCCCCTGTAATTATGGAAGATCATGCCTCTAAGTGGTTTGACATGGATTTTGTATCCCCATATATGCAATACGCTGTAAAGTGCTTAAAACCCCATTTAGTGCCTTCTGTGGTGCATGTGGATGGCACATCACGGGTTCAGACAGTTAACAGGGATCAAAATCCTGGCTTATATAGGGTTTTAAACAAGTTTTATTTAAAGACTGGTGTGCCTATGCTATTGAATACCAGTCTAAATGTCAAGGGACAACCTCTGTTAAATGATGAAAGAGATATAATAGCTTGGGAAAAAGAATACGGATTTAAGATTAGGAGATCAATTGAAGACATACGCAGTTGATAAGTTATTAGATGATCAATCATTTGCAAGAATACGGAAACTTGCATATGAATCTTTATCTTTAGATACATGTAAGTATAATAAGAGCTATGGCAGATACCTATCTCACATAAAATATACAGATGAGATGAAGGATATATTTTTAAATATTGCTAAGGACGGCTTTAATGACAGCAGCCTTGTCCCAACATACATATCTGTAGCTAGATATCAGATAGTAGATGGGTATATACCGAGGCTAGGTCACCATGTAGACAACCTTCCTTGCACCCATACAATCGATTTAGTAATAGAAACAACAGTACCAGACTGGGGACTAATTGTTGTAGATAAGTTCTTTCCAGACATACAAGGCCACGGGATCTTTTTAAAAGGTAATGAGGAAGAGCATTTCAGGCCAGAGTACCCATCGACAAACCCTGAAGATTACGCTATAATGTTATTTGCAAACTTTGCTACACCAGACCATTGGTCAGCTAAATTAAAGGATATGCCAGATGCAATCTTTAATAAGTTTGTTAAAGATGGTGGGGATATGCACTCAAATCATGAATATGGGTGGATCAAATAGTATTGACAAGCCTATATAAATAGGATATAATTATCAATACACGACGCAGTGTAGAGCAGCTCGGTTAGCTCGTCTGGCTCATAACCAGAAGGTCATGGGTTCGAATCCCATCACTGCTACTAGTCCTGAATAAGACTTAAAACTATTCTTAACTCTCCTCACCGTAGTGGGTAGGAAAAATGACCTGAGCACGTCTACGTAAACTGCTCATTTTTTATGAGAGGACTGTATGGGACTGTTTAATCTACAAGAGCCTACAGTTTTCTACGGTTTTGATCAAAAGGTTCCAGATTGGGACTTTTTTATAAAGCATGCAAACTATGCAAAAAATCTGGGTGGCAACCACTTTAGGGTATTCAACGGGTACTACTTTGTTGTTGAAGTGTTTGAGGATGAAATACAAAATACAATACATGGATATCAAGACTTTTACAATCAAATAAATAGCAATCACGATGACGGAATCATGGCAAGGCCTGTGTTCTTAATTAGTTATTTTAATAATATAGGAAACTTAGGAAAACATAAAGACCCAACAGATCAGTTCTTTTGGAATTGCATAGGCAATACTATATGGGATGTTGAACTTGAGAACGGTGAAAATATGAGATATGTACTAAGTCCTGGAGATATGATAGCCATACCAGCAAATACATATCATAATGTATCCTCAGCAACACCTAGGGCTGGTATAACATTTTCGTCAAATCGAAAGGCAGATAGTTGATTAATCTTGAAATACCTGATCCATTTGCTACATTTGTAGCTAATAGGGATAAAGATTCAAGGCTACCAAAGTATGATTACTTTGCCAGAGAGTGGAGTATGATCACCATGTGCTGTAACACAGAGCTGTTTGCAGCCAATAGAAAGATGTTAACTAAAATAAGGTTATACCATACCAGAAATGAGTGTATGGGTGGATACTGAGAAAGATTTTGATAAGGAGTTTTCAGTGGGATGCGTTAAATGCGGAATGAAGCAAGAGGACATTGAGTACTGGGATACTCATCAGACTATGAGTGACTATAAAGTTTGGTGCACAAATGGCTGATTATAGCTACATGGAAGAGTATCAGTGGGAGCTGGGAAGCGACTATGATTGTGAACTATGTGGCATGACTTGGAATACCCTTACGTTGGAGTTCGATAATGAGTACAAGGATTGGTCACTGTCCTCACGCTTTGGGTGCTACGACGGAGACAAGATTCAGCTTGGTACAGATGACTCAGTAGAGTCATTTCTAGATCGTTTAATGGAGTTTGAGGGCTTTGACATTACCATTAAAGCTGATATAATGAATAAGATTACCAAAAAAGAAATAGAGTGGGGGCTGCTATGACAGTACACAAACTTGAAGATGGAACAGTGATTAAGACCTACACAGAGAAGAATGGCTTATGGTACTCATACTGCAGAAAAGCAGGCGGTGGCTTGCTATTTCTAGCTTTAGGTTCTAAGACAGAAGATCTTGCATATAGCGATATGATCCATGCATTAGAAAACACTGAGTGAGCCGACGGGAGAAGACATATGGGAATAACTATTGCACTTTGCATGATATCTTTTGGGATAGGTATGCGACTTGGCCAGATTAGAGCCACCAATGCAGATATTAAGGCGCATGTAGCATACATGCAGATGCTCGTAGATGATGCATATACGGCTAGAGATAAGGCCATCAAACTATACCAGAGGTCTGTGGCGGAAGCTCAGAAATGGTATGAGAAGTACGAAGAATCACAGACACAGAAGAAAATTACTAGAAAGAAGTAAAATATGATCAAGCCACTAGGCGCTTTGATTTTGATTAAGAAGATTGACGAAGAAGAAAAGACTACCAAGAGTGGTCTAGTTCTGACTAATATGACTACAGATAATGAACTCAAACTGGCTACAGTCCTTGCACTGGGCGGTGGAGAGCATAACTCTGAAGGTAAGACTATTCCTATTGACTACCTAAATGTAGGAGATATTGTCTATTTTAATGACCGTAATGCTACAGAGATTACAGATGAAGATAACGAGAAGTATCTAATTATCTCTGCTAAGAACATTATCGCTGTGAGAGGATAAAGACTAAAGAATTTCTTTAGTTATTTAATATGACATTTCAAGCTGAATCCAAGAAGTCTGGAGATGAGTTCGAGGCACTAGTTGTCGCTGATCTTGCCGAAAGAGGCTTTGAGAATATCAAAAAGAATGTCTATATGCCTGGAACTGGATGCGAAGTAGACTTTGTAGCAGGCAGAGAGCATGTTGAGGCTAAAGGTGGAAAAGATGGCGACGGCAAGAGACCAGGAGCCAAAAGAACAGATAACGTAAAGAAGGCTATTGCTAATGCTAGTCTAATTAAGTGTAGATACCCAGATATCTACTATGTTGTCTACTTTTCCGCCAAGCCTGACAAGGATTCATATTCAGAACATATGTTAAATACTGCTCTGGAATTTGGGATCGTAGATGAAGTACGCTACCTATACCCATCAGATGATTTTAGTCAACTACAATATTTACTAGATATACAGATCCATACTACAGAAGAAGTCTGGTTCTAGTGAGTCGGCGGCAGAAGAAGCCCCCTCTTAAATGGGAGCTATATAAGGGAACATGGGATTCGTATGGGTTTGGACTTTCATATTGCCATTATGAACAGGCATTTATGATTGAATTCATTCACTGGTATATTGGCTTTAGCGTCTATAGAAAGAAGGATTAGAATGTGGTCATGGATTTTAGCGATTATCGGAGTAACAGGCATATTTCTGGTAGGTAAGAAAACCATCTGGGGATGGTTAATTCTCCTACTCAATGAATGCATCTGGATCCTGTATGCGCTAGCTACTGACCAGTATGGTTTTATAGTTATGGCTACAGCCTACTCAGCAGTATATATTAAATCATTTTTAAGCTGGCGGAAGGAAGGCTAATGAAGATATTAGCTATGAAAAAATGGCAGTCTAAGATACTAGATACAGTAGCATGGCTTATTGGTATGAGAGGCGAACATGTCTATTGTATTACAATTAATCTTGATGAGGATGGTTTGAGAAATTGGGCGGATTCTCAGAGAGATAAAGAACTATAACCTATGATATATACACTCTGATCTATAGAGAGGTCATAGGAGCCCTATAGAGAGGATATCTCTAATTGTTGCAAGAGAGTAGCTCATCGCTACTCTTTTTGTGCTTTCTAGAGGCATATAGAGTGGATTATAGTGGGGAATTGTGGGGCTTTGTGGAGTATATTATATAAAGAAATGTAATAATAAACTAATGATTTATATTAGTAATTTTATATGTGTTATGGAACATCTATGTTTATCTTCGTAATCATTTGCGGCACAACCGTTATATAATCGTTATCTAAATCCTATTGACAATTTCGATCTTATATGCATAGCCCCGTGATTTTAGACATGTGATCGTAATGTCAATTAGGATAAATATACATTAAATACCCTGAAAATACAGGGGAAATTTTGGGAGATTTTGATCTATTTATATTAGATTATTTAGTAATCTTAAAGATTTTGATCAGTAATTGTTTAAACTTAGATTGTTTCTTTTCATACATACAAGGGCATATAGAGAAGCTATGTATATGTGGTTCTCTATGTCTTGATGAAGCTAATACGTTTCTCATGAATCTAGTCATGTAATAATTATACTACTCCCGCCGCCTTAAAAAGGGACGGCGGAGTAAGACTATCCATTATAGCTAATAGCATAATACCTTGTCAATACCCCAGGTAAATAGATCATATATCGTAATATCAAATTCCAGTGATTTTGTCAACATGATCGTAATGTCTAAATATACTGACATACATTTATCCACAGGATATCCACATGTGGATAAAGTTGTGGATAACTATGTCCGAATTGTTCTATATTGTCCTATTGACATCCAGATCTTAATTTGATAAAATAGACCCGTGATTTTTAACATATTCCCGTAATGTCTATTTAGATAAATTTATATATATATTAGATTAATTATACCGATGCGGCATGACCTGGCTTTTGTCAAGCCAGATCAGCCATAAGTTTTATACTAGCAGACCCGCATATGCTTGTATAAACTTATCCCACGCAACCGAAACATTATCTGTAACCGTTTTATTTGTGAAATCAACAATAACTGTTTGTTCTCCCAGGTCGTAGCCGTCCTGGTCGATAGCATAAATTCCAAATCCAGTTTCATCTAGAATGCTATGCTGAATTAGATGAGAGATAATCATACGGGTTCCATATGATGAATCACCCCACCGTGGCTTTGCGTGACTTAAAGCTTCAGCCAAATCTGTCTGCCAGGAATCTTGTCCCCAGTGTGAATATAAAACTACTACGGGTCCGCTTTCTGAATCTTTGAAAACGAAATTAATTCGTGCTCCCATTGTCTTTCTCTCTTTCTGATATGTAGTGGGTTCGTAGGGCTTGATATGCTAATCCAATTAGTTGTAAGCCAATCGGTTCTATCTGTGCGATGTGATTTAGTTGGTAACCCATTGCATAAGAAATGCCTAGGTCGTGTTCCAATCTAACTCGCTCTGCTTCTTGCGTGTCAGGCATTTTGGCTACTAGAGTATAAACTCTCCAAGTAATCTCGCCTAATGGCAATTGTGGTGGATTGCCGTCATTTATCCATTCGTCTATTGTTTCAGTTATTTGGGTCATTGCTCCATTCTACACTAGTAGGTGGCTTCCTGTCAAGGATATTCTTTGGTGAGTTTTCGTCTAATACAAGACTGTTAATCATCTCCGCCGTCTGAATTGTATCCTCATCTTTTAACTGATAATTTGAGTATTTGTAATCAACCGCCCAAAACTTTACTGCCGTGAGAAATAGTTTCATTACTCTTCGTTGCTCTTTGGGTGGCTGATTGTTTAGAGCCATAGCAAAAATGCTATCCTGAAATCGGGTGTCAGAAACGCCGTCAATCAGTTTGTTTAGGACTTTCTCTTCGTTTGCCATAACTGCCCATTCTATCAAATGTAGCCCTGAGTGTCAAGACTACGGGTGGGGTGGGCATAAAGCCCACCCCGTATATTTAATTACTTAGTGAAGACCTTGCCTTGTGCTTCTGCCTGCTTGATTGCGTCAGCCTGTGCAAAAGTAAAGCGCCCACGGGCACCTACTGTAAATCCAAGCTGAGTTAAATATTCACGCTTTGTCATTCCGCTACCTCCTGTTCTGATCGTTCTTTAATTAGTTTAGCAATTAGGTTATGTGCTGCTATGTTCTCTGTTTCGCTGCCACCCCACAAAAGCTTTTGGGCCTCTGCCAGGACGGAATCTACGTACTGATCACTCATCTTCATCTTCTTCCTCCTCTGCTAGTTCTACTGCTCCAATTTCCATTAACCAGTCACGAATTGCGTCGTCTAGGTCCTCTACCCCGTACTCCAGTGTAAATCCATTTTTATCTGCATGCTTCCAGAATAACTCCCAGACTTCATCTATATCCATTGCTGTACAGTAATCAGGGTCCTCTCCTTCCATGTAAGACCGCCACATGGTTTTGCATACATCCCAGGTCCATACCCAAACCAGGGGAGGGAAGACCCCTAGTTCTCCAATGCTATCAACAATAGATTCAATCTTCACATATGTGTCCTGCATACGTGTGCGTTCTTGTAGGTCCATTTCAGTTGTCATCTCGTGCTCCAATCGCAAATGATAGGTCATATGTTAATTGATATAGTTGAACTAGTGCGTCAAGATATCCTTCAGAGTTTGTCCGCTCCATGGAATCCATTGCCTCACCTGATTCTTCTTCAACTCGAATGCAGTTATCTAGAATTTGTTCCGCTTCCAACATCATTAGTTTTAGGTGACCATGCATGATGTCAAGACCTGAGACTCCCGCATTGACCAACTTCTGAAGGTGGGGCGGAAGTGGAATTACTTCTGTCATGAATATACCCTTTCGCTTTCTGCCATTATATCAAGAGCCACTGACAATAAATGCTGTGTTGCAATATACTGACCATTTAAAGATATGTGCTCTATCTCTAAAGATTGGTATTCATTTGATTCCATTTCTTCATATGTATCCATTTCGGCCTGAATCTCATCTGCGTCTTGTTGAAGACTGATTAGATGAAGTTTCATGTATTCGATAAACTTAGAGGACCTCGTCATTAATCTCTCGCCCCTCTAGTTTGGCCAACTCTTGATTAACAAACTTAATATACTCTTCGTGCTCATCCTCTGCAACAAAGTAGTACTCGTCTTCCATTGTCAATCTGTAATGGTTGTTATATAGTTTCTGCTCATCTTCTGAGGCATATGACATCATGCGGTGTTCTAGGTACTCTGGACCCTCGTCTGCGTGAGCGTCTCTCCAACTCTCAAACAACTCATTCTTAATGGTCTCTTCAAGGGCGGTGAGCCACTTCTGACTCTGTGATTCGATAAACTCCATTTGTTTCCTTTCGTAGTGGTTTATTATTATATACTATGGCACTGACATTTAGAAGGGTTTTGCTCTGTGATCTCCGTCACTTTTTCGTAAAGCTCGTAAAGAGTAGTGGGGACCTGCCACCCCTAGCAGGTCCCCCTGTGTAGGTCTATATTTAATTATTTAAGGACTTGGTGATATACCTGATAGCCCAACCTACTCCGCTCACACGAATGTGAATTATTCATTTTACACGACGGCAGCGAATCTGTCAACTATTCCCAGGTAAGGGTAACGTCTCCAGCTTTGACTTCCCGTGATCCAGAAAGATGGCTCGTAATTGCCTGATCCACCTTAGCTGCTGATATATCTTTAGTTACATTAATAAAGTAATCTGCTGCAGTAGCTGCTGTAGTACCCGCAAACAACTTTCGGCCATTCTTACGAACGTACCATGTCATTATATTTCTCCGTCTTCTATCCAGGTTGCTAACATATCTAAGTATGAGACAAGCTCTTCATCGTTTGTCTCGTTGGCCTTCTCTGTAATGGCAGCTACAAGGTCCTCTCTAGCGATCCTATAGCCATCATGCCAGCCGTCGGTGTAAGTGTGCATTTAAACTCCTATAATTTGTAAGGGTGAGTTGGAACTAAATCCTCCTCTGAAAGAATAGTAGCACCTAACTTCTCTACAAGCAAGGATATCTTTTCTATGTAGGCAGTGTTGAACTGAATCATCCCGTCTCCGAGATGTTCAGCCTCCACTCCATGCTTCATCGCTTCAAACATTGCTATGCCTGGTCGATTGGTATGTACTGTTGTAATCATTAGCACTCCATTACGTGTGTAACGTCTTGCCCGTCAATCTGAACGTTGCCGTTCTGTGCATCGACATACAATGTATCTTGGATTTCTGACTCAAGGTCGTAGTCCTCTAGAAGATTCAATGTGATTGTTCCGCTAACTTCGATTGTTGCGGTGAATTCAACATCTCTAGTTAATTCAATATCAAGCGCTTCTGCAATTGATGTGAGTGTATCTTGGTCCTCTGAATCAGCAAATGATTCAAGAAGGATGTCTTTGACTGTATGAATCTTAGACTCAAGAACACCAACACGCTTCTGTGACTGACGTCCATTGTGTAGTTCCCATTCAAGATTAACTACTTTGTCTGTAACATATTCAGGGTCCGAGTAACCATGAATCTGCTTGTATGTAACAAGAAGATTGGAGTTGTAGGTCTCAGGGACGGCGGGCTTAGCATCAATTGATGCTTCGAGATTGTCTAGCATTGGTTCCTCTTTCGTTTGGTTGATAGGTGGTATTGTAGCATGCTCCACTGACAATAATGTTGTTTTACGGCCACAGGGACATGTGAGTTCCATCACACCTGACGGGAATCCAAATCCATCAGATGATGTTAATTCAATTAAGCAGTCACATTCATCAGGGTCACAGACAAATGTATATTTACTTGATACTAGATTATTAGACATGATCGAAATACCCTTCTGCCCATAGGCCCTCTAGAAATTCCTGTGTCTTAGATAAGCTTCCGTGTAGCCACGGGTCATTATCTGAATTAACAGTAGTTATGGCGGAAGCAACGGCATCAATCATATTATCTAAGTCTTCTCCTGTGTAACCTAGCATTATGCCACCTCATATTCGTGTAAGTAGTTTAGTACAGTATGAATAATGCAATCACAATCCCCACCCATATTATCCATAAAATCTAGGTGACTGTAATTGTCCTCATAGATAGTATTGATTACCTTGTCAAAGATTTCTAGTGTTGTCATTTTCCTAATGCCTCTTCCATTGTGTAGGTTTTCTGATTTGCTAATACTACACTATGGGTCTGACATTCTGCCATAGCCACCTCATTCTGCCAAGAGCCTTCTCCGCATTCTGAGCAGAATTCACCACAGTCATCTTCACAATAAGATAATGTGTCAAAAGACTGACAAGCATAGCAACGATTCTCATACTCTAGAATCTCTTTAACTTCACCACGGACAATCTCATACTCTCCGCCCCAACCTGTTTCTTCCTCATACTCTAATGTAAGTAGGCAGTTAGGAACTAAGTTAGATAGTTTAGTTAGAATAGTAATGGCAGGTGACCAAGCAGTCTCATATTTATAAACAAGCCAGTTGTCATCACCCTCAGATTTATATTCAAGTAATTCTGTATTTGAATACTCATCCTCATCACGGACGGCTACATCCCATTTGGTGCCCCAATTAGAATTGTTCCAAGAATACCAATCCTTCTGAGTCTTAGCAAACTCAACAGACTTCTTAAACCAATCAGGGTCATTAGTGTCAATGCCACCACGAGAGGGCTGGCAGGCATATTCTTCATCTGTAATGCCGTCATCCTTATATGAATGAATGTTGAAGAAAGCAAAGACAGGATTATTATATTCGACCTGCTTAATTTTAGTAGGGAAACCTGATGAACTAATGTCACCCATACCATATGTTTCTTGTGCTAGTGTAAATGGACGATTCAATCTTTCTTTAATTGAATCTACTTCTGACTTTGGACCTTGAATTGTCAAGGTGTTATATACCCAGTTTGGCATAGTGGGGTGTTTCCTTTCGTTTAGGGTTTAGGCAGATATTATAGCAGGGGCCACTGACATTTTTGATTGCCATAGCATACAGTTGCGGTCAAGTCGGTCACCGAATATACGAATATAGTCAGCGATATCTTGTGTTTGATCAGTCAGACATTCTTTGACAGTATCTACTGAAATAAATACACGTCCATTCCATAGACCCATAGCGCCAATGTTTGTTGGAACTTCTAAACATCCATAAGTATCTTGTTCCCAGCCAACACCCTCTGAGCAAACAAGGGCGTACTTAGGGTCACCAAATACATTCTTCTCTTCTAGTTCAATAAACAATAGATTATCTACTGTGCACTTACTGAACTCGTTGCTATACTGCAATGCATAGATTCCGTTTGCAATTTCTGCAAGTTTCTTTCCGTCTACGATTTTTCCAACATAGCCATTAGTACGTGATTCTCTGCGGTCCATAGGGGTTCCTTTCGCTAGTGTCGTATTTTACCATTCCGTAATGGTCCGTGTCAAGACCCGTGTTGCCCGTAATATAGCCATAATATGTGATTTTTAACACAATGCCGACTCGCATTTTTCTGAGTTTGTCAAGTTGCAACACGCAGCTGATCGATAAAAAAAATAACGGGGGAGATTTCTCTCCCCCGCATTTTTATTTTTATTTCGTTAGTGCAAATACTTGCTTAACGATTTTATTTTTTTCTGCGGTTATGACAGGGTCAAATCCGCTTGCGCTTGCCATAAGTGATTCGCCAGAACCCTTACGAGCAGTGCGGAAATAATCAAGGCGTTCGGTGAGTGCATTTACAACACCCCACGCAGTGCCCTTGATGTTAGCATTTGTTGGTGAGTTATGATACAACTCATCAAGGAGAACAACTTTGTTTTCCCATTTCTTCAATGCACCCTTAGCGTCCTTTTCAGGCTTAGGATAAATTGACTTGATGATTTCGGAGAATTTCTTATCCGTTACAGAAATCTCGAAAAGTTCTTTTGCTTGCTTTTCGAATTCATCTGCATAAACCATTGTAAGACCAAGAGCCTCACGAGCAGCAGCGATTTTTCCATCAACAGTTTGTGTATGACGGATTTTGAAAGATTGCTTTGCTTGACGCATTGCAAGATTCAATGTGTTTTGGCATACAACACGAACAGGTGTAATTGCAGATTGAACAGCAACAGAACCATCGTGTGATGTCCATACGATAAGATACATTTTTGTCTTATCGTTTGAACCGCTAGGGTCTAGTGTGATTTCCTTGTCAATGGTAAGAGAGCCGAATACAACTTTGCCCTTCTTAAGAGAACCCGCAGATTCCCACTTTGCGCCACCATCAAGAATGTTGTCTGCGAATGAAAATAGTTCTTCATTCTGCACAACTTTGTAGCGAGAACCTACAACAGAAAGAACATCTTTTCCGCCATCAAAAGGGTTTGTGCGGGTTACGAAATGATTTTCTGATGTGTTACGATAATCTTCAGGGAGAAAATTACCGACAGATTCAAGAGATACATTCCAATTAGACAACTTTGCTTGTTCAAGCATTGTTGCAGTAGTTACAGTTTCATCTTGTGCAAAAATCTTGTTTGCAAGATTGTGCCAAGCAGGGGTGCCACGAAGTGCAAATGCAACTTCGCCATTTTGTTCTTCTAGGTTGTGAGCCATATTTCCTTCTTTCGTTTGTTTGATTAGGTAATTATAACAGATGGGTCTGACATTGTATAGTTTATCTCACATCTTAATACTTGATCTGTCGTAAATGTCCGAATTTTCCCGTGTGATTAATCTCACACCCGTAACCTGTGGATAAAGCTGTGGAAAACCCGCCTCGCATTTTTAGCGGTTTGTCAAGTTACCAACTTACTTCGTCGTGTCCCTCATATGGCTTATCGTTTAATAATGCGGCGGCTAGAATAATTGGCGCAAATAGAAACGCCATGAGAATAATAAAGATTACAATCGCAATCGTCCATGTTATTATTCCCATAGCGTATTCTACCACCCCACTAAGGTGCTAGTCAATTCTCCTATTTCTTACTCGCACTGAATCGAATGTCTGCTTTACCATAAACACATAGTCCGCAAGAAACGCAGGCGGACCCATTGCTTGAAATAAGTGGAATAGACTTATTATTCTCAGGGCACTTAGCGCCAGGCTTTCCAGTCAATTCTTTCATTGTACTTTCAGTTGCGGCGAATGTTTTTCCTAGGTACGCCAGGCGGATCCCGTCATTAATTTTTAAATCATGAGCAATATCTCTATTCTCATCATCGGTTGAATAGTATAGAGAAAGATTAGGTAGGTCCTTAAGAATAAGCGCTGCAGACTTAACACGTGTATATACCCAAAATTGAACGTCTTCATGGTCCTGGATGACTTTCTTCCATGCATATGTATATGTATCATTGAAGAAATCTCCGTCCCAGTGGATACGGAATAACTTAGGGGCGTCTTTCTTATTACAGTCATTAATGAAATCTAAAATCATTTCATTAAGCATGTCGACCATGGTCTCCTGGTCCGCATTCTTCAAGAGCTCCCAATTGTGGAGCAGATTAGTTTTTACTCCTGGGAAGAGCTTTTCAAGCTTGCCAGCATAGCATACGCTTTCACAAACACTAGTGGCACCAGGACACGAGAAATTCTTTCCAGCAGGGAGGCCGAACGTGTTAGCGATTGCTGCTTGCTTTCCATTTTTTGTGACAAGGTTAGCCACCTTTCTATCGTTGGACCGTTTAAGTTTCATGGGAGTAATTGTACCAGTGGCCACTGACATTATTCCCCCCAAGATACTTTAGCATAATGGTTATTGGCGTTAATCTTATCTAATGCGCCAATACTATCTAATGCACCAGTAAACACTCCAGCCAGTAGGTCTTGCAAATCTTTCTCAGAATAGTTAACGATAGCGGATAGGACATAATCAGGCATTTTCTTTTCATCGAAATCGACGCTGACTTTTACATTGTGGGTTAGTTTCATTTTTTGCCTTTCGTGGGGTATGGCGTAATTATAGCGTAATGGTCTGACATTTTCAATCAAAACGCCGTAAGCGTAATGTGATAAATATCACATGCCGCCTCGCAAATTTTGGGGTTTTGTCAAGCTGATCGGGCGGTGTGTTGAGCAGTTTTAATTCTTGCTCAGGAATGTTGCGCTATTATTTATGCGCCAACTTTAACCATAGCCCAACGCAAACCATTTTCTGTTTGCAAACCTAACTTAGTTAAATTAGGACGGACTGCAATAATTTCTGTAATTGCGCCAGTAATTCCAGACTTGCCTGTTGTGAAAGTATCGCCTTTCTTGTAGAAGCGACCTGTCTTAGTATTTGTAATTGGAGCCATTTGTTTTTTGCCTTTCGTTTGTTTGATGTGGGTTGAGCAGTTTTACAACTTGCTCAGGTTGTTTGATTACTTAGAGATACTTAGCAATCTGCTTCATAGTAGAAGCATTTACTGTTTCCTCATCTGTCATCTTTAGAATTGTTAGGGCATTTGTGATGTCCTCCACAATTTCATTGTAAGTGTGCTGGTGCATTTGTGTGTAATCACGCTCAGGCTCTTTAGGGAAATCGCTTTCCTTTACAATCAAATCAAAATCAACATTGAGAGAGTTGTTCCAAGAACGATAAGATGTGCGGAAGTTTTCAGCCTTCTTGATGTTTGCAATAGCAAAATCCTGAACTTCCTTTTTCCACTTCTCTCTTGACTTCTCATACTTTGCTTCGTTTGCACCCTGCTCAGCAAAGTCTTTCTTGATAGTTGCCAACTTTGTTTCCAAAGCCTTGATAACCTTCGGTGTTGCCACCTTTACTGTAATTGCTCTTGACATAGTTTTCCTTTTCTTGTAGTGGGTTGTATTTGGAGTATTGTATCAGAGGGGTCTGACATTTTACCCCGTAGGGTGAGAGTTCTTACTTACGACATTGGGCGAGATACTCTCTAAACTGCCCCTGTTTCGTTGTTGGACTACTTGATAGTAGTCCAACGCTCTTTACCACCCACATCTAGGCGGACACGCAAAGAGCCATTTGCGTTCTTGACTACTTCCTCAACCTTGCCTGATACACCAGACTTAGCAGTTGTGAAGGTTTCCCCGATTTTTGGAGTTGTCATTTTTGCTTCCTTTCGTTTGTTGTTGAGAGTATTATAGCGGATAGGTCTGACATTTAGCCAACCCAATCCCATTATGCGAGATAGTTTTTGTGTGATAAAAATCACACGGCAGATAGCTCATTAGCCCAGCAAGCATTTTCAAACTTGCGGAAATCAAAGTTAGGATTATCAGCAGAGAACATTTCGCCAAACTCAAATACTAAATCCTCAAAAGAGTTTGAAGGTAGTAGGTCTGAGAATTGTTCCAAGATTTGTGCAGTTCTTACATAGTCCTTGCGTGTCATCATTTTAGTTTGCCTTTCGTAGTTGGTATGGGAGTATTATAGCAAAACCCACTGACATTTTCCAGGTGACACGCCGTAATTTCCCGTAAATCCCTGTGATAAAAAACACACGATCTTAATTTGACTTACTGGCGAGTAGGGCGTGGCGCTGTCGGGCGTGTTGCCCTAGGCGCATATTTATGCAGAGTTATGAATAATTATTCATATTCATCGTTGCACCAATTTTCTAAGTGGTGCGACATTATAATCTGATTAGCGGGAGCAGCTAAATTTCCACGCCAAGAAACGCCTTCAGGTAATTCAATCTCACGATAATAATCGCCTTCGTTATATGCTTCTATTGCTTCAATGCAAACGGGCACCATAGAATAAGGAACGGGCGGATAGTGATTATTGCGTAATTGAATTGTAATTGCAGTGTTTAGATCAATACCAAAATCATTTTCTGCAAGTTCAGTAGATAATGTATTTCCCATTAGCGTGTTACCACCCTTCCATCTCGATAAAAAATCTTCGTGTAGCATTTTGCGCTAGGCGTATAAATATTTACAGTTGAATATTCATTAGCCATTCCCCAGTCTTTGAATAGGAAGAAATTTTTCCACGCTTCCATTTCATCGTCATATTTCCCAGTCCAGTGTGGGCTTTCTTCATAGTCATATTGACAAGTTACTTTGTATTCCATTATTCATTCACCCAATCTAAAGTCAATTCATCTTCTACATCTGCGACACAATCGCAAGGCTCGACATCGTAGTCATATTCATTTCCAAAAAATACGAAGCCTGCGCCACCGCATTCATCGCAAGGGGCTGCGACAATTTCCATTAGTTGTTTTACATTAGCCATATTAGTTTTCCTTTCGTGTTGTTGCGGATATTGTAGCAGATAGCACTGACAAGGCTTCTGCCTTGCTTGCCTCTCGCTGAGCGAGAACGGCGGCTTTAAATTCATCTAGATTCATTAGATAGCACCTTCCTGAAATAATCCAATTTCAATGTCTAGTAATTCTTCAGGGGTTGCCTTAGATAAATCTACCCAAGACACGCCCTCTTCATTTATGCGAGCAAATTCAATGTATCCCATTATTACTCACCTACCTTTACCGCAATAGTTGCGTATTGTGTGCGTATTTTGCCTTTAGCATTTACGCCGATTACATAGGCTTCAGTATTTTCACCATACCAAATACCTTCACGCTTTTCAGCGGAGATAATCTCACCCGAAAAAAATCGGTTGCGTGAGCGATAGTGTTTTCCTATAAGTAGGCTTTCGATAGTGTATAGTTTAGTAGCCATAAGTGGCACCTTCTTTCTTTGTTGTTATGCCGTAAGTATAACAGAACCCACTGACATTTTTCACATTACTAGCCAGTAAATCCAAATAATGAGACGCTCAAGCCGTGTGTTTTATCTCACACCAAAATGTCCGAATTGTCTGTCAAATCAACACGCCGTAAATCCCAGCCTTTTTTATAACAATTTCATAAAGACACGCCCGACCCCGCCTCGAATTTTTATGCATTGCGTTGCATATTTATTCAGAGAATTTATTTTTGTATTTTTGTTTTCGTGAATAAACTTTTTTAGATTTTACAAACGAAGCTGCGTTTGATCTTCGCAACTCCATTAGTTTTCTAATTTGTTCTTTTGTTTTTTTAAATTCCATTACCAACACCTCTCACATAACACGGTTAAAAATTCTGCGTCTTCTTCAGACATTTCCATTACGAATTCATCGCAACCTTTACAATTCATATCTTTCATTTATTCACACTCACAATTTCCATATGGGTCAAACTCGCAGAAGTAGCAACCCATTTGCTCACCGTGAGCCTTGCATACATAAACAAACTGTGATTCATCACAGCAGAAGTGCTGACGGTCAATGATTTCATAGAATTCATTTTGGTCAATTACAATAGTTGAATTTATCATTGAGAAACCTTCCAATCTCTCCACATTGGGAGTCTTTCATAGTCGGTATCATCATACCAACTTTCAATATTATTTTCACACACTTCGCAAAATGTGTATCGCATATCATCTACAATAGAGATAGCAGGTTTGAAGGGAGTGTGCTCTTTGCACATTGTAATTGTTGAATTCATTTGAATTCCTTTCTAGTTTGAGAACCTTTCTCAACTTTCTTTATAATGGAATTATAGCAGGGGGGTCTGACATTTACTGACGGGTAATGCCACAAATCGGACATTTTGAAATGTGATGTAGGTCATGTGGATAACTCACGCTCAAATTACAGTGTGATGTGCGTCATGTGCATAAACCTGTGGAAGACACGCCCGACGCCGCCTCGGAGATCGCAGCGAATTTTTTGCGATATGTCAAATCGACACACCGCAAAAAACTTTTTTATTTTATAAAATTATTAAACCGATTACTAAAGCTAAAACGGCTAACATTATTAAATAAAATTCTGCTTTAATTTTTATAAACCGCCTCTCGGAATTTTGTTTCGTTAAAATTTGGATTATCGCTTGCAAAGTATTCTGAGAAATCTTTTACAATATTTCCAGCAACAGCGGGATGAAGATTTAAAACATAAGAATTTAAAATCTCTGCAGTTTTTACGTAGTCTTTTCTAGTCATTAGTTTAGTCCATTTTCTCTTAGGTCTTTAATTACAAGGCGGAGCATAAGTAGCGCAGGAATTCCTATTCCTATTTGCACTAGTGTAGTTAGTAGTCTGTTCATTTATTTATTCTTCTTTCTCTTATAAATTTTGTAAGCGATTAACGCAATAGCGGACGGGATCAAAACTTGCCAAGATAGCGCTATGTAACAGACATAGGTGTCAAACTCTAAGCCGTAGTCATTTAGTTCTAGTGTCATTACTTATTTACCTCTACTTCTCTAATGTTATAGGTAAAGCCTTTACCTAGTTTATTTAATTCAGCGATTACCGCTAAAATTTCTTCGGGCTTGCTAGCCTTTTGATTTACGGCTAATAGTTGAGAGCCTTGCCATAGTGTGTAGGTAATAGTCATTAGAGCATTTCCGCCATTTCTGATAGTAGAGCATTTACTTGCTCATCTGTTAAATCTTCATCTAGGAAATCCTCATCTTCTGAGGTTTCCATTTCTTCATCTAGGTAGGCGTAGGCATCTGCTACATCTTCCTGAATTGTATCCCACTTAGAGTAGGTTGATTGTGTAAAGTTGTAATTTGAGTAAGACATTTTTTATCTTCTTTCTTTAGTAGTTATAGGGTTAATTATAGGGGGACGATTTAGGGAAAGTCAAATCTATTTCGTGTGATTTAGCGCACACGATTAGCGAATACCCACTTACTTTCGTTAGGGGTTAGATAGCGGTGAGAAATCATATTCTCAGAGGCTACCATATGAACGAACGCCATTCGGCTAATGTAGTTACCATTAGCAAGGCGGAAGATATTTTTATTCTTAGTGTTAGAGGAAGCCATAGGGTGGCTAGGCTCTACTACTACTGTTAGTGTATTTAGTGAATTCATTTTAGAATTCCTTTCTTTTTATTTGGTTAGTATTTCTAACCTTTTCCTTGACCTAGTTTATTTGCTCTATTTCTAGAGGCTCACCTAGGATTTTCTATTTAATTGTTATGGCTGTAGCCTATCAGACGAAAGGCGGAAAGTCAAGCCTATTTAGTGTGATGTTACTCACACACACTAGGGGAGAACGAATACTTGTAGTTCATCTCATTAGGTGAGAACCAAGCGAACATCTGTTCGGTTTTATGAGATTTATCTACTGAGCAGTAGGTATCCCAACTATCGCCTGTCCAAGCGCAGGATTGGCACTTGCTAACCATTGAGGAAAGTGTATAAGTTGAGTTCATTTTAGAACCCCTTTCTTTTTTCTGTTGATAACCTTTATCAACTTTCTATAGTAGAACTATAACACCTACCACTGACATTTTGGGGTGTTTTTCGGGCGTGTCTCAAATCTTTTTTTGTGATTTAGACCACATTAGGGGCTATGGGCGCACTAAATGTCCGATTTTTACCTTTTCAGATCGTGCATCATACATGAAAAATATATATTAACATTTTCATAAATCTAAAAAAGTAGTCGACTAAAAATATAAGATATAATTAATAAATGGACGGACAGAGCTGCACACAACTTTGGAACACATTTACGTGGGAGCCAGAGTTTGAAGAAAGAATAAATGCTAGGATCGCTACATATACCAAAAGTGATTGGGAAAATATGAAGACGGAAGCGGAAGGCATAATAACCTTATTCCTTGATGCATTTAATGCTAATCTCCCAGCAGATAGCGAAGAAGCTATATATGCAGCACAACAACAAAGAGAACATATATCAAAATGGTTTGACTATGTTGATATGGAACATTACAAGTGGATAGTCTCTGCAGCTAAGATTAAAGGTGATCTATATGGAGAAAAATCTTTTTTCAATAAATATGCTAATGGTCTAAATCAATATATGTATGACGCAGTCATGAAATATTATGATATATATTCTAGTTGACTAGAATTATGATATAATAAAAACATGAAGACAATCTTTTGGATCGGCATCATAGCTATCCTAGTTCATATATGTGGGTTAATCCTACAATTAAAAATGATCTAGGGGATATAGCTTAATCTGGTTAAAGCAATTGTCTTATATACAATCGAGTTTGGGTTCAAATCCCAATATCCCTACTGCGGAACCCAATATCGATTTTAAAAATTATATTAACATTTTTAGATATCTAATATTCTAGTTGACTAAGATTTATGTTCTTTTAAATGACGATTGTATGTCATATAGGCAAAGTCTGATCTGACTTGAATTTCTTTCTTACATATCTCACATACTATAACCTTCAAAAGAGTATCCTTTCAAAATGGAACGGCAGCTAGAGCTTTAGCTCTCTTGGCTCATAGAGGCATATAAGCCCAATTAGAACCATATATATCTAAAAGTACTATAGTGAGCAATGCCACAGTATATCTAAAAAGGCCTTGGAAGCCAATATTAGGAACTTTTAGCCTTAGAGGGTACTCATCTATCAGAATGATAGAGTTTGGTACCTTAGAAGGCCATATAGAATTTATTCTTCGGAATTAAGACTAGGTTCTGGACCTAATAGATTTCCCTGTCTATGTTGATCAAGTAATGTCATGAGTTCCTCGCCTTTTCCGACTCCGTCTGCTATTAAGCAGAGAACGTCGTATATGCGAGATAGCATGATGTATGTGACAATACCGATATTATCATCAATTGATCCTGGTTGACTGGAAATGTCTTCTGGCGCCGAATCACTCATTTTCGAACACTACCTTATAAGTTTCAGGAAATGAATCCTTAGTTAGTTCTTTAACGGCTCTAGCATATTCCTGGATCTCAAACTGTGCATCATGTTCTAATCTCTGCTCTAGGAAGTTTAATACTCCATGTAGAGATGTTGTCCAACGCCACCGTACATACATTGAATATGCTGGAAGAAGCATACGAGCAAGTTCTGGAGCAATTCCATCTTCTAGAGCCTCGTGATATTTAGATTCTCCGAAATCAATGATATGACGCAAAGCCTGTGTGTATTTTGCGCCGATCACTACATTGACAGGTTCCGCCGAGCCCTGCTTAGAGTTTTCTGGTGCTCCACGCCATTCATCTGGCATTGGGAGATAGAAGTGTTCCTTCTCTGTAATGTATCGTCGTGAGGATTCATTCCAGCCGTTCTGATCATCAATGTGTGTTGATGAGACAGCATACTTCCACCATTGTCTTGCTACGAAAAGTGGGGCATAGATTTCAAAAGTAACTGCTGCATGTCTAAAAGGACTCGTGTGATTTTCTTTCCATAGAAAGCGGAGTAGGTTTGTATCCTTGGGACTTAATTCTTTTGATTCCTTATCGTAGGAAACTCTGGCTGCATTTACAACTGCAAGGTCATCACCCAAAACTGAGACGAGTCTGACTGATCCTTTATCTAGTACTTTTAATTGTGTCATTTAATGCTGCTTTCATTTTATCGTAATGGTTTAGGCCAATATAAATTTTATAGTTGCAGGCCAGGCAATATGCAAAAACCTTATCTTCATTATCAAGGTTCGAGTAAAGAATACCATGAAGGCTATCCAAACCGCAAATAAGCTCATCTGGATAGCGCTTCATGAATTCTCTGACAATTCGAATGTCAATCAATTATTTTTGCGCTTTCTTATCTAAATATAAATCTGCATACAGCGCATATGCATCACGGTACCTAGATTTTCCATAGGTACTCCATGAAGACCAGTCTCTTCCTCCTTGAGACATGTAGAAAGCAATCTTAGCACTCTCTACAGGGTTAAAGAGATCAGTCTTCTTGTCAAGGTTAAACTTTTCAAGACGGTCCTGTCCTAGGATTCCCAACATGTTGATTTGGAAAATGCCGTAAGAGTTATCTCCTGTTTTTACGTTACCATTAAACGCCAATGGTCGCCCATTGGATTCTGCTTTAGATATTGCCCATGCCTCACGGAGGTTAGTTCCAGTAAAGCCAGCAATTTTCAGCACTTGAACGAGCTGATCATCTGTCAGTGTCTTTGCCTCAGAAAGAATCTCTTCTTGACTTTTCTGTGGTTCTTGCTGTACAATGTTTTCAGCGGCGTATGCCATCTCTGATTTTGGGGGGATACCTGGGATTAAGACAAGCGCTAATAAAATACCGCCCAACTTAATCGGGGTCTCGCCCATATTTTGAGTAAACATAAATACTATCTTAACCTAATTCGGAAGGCCTGTCAAGTCATGATTATAAGTTTTAACACAAATCCAGGAAATTTATCTATTAATACTGGATATGGTTATGCAGGTTTCCATATGGTAACAAGTTTACAGAAACTAGGATACAAAGTTCCGTATAAATATGACAAAGCGCCTGTTCAAATAAGCTTTTGTCAACCACAGTTTTTTGATCATAAGTCAAATCAATATCAAATTGGTTATATGCCATGGGAATCTACAGAATTTAAAGAAGGTTGGTTAGAAGAATTAAACTCATGTGATGAAGTTTGGACAACTTCTGAAT
>JACCDX011466998.1_pt1 | contig 26629 bp, 22 predicted proteins | sample 7449681 | NCBI WGS metagenome assembly JACCDX01 (sample SAMN15323450, study PRJNA562643) | freshwater metagenome | isolation source: river surface water | place: USA:Blue River Watershed | collected 2017-08-18
AGACATCAATATGCCCTTAGCCTTATCAATAATTTTGCGAGTCTCCAAACGATCATGGAGATCTGCAACTTCTGCAGCCAAAGATTTCATTTGCTGATGTCTACTTATTGCAATTTCGATTGCCGGCATCAGGTCTCCTATAGTAAATGGCTTTACAACATATGCCATAACTCCAGCATCTCGTGCTCGCTCTACTAACTCTCTTTGCGAGAATGCTGTGAGCATCAGAACCGGTGCAATCTCGATAATCTTTGCCGCAGCAGTTATTCCATCTAAGACAGGCATCTTTACATCTAATATTGCTAAGTCTGGTTTGTGTGCCAAAGCTAAATCAATTGCCTCTTGTCCATTAGTTGCTTCTGCAACTACTTCATAACCGGCGGCCTGCAACATTTCAATTAGATCCATCCGAATGATTGCTTCATCTTCTGCAACAAGTATGCGCACACTCATCTTCGGATAATCCTCTCTTGCTCAGTGCATTTGTAACTACTAAATACTTTTGTAACAGGATGTCGAGATTGAAACTGGCGTGCCCCGAGTCGGATTCGAACCGACACTATGCAGTGTTTGAGACATCCCTCTCTACCGTTGGAGTACCGAGGCCTTAAGTTAGCCATTCTAACCGTAAACTGGTTTGGTTCGGAAAACGAGAAACTATTGATAGGCAGGAACTACGCCACCAACAGCATCACCCACGCGGTGAACACGCATTGCATTTGTTGAACCAGGAATTCCAGGCGGAGATCCAGCAACAATAACGACTGCTTCGCCAACTTTTGCGCGACCAGATTCAATGAGCAAGGTATCGGTTTGCTTCACCATTTCATCAGTGTGCTTAACCATCGAAGCGATTGCTGGTTCGACGCCCCATGTCAAAGCTAGACGATTGTATGTACCAACTTCGGGAGTGAAGGCAAGGATTGGAATGGGTGAACGCAACCGCGCCATTCGACGAGCAGAATCACCAGACTGTGTAAATGTCACTAAATACTTCGCCTCAACGATTGAACCAACTTCTGCTGCTGCGCGAGTGATTGCACCACCTTTGGTCCTTGGTGTGGTTCGAAGCGGGCGAATCATTTCGAATCCACCTTCTTCTGTGCGCGCAATTATTCGGGCCATAGTTGCAACAGCTTCAATAGCAAAAGCCCCCACAGAGGTTTCACCAGATAACATCAAGGCATCTGCGCCATCTAAAACAGCATTGGCGCAATCTGTTGCTTCAGCACGAGTTGGGGATGAATTATTAATCATTGAATCAAGCATCTGAGTCGCCACAATAACTGGCTTTGCAGCTTCTCGAGCTAACTCAATACATCGCTTTTGAACCAAAGGAACTTCTTCTATAGGCATTTCAACACCTAGGTCACCTCGAGCGACCATGATGCCATCGAATGCTGCCACGATTTCCTGAAGATTATGCACTGCTTGTGGCTTTTCAATTTTTGCAATCACGGGAATTCTTATCCCGACCTCGTCCATGATCTTATGAACATCGTCAATGTCCTTTGCATTTCGAACAAATGACAAAGCAATAAAATCTGCTCCTGCTCGAAGTCCCCAACGCAAATCATCTATGTCTTTTTCCGAAAGAGCAGGTACAGAGACAGCAACCCCGGGCAGATTAATTCCTTTACTATTGCTGACTAATCCTGGCTCGATAACTTTTGTTACAACATCATTGCCATTTACTTTCACTACCTCAACGGTAACTTTTCCATCATCGATAAGTATGCGATCGCCTGGTTTACAATCTTTTGGAAGTCCTTTGTATGTCGTGCCAACTCTTTCTTTGGTGCCTTCGATCTCATCGGTTGTAATCGTGAAGAGATCACCCCGAGAGAGTTCGTGTGGGCCATCAGCAAATCGCGACAATCGAATCTTTGGGCCTTGCAGATCAATGAGGACAGCAATAGGAACCCCTGCATTTTTTGCGCCATCTCTAACAAGATCAAGACGTGACTGATGATCTGAATGATCCCCATGAGAAAGATTTAATCTAGCCATGTTCATTCCTGCGTGAATAAGTTCCTTAACTTTTTCGGCAGAGTCAACCGCTGGACCCATGGTGCATACGATTTTTGCTCTACGCATAGTTACTACGTTAGACCATCAGAGGCTTAGAAGTTGGCTCAATAGGTGATGGCAATTGTGTTCCTCCGGTTAGGTAAGTATCAACTGCCGCTGCCGCGCTTCGTCCTTCTGCAATTGCCCAAACAATCAGCGACTGCCCACGACCTGCATCTCCGGCAACAAAAATTCCCTCTTCGCTGGTTTGGAAATTAGCATCGCGCTTAATGTTTCCGCGTTCATCTAGTTCAACTTCCAGTTGATTGATAAGGGATGATTTTTCCGGACCAGTAAATCCCATTGCCATGAAGACGAAATCAGCTTTTAACTCTTTCTCACTTCCCGTCTTTGGCTCAAACTTTCCATTTATGAACTCAGTCTCAACAATCTTAATCGCGCGCAAATTACCATCTGAGTCCCCGAGGAACTCTTCTGTACTGACAGCAAACATGCGGTTGTCTTGTTCTTCATGTGCACTAGAAACCCGATAGATCATCGGATACGTTGGCCAAGGCTGTGATGATGGACGCTCATCACTTGGTCTTGGCATGATTTCTAACTGTGTAACCGATGCAGCACCCTGTCGTACAGAAGTACCTAAACAGTCGGCACCAGTATCGCCACCGCCAAGAATAACTACATGCTTTCCTGCTACGTTGATAAGCGGTTCTTCCACTTCACCTAGGGCCTGTTTGTTACCCCATGGCAAAAACTCCATCGCTTGGTAGACGCCCTTGAGTTCTCTTCCTTTAATCTTGAGATCTCGCCACTGTGTTGCACCGACTGCTAGAACTACAGCGTCATATTTTCTGCGCAAATCCGTTCCTGTTAACTCAACGCCGACATCTACTCCTGCACGAAAACGTGTTCCCTCTTGTTCCATTTGCTCTAATCGGCGATCCAGAATGTGCTTCTCCATTTTAAACTCTGGAATTCCGTATCGTAGAAGTCCGCCAATTTTTTCAGCTCTCTCATAAACGGCCACAGTGTGCCCGGCTCTAGTTAACTGTTGAGCTGCCGCCAATCCTGCAGGACCTGATCCAATGACAGCGACCGTCTTTCCAGTTAAACGATCTGGTTGCATAGGCTTTACGTTGCCCATATCAAAAGCTTCTTCAATTGTACGAAGTTCAATTTGCTTGATAGTTACCGCCTCACGATTAATTGCAACAACACATGCAGTCTCACATGGTGCCGGGCAAAGACGACCTGTGAACTCAGGAAAATTGTTGGTTGCGTGCAGACGATTAATTGCTTCTTCTTTATCTCCACGAAAAATCAGGTCATTCCACTCTGGAATCAAATTTCCTAGGGGGCAACCGTTGTGGCAGAAAGGAATTCCACAGTCCATGCATCTGCCGGCTTGTTTTTGTAAATGTTCAAAGCTTTGCGGTTCATAGACTTCACGCCAGTCTTTAATTCGAACATCGACGGGGCGGCGCTTTGGTACTTCGCGCCCGGTTGTCATAAAGCCTTTTGGATCACCCATTTGCTGCCACCTCCATCACTAGTTCGTCAACTGGCAAGCCTTCTCGCGCCGCTCTTTCCATCGCTGCAAGTACTCGAGCATAGTCGCGAGGCATTACAAGTGAAATACGTGCAAGGCTCTTTTCCCAATCCTTTAGCAGTGCACCTGCAACTTCTGAACCTGTTTCGGCAAAGAAATCAGAGATGTTGTTTTTAAGTGTTGGAATCTGATCTTGCGGAACAGCAAGTATGTCCACCATCTCAGAATTCACATCTGCCCTATCTAGATCAAGTACAAAGGCACGTCCACCTGACATACCAGCGGCAAAGTTTCTACCTGTCTGACCCAAGACAATTACTGTTCCGCCAGTCATGTATTCACAACCGTGGTCACCAATGCCCTCAACAATTGCAAGTGCTCCAGAGTTTCGAACACAGAAACGCTCGCCGACTACGCCACGAATGAAAATCTCTCCTGAAGTTGCGCCATAGCCGATTACATTTCCAGCAATTACGTTGTCCTGTGATGGGAAGCTTGCTTTTTCATCTGGGCGCACAACTACGCGACCTCCAGAAATACCTTTTCCAACATAGTCATTGGAGTCACCGTATAGTCGTATGGAAACACCGCTCGGGATGAATGCTCCTAATGACTGGCCTGCAGAGCCATGTAAGACAACATCAATTGTTCCAAATGGCAATCCATCAACACCATACTTGCGAGTTACTTCGGCTCCAAGCATCGTTCCAACTGTTCGATTCACATTTCGAACTGGAAGATCGATCTTTACGATCTCGCCCTTTTCAAGTGCAGGTGCTGCTAAAGAGATCAGTTGATTATCTAAGGCGTTTTCAAGGCCATGGTCTTGTTTAATCGTGTTGTGCAGTGGGCTATCTACATCAGGGCGCACGAGCAATGGAGCTAGATCTAATCCAGATGCCTTCCAATGATCAATCGCTTTGCGAGTATCAAGATACTCAACATGACCAATTGCCTCTTGCATAGTTTTAAATCCTAATTGAGCAAGAATTTCTCGTACTTCTTCTGCAATATATTCAAAGAAAGTTTCGACAAACTCTGGCTTACCGCTAAAGTTTTTACGAAGCTCAGGATTTTGTGTTGCAACACCTACAGGGCAAGTGTCTAGATGGCACACTCGCATCATGATGCATCCTGAAACTACAAGTGGGGCGGTAGCAAAACCGTATTCTTCTGCTCCAAGTAGAGCGGCAATCACTACATCGCGACCTGTTTTCAACTGACCATCAGTCTGTACGACTATGCGGTCACGCAGACCATTGAGCAAAAGCGTTTGTTGAGTCTCTGCCAAGCCAAGTTCCCAAGGCGCTCCTGCATGCTTTAGTGAAGTCAATGGTGAAGCACCTGTCCCACCATCATGTCCAGAGATTAGAACTACGTCGGCATGCGCCTTTGAAACTCCTGCAGCAACTGTTCCCACACCAACTTCTGCAACAAGTTTGACGTGAACACGGGCATTCTTATTTGCATTCTTTAAGTCGTGAATGAGTTGAGCAAGATCTTCAATTGAATAAATATCATGGTGAGGTGGTGGAGAGATAAGTCCAACACCCGGAGTTGAATACCGAGCCTTTGCAATCCATGGATAGACCTTGTATCCCGGAAGTTGGCCTCCCTCTCCTGGTTTAGCACCTTGAGATATCTTGATCTGAATATCATCGCTGTTTACTAAGTAATTACTATTTACACCAAAACGACCAGATGCAACTTGCTTGATTGCAGATCGCTTTGAATCGCCATTTGCCATTGGGGTATATCTCTCAATTTCTTCCCCACCTTCACCTGTATTGGATTTTCCACCAATACGGTTCATCGCTATGGCTAAAGTCTCGTGAGCCTCTGCAGAAATTGAACCGTATGACATCGCACCCGTAGAAAATCTTTTGATAATCTCACTTGCAGGCTCTACTTCATCGATGGAGATTGGTTTTTTAGCACCACCTTTGAATTCAAACAAGCCGCGTAAAGTCATTAAGCGGGAGCTTTGCTCATTAACTCGATCGGTATATCTCTTAAAGATGTCATAGCGCTTATTTCTTGTTGAATGTTGAAGCGTAAAGACTGTTTCTGGGTCAAACAAATGTGGTTCACCTTCACGGCGCCATTGATACTCGCCACCAATTGGCAGACGCTTTGTTCCGGGAACTTCTCCACCTGGTGGATAAGCAATGTTGTGTCGAGCAATAGTTTCTTCTGCAATTACATCCAGTGAAACTCCACCCAAACGAGAGGTTGTTCCAACAAAGTACTCATCTACAACTTCTTGTGACAAACCAATTGCTTCAAAAACCTGTGCTCCGGTATATGAAGCGATAGTGCTAATGCCCATTTTTGACATTACTTTTAAGACGCCTTTGCCTAAGCTCTTGATCAGATTCTTAACAGCCTTTTCAGGTGTAATTCCTGTGATAACTCCCTGCAGGACGAGATCCTCGGCAGACTCCATCGCTAAATAAGGATTCACACATGCTGCTCCATAGCCAATCAGTAAGGCGACATGGTGAACTTCACGCACATCGCCAGCTTCAACTACGAGGCCAACTGATGTGCGAGTTTTTTCTCTTATGAGATGGTGGTGAACTGCTGCTGTTAATAGAAGCGATGGAATAGGAGCATCTTCTGCATCGCCATCTCGATCTGACAAGACAATGATATGAGCGCCATCTTTAATGGCTTGTGAAACTTCCTTCTTGATCTCATTGAGACGGTCACGAAGTCCTGCTCCGCCTTTTGAAACATTGAAAAGTCCACGAATAACATGGGCGCTGAGCTCAGGAAAATCTTCATCAGCATTGATGTTAATAATCTTAGCTAATTCATCGTTATCGATAACTGGGAAAGCAAGTGATACCTGTCGACAGCTTTCTGGACTTGGATCCAAAAGGTTATGTTCTGGGCCCATTGATGTTCCCAAACTGGTCACAAGCTCTTCACGAATTGCATCAAGAGGTGGATTAGTTACTTGCGCAAAAAGTTGGGAGAAATAGTCGAAGATCAGTCTAGGTTTTTCCGACAATGCAGCTATTGGAGTGTCTGTTCCCATAGAGCCCAGCGGCTCCATACCGTTCTTGGCCATAGGAGTGATCAAAATGCGCAGGTCTTCTTCTGTATATCCAAATGCACGTTGTCGTCGAACAACCGATGAATGCGGATAAACAATATGTTCACGAGATGGAAGCTCGCTTAATTTAACCATTCCATCTTCCAACCATTTGCCATAGGGTGCGGCATCTGCCAACTCATCTTTAATTTCACCATCTTCAATAATGCGACCTTGTTCGATGTCGACTAAAAACATTTTTCCGGGTTGTAAGCGACCCTTTCGCTCTATGTTTTCTGCCGGGAAATCAAGAACGCCTACTTCAGATGCAAGTACAACAAGTCCATCCTTTGTTACCCAGTATCTCGATGGTCGAAGTCCATTTCGATCTAGAACTGCACCAACCTGATGACCATCTGTAAAAGTTACACAAGCGGGTCCATCCCATGGCTCCATCAATGATGCATGAAAGGCGTAAAAATCACGACGGTTCTTAGACATGGATGCATGGTTCTCCCAAGCTTCAGGAATCATCATCAACACTGCATGAGCCAGTGAACGCCCACCTAAATAAAGAAGTTCTAAAACCTCATCAAATGATGCTGAGTCTGAGCCGTCCATTTGAACAATTGGAAAGAGTCGATCTAGGTCTCCCGGAATTACATCGCTTTTGAGTAATGATTCGCGGGCACGCATCCAATTTCGATTCCCCTTGACCGTATTAATTTCACCGTTGTGTGCAATAAAACGATACGGATGAGCAAGTGGCCAGGAAGGAAATGTATTTGTTGAAAAGCGAGAGTGAACTAAGGCTAAAGGTGAAACAACTCGCTCATCAGAAAGCTCAGGAAAAAACTCTTCCAATTGGCCAGTAGTAAGCATGCCCTTATAGACGATGGTTTGTGAAGAAAGAGAAGGGAAATAAACTTGCAGCGAGTGTTCTACTCTTTTTCTGAAGCAGAAGGTAAGGCGATCTAGGGTTATTCCACTCTCTCCATTTTTGCCTGAAACAAAAAGTTGATGAAAATCAGGCATGACTGAAAGAGCAGTTTTTCCCAATGAACTTGAATTTATGGGAACTTCGCGCCATCCTAAAACATTTAGACCTTCTTCTTCGGCAATCTTTTTTATCTCATCTTTAAAACTGCTTCCTTTTGCAACGAATGCAATACCTACGGCATAGGAATTAGCAGGTGGAAGATCAAACTCGGTAACTTCTTGAAAGTATGTGTCAGGAATTCGAATCAGAATTCCAGCGCCATCTCCGCTATCGGGCTCTGCACCTGATGCTCCGCGATGTTCCATGTTGCGAAGGGCGGTCAACGCCTTTGAAACAATCTCATGTGTTGCGATTTTGTTGAGAGTGGCAACCATTGCAACACCACATGCATCATGCTCATTGGCAGGGTTATAAAGCCCTTGAGCATGTGGATAATTATTTGCGAGGGCCATAACCGCTCCTACAGATTGTCCGAAAAAGATGGGACATCCTTGGCCCGAAAAACTTCAGAGGTAAAGCCTAGCAAGAAGGCCGGTTTGTGTCGCCCTTAATTGTGTGAAATTAAAGGCCCGCGATGTTGGCGAGCTTTCCAATTCCAGCGGTTATAAGCATGCCTAGGCTCCCACCCAGCATCACTCGAACTGTTGGAGACAAGATTCGAGCGCCAGCAAGTTTTGCGCTGATCACTCCGGTTATAAGAAGCCCGCCCAACGTAAAGAGGACAATCGACCAAAACTTTGCGCCAACGGTAGGGGCAAATGCTCCGGCAAATGGAATCAGGCCACCTGCTGTAAATGAGATTGCAGATGCGATTGCGGCTTGAATCGGTCTGGCCTTTGTGTGTGGATGTTGACCAAGCTCATCTCGTAAATGTGCTTCCAGTGCATCTTTATTGTGCATCTGTTGTGCAACCTGCATTGCCAACTCTGGAGTAAGTCCACGTTGAATATAAATGTGTTGCAACTCAATTAGTTCTGATTCTGGATCAGCGGCTAAATGCTCCATCTCCAAAAGCCGATCAGACTCTTCAACATCATTTTGAGACCTAACTGATACATACTCGCCGACTGCCATAGACATTGCACCTGCAGTAATACCAGCAATGCCCGCGGTTAATAGAAAGTCATTTTTTCCAGCAGCAGCAACACCAATCATTAGCGCTGCAGTCGAGACCAATCCGTCGTTAGCACCAAGGACCGCAGCGCGTAGCCAACCGGCACGGTGTGTGCGATGTTGCAAGTTACGGCGATAGACATCTTCCAGGCTCATGTTTATCAGCCTACATTAAGATTTTAGTCTCTCCTTAGCGGCGCGCACAAAGTATGCAGCCGAGAGCACTCCTACAACCACACTTACCCACACATTAACGCGAAGCCCAGCTATCGTATTTGCTGAATCGATTCGAATTAACTCTATAAATAGGCGTCCAAAACAATAGGCAAAGACGTATGCTGCAAAAGTCTGCCCCGGCTTTAAACGCTTGCCAAAGTAAATGATCAAAAGGGCAATCAGAGAACACCAGATCGCTTCATACAAAAAAGTTGGGTGAAAACTTTCAAATTGCTTATAGCCAGCTGGTCGATATTGAACTGGTACTTGCAAAGACCACCATGTATCTAATGGGCGACCAAAGAGCTCTCCGTTAAACCAGTTTCCGAAGCGACCAATTGCTTGAGCGAACAAAATACCTGGTGCAAGACTGTCGGCAAAGACTGAAAAAGAAGGAAGCTCCATTTTTCTTTGCAACATTCGATACCGGAAAAATGCCGCAAACAATCCGAGAGATATAGCGCCCCAAATTCCTAGACCACCCTCCCAGATTTTCAACGCATCAAGAGGCTGACCACCAGCTCCAAAATACGCAGCTGGTGATGAAATCACATGATAGATACGGCCTCCGATTATTCCTGCAGGAACAGCCGTAATTGCAACTTCAGAGACAATCGATGCACCATTTGGAGCTGCTGCGCTAAAGCGCTTATCTCCCAACCAGATTGCAACAGCTATTCCAGAGATTATGCATAGAGCATAAAAGTGAACCGTGAAAGGCCCAATCTCTAACGCCGAAATCGAAGGCGTCGGAAAGGAAAAATTCAAACCTTATCCAGCCTCTACTGCCGAGCGGAACTCATCTAAAACAAAGTCACCAGATGTTGGCTTCCAGACTTTTCCATTGATAAATACGGTCGGTGTACCTTGAACGCCAAATTTACCCATTGAGTCATAATGGGCTTGAACAAGATCAGCCTTTGCTCCACTGGAAACGCACTCTTCAAACTTAGGTGAGTTGATTCCTATCTTCTTACCAATTTTTATTAAATTCTCACTGCTGAAAAACCCAGAGCCCTCTCCTGGAGTTTCAACTGTATAGAGAGCATCATGAAAATCTAAGAAATGGTTCTCATCGGCTGCACAAAATGCCGCATTTGCAGACCTAACTGATTCGGGTCCCAAAAACGATAGAACATGGAATCTAACCGTGGCTTGTTTATCACGGACCAAAGAGTTCAAATAATCCCCCATGGCATTTTCAAAGCGCTTACATGATGGGCATTGAGGATCTTCCCAAACATCTACTTGAGTCGCAAGACCTGGATTAAAAGTAATTGCAGAGCCATTGTCTACATCAATAGTTGAGGTTATGGCAGGCTTTAATGAGATTCCATCAAGACCTGCCAAGGGTGCATTCTCTTTATTATTTTGCCCCAAAATTGAAAAAGCGACGCCAGTGCCAAGTACAAGTAGCACCATTGCAAGCACAATCCAACGATTAGTGTTGTCACCGCTTTTACCCTGTTGCTTTGCCATGGTCTATCCCCTGTCGATTTACTTCATCCGCTAATGACGCCAAGTTTCAATGTCTAAAGTATAGATAAATTCTCATATAGTGCAAAATCAAACCACCGAGAACTTTGAAAGATGTTGAAGCCACTCCTGCGCCTGTTTGAAAAAACTCAAACTTCTTGGACAGCCGCAGACCCCTTCATTAACTAGCTATAGAGAAAATCTGGCAGAAAGTACGTTCCGTACTTCCAGATAATGGCAGAGGCGATAACTGCATATGTTATTGAAAGAAGTGCATAGTCTCTGCCTAGAAGGACAAATCTTAGAATTCTCTGATGATTGGCCTCTGACCAATTGAATGCGTTTTGATAGATGTTAATTCGGAGCATGCTTGTGAAAACCGAAATTGTAGAGACTGTAACGAGCATGCACCATGGGCAGAAAGCCTTGATCACAAAAAATGATTGAGAAAAAAGCCATAAAGCAAAAATAAGTGCGGCCGAATAAATAAACAGTGCGATGCGCATCAAAGAATTCGGGAATCGAACCTGCATCAATCCAGCAATTGCTATCGTAATTACCGCTGACTCAAACATTAATCCAATGAATGAATTTGGGAAACCAAAGACAGTAGATTGCCAAGAAAGGGCTACCTTGCCACAAGAAACAACGGCATTGATACTGCAAGCCAAATCTACATTTTCATCCTTAGCTAACTTGAATGCATCGATCGAAAGAACCATTGCTGCAAAAAGGCTCAATGATGCAGATACCAACATCGTCAAATATGCATTACGCACAGGGCGGGCTGTTGCAACTAATTGTTCTGGCATAAGCGTAATAGTAACCTACCGCCCTTCTCTAACACCTATGGCAAGTTCCTTTGCTAAATGTGAAACGGCATCCAAGCCGGCTTGTTCATCCTTAGCATTGAGTAAAAGTTTTATGAAAGCAGATCCGACAATCACGCCATCTGCATATGCAGCCAAAGATCGCGCTTGTTCACGAGTAGACACACCTAAACCAACGCAAACTGGAAGGCTACTTACTTTTCTAATTCTTGAAACTAAATCTTTCGCATCGATCGAAACTGTTTCTCGAGTTCCTGTGACTCCCATGGAGCTTGCCGCGTAAACGAATCCACCAGTCTTTGATGTAACGCGCACAAGTCGCGGGTCCTTTGTGCTGGGTGCTACAACATAAATCGGATTAATCTCACTTGTTTCCGCCGCCGCTAGCCACTCTGCAGACTCTTCAATTGTTAAATCTGGCGTAATAACACCAGATCCCCCATTTTCTGCAATAGATGCTGCAAATTTTTCGACTCCATACTTTTCAATAGGGTTCCAGTACGTCATAACAACAGAGGCAACACCTGTAACGGATGCAGTTTTTAAAGCTTCGAACACATCTGATGCCTGAGTTCCACCTTGAAGAGAAATATCTGCAGCTTCTTGAATTATGGGTCCATCCATTACTGGATCGCTATATGGAAATCCAATCTCTATTGCATCAACACCGGCATCTGCCAAAACTTGAATTACTTTGTGGCATCCCTGCTTTGAGGGAAAGCCGGCAGGAATATATGCAATTAACGCAGCGCGGTTTTCAGCACGGCATTTAGCTAAAACAGAATCTAAAGCTGTCATTACAGCGGAATTCCAAAATACTGCGCCGCTGTTTGAACATCTTTGTCACCTCGGCCTGAAAGATTGATGAGTAAGTTTGCTTTAGGGCCAAGTTCGTTACCAATAATTAGCGCACCAGCTAAAGCGTGGGCAGTTTCAATTGCGGGAATAATTCCTTCAGTTCTGCTGAGTAAGGCAAATGCATTCATTGCCGCATCATCATTAATTGCTCGATACTCAGCGCGACCGAGGTCATGCAAGTAGGCATGCTCCGGACCAACACCCGGATAATCAAGGCCGGCTGAAATTGAATGAGATTCAACTGTTTGTCCGTTTTTATCTTGAAGTACATATGAGCGAGTCCCATGTAAAACACCAGGTGTACCGCCGGTGATGGTGGCTGCATGGCGACCCGTCTCTACTCCATCGCCACCTGCTTCTAAGCCAATTAATCGAACATCCGTATCGGGTATGAATGCATTAAAAATTCCAATTGCATTTGATCCTCCCCCGATGCATGCAAGGACTGCATCTGGAAGTCGACCAGTTAACTCCAACATCTGCACGCGTGATTCTTCACCGATTACTTTATGAAAGTCGCGAACCATGGTTGGAAATGGGTGTGGACCAGCGACGGTACCAAGCATGTAATGCGTGTCATGAACATTTGTAACCCAATCGCGCATCGCCTCGTTGATGGCATCCTTCAAAGTTTTCGATCCAGAAGTAACTGCTACAACTTCTGCCCCTAACAATTTCATGCGGGCAACATTTAGAGATTGCCTACGAGTGTCTTCCTCGCCCATATACACAACACATTTCAACCCCATGAGAGCTGCAGCCGTTGCAGCAGCAACACCATGTTGGCCAGCGCCAGTTTCGGCGATTATTCGCTTCTTACCCATGCGTCTAGTTAAAAGTGCTTGACCTAAAACGTTATTAATCTTGTGACTTCCAGTGTGGTTGAGATCTTCGCGCTTTAAAAATATGCGCGCACCACCAGCATGCTCTGAAAATCTCTTGGCCTCAGTGATAATGCTTGGTCGACCCGTATAAGTGCGATGCAGTTCTGCTAATTCAGCTAAAAACTCTGGATCTTGTTGAGTTTGATTGTGAACTGCTTCTAACTCTTCAAGTGCGCCAATTAGTGCTTCTGGCACAAATCTTCCACCATATTGGCCAAAGTGGCCTAGCGCATCAAAAGTCTCCACTGCTAAAGCCTACCCAGCAATTGGTTGATCGCAACTGATGGTGACTGCGCACGCACTAGCGCCTCTCCTACAAGAATTGCAGTGGCGCCACATTCCTGGGCAAAGACCACATCTTCTCGATTTGAAATCCCAGATTCTGCGACTCGAGCGATTTCAGTTGGAATCTTTGGAATCAATTGCGAAAATGCTTGAGTATCAACATCTAGGGTCTTTAGATTTCGCGAGTTAACTCCGATTATCTCAGGGGAAATCTCGAGAGCTCTTTCAAGTTCATCATGAGTATGGACTTCTACTAATGCATTCATTCCAAGTTCTTTAGTTAACTGGAAATAATCATCTAGTTGATTTTGTCCCAAAGCTGCAACAATAAGAAGTACAACATCGGCTCCATGTGCCCGTGCCTCATAAAATTGATATTCACTGATCATAAAATCTTTGCGCAAAACAGGAATATCCACTGTCTTTCGCACGCTATCCAAATCAGTCAATGACCCTCCAAAACGTCGGCGCTCTGTTAAAACACTAATTACCGATGCCCCTGCTTGCTCATACTGTGCAGCCAAACCTGCAGGATCATCGATCTGTGCAAGTGAACCTTTGCTAGGTGAAGAGCGCTTTATTTCAGAGATAATTGACATCTCACTGGTCAACAAATTGGGTAAGCAAGATCTGACGGCAGGTGCCAACTCCAGGTGTTCTAGAAGTTGCCCCATTGGCATTCGCCTTTGTTCTAAATCTTCTCGCACTCCAGCGATAATTGAATCTAAAGCACTCATCGCTTCTCATCATCTGTTGGGTCAATTCCGTGATCTAGCGCATTCCAGGTATTGAGAATCCGAGGCTTTCTTTCATATCTATTGGAAAGATTCAACTTTGAACTTAGCAAAAGAACCAATCCAATTACTACAAATATGGACACGAAGAGTGGAACGAACTCGCTCATTTATCATCACCCAATCTATTTGCTGCATGTACCGCGCTTAGTACTGCAGCAGCTTTATTGTGACACTCTTGATTTTCACTCTCTGCATCAGAGTCGGCAACAATCCCAGCACCTGCCTGTACGTAGGCAGTTCCATTTAGAAGTAGTGCGGTTCGAATTGCAATTGCAGTATCTAAATTTCCTGTGAAATCAATGTATCCCACTATTCCGCCATAAATTCCACGACAAGTCTTTTCCTGCTCTTCGATAATCTCCATTGCTCTGGGTTTAGGTGCTCCAGATAAGGTGCCAGCAGGAAAAACTGAAAAGAGTGCATCTGCAGCTGTAGCACCTGCCTTTAGCTTTCCGGTTACAGTTGAAACAATATGCATTACATGTGAATAGCGCTCAATTTGCATGAAATCTGAAACTTCTACAGTTCCTGGCTCACACACTCTTCCCAAATCATTGCGCCCAAGATCAACCAACATTAAATGTTCTGCGCGCTCCTTTGGATCTGCTAAAAGTTCTTGGGCTAGCGCTTCATCTTCTCGAGAATCTGCTGATCGTCGGCGTGTTCCTGCAATTGGATGAATCATCACGTCTTTTTGGTTCACTTTTACCAGGGCCTCTGGACTTGATCCAACAATCTCAATACCACCAGCAAACCTAAAGAGATACATATAAGGTGAGGGATTATTCAAACGTAACATTCTGTAAACGTCCAATGCATCTGCTGTGGTTGGCATTGAAAATCGTTGCGAAAGGACGACTTGAAATGCCTCACCCGACAGGATTTCTTCTTTTATCTTCACAACGCATGATTTGAACTCTTCTGCAGTTACATTCACTTCATACTCAGGTTTTGTAAATTCAGGTATGCGTTGTCCTTGAGAGGCAAGCGGTGCTGATAAATCACTCTCCATTTGATCAAGTCTGCTTTGACATGAGGCATATGCTTCATCTACGCGATCATTACTTCCATCCCAATTAATTGCATTTGCAATCAGAGTTATTGTTGCGGTGCTGTGGTCAAAAACTGCAAGATCACTTGTTAGCATAAATGAAAGCTCTGGTAGGTCAATATCTTTTGAAGTTAAGTTTGGTATTTTCTCCAAACGACGAACAATGTCGTATCCCATGAAGCCAACAAGTCCACTTGTTAATGGAGGTAACCCTGGAATTTGAGGTGACCTTAAATGCGATGCACAGATCTTTAGCGCTTCTAATGGATCAATTCCTTGGGGTGCACCTGCAGGGGCAGTTCCTTGCCAATATGCAAGACCATTTTTTTCACTTAAAGTCGCTTCGCTTCTAACGCCAATAAATGAATACCGTGCCCATGTTCCATCATGTTCGGCAGACTCCAAAAGAAAAGTATTCTCTCTATTCTTCGCAAGCTTTTGATAAAGCCCGACCGGAGTGTTTCCATCGGCTAACAGGCGGCGTGAAACAGGAATTACATTAAATGTTGTTGCATAGGAACGAAACTCATCGAGGTTCATGGGAGATTTAACTCCAAGGGCTTATGAAAGCATGTCGATTCTCCGGTATGACATGCAACACCGGTTTGGTGAACACGAAATAGAAGTGCATCTCCGTCACAATCAAGTGAAATCGAACGCACGGCCTGCACATGACCAGAGGTTGCTCCCTTTACCCATAACTGACTTCTACTTCGACTCCAATAAGTGGCGTTTCCACTTTCAACTGTAAGTGCCAACGAATGCGCATTTGAATAGGCCAACATTAAAATTTCTAAGGATGTATCGTCTTGAACAACTGTTGGAATCAGTGAATCTGGGTCCTTGAGCAAAGCTAGGATGGCTGGATCTAGAGTGCTCATGGGCTAATTCTGCCCTATGTGACTGCAACGTTGCGCACTGGATAATTGTGCTTCTCTAAATAGCCCTTTACATCACCAATTCTATGAGTTCCAAAATGAAAGACGCTTGCTGCAAGCAACGCATCTGCTCCAGCATCTAAGGCAGCGGCAAAATCAGAGAGTGCTCCTGCTCCTCCACTAGCAATGAGTGGAACTTTTGCCACTTCTCTGACAGCAGTAATCATTCCAATGTCGTATCCAGCTCTCGTACCATCTGCATCCATTGAATTGAGCAAGATTTCGCCAACTCCAAGCTGACAGGCTTTTTCAACCCATTTCAATGCATCGATTCCAGAGCTTTCTCTTCCACCATGTGTTGTGACTTCAAATCCTGACTCTGTACGTGCCCTTCTAGCATCGACTGAGAGCACGAGAACTTGTGAACCAAAGCGGTCAGCAATTTCTGCAATTAGTTCTGGGCGATTGATTGCTGATGTATTGATTGAGACTTTATCTGCCCCTGCTCGAAGTAACCTATTGACATCATCTACGGAGCGAATTCCTCCACCTACAGTTAAGGGAATGAAAACCTGTTCAGCTGTTTTTCGAACAATGTCGAGTGTTGTCTCGCGATTAGATGATGATGCTGAAATATCCAGGAAAGTTAACTCGTCGGCCCCTTCACGATCATAGAGTGAAGCCATCTCAACAGGATCACCAGCATCAACAAGATTAGTGAAATTAACACCTTTAACAACCCGACCATCGGTAACATCAAGGCAAGGAATAATTCGAACAGAAAGTGCCATTATCTCCCTACTCCCTCTTTGTTGATTTCACTTGATGAAATTCTAATCTTTACTTATTGCTAGAACTGCTTACTTGTAAGGCCTGCTCTAAAGTAAATGCGCCGGCATATAACGCCTTACCTACGATTGCTCCTTCAACACCAATGTTTTGAAGCTGTGCCAAAGCTGAGATGTCATCTAGAGTTGCTATTCCTCCGCTAGCAATGACTGGTTTATCAGTAACTGCGCAGACTGATTTTAATAGTTCTAAATTAGGGCCCATCAGTGTTCCATCTTTTGCCACATCTGTAACTACATATCGGCAACATCCATCACGCTCTAATCGCGAAATAGTTTCGAAAAGATCTCCACCTTCTTGAGTCCAACCTCTGGCAGCAAGAGTGTGGCCGCGGACATCTAATCCAACTGCAATTCGATCACCATGTTCTGCGATTACGCGCGCAGTCCACTCTGGATTTTCAAGTGCTGCTGTTCCTAGATTTACTCGCCGGCAACCAGTTGCTAATGCTCTAGCCAACGATTCCTCATCTCGAATCCCGCCAGAAAGTTCGACATCAATATCTAATCTACCTACGACTTCGGCCAACAGTTCTGAGTTTGCACCGCGACCAAATGCAGCATCTAAATCCACTAAGTGAAGCCACGTTGCGCCAGCTGATTGAAAATCTAAAGCAACGTCTAGCGGTGCACCGTAGATACTCTCTTGAGTTATCTCCCCCTGAACCAGACGTACCGCTCGACCATCTTTAACGTCAACAGCTGGCAATAGATAAAAACTGTTCATAGAGAAGCAATCCAATTCTTTATTAAAGCCAACCCTGCAGCTCCAGATTTTTCTGGATGGAACTGAGTAGCACTCACATATTCATCTTCAACTACTGAAAGAAATCTCTCACCGTAAACACTCCAACTTTGAACGTTACCGACCGGTGACTTTGCTGCATATGAATGTACAAAATAGAAAGACTGATCTCCTATTCCTTTTAGTAGAACAGAACGTTGATCTGCTTCAATCGTGTTCCACCCCATGTGTGGCAGCACAGGAGCCTTGATGCGATCAACAACTCCATCGAAAATACCAATTCCTACATGTTGGGCAGATTTATTACTTTCAGATCCCTCTGTACCTTCCGTACCGTGGGCAAACAAAACCTGCATCCCTATGCAAATACCCAAAACAGGACGTTCTTTTGCTACGCGCTCTCGAACAATTGATCCACCGTTAATCGCATTAATTCCACTCATGCATGAAGAAAAAGCACCCACTCCCGGAACTACTAAACCATCAGCTTCAAGTGCAATAACAGGATCAGCTGTAACAACAACGTCTTGACCTGTCGTTGCAAATGCTCGTTCTGCAGATCGTAAATTTCCAGATCCGTAATCAAGAATTGCGATCAAAGAGAACCCTTTGTTGAAGGAATTCCTGCCACTCTGCCATCTAGTGAAACAGCATCTCGTAGTGCTCGTGCCACGGCTTTAAATTGAGCTTCAAAAACATGGTGTGCATTTCGACCCTCTAGCACTCGAATGTGCAATGCAATTCGCGCTTCGGCAACAATTGATTCCCAAATGTGCTTTCCGAGAGTTGTATCAAAAGTACCGATTAACTCAACGATTTCTGGCTGACGGTGAACTAGATAAGGTCGCCCCGAGAGATCTACAGCCGCTTGCACTAAAACTTCATCAAGAGGCACCATTGAATCTCCAAAACGGCGAATTCCTTTTTTCTCACCAAGTGCCTCTCGTAAAGCTTGGCCAAATGCAAGTGAAGTGTCCTCGACGCTGTGGTGTGAATCTACTTCAACATCACCAGTGGTCTTGATCATTAAATCAAAGCCAGAATGCTTTCCAAGTTGAGACATCATGTGGTCGAAAAATGGAACACCAGTAACCACATCTATAACACCTTGACCGTCTAGATTGAGTTCGACGATAACGTGTGACTCTTTAGTTTTTCTCTCAACGCGTGCTGTTCTCATCGATTTCTCCTTTAGATCAGTTCCTTTAGGGCTGCTATAAACAAATTATTCTCGGCCTCATTGCCAATTGTCACTCGAAGATGTCCAGATACTCCCACATCGCGTATCAGAACACCCTTTTTAAGTAAATCTGACCATAGCTGCTTGGTATCTTGAGAGAAACCTGTAAACAATATGAAGTTGGCATCACTGTCGATGGTAGTTAAACCAAGGGCCGTTAGAGCCTTAATCATTTTGTTTCTAGCTTCTATCAATGTATGTACGCCAGCTAACAGCTCTTCTTTAAAATCCAGGGCCACTTCAGCAACAGCCTGAGTAATTGAACTTAAATGATATGGGAGTCGAACAATCAACATTGCATCTATAACTTTAGGGTCTGCCACTAAATACCCAACACGAGCCCCTGCGAAGGCAAATGCCTTACTCATTGTTCGAATCACAATTACATGTGGACTATCTGAAATCAAGGAAACGGCGGATACCTGCTCAGAAAATTCTGCATAGGCCTCATCGATAACCAATAAACCGCCTACCGCCTTTACTGCCTCAGCAATTTTTACAATATCAGCAATCGCTACAGCTCCACCGGTTGGATTATTTGGTGTTGTGACAAAAGTTAAGGTGGGCTGATTGATTTGTATCTGATCTATTGCATCATCGATATTGAGTGAAAAATCTGAATTGCGGAAACCATCAATCCATTCAGTTTTGCTCACCCTTCCTATGAGAGCGTGCATTGAATATGAAGGAGTAAAACCCAGAGCCTTTCCCTGTCCAAATGCTAAAAAAATTGATTGAATTACTTCATTGCTTCCATTTGCAACCCAAACATTTTTGAGAGTAAAACCTGTCGAACTCAACCCATTTATGTAAGTGGCTAATTTAGTGCGCAGGCGTTCAGCATCCCGATCAGGATAGCGATTGAGCTGCGAAGAAATTCCAGATACTGCTTCAGTTATCGCATTCTGTAATTTTTCCGAGGGAGAATAAGGGTTTTCATTTGTATTAAGGAATGCTTGAGCTGGTACTTGTGGCGCGCCATAGGGTGAAAGTGATCGTAAATCTTGGCGAAGCGGTAACCAATCCGGCCAACTCATGATGATTTCTCATTTCGTGCAAGCATTGCTTCACCGTGTGCAGGGAGATCTTCTGCATTAGCAAGAGTTACCACTGTATCTACTATCTGATTAAACGCATCTTGCGAATATTCAACAAAGTGCAGACCTCGCAAGAAACTTTGTACCGACAAACCACTTGAGTGGCATGCACACCCTCCTGTTGGAAGAACGTGGTTTGATCCAGCCGAATAATCACCCAATGACACGGGCGTATAGCGGCCGATAAAAACTGCTCCTGCATTTCTTATCTTGGTAGAAACTTGGCGAGCATCCCTACATTGAATCTCTAAGTGCTCTGCTGCATATGCATTAACAACATCAATTCCCTGATCTATGTTATCGACCAACACGATCGCTGACTGTACGCCAGAAAGAGCTTCACGAATGCGATCAGAGTGTTTCGTTGCAGAGACCCTCGCTTTGAGTTCGACTACTGTTTTCTCTGCCAGTTCTACAGAATCAGTCACTAAAATTGCCGCAGCAATTACATCATGTTCTGCTTGGCTGATTAAATCAGCAGCAACATCACTTGGAAGTGCAGTGGAGTCGGCTAAAATTGCAATCTCAGTTGGTCCTGCCTCTGAATCTATTCCGATCACTCCACGTAACGCTCTCTTTGCTGCAGCAACGTAGATATTTCCGGGGCCAGTTACAAGATCTACTCTTTCACACACTTCATCCATTCCATATGCAAACAAAGCAATAGCTTGGGCTCCACCAACTGCATACACTTCTGTAATTCCCAAAAGTGCACACGTTGCAAGAATTGTTGGATGAGGTAAGCCGCCAAACTCTTTCTGGGGCGGAGAGGCTACGGCTATAGATGCAACTTGTGCGATCTGTGCAGGAATCACATTCATCATCACACTGCTTGGATAGACAGCACGACCCCCAGGAACATATAACCCAACGCGATCTACTGGAATCCATCTTTCTGTAACAGTTGCACCTTCGACAATTGCCGTAGTTTTTTCACTTCGAACCTGGTCATTGTGAACTTTCTTGATTCGAGAAATTGATAGCTCTAGCGCAGCTCGTACTTTGGAATCTAGGCTTTGCAATGCTGTATCTAAAGCTAATTGTGGAACTCGTATTGAAGTTGGCCTAACTCCGTCAAACTCTTGGGCCAGCTCAATCAAATCTTCCTGCGTTCCATTTTTCACTCGCAGCAAAATTGGGTGAATTAGATCCATGGCTTGATCGATGTTGAAATCTGCGCGGGGAAGTTGGAAGGCATAGCCTGCTTTCGATAGCGCCTTTCCGCGTAGGTCAACGGTGCGAATCATGCGGCAATCGTATCGGCTGGACGTTAATTCTCGCCGATGGTTTCTAAACTAAGCAGTTGGGTCCCAAAATTGATTTCAAATCTGCGCTCAGACTAGGTGAAGAAGTGATCAATGCATCAACCTTCATGACTGTGCTGGCACCATTGTCTCGCAACTGAAGATGAACTTCTCGTTTGCCCGGATGTGACCTAAGAATCTCTTTTATTCGTTCAACAACTGGTGGCGTGCATTGAGCCATTGGAAGACTAATCACAAGCGGACCAACAGGTGCTGATTTAATCTCAGGTATCGACATTTCTAGTGCAGTAAATCTCAGTGCATCTTCTCGCCTATCAACCCGACCTCTAATTGTGACGATTCGATCCTCTGTCAGTGTTATTGAGTATTGATTGTACGTATTTGCGAAGAACAAAACTTCGATCGAACCCTCTAGATCCTCTACCGTTACAACTGCCCAGGATGCTCCCTGACGTGAAACTTTTCTAACCACGCTAGTGATTAGTCCACCAATTGTGACAATCGATTCATGCTGTGCGCCATCATCTACAAGTTCACTAATTGTCAGATCGGTATTGGCGCGCAAAACATGCTCAACACCAAGCAATGGGTGGTCTGAAACGTAGAGCCCCAGCATCTCTCTTTCATAGGAAAGAAGTATTGATTTTTCCCACTCACCCTCAGGAATTTGAATATCTAATCCCGAAACAGCAGTTATTTCTTCTCCCCCAAACAGATCAAACTGACCAATAGCTTCGGCTCTCTTAGATTCAATCACTGAATCAATTGCTTCTAGGTGAACAGCGATTAGACCTTTTCTTGTTGAACCTAAGGATCCAAATGCACCTGCTTTGATTAATGATTCAATTGTTTTCTTGTTACAGACCTGAGCATCCACTTTTGCAAGGAAGTCGCCAAAAGAAGTGAATTTACCTTTTGAATCACGCGCGGCCTTAATTGAGGCGACAACACCTTCACCAACATTTCTGATTGCAGCCAGACCGAAGCGAATATCTACACCTCGAGGTGTGTATTCGGCATCTGATTCATTGACATCTGGAGGCAGTACTTTAATTCCCATTCGACGGCACTCTGAAAGATAAAGAGCAGATTTATCCTTGTCATCCTTAACAGAAGTTAACAATGCAGCCATGTATTCCGTTGGATAGTTAGCCTTTAAATACGCGGTCCAATACGAAACAATTCCATAGCCAGCAGAGTGTGCACGGTTGAATGCGTAATCGGAGAATGGAATCAAAGTATCCCAAAGGCGCTTTATCGCAGCGGTAGAAAAACCATTCTCTTTCATACCTGCTTCAAACGGGACATACTCTTTATCTAGAATCTCTTTATTCTTTTTACCCATAGCTTTACGTAAAAGATCTGCTCGCCCAAGTGAAAACCCAGCAACCTTTTGTGCAATTGCCATTACCTGTTCCTGGTAGACAATCAATCCATATGTGTCCCCAAGAATTTCTTGCAAGGAATCGGAGAGTTCGTTATGAATTGGCTCAACTGGCTTGCGATTATTCTTTCGATCAGCGTACAAATTGTGAGAGTTTTCCCCCATTGGACCAGGGCGATACAAAGCTATAACTGCAGATATGTCCTGGAAGGAATCTGGAGACAAACTCTTTAATAGTGCGCGCATTGGCCCACCATCTAGTTGAAATACACCCAGAGTTTCACCACGGCTAAGGAGTTGATAAGTCTTTGGATCATCTAAGGTCAAATCCTCAAGGACAACATCGATGCCTTGGTTGGATTTGATGTTAAGAAGACAATCATCTAGAACAGATAAATTTCTAAGGCCTAGGAAATCCATCTTGAGTAATCCTGTGGCTTCACAAGCACCCATATCAAACTGAGTGATTATTGCTCCATCTGCTTCACGACGATGAATTGGAATGACATCAAGTAGAGGTTCACGAGAAAGGATTACACCGGCAGCGTGCACTCCCCACTGACGCTTCAATCCTTCAAGACCACGAGCAGTATCTACAACTCGTTTTGAGTCAGAGTCAGATTCATAAAGTGAGCGAAACTCTCCCGCCTCTGCATAACGTTCATCCTTGGGATCAAAGACTCCAGATAAGGAAATATCTTTACCCATTACAGATGGTGGTAAGGCCTTTGTTAACTTCTCACCAATTACATATGGATAGCCCAATACGCGAGTTGAATCTTTAATCGCCTGCTTAGACTTAATGGTTCCGTACGTGATTATCTGTGCAACGCGATCTTCTCCATATTTATTAGTTGCATAACGAATCATTTCGCTTCGTCGACGTTCATCGAAGTCCAAGTCAATATCTGGCATCGAGATACGTTCTGGGTTCAAGAAGCGTTCAAAAAGTAAACCGTGTTCGATTGGATCTAATCCTGTAATTCCAAGTGAATACGCAACTAGTGACCCTGCCGCTGATCCTCTACCTGGACCAACTCGGATTCCAACTTTCTTTGCATGTGCAACCAAATCTGCAACCACCAAAAAGTATCCCGGAAATCCCATCTTCTCCATCACGCCAAGTTCATACTCCAGACGGTTCTCGTGAGCAGGTGTTAGACGTGAACCCATTCGCTCCTTTAATCCAATCTGTGCTTGCTTTTTTAGCCATGTATCTTCAGTTTCTCCAGATGGAACTTCAAATTGCGGAAGAAGATTCTCACCCTCTCGCAATGTGACATTACATCTTTCGGCAATTAGTAATGTGTTATCACAGCTTTCAGGAAGATCTTTGAATAGCTCTCTCATCTGAGCAGGAGTCTTTACATAGAAAGAGTCGTTATCGAATTTAAAACGTTTTGGGTCAGCCAATGTTGATCCTGACTGAACACAAAGTAACGCCTCGTGTGCAGGTGCATCTGCTTGCAACGTGTAATGAAGGTCGTTAGTTGCAAGAAATGGAATGCCTAACTCCTTACCTAAGCGAAGTAGATCATCCTTGACACGAGATTCAATCTCAATTCCATGATCCATGACTTCTAAAAAGTAATTCTCTTTTCCAAAAATATCGCGATAATCACTTGCTGCTTTTATCGCTTCTTTGTATGCACCCATTCGAAGTCTGGTTTGAATCTCACCACCCGGGCATCCAGTAGTTGCGATTAATCCTCGTGAATGTTTAGCTAAAAGTTCGCGATCCATCCGTGGTTTGTAGTAATAGCCTTCAAGGGATGCAAGTGATGACAAACGAAATAAGTTTCCAAGGCCTTCATTGTTTTCGGCCAAAATTGTCATATGCGTATATGCACCACCACCGGAAACATCATCTTCACCGCCGCCAGCCCATTGGACACGTTTCTTATCAAACCGTGATTCTGGTGCAACATAAGCTTCGATCCCGATAATTGGTTTTACATCGGCCTTCTTAGCTGCTTTATAAAACTCAAAGGCTCCAAAAACATTGCCGTGATCTGTCATGGCGATAGCTGGCATTGACTGCGATTTAACCTCAGCCATCAACTCACTAATACGCGCAGCACCGTCGAGCATTGAGTACTCGGTATGCACATGTAGATGTACGAAATTGTCTTTGTTCTGGTTGGACATGATTGGCGAGATTAGTGGCTATGGCAGAACTGCGTCGGAAAGCAACGCCAGTGAGCCTGTGAGATCGGAGGGATACGGGGCCTTGAAGTTAAGTTTGGCCTGGGTAACTGGATGGGAAAACGAAAGTTCGGCGGCATGTAGCCAAGGCCTAGACATCCCCAGACTTTTTCCAAGGACTGGGTCGGCCCCGTATGTCGTATCCCCCACTAAGGGATGATGCAGAGCAGAAAAATGCACTCTAATTTGATGAGTTCGCCCAGTTTCTAATTCAATTTTTACCATTGAAACTGCTCGATAGAACTCAATTACTTCATAGTGAGTGATTGATTCTTTTCCTGTTGCAACGACTGCAAAGCGATGATCTTCTTTTGGATGTCGATCAATCGGTGCATCGATTGTTCCCGTTGACGGATCCATGTGCCCCTGCACAAGTGCGTGGTAAATCTTTGAAACAGTTCTGTTTCTAAATGCATCCTTTAATGCATGAAAGGCTTGATCACTTTTTGCAACGATCATCAAACCACTAGTACCAACATCTAAACGATGAACAATTCCCTGTCTTTCAGCTGGGCCAGATGTCGAAACAGAGTACCCGGCAGCCATTAACGCACCGACAACAGTTGGACCTGTCCATCCAGGACTTGGATGAGCCGCGCATCCAACAGGCTTATCGATCACAACAAGGTCATCGTCATCGTAGATTATGCTCAAACCCTCTAAGGGTGTTAAAGGTATTGGGTCATTGTTAATTGGAGCAGGCATTAACACTTCGATTACTTGACCGGCTAATACACGTTCTGACTTAGGCATAACTTTGCCATTAGTTGTGATGTCACCATCTTCGAGCAGTTTGACCACTGAAGTTCGAGAAAGCCCAAGCACGCGAGTTAGCGCACTATCAATTCGCTCCCCGGCAACACCTTCAGGCACTGAAAGTGTCCGCAACTCTCTTTGGTTCATAAATCTGACTTTACTCTTGATACTGGCGGAATATTTCGCAGAGAAAGAATCATCGAAAGGGCAGCTGCTAGAACTATTGCAGAATCAGCAATGTTAAAAACGGGCCAGTTAGGAACTTGAAGCCAATCAATTACATGACCTCTTAAAAAACCTGGTTCACGAAAAATGCGATCGACTAGGTTGCCTAAAATCCCGCCCATTGCAAGCCCTAGTACAACCGACCAACCTCTCGAGATGATCTTGGTTGAATAATAAAAAATTACCCCCATAACTAAGAATCCAAAGAGAGTTAAGAAAATTGTTGCTCCCTCGGCCACAGAAAAAGCTGCTCCGGGGTTTCGCACAAGAGTAAGTTGGAAAAAATCACCAATTACTTTGATGTTGGAGCGATCAGAAAGTGTGTTTACTGCCCATAACTTGGTTGCTAGATCCAGAACCCAAACAAACCAGGCAACACCATAAAGTGTGCGCCAATGCTGCACAGTTAGCGCCGCTCTTCCTTCTGCTTACACAGCATGCATAGGGTTGCACGAGGAAACACTTGAAGACGTGCTTTACCAATAGGAGAGCCACACTCCTCGCAATTTCCATAGTTCTTAGAATCTATTCTTTCTAAGGCACGCTCTGTTTGTAGAACCATGTCACGAGCATTAATCACCAATGACATCTCATGTTCGCGTTCGAATGTTTTTGTTCCGGCATCGGCCTGATCATCGCCAGCGCCCTCACCAGATTCTTGAATGAGTTCATCCATCTCTAATTCAACGATTGCAAGCTCTTTACGCAAACGGTCTAACTCCTTTGAAATCTCAGCTCGAACTGCCTTGAGTTCTGCTGCCGACCATGGTGCTTCAGCTTCTGTTGCAACAACAGGAACAGGTGCGACTTTTATTGGCTTAAGTGGAGCGATCTTTTTACCGGTTTTAACTGGACG
>JACCDX010366930.1_pt1 | contig 26620 bp, 20 predicted proteins | sample 7449681 | NCBI WGS metagenome assembly JACCDX01 (sample SAMN15323450, study PRJNA562643) | freshwater metagenome | isolation source: river surface water | place: USA:Blue River Watershed | collected 2017-08-18
CGAGCCGCACGCCGAGCCCGAACTGCAGCGTGACCGTCGACAGGCCGCCGGCGCTGGCCGAACTCATCCGCTTCAGCCCCGACATCTGGCCGAACTGTCGCTCGAGCGGCGCGGTGATGGTCTGGCTGACGACCTGCGGGCTGGCGCCCGGGTACAGGGTCTGCACCTGGATGGTCGGGAAGTCGATCTGCGGCAGCGCCGATACCGGCAGGAAGCGCAGCGCGACCAGCCCGGCCAGCAGGATCGCCAGCATCAGCAGCGAGGTCGCGACCGGCCGGCGGATGAAGGGCAGCGAAGGATTCATCCGCCGCTCGCCGAGCGCCGTTCGCCGCCGGCCGGCGCTTCGCGCCGGCTGCCGTCGGCTGGCTTGCCGCCGCCTTCTCCTTTGCGGCCGGCGCCGTCCTTGCCGCCGGGCAGGCGCACGCTGGCACCGTCAGACAGCCGGTCCGCGCCTTCGGTGATGACCTGCTCGCCGGCCTTCACGCCGGACAGGATCTGCGTGCTGCCCTGGCTGGTGAGCCCGCGCTCGACCTTGCGCAGCGACACCGTGCGCTTCTCCGCATTCAGCACATAGACGAACGGGCCGTCGGCGCCGTTGCGCACCGCCGACACCGGCACCGCGGTTGCGCCTTCGATGGTGCGCAGCTTCAGCCGCACGTTGACGAACTGGTTCGGGAACAGCCGGGTCTGCGCGTTGTCGAAACGCGCCTTCGCGCGCACGGTGCCTGTCTGGATATCGACGAGATTGTCGAGCGCAAGGAAGCGGCCGGTCGCCAGCTGCGCGGTGCGCGCGCGGTCGAACGCGGTCACGGCCAGCGTGCGGCTGCCGGACAGCGCATCGCGTACCGCCGGCACGGTGTCCTGCGGCACCGCGAACACGACATCGATCGGGTCGACCTGCGTGATCGACACGATGCCGGCGGTGTCCGACGGACCGACCAGATTGCCGACGTCGACGGTGCGCAGGCCGATACGGCCCGTGATCGGCGCGGTGATCCGCGAGAAATCCAGATTCAGCTTCGCGCTGCGGACGGCCGCGCGGTCGAAATTCACCGTGCCCTCGAGCTGCCGCACCAGCGCGGCCTGCGCGTCGACCTCCTGCTGCGCGATCGAGTCCTGCGCCAGCAGCTGCCGGTAGCGGCGCTCGATCACGCGCGCATTGTCCAGCTGCGCCTCGTCGCGCTGCAGCTGGCCGCTGGCCTGCATCAGCGCATTCTCGAACGGTCGCGGATCGATCACGGCCAGCAGCTGGCCGCGTTTCACCAGCTGGCCTTCGGTGTACAGCACCTGCTGCAGCACGCCGGACACCTGCGCGCGCACGACCGCGGTGGCCAGCGGCGTGACGGTGCCGAGCGCATCGAATTCGACCGGGAAATCGCGCTGTTCGACCGCAGCCACGCCGACGGTGGCCGGCGGCCGGCCGCGCGGCGCGCCGCCGTGGCCGCTGCCACTGTCCTTGCGCGCGGTCACATACCAGACCAGCCCGCCGATCAGCGCAATCACCAGCAGCAAGGGCAGCCAGGCGAGGCGGCGGCGCGGTTTGGCGGTATCGGGGGAAAGACGGGGGGAAGCGTTGGCCGGGGTCGAGGGTTCAGGTCCCATTTTTTCCTTTGTGTGCAGTGAGGTCGCGCTGCGGCGCTTGCGCCGGATTTTACCTCTGGCCATCCGGGGGCGTCGGACACGGACGAGCGCACCATGCCCGGGCGCGCGCGGGATCAGTGCGCAACAGTTGGGCGCGGACGGGTTGACCCTTGTTTGACCGAAGGCCGGGTATCAAAAAAACCAATGTTGCGTCGCAACAGCTTGCGTACAATGGCATTCGTTGTTTTTTTCAGTCCTGAATTTGCCGTAGCCTCAAACCTCGCTTGGAATTCCCGTGAAAAAAATCCAGAAAATCCTCGTTGCGAACCGTTCCGAGATTGCGATCCGCGTGATGCGCGCCGCGACCGAACTCGGCATCCGGACGGTCGCGATCTATGCCGCCGAAGACCGCTTCGCACTCCACCGCTTCAAGGCCGACGAAAGCTACCTCGTCGGCGAGGGCAAGAAGCCGATCGCGGCTTATCTGGATATTGACGACATCATTCGCATCGCAAAGGAATCCGGCGTCGATGCGATCCATCCGGGCTATGGTTTCCTTTCCGAGAATCCCGATTTCGCCGAAGCCTGCGCCGCCAACGGCATCCTGTTCATCGGCCCGCAACCGGACGTGATGCGCACGCTGGGCAACAAGGTGGCTGCGCGCAATGCGGCGATCGCCGCCGGCGTGCCGGTGGTGCCGGCGACCAAGGCGCTGCCGCATGACATCGAGAAGGCCAAGGCGATGGCGGCCGAGGTCGGCTATCCGCTGATGCTGAAGGCGAGCTGGGGCGGTGGCGGCCGCGGCATGCGCGTGATCGAGTCCGAGGCCGAACTGCCGTCGCAGCTGGAAGTCGCGCGCCGCGAAGCCGCTGCCGCATTCGGCAATGACGAGATGTATCTGGAGAAGCTGGTGCGCCGCGCGCGCCACGTCGAGGTGCAGATCCTCGGCGACACGCATGGCCAGCTGATCCACCTGTTCGAGCGCGACTGCTCGGTGCAGCGCCGTAACCAGAAGGTGGTCGAGCGTGCGCCTGCGCCTTATCTGGATGAAGCCACCCGCAGCGCGCTGTGCGAAGCGGCGCTGAAGCTGGGCCGCGCGGTCAACTACACGCATGCTGGTACCGTCGAATTCCTGATGGACGCCGATACCGGCAGCTTCTACTTCATCGAAGTCAACCCGCGCATCCAGGTCGAGCACACCGTGACCGAGCAGGTGACCGGCGTGGACATCGTGAAGTCGCAGATCCGCGTCACCGAGGGCCTTGCGATCGGCAAGGCGGACGAGCATGGCACGCGCATTCCGCTGCAGGACGAAGTGAAGCTGAACGGCCATGCGCTGCAGTGCCGCGTGACCACCGAAGACCCAGAGAACAGCTTTACGCCGGACTACGGCCGCCTGACCGCCTACCGCAGTGCGTCCGGCTTCGGCATCCGTCTTGATGGTGGCACTGCGTACACCGGCGCGGTGATCACGCCGTATTACGACTCGCTGCTGGTGAAGGTGACGGCCTGGGCGCCGACCGCCGCCGAAGCGACCTCGCGGATGGATCGCGCGCTGCGCGAATTCCGCATCCGCGGCGTGTCGACCAACCTGCCGTTCCTCGAGAACGTGATCAACCATCCGCTGTTCAAGTCGGGCGAGTGCACCACGCGCTTCATCGACACCACGCCGGAGCTGTTCAAGTTCGCCAAGCGCGGCGACCGCGCGACGCGCCTGCTGCGCTTCATCGGCGACGTGGTGGTCAACGGCAACCCGGAGATGAAAGGCCGCAAGGCATCCGACATCATCCTGCCGCATGCGCCGCTGCCGAAAATTGGCCGCAACCTGCCGGTGCAGCCGGGCTCGCGCGACCGCCTGAAGGAGCTTGGCGCCGACAAATTCTCGACGTGGATGCGCGAGCAGAAGCAGGTGCTGATCACGGACACGACGATGCGCGATGCGCACCAGTCCTTGTTCGCGACCCGCATGCGCACTGCCGACATGACCGCGATCGCGCCGTACTACGCGCGCCTGCTGCCGGGCCTGTTCTCGATGGAATGCTGGGGCGGCGCGACCTTCGACGTCGCGATGCGCTTCCTGAAGGAAGACCCGTGGGATCGCCTGTCGCAGCTGCGCGGGGCGGTGCCGAACATCCTGTTCCAGATGCTGCTGCGTGCGTCGAATGCGGTCGGCTACACGAACTATGCGGACAACGTGGTGAAGCATTTCGTGCAGCAGGCGGCCGATGGCGGCATCGACCTGTTCCGCGTGTTCGACTCGCTGAACTGGGTCGAGAACATGCGCGTGGCGATTGACGCGGTGCGCGAGACCGGCGCGCTGTGCGAAGGCGCGATCTGCTACACCGGCGACCCGTTCGACCCGGCGCGCAGCAAGTACAACCTGCAGTACTACGTGAAGATGGCAAAGGATCTCGAGAAGGCCGGCGTGAACATCCTCGCGATCAAGGACATGGCCGGCGTCTGCCGCCCGAACGCGGCGCGCGCGCTGGTGAAGGCGCTGAAGGAAGAGGTCGGCCTGCCGATCCACTTCCATACGCACGACACCAGCGGCATCGCCGCCGCCAGCGTGCTGGCCGCGATCGACGCCGGCTGCGATGCGGTCGATGCCGCGATGGATGCAATGAGCGGCCTGACTTCGCAGCCGAACCTCGGCTCGATCGCTGCCGCGCTGGAGCACACCGACAAGTATCCGCAGCTGCCGAAGGACGCGCTGTTTGCGCTGTCGCAGTACTGGGAAGGCGTGCGCCGTTGCTATGCGCCGTTCGAGGCCGACATTCGTTCGGGCACGTCCGATGTCTATCGTCACGAAATGCCGGGTAGCCAGTACACCAACCTGCGCGAGCAGGCCCGCGCGATGGGCATCGAGCATCGCTGGCCGGAAGTGTCGCAGGCGTATGCGGACGTCAACCAGCTGTTCGGCGACATCGTGAAGGTCACGCCGACGTCGAAGGTGGTCGGCGACCTCGCGCTGTTCATGGTGGCCAACGACCTGACGCCGGCCGACGTGGCCGATCCGGACAAGGAAGTCGCTTTCCCGGAATCGGTGATCTCGCTGTTCAAGGGCGAGCTCGGCTTCCCGCCGGACGGATTCCCGAAGGCCTTGGAGCAGAAGGTGCTGAAGGGCGGCAATCCGCTCGAGGGCCGCTACGGCGCGAACGTGCCGCCGGTAGATCTGGCGCAGGCGCGCGCCGCTGCCGAGAAGGCGGCCGACCGCAAGATCAGCGAGCAGGAGCTGGCGTCCTACCTGATGTATCCGAAGGTCTTCACCGAGTACGCGCACCATCGCCGCACGCATGGTGACGTATCGGTGCTGCCGTCGCAGGTGTTCTTCGAGGGGCTGAAGGACGGCCAGGAAATCTCGGTCAGCATCGACCAGGGCAAGACGCTGGTGATCCGCCTGCTCGGTCGCACCGAGATCGAGGACGAGGGCCAGAGCAAGCTGTTCTTCGAGCTGAACGGCCAGCCGCGCATGGTGCGCATCCAGCATGCCGGCGTGGTGTCGACGGTGTTGCATCCGAAGGCCGAGGAAGGCAATGCGCAGCATGTCGGCGCGCCGATGCCGGGCATGGTGGTGACGGTTGCAGTGAAGACCGGCCAGAAGGTCGCGAAGGGCGATCCGCTGGTGTCGATCGAAGCGATGAAGATGGAAACCATGATCCGTGCCGAGTACGACGGCGTGGTGCGCCATGTGCACGTGAAGCCGGGCATGGTGATCGCCGCGAAGGACCTGATGGTGGAGCTGGCCGCCTGACGAAGGGGCGCTGCGAAGCAAAGCGGGTGCGAGGCCGATGCATTGGGGCCGGCAGGCCCGCGCTTGGCGGGCACGGCGTCAGCAGTGAAGGCATCTCTTGAATATGAATCTGTGCCGCGCAGATGTTGCGCTGCGTCCGTCTGATCGTCAGGCTTTTCAGAAGAAAAGGCCGGTATGTTGTTGCGATGCGGCGGCTGTTTTCATAACGGTATTGCGTATGATCCACAAGAGGAACTTTTCTGGCGGGTCACGAAATCTCATCTGAATCTGTTGACAGAATAAATTTCAACGTCGTAATCTTCGTCCGTCCCGCAACAGAGCGGGACCACAATTCGAAACCGCTCAGCCAAAATCTGCCTGAGAGGTTTACCGGCAAAAAAGCCCCAACCGAGCATTGCTCGGTTGGGGCTTTTTTTTTCGTTCGCCGTCGCGCAGCCCGTGGCAACGAAGCCAATTGTGATGGCTGTATGGGTAGTGTGATTCTTACATTTAAAACCAAGGAGACACGGGCATGACAAGATTCAATCGTCGGCAATTTCTGCAAGCAGGTGGTTCGCTGGTCGTAGCCAGCACGATTCCCGGCATGCTGCCATCCGCTTTTGCAGCCGACACAGTCAAACTGGGATTGCTGCATTCGCTGACTGGCACCATTGCGCTGGCCGAGGCATCGCTGGTCGATGCGGAAAAGCTCGCCATCGAAGAGATCAACGCCGCCGGCGGCGTGATGGGCAAGAAGATCGAGGCCGTCATCGAAGATGGCGCGTCCGACTGGCCGACCTTCGCCGAGAAAACCAAGAAGCTTCTGCAGCGTGACAAGGTCGCGGCCATCGTCGGCTGTTACACGTCGGCATCGCGCAAGGCGGTGCTGCCGGTGCTGAACCAGAACAAGGGCCTGCTCTACTACCCGACCTATTACGAAGGTCAGGAAGAGGACAAGCAAGTGCTCTACCCCTCGCAGGAAGCGACGCAGTCGGTGATCGCAGCCATCGAGTGGATGGCGAAGCAGCAGGGCAAGACCTTCTTCCTGGTCGGCTCCGACTACATCTATCCGCGTACCTGCAACAAGATCGCCAAGCCCACCATTGCAAAGGCGGGCGGCAAGACGGTCGGCGAAGAGTACGTGCCGCTGGGCCACACCGAGTTTTCATCGATCATCAACAAGATCAAGGCGGCCAAGCCGGACTGGATCTACTCGACCGTGGTCGGTGGCTCCAACGTCGCGTTCTACAAGCAGCTCAAGGCAGCCGGTCTCGGCGGCGACAAGCAGAAGCTGCTGTCGACGGTGGTCTCGGAAAACGAGATCGATGGCATCGGCAAGGACAACGCCGTCGGCTACTACGCATGCATGGGTTATTTCCAGAGCATCAAGAGCGAGCGCAACGAGAAATTCGTCAAGGCGATCAAGGCCAAGTACGGACAGGACCGCGTGGTCGGCGACCCGATGCAAGTTGCGTACAACAGCGTGTACCTGTGGAAGCTGGCGGTTGAAAAGGCGAAGTCCTTCGATGTCGACAAGGTGATTGCTGCTTCCGCCGGCCTCGAACTCGAAGCGCCCGAAGGCAAAATCAAATTCCATCCGACCAACCATCACGTGGCGAAGAAGGTTCGCATCGGACGCGCGCGTGCGGACGGACAATTCGACATCGTCCATGAGACAGGCGTGATCGAGCCGAATCCTTTCCCGAAGCTGTAAGCAGGATCTCTTCGCAGGGAGGATGGCCGCCCGCCCGTGTGCGGGCGGCCTCCTGAGGCAATTTTCCGGAGCGCTCGATGTCCTTCGATATTTTTGTAATGCAGCTCTTCAACGGGCTGTCGCTGTTCACCATCCTCGTGCTGATGGCGCTGGGCCTTGCCATCGTGTTCGGCCTCATGGGCGTGATCAACATGGCGCACGGCGAGCTGATGACGCTCGGTGCGTACGCGACCTACCTGACCGCGCATTTCTTCGCGCGCTATGTACCGTCGCTGATGGATTTCTACCTGATTCCGGCTGTGCTGGTTGCGTTCGGCGTGACCTATGCGTTCGGCTACCTGCTTGAGCGCGGCTTTGTTCGCTTCTTTTACAAGCGCCCGCTGGACACGCTGCTGGCGACCTGGGGTCTGTCGCTGATCCTGCAGCAGGCGTATCGCTCGATTTTCGGCGCGCAGGAAGTGTCGGTGCCGCTGGCGAGCTGGCTCGACGGCGCGTGGGAACCGACCGCCGATATTCAGCTGCCGCTGAACCGCATCTTCATCATCGGATTGACGGTACTCGTCGCGATCGGCGTGTACCTGCTGCTGTACAAGACCCGGGCCGGCCTGCGTGCGCGCGCGGTTACGCAGAACCGTGCGATGAGCTCGGCAGTCGGCATCAACACCGACAAGGTCGATGCCAGCACCTTCGCGCTGGGCGCGGGTCTGGCCGGAATCGCGGGCTCGGTCTTCACGATGATCGGTTCGACCAATCCGGGCACTGGCCAGTCCTACATCATCGACTCGTTCATCACCGTGGTGTTCGGCGGCGTGGCGAGCCTGATGGGCACGGCTGCTTCCGGCTTCATCATCGCGCAGACGCAGACCACGCTCGAGTTCCTGATGAGCGGATCCATGGCCAAGGTGTCGATCCTGCTGTTCGTGATCGTCGTGCTGTATTTCCGTCCGAACGGCCTGTTCTCTTCCAAGGTTCGCAACTGACATGAATGCATTCAAATTCAATACCGAAAATGCGGCGCACATCGCCATGGCAGTGCTGCTGCTGGCGATCCTGCCGATGACGCTCGATCCTTTCTGGATGGGCAACCTGGGCAAGTACGTCGCGTTCGCATTCGTTGCGGTCGGGCTGGTGCTGGCCTGGGGCTATTGCGGCATCCTTTCGCTCGGGCAGGGCATTTTCTTCGGCATCGGCAGCTATGCGATGGCGATGTTTCTGAAGCTCGAGGCGTCCGGCGCGAATCTTCCCGACTTCATGGAATGGAGCAGCGTCGAAACACTGCCGCTGTGGTGGGAGCCGTCCCGCCACTTCGCATTCACGCTGCTCGAGATCTTCCTGCTGCCGGTGCTGCTGGCTTTCCCGTTCAGCTATGCGATTTTCCGCAAGCGCGTCTCCGGCGTGTACTTCGCGATCGTCACGATTGCGCTCTCGATGACGCTGACGGTGCTCATCATCGGCCAGCAGGGCGACACCGGTGGCGCCAATGGCATCACCGACTTCAAGACGCTGCTCGGCATGGACATCATCTCCGATGAATCGCGCCTCAACATCTACTATCTCGAGGTGGCGCTGCTCATCGTGGTCGCCATCCTTTCCGCTGCATTGCTGCATACGCGCTTCGGGAAGATCCTGATCGCGATCCGCGACCGGGAGGACCGCGTGCGCTTCTCCGGCTATGACACGGCGATGGTGAAAGCCTTCGTGTTCACGGTGGCGGCCATCCTGTCATCCATCGGCGGTGCGCTGTACACGCTGCAGGTCGGCCTGACCAGCCCGTCGCTGATCGGCGCGGTGGCTTCGGTCGAGATGGTGATCTTTGCCGCGCTCGGCGGCCGGCTGTCCGTACCCGGCGCCATCCTCGGCGCGCTGGTGGTCGGCTTTACCAAGTCCTGGCTGTCCGAGCAGTTCCCGCAGACCTGGCTGTTCCTGCTGGGCCTGATGTTCATCGCATCCGTCGGACTGCTGCCGAACGGCATCGCGGGCGGCCTGCACCGCATCTTTTCGAAGGAGAAGGCATGAACGCAGTATCCGCCGAGGCTTTCAATGGCATCAGTCCGGAAAAGATCGGGCAGAAGCCGGTGCTCACGGTAGAAAACCTGACCGTGTCGTTCGACGGTTTCAAGGCGGTTGACAACCTGTCGCTTTCCATCAGCGAGCGCGAGCTGCGCGTCGTGATCGGCCCGAATGGCGCCGGCAAGACCACGCTGCTCGACATGATCTGCGGGAAGACGAAGCCGACCTCCGGCAGTATCCGCTTCCGCGACATCGAGCTGACCAGCATGCAGGAGCACCAGATCGTGCGCGCCGGCGTCGGCCGCAAGTTCCAGACCCCGTCGATCTATGAAGACCTGACGGTGAGCGAGAACCTCGAGATCTCGATTCCGCAGGCGCATGGCGTCTGGGCATCAATCCTGTTCCGCCGCACGCCGCAGGTGCGTGCGCGCATCGAGGAAGTCGCGACGCAGATCAACCTGCAGGACCACCTGTCGAAAAAATCCGGCCTGCTGTCGCACGGCCAGAAACAGTGGCTAGAGATCGGCATGCTGCTGATGCAGGAGCCGGAACTGCTGCTGCTCGACGAACCGGTGGCCGGCATGTCGCCGCGTGAACGCGAAATGACCGGCGAATTGCTGCGCACGATCTCGCTCGGCAAATCGCTGGTCGTGATCGAGCACGACATGGACTTCGTCAAGGCGATCGCCAGCAAGGTGACCGTGCTGCACCAGGGGCGCCTGCTGTCCGAAGGCACCATCGAGCAGGTGCAGCAAGATCCGCGCGTGATCGACGTCTATCTCGGCCATTGAGGACACCATGCTGAAAGTATCCCATCTCAACGTGAGCTACGGCGACAGCCGCGTGATTCACGACGTGTCATTCGACGTACCCGATAACGCCGCCGTCGCCATCGTCGGCCGCAACGGCATGGGCAAGAGCACCTTGCTGAAGTCGCTGATCGGCATGGTGCCGGTGGCGTCGGGCTCGATCACGCTCGACGGCAAGGAATTGTCGAAGCTGCCGAGCTTCAAGCGCGTGCAGGCCGGCATGGCCTACGTGCCCCAGGGTCGCATGATTTTCCCGCTGCTGTCAGTCGAGGAAAACATCCTCTCCGGCCTGGAAACCGGACGCTATGACGGCGTGCCCGAATTCATCTACGAATTTTTCCCGGTGCTGAAAGAGATGGCCGAGCGCAAGGCGGGCAACCTGTCCGGCGGCCAGCAGCAGCAGCTCGCCATCGCGCGGGCACTGGTGTCGAAGCCCAGCGTGCTGGTGCTCGACGAGCCGACCGAGGGCATACAGCCTTCCATCATCAAGGAAATCGCGCAGTCGCTGAACCGGCTGCGCAAGGAGCTCGGCATTGCGGTGCTGGTGTCCGAGCAGGTGCTGTCGTTTGCGATGGAAGTGGCCGACGACATCGTGGTGCTGGACCTGGGCAGGATCGTCCGCACCGCCACCAAGAACGCAGTCGATATTGAAGAAGTTCGTTCATACCTGACGGTCTAGTCGGGGATTCTTTACTGGAGGAGAAAAAATGAGGCACGGAGATATAGCAAGCAGCAAGGATTGCGTCGGCGTTGCGGTCGTCAACTACAAGATGCCGCGCCTGCACACGAAGGCAGAGGTGCTGGACAACGCGCGCAAGATCGGCGAGATGCTGGTCGGGATGAAGAAGGGGCTGCCGGGCATGGACCTGGTGATCTTCCCCGAGTATTCGACGCACGGCATCATGTACGACTCGAAGGAGATGTACGAGACGGCATCGGCGATCCCGGGCGAAGAGACCGAGATTTTCGCGGCTGCCTGCCGCAAGGCGAACGTGTGGGGCGTGTTCTCGCTGACCGGCGAGCGCCATGAAGAGCACCCGAAGAAGGCGCCGTACAACACGCTGATCCTGATGAACAACAAGGGCGAGATCGTGCAGAAGTACCGCAAGATCATGCCGTGGGTGCCGATCGAAGGCTGGTATCCGGGCGACTGCACCTATGTGTCCGAGGGTCCGAAGGGCATGAAGATCAGCCTGATCATCTGCGACGACGGCAACTATCCGGAAATCTGGCGTGATTGCGCGATGAAGGGCGCCGAGCTGATCATCCGCTGCCAGGGCTACATGTACCCGGCGAAGGAGCAGCAGGTGCTGATGGCCAAGGCGATGGCCTGGGCCAACAACAGCTACGTCGCCGTGGCGAACGCCACCGGCTTCGACGGCGTGTACTCGTACTTCGGTCACTCGTCCATCATCGGCTTCGACGGCCGCACGCTCGGCGAGTGCGCGGAAGAAGAGATGGGCATCCAGTTTGCCGAGCTGTCGACCTCGCTGATCCGCGACGCGCGCAAGAACAGCCAGTCGAACAACCACCTGTACAAGCTGCTGCATCGCGGGTACACGGGCAAGATCAATTCGGGCGAAGACGTCAACGGCGTCGCTGCCTGCCCGTACGAGTTCTACGGGAAGTGGGTCAACGATCCGGAAGGCACGCGCAAGATGGTCGAGGCACTGACCCGAGATACCCCCGGCACCGAGGATTCGCCGATCGAAGGCATCCCCAACAAGTCGACCGCACACCGCTAAGCAGCGTTGTAGTCCAATGCACGCCCCGAATTCCTCTTTCCGGGGCGTGCTGTTCTGAATGCCTGAAATGAATGACCTGATCCAGCCTTACGTCATCGAGTCCGAGCCCTATTACCTGAGCTCGTCGAACGAGATCGAACTGTTCGAAGCGGCGTACAAGCTGCGCATGCCGATGGTGCTGAAGGGCCCGACCGGCTGCGGCAAGACGCGCTTCATGGAGCACATGGCATGGCGGCTGAAGCGTCCGCTGATTACTGTCGCCTGCAACGAAGACATGACGGCGTCCGATCTTGTCGGCCGCTACCTGCTGGATGCCAACGGCACGGTCTGGCATGACGGACCGCTGACGACTGCGGCACGCTACGGCGCGATCTGCTATCTCGACGAGGTGGTCGAGGCCCGCCAGGACACGACCGTCATCATCCATCCGCTGACGGACAATCGTCGCACGCTACCGCTGGACAAGCGCGGCGAACTGATTCACGCCCATCCCGATTTCCAGCTGGTGGTGTCGTACAACCCCGGCTACCAGAGCCTGACCAAGGACCTGAAGCAGTCGACCAAGCAGCGCTTCGGCGCGCTGGACTTCGACTATCCGCAAGAGGCCATCGAGACCGACATCGTCGCGCACGAGAGCAGTGTTGACAGGGCGGTCGCAGGCAAGCTGGTCGGCATCGCGCACCGCTCGCGCGCGCTGCGCGGACGCGGCCTCGACGAGGGCATCTCGACCCGGATGCTGATCCATGCAGGCTCGCTGATCCATGTCGGCATCGCGCCGCGCGAAGCCTGCCGGGTCGCGCTCGCGCGACCCATCACGGACGATCCGGATATGCTGTCCGCGCTCGACGGTTTCATTGATGCCTACTTCGGCAGCTGAACACGTGGTCTCGCCGGCGCTGCATCCTGCATTCATGGCGGCGATCGCATCGTTGCCGGAGCGTTTGCGTGCGCCCGCCATCGCCGACGAACTGTCGGCGCTGCTGGCGCAGGCCGGTGAAGCGCTGCCCGGTCTGGAGCATGCGCTTGCGGCGCACCTCGGCTTTCTGCTGAACTCGCTCGATATCAGCGGCCTGCGTCGCTGGATACTGACGGGTATGCGGCTGTACCCGAACCATCCGGGACAGCTCGCTGCTTACCTGCGGCTGGAAGACCCGGCCGCCGCGCAGGCGATCGTGGCGGAGAGCCGTGGCAATGCGCTCGAGCGCTCGCGGCAAGCGCTTCAGTTCTATGCGGCCGGCTTCGGGCAGCGCGAGCTGACCCTCGCTGCGCGCCGCCAGCGCAAGCTCAACGCGCTGCCGCTGCGGCCTGTCATCAGCGAGGGAACCTTGCTGCTGCCCGATCACTATCTGGCATGGGATGGGGCGTCGCGCGGCAATATCTATCGCGCTGCGGTGGCGCATGCGCTCGCGCACCTGCAGTTTTCGCCGCGCCATCAGCCGGCCGGCAAGAAGAAGCCGTTGCTGATTGCGGTGCTGTCGCTGATCGAGGACGCGCGCGTCGAGCGGCTGGCTGCATTGCGCTACCCCGGTTGGCGATCGCTGTGGGCCAGCTTCCATGTGGCTGGCGGTGACGAGAACGAGTTGACTTTCGCTTCGCTGTCCGCGCGCCTGGCGCGCGCCCTGATTGACCCGGCCTATCAGGATCCGAACCATTGGGTGAACAAGGGGCGCGAGCTGTTCGAGGCGGAGGCCGCGAAAGGCCTCGACGATCCCGAGCGTTTCGCGGAGGTCGGCAGGATACTCGGCAACGACCTTGGCCAGATGCGCGTGCGCTTCGTGCAGGAGCTCTATGTGGCGCAGCCTGCCTACCGGGACGACAACAGCTTCCTGTGGGAATTCGAGAACGACGCGCCACCCGATACGCCGCCGGAAGAGAGCCTGGCGCGCACCTCGGTACAGATCGAGGCCACCGACCGGCAGGCCGACACGGCGATGCATGTGTCGCCGGTCGAGCAGCCGCCCGGACAGCGCGTCGAGTATCCGGAGTGGGATTATCGCGAAAACCTGCTGCGCGACGCTTGGGCGACCGTGCATGACCGTTCGGCGCGCGACGGAAAGCCGGCGACAGGCGCAGGCCGCCGGCGGAGTCTGTCGCGCACCATGGCGCTCGACTCGCGGGCGCGCACGCTGGACCGCGCGATCCGGCTGCGCCGCCAGCACGAGGGCGAGTCGCTCGACTTGAATGCGGCCGTCGAAAGCCGCATCAGCTGGCGAGCCGGCATCTCGCCCGACCCGCGCATTTTCGAGCGGCCCGGCAAGCGCCGCCGGAGCGCAGCCATCCTGCTGCTGGTGGATCTGTCCGAATCGACGAATGACCGTGTCAAAGGCTTTACGTCGGTGCTGGATGTGGAGAAGCAGGCGGCTGACCTGCTCGCGCAGAGCATCGACACCGACTATGACCGTCTCGCCATCGACGGCTTTCATTCCGATGGCCGCGGCAAGGTGCATTACCTGCGGATCAAGGAATTCGATGAAACCTATGGCGACGAACAGCGCGGTTTGCTGATGCGGCAGCAGGGCAGTCTGTCGACGCGCATGGGCGCAGCCTTGCGGCATGCAGGCGCACGGCTGCGCGGCGAAATTGCGGAGAAGCGCATCCTGCTGCTGGTGACCGATGGCGAGCCATCGGACATTGACGTCGCGGACAAGGATTACCTGGTCGAGGACGCGCGGCATGCGGTACAAGCGTTGCACAGGAAAGGCATCACGGTCTTTTGCCTGACGCTGGACAAGCAGGGAGAGGGTTACATGAAGAAGATTTTCGGTCTGAGAAATTACCTCATCGTCGATAATGCGCTTTCGCTGCCGGCGCAACTGGCGCGCGCACTGGCGCAGATCGCGGCACGTTAATCTTCATTGGCAGCAGGCAGACAAGAATCACCGTTACAAGGCAGAAAGGCAATGGCTCACACAGATCCGGTCAAGGTAGGCGTGCTTTATTCGCAGACCGGGGCCACTTCGGCGATCGAATCCTCGCAGCGCCTCGGCACGCTGCTCGCGATCGAGGAAATCAACGACAGCGGTGGCATCGACGGCCGCGAAATTGTCGCGGTGGAGTACGATCCCGCGTCTGACCCTCGGCAATTCCGCGTCCTGGCAGAGCGACTGGTTGCCATTGACAACGTCAACGTGATCTTCGGCTGCTACATGTCGAGCACGCGCAAGGCAGTCATGCCCGTTGTTGAAAGATATAACCGTATCCTGTTCTACGCGACGCTTTACGAAGGCTTCGAATTCTCCAATAACATCATTTATACCGGTGCGGCGCCCAACCAGAACAGCGTGCAGCTCGCCGATTTCATGATGTCCTCTTTTGGTGGCCGGGTTTATCTAGTAGGATCGGACTATATCTACCCCTATGAATCGAACCGCATCATGTCGGACCTGGTGAACCAGCGTCCCGGCGGCAGCGTGGTGGCGCAACGCTATGTACCGCTTGATGCAAGGCGACAGGATTTTGACGTGATCGCCGCGGAGATCCGGGACCTTCAGCCGGACTTCATTTTTTCAACCGTGGTCGGAAATGCAACGCAGCACATGTACCAGGCCTATTCGGAGGCCGGTTTGAATCCGAAAAAAATGCCGATCGCCAGTCTGACCACTTCGGAAGTCGAAGTTGCGCAAATGGGCGCGCAGGCCGCGGCCGGCCATTTCACGTCTGCGCCTTACTTCGCTTCGATCGATACACCTGAAAACCTGCGCGTGCTCGAGCGCTTCCGCAAGCGCTTCGGCGACGAGGTGCGCCCGAACGCCTGCTGGGAGGCTGCGTACTTCCAGGTCCACATGTTCGCCAATGCGTTGCGCGCCACCGGTACCGACCTCGTGCCGGTGCTGATGCCGCAGCTGCTCGGCTCGGAATTCGCCGCGCCGCAGGGACGCGTGCGCATCGAACCTGCGAACCACCACACGCATCTTTATCCCCGCATCGGCCGCGCCAACTCCAGGGGGGAATTTTCCATCGTCCGCGCATCGAAGAACGCGCTCGTCCCCGATCCCTACCTGGTCACCCATTCGCTCGGTGACTGGACCCTCGCGCTCGAGTCGCTGCAGGACGACTGATGGTGAAACCGGGAACCCTGCTCCGCTCGGGCATGCGCGTCGCTCGGGAGGTCTCGCATATCCTGCGAGACCTGCGGTCACTGCGCGTGTGCGTATTTCATCCGCGCGACCAGGATGGGCAGGGGCTCACTCGGCAGCTCGAACGTATCGGTTGCCAGGTACAGGCGTTCTGGCCGCCGCTGCCCGAACTGCCAGAAGGGGTTGACGTCGTGTTCATGGCGGTATCGCCGGACATGGCGGATGTCGATTTCGGCTGGTGCCAGATCGAGGATGGCCCGCCAGTGATTGCAGTGATCGCGTACGAGAACCCAACCGTGATAGAAGCGGTGCTGCGGGTCGGTGCGATCGCCACCGTTGCATCGCCGGTGCGTTCCCTGGGATTGCTACCGGTACTGGTGCTGGCGCGCGACCTGCACGGAACGATCCGCAAACAGAAGAAAAGAATCACGCAGCTCGAAGCCAAACTTCAGGGCGCACGCCAGATCGCCGAGGCGCAAGATATCCTCAGCTCGCAGCAAAGCATCACCAAGGAGGAGGCGTACCATATCATCAGGGCGCAAGCGATGCAGAAACGAGTGACGGCAGAGGAGATCGCCCAGGCGATCATCAACGCAAACGAGATCCTCAGTTTCAGGAAGCCGAAGGCCTGAGTTCCCCTGGCTTTCTGTCGCGCCAGATTTCGGTGGGCGCGTGAACTACCGAATTGCTCGATGCTGACAAGATTCATCGGGGTCTTTCAACGGGCACGAGGCCAATGGCCCGTGCCCGTTTTGCTTTGCGCGGCGCACGCAGGCCAATGCACTGCGTGCGCCACGCAAAAAACCTCCTGCAGGCACGCGTCCTGCAGGAGCGAAATGACAGAGAGGTGTCGCAAATCGCGATGAGTCCTTCGTTTGCTTGCGCTGGTCAGGTCACCGGAATGCCTATGCATTCTAGGCCGAACTGCAGTGGCTGGAAAATTCGGAAAGTGAAAGGGGGGCTTGTCGCCGCAGGCATGCCAGCCTGCAGCGCCCTTATCTGACGCCGGGCGGCGGCGGAGGAGGATTGCCTGCCGGCGGCGGAGGCGGCGGTGGCGGCGGGGGTACGCGGCTTGCGGGTGCGGCGCTGGCCGGTCGCGATTCCGTGGTGTACATGCCGGCCGGCACGGGCACGCGATGGCCCAGCCCGTACATGCACTGGATATAGCTGTTGTCGTAGCGAACCTGCGTGCTGCTGCGCTCGTAGCGACCGGATTCGCCACCGATGGCGCTGCCAAGCAGCAGGCCGGTGCCGGCGCCGACGGCCGCGCCGTCATGGCCGCCAAGTGCAGCACCTGCAATTGCGCCGATCGCCGTGCCTGTTGCGGCACTGGCGACAGTGGAGTCGGACGATACCTTGCCCGGTGACTTGCCGCCGAGGCCGCGCATCGCATAGTCGCGGCAATACACTTCATCGCGATTGAACTGCTCGAAACTCTGGCCGGTGCCCGGCAGCACGAGTACGCTGGGGCCGGTGGGCGTGGTCGCACAGCCGGCCAGCACGGCCGGCAGCGCGATTGCGAGTATGACTTTTCGGGTCATGATGGTCTTCAGGGTTGGGTGGCGGCAGGCGCAGGCGGCGTCGGCGACACGCGCTGCCAGTCCTCCGCGCATTCGCTGACGTAAGGGTAATAGGATTTGGTCGACGCGCAGTAGTACCAGTAGGCCGCTGCCGGCGTTTCGGCACGCGCGACCGGCCGCTCGATGTACACCGGCGGCTGCGACTGGATCACGACCGGCGGCGGCGTGTAGACCGGCGCGGAATAAATGACCGATGGCCCAGACCAGTACGGCGAGTAGTAGCCGGACGAGTAGTAGCCCGGCGAGTAGTACCCGGGCGAGTAGTATCCGGGCGAATGGAAGCCGGTGCCGATGGACAGGCCGAAATTCACGCTGCTGCGCGCGTGGTGGCGAGCGTGCGGGTGCCTGGGGCCCCCGGGGCCGTGCGCCAGCGCAAGGCTGGGCAGCAGTGCCAGCAGGAGCAGTAGCGGGCTGAGACGGTGGCGCATGATGACTCCGATCGGTTGGCCGCGAATGAACTACCGGCATTTTATCGGCCGCGCTACGCCCGGTCTGTGATGACTTGTAACTGCGCGCAAGATTGCACCGAGTCCTTTGCTTCTCCGCACGCAGCGCAAGCGCCGGCCGGGGGCTTTTGCAAAAATGCCGAAATAGTAATAAATTGCCCTCGACGTCCACCTTCGACGTCCGCACCGTCCGGGAGTCGCAATGGGATCGATCACCGCAGATTTCTCACCGACCGGCAAGGAGCCGAACCGCTCGCAGCACGAGCTTGCAGCGGCGCTCCTTGCTGAGGCCGACATCCGCATCGACGGCGGCCGGCCGTGGGACCTGCAGGTGAGGCACCCTGACGTCCTGAATCGCATCCTCGCGCGCGGCAGCCTCGGCCTCGGCGAAAGCTACATGGACGGCTGGTGGGACTGCGAGCAGGTCGACGAGTTCATTGCCCGCGTGCTGCGCGCGCAGCTGCACCGCCGCGTCGGCCATCCGGGCGAGCTGGTCGCGCTGCTGAAGGCGAAGCTGGTGAACCTGCAGTCGACCACGCGCGCCTGGCAGGTCGGGCGCGAGCACTACGATCTCGGCAACGACCTGTACGAGCGCATGCTCGACCCTTGCATGGCCTACAGCTGCGGCTACTGGGCCAGCGCCGACACGCTCGAAGAGGCGCAGGAAGCCAAGCTCGACCTCATCTGCCGCAAGCTCGGCCTGCAGCCCGGCATGCGGCTGCTCGACATCGGCTGCGGCTGGGGCAGCCTGATGCGCTTCGCCGCGAAGCATTACGGCGTCGAATGCGTCGGCGTGACGGTCTCGAAGGAGCAGTCGACGTGGGGCGCGGAGAAGGCGGCGGGGCTGCCGGTGCGCTTCGAGCTGACGGATTACCGGCTGTTCAATCGGGACGGCGGCGAGCGCTTCGACCGCGTCGCGTCGGTCGGCATGTTCGAGCATGTCGGCCAGAAGAATTACCGCAGCTATTTCGCGGTCGCGCGACGCTCGCTGAAGGAGGACGGACTGTTCCTGCTGCACACGATCGGCAAGAACGAGAGCGGCAGCGCGATCGACCCGTGGATAGACAAGTACATTTTCCCGAACGGCGCGCTGCCGTCGGTGCAGGAGATCGCGGCGTCCAGCGAGCGCGACTTCATCGTCGAAGACTGGCACAACTTCGGCGCCGACTACGACCGCACGCTGATGGCCTGGCATGCGCGTTTCGAGGCGGCCTGGCCCGAGCTGCAGTCGCGCTACAGCCCGCGCTTCTACCGGATGTGGCGCTACTACCTGCTGTGCTGCGCCGGCACTTTCCGCGCGCGCGACAACCAGCTGTGGCAGGTGGTGCTGTCGCCGCGCGGGGTGTACGGCGGCTACCGCCGGGTTTCCTAGACCTTAGCCAGCGGCGCTGCTGGCGTGCGCTTTGCCGCCACTCGCCGCCGCGCCGGGGACGGTCATCTGCGGATGCGACAGCATCTTCGCAGCCTCGGCGGCCGGCACCGCCGGCGACACCAGGAAGCCCTGGATCTCGTCGCAGCCCATCTCGCAAAGTTGCGACAGCTGTTCTTCCGTCTCGACGCCCTCGGCCACCACGGTCGCGCCGAGCGCCTTGCCGATGCTGATCACGGCCTCGCACAGCCGTCGGCCCGATCCGCGCATGCCGAGCGCACGCACGAAGGACTGGTCGACTTTCAGCACATCGACATCGACGCGCTGCAGCTGCGACAGCGAGGAGTAGCCGGTGCCGAAATCGTCGATGTGCAGCTCGATGCCCATCGCGCGCAACTCCCTCAGTTCGGACAGCATCACCGGGTCGTCGCCGACCATGGTCGATTCGGTCAGCTCGATCGACAGCAGCGAAGGCGCGAGGCGGTGCTGTTGAAGGCAGTCGGCGATCAGCTGTCGGCATCCGGCGTCCTTCAGCTGCTGGGCCGACACGTTTACCGATACCGGCACGATGCGCAGTCCGTCGGCACGCCAGCGGGCGAGTTGCGCGCAGGCTTCGGCGATCACCCAGGCGCCCAACGGAATGATCTGTCCGCTTTCTTCTGCCACCGGGATGAATTTCGCCGGCGCCAGCGATCCGCGTTGCGGATCGTTCCAGCGCAGCAGCGCCTCGAAGCTGCGCAACCGGCCGGTATGCGCAGTGATGCGCGGCTGGTAGTGCAGCGTCATTTCGCCGTTCTGCATGGCCAGCGGCAGCGCCGATTCCAGCCACAGCCTCAGCTCGCGTCGCTCCGTCATCGAGCGCTCGTAATAGCGCGTCAGGCCGCCCCCGTCCTGTCCGGCCGCATGTACCGCCACCTCGGCGGCCTTCATCAGCCCGATCGCATCGTCGGCATCGTTCGGGAAGACGGCGACACCGATCGACACTTTGCGCACCAGCTCCGACGCCTGTTCCGGCCACGGCGACGACGCGAGCACGTCACGCACGCCGGCGACCAGCGCATCGACCTCGCCGAGCTTTTCGATGCGATCGAACAGTACCGCGAAGCTGTTGCCGCCGACCCGCGCCACCTGGTGTTTCGGGCTCAGCGAATGCCGCAGCGCGACCGCCGCCGCCACCAGCAGCTCGTCGCCGAACTTGTGCCCGAGCGCATCGTTGACGAGCTTGAAGTTGTCGAAATCGAGGATCAGCAGCGCCAGCATGCGCGACTCGGCACGCGCCAGCTGCATCGCCGTCGGCAGGTATTCGTCCAGCCACAGCCGATTGTGCAGCAGGGTCAGCGGGTCCGACAGCGTCATCGACTGCACCTGTTGCTCGCGCGCCTTCAGTTCGGTGACGTCGCGCAGCGTCAGCGCGATGCTGCTATCGACGCGTACCGCGCGGCTGAAATACCAGGCGGGGCGGCCGTCCTGCTCGGTGGTCAGTTCGTTCTGTGCGTCGTCGTCGCGCGCGGCCGTGCGCAGCAATTCGCGCAGCAGCTGCGCCTCCGGGTCAGGGAAGAGTTCGCCGAGCGTGCGCCCGACCGTCGCATCGCGCGTCATGCGCACCAGCCGTGCCGCCTGCGCATTGCAGTCCTCGACGCAGAACTCGCCCGAGTGGATGCTGGGCGGGCAGGGCGAGAACACGAAGATGGCGTCGCGCACGCTGTCCACCGCGTGCCGGTAACGCGCCTGCGCCTGCTCGATCTTCTGGCTCGCCAACTCGCGCCGTTTCGCGCTGCGCGCGTTCGACCAGGCGAGCAGCAGCACCAGCAGGGTTGCGAAGCCGCCGACGCCGTAGTTCATTCGCTTGGACACGAGCAGCGGCGCGGTGACGTTCCTTTCCGTGAACGCCACCAGCGCGACCAGCGGATAACCCTTCAGGCGGCTCCATCCGACGAAACGACGGCCATCGCCCCTGAATTTGTCGGCTGCCTCGAGGCGCGCGCCGGTGTCGCCCGGCAGGTTCGGCGGCTCGCGATAATGCGTGACGATGCGCGTGCCCAAGCCGCGCGTGCTGTTGGTCAGCATCGGTCCGTCGATGATCCAGACCGACGCGAAGTCGTGCAGGTCGAGGCTGCTGTCGCTGTCGAACGCGTTCAGGTAGCGTGGCAGCATCGTGATTGCGACCACGCCGCCGAAGCTGCCATCGGCCTTGTTCACGCGCCGTGTCAGACGCACGATGGGCTGCCCTTCGAACGCGGCCACGCCGGCCTCGCGCGGGTTGATGCGCAGCGCGCGCGACGGCGAATCTCGATGGAAACGGAAGTATTCCGCCTGCGACAGGTCGATGGCGATTCCCGATCCGGTGCGGCGGTAGCGCGCGATGCCGTTCTCGTCGAGGAACAGCGGATGCAGCGGCAGGTCGGTGAGTATGGCCTGGTAGACTTGCTGTATCGCCTCCGGCCGCACGCCGGCTTCGTGCAGTTGCGTCAGCGTCAGCGACAGCTGGTCGATCTGGAGGATGGATTTCTGCAGGTTTTCGGCGAAGCCGGTTGCATAGCCCTGCGCCTTCGCCAGCGCCTGGTCATGCAACAGCGCACGGTCGTTCTGCAGGTTCACGAACACCATGGCCCAGATGCCGAGGATGGACAGGGCTGCGCCGACGAAACGGTACATCGCGATGCCCAGCTGGTTCAACGGGCGGGACATGATGGAAGCGGCGGGCACTGTGGCGGGGCGGATGGATCAAGCCTGACAATAAGCTTACATTTTACACCTAATCGCCGGGCAAGACCATTTCATCCATGCAAAGACCCTTCGCGCCGGCAGGATCCCGGTGCGAGTCTCACCCGTCAGAGCCGCCCCGTCACAGCGAGTTCACAAAGGCGACCAGCGCCTCCCGCTCGTCGCGGCCGAGGCGGGCGAAGGCGTCGCGGGATGCCTGCGCCTCGCCGCCGTGCCAGAGAATGGCCTCGGTGACGTTGCGCGCGCGGCCGTCGTGCAGCAGGTTGCCGCTGCCATTGACCTGCCGCGACAGCCCGATGCCCCACAGCGGCGCGGTACGCCAGTCACGCGGGCCGGCACGGTAGTCGGGCCGGCCGTCGGCGAGGCCGTCGCCCATGTCATGCAGCAGCAGGTCGGTGTACGGATGGAACACGCGACCGGCCAGCGCGGGGAAGGGCGCGTCGGCGCCGGTCTTCATGTTCGGCAGGTGGCACTGCGCGCAGCGCGCCTGTTCGAACAGTTTTTCCCCGCGGCGGATCTCGGCCCGGTCGGGATCGCGTCGCGGCGGCGCGTCGAGCGCCTGCGCCCAGAAGCTCAGGTCGTCGAATTCGTCGGCGAACAGTTCGGCCGTGTCACCCGGCGGCGCTTTCCTGCAGAAGCTCTGGACCGGCGGGCAGTTCTGCGTCGGATAGAGCGACGAGGTGATGCCCATGTCGTTCAGCAATGCGGCGGCCACCTGCTGGCGCACGCCGGGCTGGTTGGCCTTCCAGCCAAAGCGGCCGAGCGAGCTGCGCTGGCGCACGTCGTCGCGCACGTAATTCGGCCGGCCGTTCAGGCCGGCAGCCTTCTGCGCTGCGGCGATCTGCAGGATGTCCTCCTCGCTGACCGACTCCAGGTAGCCCAGGCCGAAGATGGGCGGCGCATTGCGCAGCGAGGTCAGCACATCGTCGCCCAGCGGGCCGAACGACAGGCTCTCGACCCTGGGCTGCGGGCGGCGCAGCTCGACCTGTTCGCCGTCGGGCAGCGTCGCCGTTTCCGGCAGCCAGTCGACGAACACGTCGGCCTCGCCCTGCCGCACTTGCTGGCGGTCGGCCGAAATCGCGTCGAACACCTGCAGCTGCCGGCCGTAATGCGGATGCGGCAGCGGCCCGCCATGTGCATCGGTACCCGGCAGCGAGATGCGCAGCAGCTGTTGGAATACGGTGCTGTTCGGCCGGTCGACTGTCTTGCCGCGGCCGGCCTGCACATGGCAGCCCATGCAGGAATTGGCGATGAAGGTCGGACCGAGCCCCCACGCATAGCCGCCGCGCGGACGCATGTACTGCCAGTTGTTGTGCACCGGCATCGCGGGAAAGACCAGCCACACGGTACGGAACATGGTCTCTCCGGCGCGAAACTGCCGGTCGGCCTCATCGGACAGCCCGGACATCGGCTGCATGTAGACCGCATTGGCTTCAATGGCCCGGGGCAGCGGCTCTGCACCGGCCAGGCTGCCCGGCAGCAATGCGGCGGCCGCAGCGAATGCCGCCATGCGTCTTGCGAGCAGGCGGCGTTCCGGCGGTCGATCTGATGTTCGGTATTCGCAGACTTTATCCATGGTTTGACTGTAGGAAGTTCTGCAGGGAATTCCCATGATCCGAATCAAAATTGTCCGGGCGGGTGCCGCACAACGGCAATTTGGATGATGAAAAAAAACTTGCGTATGAGAAAAATTGCACAGTGTGTTGCTGCACGGGATAATGAAAAAAAAAATAAAACAAGAGGCAACGTGTCCGATCCCAACGAGCAGACGCTGTTTGACAAATACGGTGGCGTGCCCGGGGTGCGCAACATGGTTCGGGAGTTTCATCTCCGATTCGTGGCCAAGCCCACCATGGTTCGCTATTTCGACGGCGCTGATCCGCAGAAGCTGATCCAGCACCATGCGGAGCTGATCGCTTTCGCGATGGGTCGTCCGGCCGCGACTTTCGACCAGAAGAAGATGCCGGAGCAGCACCTGAAGCACGGCATCACGGCCAGCGCCTTCGAGGCGGTCGTCAACATCCTGCGGCAGGTGATGCTGGAGGCGAATGTCGAAGGCAAGGACATCGCGGCGATCATCAACCGGCTGGACATGCAGCGCCATCACATCGTCCAGAACACCTCGGCTTACGTGCAGGACTTCAATCCCGATCATGTCGACCCGCTGACCGGGCTGGGCAATCGCGCGGCCCTTGACCAGGTGCTGGCGGAAGAAATCGCAAAGCACCACGATTCCTCGCGCGACCTGTCGCTGGCGCTGATGCGCGCGGCGCCGGCGCCGGGCCGCGCGCTGTCGTCGGCGCCGGCCGCCTTGCAGCAGATCGACCGGCACCTGGCCGGCGTGCTGGCACGGGTGGCGCGCAAGGCCGATGCGCTGTCGCGGCTGGAGAACGGCATCTTTGCGCTGGCCCTGCGCGCGACCGGGCGCGAGATGGCGCTGAAGGCTGCCGAGCGCATTCGCGGCACGGCGGCGAAGGAATCCTACCTGCTGGGCGCGGTGCCGCCCGAGCTTGAAATGCCGATCGGCCTCGCTACGCTGGGCGAGCGGCAGCCCGACGCGCGCACGCTGATGGAAGCCGCCGAGCGGGCGCTCGAAGGGGCGGCGATGCACGCGTCTCAGCGCATACAGATCGCCGCCTGACGCGCCCGGCAATAATTCGGAAATTCATAAGGGGGACTTTCGAATTATCGAAATGTCATAGATTGACAGCGAACGGCACCATCTCTAATCTCGAACCGTTCTTGAATTTTGAATTCCGAATTCAGAATACAGAAAAATGACAAGACCGGCGGGCCGACGCCGTCCGCCGCTGGGGAGACAATGCAGATATCGCGCCCGCAACTAACGCTGGTCGACCAGGTCTACGAGGCGATTCTTTCGCGGATCGAGGCCGGCACCTATGGTGCCGACGCGCGGCTGATCCAGGAAGAGATCGCCGAGTCGCTGGGCGTGTCGCGCCAGCCGGTACAGCAGGCGCTGCTCCTGTTGCGCAACGAGGGCGTGCTGACCAGCGCGCCGGGCCGCGGCCTGATGGTCGCGCCGTTCGACCAGGACAAGGTGCGCAATCTCTACGAAATCCGCGCCAGCCTCGATGCGCTCTCCTGCGCGAAGGCGGCCGAGCGCTCCAGCGCCCGCGCGGCGGCCGAAGGGCCGGCCTTCATCGAGCGCGGCTGGCAGGCGGTCAAGAGCAGGTCGATCTCGGAGCTGGTGGCAGCCGACATGGCCTTCCATCATTTCCTTTACGAGTTGTCGGGCAACCCGATGATTGCCGAGACCGCGTCATCGCACTGGAGCTACCTGCGCTGCGTGATGGGGGCGGTGCTGATGATCGGCAGCGCGCCGGTGGAAATCTGGACGCAGCACGAGGCGATCATCCAGGCCGTGATCGACGGTGACGCCGCCGAGGCCGAGCGCCTGGCGCGCCATCACATCAATTTTTCCGCGATCTCGGTGCTGCACAACCTTGCCGACGAGCTGCAGATGAGCCATTGAGTACCCGGCCGACGCACTGCGCCGTGCCGAACGGATTTGATCAGAGAGTTTTTCAAGAGGCAGAAATGAACGAGGAAGTGAAAGCAATGAATTCCGTGGACCTGCAGCGCCGCCTGCTGCTGAAGGCCGGCGGCGCGGCCGCCGGTTGCTGCGCGATGCCGATCGGCGCGGCGCATGCGGACGACGGCGCCGAAGGCCCGGCCAAGGGCGACCTGCTGGTGCCGGCCAAGGGCGAATCCACCGCGCCGTTGAAGGCGGACGACATCAAGGTCGGCAGCAAGCCGGTGCTGGTCTATCCGTTCGACCTGAAGGAGAAGAAGGCCAAGGACGGTTCGCGCCTCAACAAGCTGCTGCTGGTCCGCCTCGATCCGTCGCAGATGACCGACGAGATCAAGGCGCGCGCCGTCGGCGGCGTGGTCGCCTATTCGGCGGTCTGCACGCACCAGGGCTGCGACGTGACCGAATTCGTCGGCGCCGAGAAGCTGCTGATGTGCTTCTGCCACTTCTCGAAATTCAACCCGGCCGACGGCACCGTCGCCAAGGGGCCGGCCGCCAAGCCGCTGGTCTATGTGCCGCTGGTCGAGCAGGACGGGCTGCTGGCGATCGCCGGCGGCTTTTCTAACAAGCCGGGCGTCTGACGACGACCGGAGCAGGATTCGCAGCCGGTGATCCCGGACGCGAAAAGGGGAGCTACGAAAGTAGCCATATTCAACGATGGAGGAGAATCAGAATGACATTTCGCATGAAGCACCTCGCATTCGCCCTCGCGCTGCTGCCGGCAGCGTCGGTAATGGCGGAAGGCCCGGCAGCGGGCAAGGGTGTACCGGCGTACAAGCCGGTCACCGACGCACGCCTGCAGAACCCGGAAGCACGTAACTGGCTCAGCTGGCGCGGCAACTACGGCAGCTGGGGTTACAGCGCGCTGGACAAGATCAACGAGAAAAACGTCAACAAGCTGCAGCTCGCATGGTCCTACGCGACCGGTGTGAACGAAGGCCACCAGTCGCCGCCGATCGTCAACGACGGTTTCATGTTCGTCACCACGCCGCAGAACCAGGTGATCGCGCTGAACGCGAAGATCGGGCAGGAAATCTGGCGCTACAAGAAAGAGATCCCCTCCGAACTGTTCCAGCTGCACCCGACCAACCGCGGTGTCGCACTGTACGGTGACAAGGTCTACGTTGCCACCACCGACTGCAACCTGGTCGCGCTCGACGCCAAGACCGGTAAAGTCCTGTGGACCACGCAAGTCGAAAACTGGAAGACCGGCTACTACATGACCCTCGCGCCGCTGGCAGCGAAGGGCAAGATCATGATCGGCGTCTCGGGTGGCGAATACGGCA
>JACCDX010362858.1_pt1 | contig 26616 bp, 28 predicted proteins | sample 7449681 | NCBI WGS metagenome assembly JACCDX01 (sample SAMN15323450, study PRJNA562643) | freshwater metagenome | isolation source: river surface water | place: USA:Blue River Watershed | collected 2017-08-18
GGGAAGCGGGCACGCGGACCGGGGCCGCCGCCTGGGGTGGCGGGGGCACCGGCGCGGGCGGCCGGGGCGCGGGGGCGGGCTTGTCCTCGGTCAGCAACACCGCCTGCACCACCACCTGCACCTTCTGGCCCACCGACAGGGCCAGGCCCGACTGGATCGCCCAGAACAGCAGCAGGTGCAACAAAACCACCCCGACGATGCCCACGCCGTGCCGGCGAGGGTGGCGCCAGGGGCTCGCGTGATCGTCCATGGGCGGGCAGTCTACCGCAGCACCGGGTCACGCCCAGGGCGCGCCGGCAAAGCCCTGGGGGGCGAATCCCTACAATAGCCGCCAGGCCTGCCGCTCCCGTCTTGCGCGCCGTGGCCCCTCCGGACACCCCATGACCCCGACCTATATCCTGACCCTGTCCTGCCCCGACCGCACCGGCATCGTGCACGCGGTCTCGGGCTTTTTGCTCGAGCGCGGCGGCAACATCGAAGAGGCCGCCCAATACAACGACCACGACACCGGCCTGTTTTTCATGCGCGTGCAGTTCGCCTGCGCGGTGAACGCGGCCCAACTGCGCCAGCAATGGGGCGTGTTCGCGCAGGGTTTCCAGATGGACTGGCAGCTGCACGAAACCGCCGAGCCCATGCGCACCGTGATCATGGTCAGCAAGGAAGGCCATTGCCTGAACGACCTGCTGTTCCGCGTCAAAAGCGGTCTGCTGCCGCTGGATGTGCGCGCCATCGTCAGCAACCACCGCGAGTTCTACCAGCTGGCCGCCAGCTACAACGTGCCCTTCCACCACATCCCGGTCGGCAAGGACAACAAGGCCCAGGCCGAAGCCCGCCAGTTGGAAATCATCGAAGCCGAAGGCGCCGAGCTGGTGGTGCTGGCGCGCTACATGCAGATCCTGTCGGACGAGCTGTGTCGCCAGCTCTCGGGCCGCGCCATCAACATCCACCACAGCTTCCTGCCCAGCTTCAAGGGCGCCAAACCGTATTACCAGGCGCACGACCGTGGCGTGAAGCTGATCGGCGCCACCGCCCACTATGTGACGGCCGACCTCGACGAAGGCCCGATCATCGAGCAGGACGTCACGCGCGTGGACCACAGCAAGACGGTGGAAGACCTGACGGCCATGGGCCGCGACACCGAAAGCCAGGTGCTGGCGCGCGCCGTCAAATGGCACAGCGAGCACCGCGTGCTGCTCAACGGCCACAAGACCGTGATCTTTAAATAAATGTCCTTGCGGGACAGCTCTTCGGCTCTGTCCCTGTCGAATAACTTTGAGGGACAGATCTTCAGCTCTGTCCCCAACTGACTAAAAGACAACGCCATGCGCATCCCGCCGATCCAATGCCTGCTGACCTTTGAAGCGCTGGCGCGGCTGCGCAGCGTGACCCAGGCGGCCGAAGAACTGTGCGTGACGCCCAGCGCGGTCAGCCACCGCGTCAAGCAGCTCGAGCAAATGCTGGGCGCCAAGCTCTTTGGCCGCGCCGACTTTTCGCTGACCACCGAGGGCAGCGAGTACCTGGCGCATGTGCGCGAGGGCCTGGGCTCGCTGCAGCGCTTCCCCAGCGCCGGCCAGACGCCCGGCCGGCGCAAGCTGCGGGTGGCCGCGACGCCCACCTTCGCGCGCTCCATGCTGATGCCGCGCCTGCGCCACTTCGTCGAGGCCTACCCCGAGATCGACCTCACGCTGCAGGTCAGCATCCCGCTGCTGGACGTGGTGGCCGAAGACGCGGACCTGACGATCCGCTTTGGCACCGGTCGTTACGCCGACGTCGAGCACCTGTGCCTGCTCAAGGACGAGGTCACGCCGCTGGCCTCGCCCGCCTGGGTGCGCGAGAACGGCCCCTTCGAATCGCCCGAAGACCTGCAGGGCCTGCCGCTGTTGCGCAGCCCGCTCGAGCCCTGGCGCACCTGGTTCGCCGCGCATGCGCTGGACTGGCCCGAGCCCATGGACGGCTCCTCGTTCAACGACATCGGCCTGATGTGCGACGCCGCCGCCCAGGGCCTGGGCGTGGGCCTGGTGCGCCTGAGACTGGGCGCACCCTGGCTGGAGACGGGCCAGCTCGTGCGCCTGTACGAGCGCAGCGTGCCCAGCCCGCACGCGCACCACCTGTGCTGGCGCACCGGCACCATGGAACGCTGGGAGTGCGCCACCTTCGCCGAGTGGCTCAAGAGCGCGCTGAACTGAGGCCTGCCCCACCCGGACGGCGGGCTTTTCAACGGCCGCTCAAACTTTCTTCAATGCAATTTGGCCGCAGGGCGCGTACAGTCGGGCCCCATGAACAGCCCGATCGCCCCCGACAGCATCGTTGACGCCGACCGCGCGGACCTGCAAAGGCGCGTGGTGCAGGCGCTTGGCCAGGTGCTGCCCCCCGACGCCCTCCTCTACACGCCCGAGGACACGGTGCCCTACGAATGCGATGGCCTGACCGCCTACCGCGAACGCCCCCTGGTGGTGGCCCTGCCCGAAACCGAGGCCCAGGTGCAGGCGGTGCTGCGCGCCTGCCACCGGCTGCAGGTGCCGGTGGTCGCGCGCGGCGCGGGCACGGGCCTGTCGGGCGGCGCCATGCCGCACCGCCTGGGCGTGACGCTGTCGATGGCACGCTTCAACCAGATCCTCCGGGTCGACCCCGTCAGCCGCACGGCGGTGGTGCAGTGCGGCGTGCGCAACCTCGCCATCAGCGAGGCGGCCGCGCCCCACGGCCTGTACTACGCACCCGACCCCTCGAGCCAGATCGCCTGCACGATTGGCGGCAATGTGGCCGAGAACTCGGGCGGCGTGCACTGCCTCAAATACGGCCTGACGGTGCACAACGTGCTGCAGGTGCGCGGCTTCACCATTGCGGGCGAACCCATCACCTTCGGCAGCACCGCGCTCGATGTGCCGGGCTACGACCTGCTGGCCGTGCTGATCGGCAGCGAGGGCATGCTGGCCGTCACCACCGAAGTCACCGTCAAGCTGGTGCCCAAGCCACAGCTGGCGCGCTGCATCATGGCCAGCTTCGACGATGTGCGCAAAGCCGGTGACGCGGTGGCCGCCGTGATCGCCGCCGGCATCATCCCGGCCGGCCTGGAGATGATGGATGGCCCCATGACCGCCGCTGTCGAAGACTTCGTGCACGCCGACTATGACTTGAGTGCCGCCGCCATCTTGCTGTGCGAGAGCGACGGCACGCCCGAAGAGGTCGAGGAAGAAATTGGCCGCATGTCGGCCGTGCTCACACAGGCCGGCGCCACCGCCATCACCGTGAGCCGCGACGAGGCCCAGCGCCTGAAATTCTGGAGCGGGCGCAAGAACGCCTTCCCGGCCTCGGGCCGCATCAGCCCCGACTACATGTGCATGGACTCGACCATCCCGCGCAAGCGCCTGGCCGACATCCTCGAGGCCATCGCCGGCATGGAAGAAAAGTACGGCCTGCGCTGTCTGAACGTGTTCCATGCGGGCGACGGCAACCTGCACCCGCTGATCCTGTTCGATGCCAATGACCCCGAGCAGCTGCAGCGCTGCGAGCAGTTTGGCGCCGACATCCTGGAGACCAGTGTGGCCATGGGCGGCACCGTCACGGGTGAACATGGCGTGGGCATCGAGAAGGTCAACAGCATGTGTGTGCAGTTTTCCGCGGAGGAAAACGCGCAGATGTTCGGCCTCAAGCGCGCCTTCGACCCGCTGGGCCTGCTCAACCCGGGCAAGGTCATCCCCACCCTGCACCGCTGCGCCGAGTACGGCAAGATGCTGGTGCGCGCCGGCCAGATCCAGCACCCCGAGCTGCCGCGCTTTTGAAGCCATCGGGCCATGGACGCACTGCGAGGCCTGACCTGTTTGCTGCTGCTGCAAACGCTGGGGGAGCTGCTGGTGCGGCAGCTGGGTCTGCCGGTGCCCGGCCCGGTGCTCGGCATGGGCCTGCTGTGGCTGGCCCTGCGCTGGCCACCGGTGCGCGCGCCGGTCGAAGCCACGGCGCGTTTCATCCTCGGTCACCTGTCCCTGCTGTTCGTGCCGGTGGGGGTGGGGGTGATGACCCACCTGGGCCTGCTGGGGACGCATGGCTGGCGCCTGGCGCTGGCCCTGCTGCTGTCGACCTGGATCGGCCTGGGCGTCACCGCCCTGGTGCTGCGCGCGCTGTGGAAAGAGCGGCCCGATGCATGACTTTGTCGAACTCTGGACCTACCTGGCCTCGACCCCGCTGTTCGGCCTGACCGCCACGCTGAGCGTCTACAGCCTGGCCCAGGCGGCCTACACCCGGCTGCAGCAGGCGGCCTGGGCCAACCCGGTGCTGTGGTCGGTGCTGGTGATCGCCACCACCCTGCTGCTCACGCGCACCCCCTACCCGAGCTACTTCGCCGGGGCGCAGTTCATCCACTTCCTGCTCGGTCCGGCCGTGGTCGCGCTGGGCTGGCCGCTGTGGCAGCGCCGCGATGAATTGCGGCGCCACGGCCTCCCGCTGGGCCTGGCCGCGCTCGCGGGGGGCGCGGCCGCCGCGCTCAGCGCCTGGCTGCTGGGCCGCTGGCTGGACTTGCCGCGCGAGGTGCTGATGTCGCTGGTGCCCAAATCGGTCACAGCGCCGGTGGCCATGGGCCTGGCCGAGCAAATCGGTGGCATCCCCGCACTGGCCGCGGTGTTCGCCGTGCTCACCGGCATGGTGGGCGCACTCAGCGGCAAATACCTGTTCCAGGCACTGGGGATCGCCACCGACGGCTCGGGTTGGCGCATCCGCGGTTTTGCGCTGGGCACCGCGGCCCACGGCATCGGCGCGGCCCGCGCGCTGCAGGTGCACCCCGATGCCGGCGCCTACGCGGGCCTGGCCCTGGGCCTGCAGGTGGTACTGGCCTCTCTGTTTTTGCCGCTGGTGCTGCGCGGGACCGCGTGAAAAAAGGCCTGCGGGCCTTGTCTTGACTCGAATCAAGTGAGCCCACCCCTGGCTCGGAGACAATCGGGGCCATGCCCGCCTTTGGAATTGTCACCATGACCCGTTTGCTCCCCCGCTCCTCCCGCCGCCACGGTCTGCAGCTGCTGGCTGCCGCCCTGCTGGGCCTGGCCGTCACCGCCCAGGCCGAACCCACGCTCAAACTGATGGTGGGCTTTCCACCGGGCGGCGGCACGGACGCGGTGGCCCGCCTGCTGGCCGACAAGCTGCGCGAGCCGCTGGGCGCGAACGTGATCGTCGAGAACAAGGCCGGCGCTGGCGGCCAGCTCGCGGCACAGGCGCTCAAGGCCGCGCCCGCCGACGGCTCGGTGCTCTTTCTCTCGCACGACCACACCATCTCGATCCTGCCCCAGGTGGTCAAGGCGCCCGGCTTCCATCCGGCCACCGACTTCACGCCCGTGGCCGGCTTTGCCACCTTCGTGAACGGCCTGGCGCTGTCGGGCGGCACGCCGGCCAAGACCTTCCACGAGTACATCGCCTGGGTCAAGAGCAAGGGCAAAGACACGGTGGGCGTGCCCGCACCGGCCTCGGTGCCCGAATTTTTGGTCAAGGTGATGGCCGAGAAATACCAGCTCGATCTGCAGGCCGCGCCGTATCGCGGCAGCGCCCCGATGATGGGCGACATGCTGGGCAAGCAGATCGCGGCCGGCACCGGCTCGGTGCCCGACTTCATCGAAAACCACAAGGCCGGCAAGCTGCGCATGGTGGCCGTCATCGGTGCCCGGCGCCAGGCCCTGCTGCCCGAGGTGCCGACCTTTGCCGAACTGGGCATGGCCGGCTTCGAAGACCTGCCCTACTACGGCATCTGGGCGCCGCAGGGCACGCCCAAGGCGGTGATCGACCGCACCAGCGAGGCGCTGGCCAAGGTGCTGGCCCAGCCCGAGGTCAGGGAACGCATGACGGCCATGGGCCTGAGCGTGGGCCACATGACGCCGCAGCAGCTGGGCGCCCGCGAAAAGGCCTACACCGCCAGTTGGGCGCGCATCATCCAGGCCAGCGGCTTCCAGGCGCAGTGAGCGGCCACGGCTGGCGCCCTCAGCGCCGGCCGAAAATCGCGGTGCCCACGCGCACCATCGTGCTGCCGGCGTGGATGGCGGCCTCGAGGTCGGCGGTCATGCCCATGGACAGCGTGTCCCAGTGCGGCGGCGCCAGTTCGGCGCGCACCCGCTCAAAAAGCGCCGTGGCCCGCCGGTGCAAGGCCAGCTCGGCCTCGAAACCGGCCACCGGGTCGGGGATGGTCATGAGGCCGCGCAGCACCAGGCGCGGCAGCGCCATGACGGCGCGCGCCACATCCAGCACCTCCTCGGGCCGGGCGCCCGATTTGCTGGGTCCGCCATCGGTGTTGACCTGCAGGCACACCTGCAGCGGGGCCAGGCCATCCGGGCGCTGCGCCGACAGGCGCTGCGCGATCTTGAGCCGGTCCACGCTGTGCACCCAGTCGAAATGCCCGGCCACCAGACGCGTCTTGTTGCTCTGGATGGGGCCGATGCAGTGCCACTCCAGAGCCAGGTCGCGCAGCGCGGCGATCTTGTCCACGCCTTCCTGGATGTAGTTCTCGCCAAAGGCGCACTGGCCGGCCGCATGGGCCTCGCGCACGGCTTCGGCTGGGAAGGTCTTGGAGACGGCCAGCAGGCGCACCGCCCCCGCGGGGCGGCCCGCGGCCGCGCAGGCGCTGGCGATGCGCGCGCGCACGGTCTGCAGATTTTCGGCAATCGGACTCATGTCCCGAGCGTACCAAAGCCGGCGCGGGCGGGCTGCTACATTGCGGGTTTTCTTCACCCTTCACACAAGGCTGCACCCATGAGCACCATCGGAGACAAAACCTACGACCCCTGCCCTTCCCAGCACGTGGCCTTCCTGGGCCTGGGCGTGATGGGTTACCCCATGGCCGCGCACCTGGCGCGCGCCGGCCACCGCGTGACGGTCTACAACCGCAGCGCCGCCAAGGCCCAGGCCTGGTTGCAGGACTGCCCCGGCCACCACAGCGCGGCCACCCCGCGCGAGGCGGCCGCGGGCGCCGACATCGTGTTCGCCTGCGTCGGCAACGACGACGACCTGCGCAGCATCGTGCAGGGCGCCGATGGCGCTTTTGCCGGCATGAAGCCCGGCGCGGTCTTCGTGGACCACACCACGGCCTCGGCCTCGGTCGCGCGCGAACTCCATGCCGAGGCGCTGCAGCGCGGCCTGCAGTTCATCGATGCGCCCGTCTCGGGCGGTCAGGCCGGCGCGGTCAACGGACTGCTCACCGTGATGTGCGGCGGCGATGCGGCCACCTTCGAGCGCGTCAAGCCCGTGGCCATGGCGTTTTCCCGCGCCTTCACGCTGATCGGCGAGTCCGGCGCCGGCCAGCTCGCGAAGATGGTCAACCAGATCTGCATCGCCGGCCTGGTGCAAGGCCTGTCCGAAGCGGTCGCGTTTGGCCAGCAGGCCGGCCTGGACATGAAGCTCGTGCTCGATGTGATCGGCAAGGGCGCGGCGCAGAGCTGGCAGCTCGACAACCGCGGCAAGACCATGGTCGACGACCAGTTCAACTTCGGCTTCGCGGTCGACTGGATGCGCAAGGACCTGGGCCTGGTGCTCGACGAGGCCAAGCGCAACGGTGCGCGCCTGCCCGTGACGGCCTTGGTCGACCAGTTCTACGCCGATGTGCAAAAGCTCGGCGGTGGCCGCTGGGACACCTCCAGCCTGATCAAGCGCCTGCGCTGAAAAGGCACGCGCCCACAAAAAAAGCGACCTGCGGGTCGCTTTTTTGTGGCCAGCGCCACCCTCAGCGCGAGAGCGGCGGCTGGCTCAGGCGCTTGAGCTCGTCTTCGGAAATTTCCTCGAATACGCGCACCACCTTGACCACGCCGCCGATGCCGCGCGTGATGTCGGTCGCGCGCTGGGCTTCGCGCGGCGTCACGCGGCCCATGAGGTAGACGATGCCGCGCTCGGTGACCACCTTGACCGCGTTCGACTGCAGGTCCTTGGCGTCCAGAAAAGCCGCCTTGACCTGGCCGCTGGTCACCGTGTCCTTGGTGCGCTGGCTCAGGCTGCTGGGCGCGCCGATCGCGAGGTCGTTGACCACGTCCTTGACGTTGTCCTGGCTGCGTGCGAGCAGCGTGGCGCGCTCGCGCTCGGCTTCGCTGCGCACCTCGCCCGTCAGCAGCACGCGGCGGTTGTAGCTGGTGACATTCAGGTGCACACGCTCGCCCAGTTCCTTGTTGATCGCGCTGGCGACCTTGAGCTCGATGGCCTCGTCCTCGAGTTGCGAGCCCGCGGTGCGCCGGTCGGTCGCCACCACACCGGTCATGACCGCGCCACCCACCACCAGCGGGGCGCAGCCCGCGAGCAGGCTCGACGCGGCGAGCCAGGCCCAAACAACATGTCGCATTTGCCATTTTTTCATCACAAGACCTCCTGTTCGCCCAGCAACTGGGCATCGATGCCATCGCCAATGCAGTGCAGCACCAATTGCTGCAGCTCGCGCACCCGCGCCACGCGCTCGTGCGGCACGCCCACATGCACATCGGTTTCGCGCAGCGCCGCCGCCAGGGCGCCACCGTCGCCGCCGGTGAGGGCCAGCACGGTCATTTCGCGCTCGTGCGCCGCGGCCACGGCCTCGGTCAGCGCCGCTTCGCCCCCGAGGTCCGAAACCAGCACCAGCACATCGCCCGCATGGCCCAGGGCCTGCACCTGGCGCGCCAGCGCCTGCTCGAGCGGCCAGGCGGTGGCCGTGAGCGCGTCGGACGACAAGGTCACGGCGGCCAGGCCCGGGCGCTCACGCTCAAAACCGCCCACCAGCAGGCTGGCGAAATACTGGGCGAGCGCCAGGGCCGCGCCCTGTCCCCCCACCAGCACCTTGCCGCCGCCGGTGACGCTGGCCAGCAGCGCCTGCACCGCGGCGTCGACCGGTTTGGCCAGGGTTTGGGCCAGCTGGTACTGCAGGTCGGCGCTGTCGATGAAGTGCTGTTGGATGCGCTGTTCGAGCATGGCGCGGATCATACCCGCGCCAACACCAGGCCTCAGCCGGCCTGCGCCCGGACTTGCCTTTTGTCACAAAACCGGCGCACGCTCAGGCGGCGTCGAAAGCGGCCTGCAGCCACTGCGGCTGCGCGCCCTCGATCAGCACCACATCCAGGCGCACGGGCGGACACTGGCGCCAGCGCATCAGGTAGTGCTGCGCCGCGCGCACGATGCGCCGGCGCTTGGCCGCGCCGATGCTCGCGCCCGCACCACCGTGGTCGCTGCGGCTGCGCTGGCGCACCTCGACGAAGACGACGGTGCCATCGGGCGCCTGCACGATCAGGTCGATCTCGGCCGCGCCGCGCCCGGGCATCCGATAATTGCGCGCAAGCAGCCGCAGGCCCTGCGCCTGCAAAAAAGCCAGGGCCTGGTCCTCGGCCGCGTCGCCGCGGGCCTTGGTGCTGGGCCCGGCCGCATCCCCTTCACTGTCCCGGCCCCGTTGGAGCATTGGCATGGTTTCTTCTCCCTCGCATTCCCCGTTCGGCCGCGCGCTGCAGGCGGCGCACGACGCCGCCGGAGCGCAGCAGCACCCGACGCACACACTGTATGTGGTGGCCACGCCGATTGGCAACCTGGCCGACATCAGCCTGCGCGCCCTGCATGTGCTGGGCCTGGTCGATGCGATCGCCTGCGAGGACACGCGCCACACCCAGCAGCTGCTGCGCGCCTACGGGCTCGAGCGCCCGGCCAGCCAGCTGCTCGCGCTGCACCAGCACAACGAGGCCGAGGCGGCGCAGACCGTGTTGCAGCGACTGGCCCAGGGCGAGCGTGTGGCCTGTGTCAGCGACGCCGGCACGCCGGCCATCAGCGACCCGGGCGCACGCCTGGTGCAGGCCGTGCGCGCGGCCGGTCACCGCGTGTTGCCGCTGCCCGGTCCGAGCAGCGTCACCACCTTGCTGAGCGCGGCCGGTGTGCACAGCGACGGCTTTGTGTTCGCGGGCTTTTTACCGAGCAAGGCGGGCGAGCGCGCGCAGGCGGTGCAGGCGCTGGCGCAGGAGCCGCGCGCGGTGGTGCTGCTGGAGGCGCCGCACCGCATCGCGGCGCTGGCCGAGGCCCTGCAGGTGCTGGGCGAACGCCGCGTGACGCTGGGGCGCGAGCTGACCAAGCAGTTCGAGCAGATCGAGACGCTCGCCGCGCAGGCCCTGCCCGCCTGGCTGGCCGCGCAGGCCGAGCGGCAAAAAGGCGAGTTTGTGCTGGTGCTGCACGGCGCGCTCGCCACCCCCGCGGGCGGCGAAGGCGAGCGCGTGCTGCGCTGCCTGCTGGCCGAGCTGCCCTTGAAAACCGCGGTCAGGCTGGCGGCCGAGATCACGGGCGAGCCGCGCAACGCGCTCTACGGGCAGGCGCTGGCACTCAAGGGCGAGGCCTGAGACCGGCGCCGCTCAGATCTCGATTTTGGAGCCCAGCTCGACCACGGCATTGGTCGGCAGGTTCAGGAACTCGGCCGCCGCGCTGGCGTTGTGGTGCATTTGCGCAAACAGCTTCTCGCGCCAGGGTGCCATGCCGCTGCCAATGGTCGGGATCACGATGTCGCGCGAGAGGAAATAGCTCGTGGTCATCGGGTTCAGGTGCTGGCCCAGGCGGTCCAGCTGCGCCAGCGCGCTGGGCAGATCGGGGTTGTCCTTGAAGCCATAGTTGACGATGACCTGCCAGCAGTCGTGGCCCAGCGGCGCGACTTCCAGGCGCTGCGCCAGCGGCATGCGGGGCAGCTCGTGGTTGCGCACGGTCACGAACAGGTTTTGCTGGTGCAGGATCTTGTTGTGCTTGAGGTTGTGCAGCAGGGCGTTGGGCACATTGCCCGGCTCGGCGGTGAGGAACACCGCCGTGCCTTCGACGCGCGCGGGCGGAGCCACGAACACGGCTTCCAAAAAGTCGTTCAGGCGCAGGGCATCGGCACGCAGGGACTCGTTGAGCAGGCGCCGCCCCTCGTGCCAGGTCAGCATCAGCAGGAACACGGCCGCGCCGATCACCAGCGGGAACCAGCCGCCGTCGAACAGCTTGAGCAGGTTGGAGGCCCAGAACGCGAGGTCGACGACGAAGAAAAAGCCGGTGGCGCCGATGCACAGGGCCAGCGGGAGTTTCCAGGCGTAGCGGATCACGAAGAAGGTCAGCACGGTGGTGATCAGCATGTCGGTGCAGACCGCGATGCCATAAGCCGCCGCCAGATTGCTCGAAGAGCGGAACATGCCCACCGCCAGCACGATGGCGACGAACAGGCCCCAGTTGACGAAAGGCATGTAGATCTGACCGGTGTCGGTCTCGCTGGTGTGCAGCACCTGCAGGCGCGGTAAAAAGCCCATCTGGATGACCTGTTTGGTCACACTGAAGGCGCCCGAGATCAGGGCCTGCGAGGCGATCACCGTGGCCATGGTGGCCAGACCCACCAGGGGCAAGAGCGCCCAGTCGGGCGCCATCATGTAGAAGGGGTTCTTGACCGCCTCGGGCTCGGCCAGCAGCAGCGCGCCCTGGCCGAAATAATTGAGCGTGAGCGCGGGCATGACGATGGAAAACCAGGCCAGGCGGATCGGCTTTTTGCCGAAGTGGCCCATGTCGGCGTACAGCGCCTCACCGCCAGTGACGCACAGCACCACGGCGCCCAGGATGATGAAGGTGGTGCCCGGGTTGTGCCAGATGAAGCCCAGCGCATGGTGCGGGCTGATGGCCCAGAGAATCTGCGGGTGGTGCACGATGTGCGAGACGCCCAGCAGCGCGATCACTGCAAACCAGACCAGGGTGATGGGGCCAAAAAATTGGCCAATGCCCGCCGTGCCACGCTTTTGCACCCAAAACAGCACGAACAGGATGACCAGGGTCAGCGGGATCACGCTTTTCTTGAAAGCGGGCGACACCACTTCCAGGCCTTCAACCGCCGACAGCACCGAAATCGCCGGGGTGATCACGCCATCGCCGTAAAACAGGCAGGTGCCGAAAATGCCGACGATCAGCAGCACCTTGCGCAATTCGGGCCGGTCCCTGACCGACTGCGAGGCCAGCGCCAGCATGGCCACCAGGCCGCCCTCGCCGTGGTTGTCGGCGCGCAGCACCAGCACCACGTATTTGAGCGAGACGATGACCGTGAGGGTCCAGAAAAAGATGGAGAGGATGCCGTAGACGTTGTCGGACGTGAACGGCACATGGCCGGAGCCGAACACTTCTTTCATGGCGTACAGCACGCTGGTGCCGATGTCGCCATACACCACGCCAATGGCCCCGAGGGTCAGGGCGGCGAGGGAAGATTTCGCTTGAGACACAAAAAACGGCCTGGCGTCAGCCAGGCTTTCAAAAGAACAAGTGCCCGATTGTGCGCCGGCCCCGCCATGCTGTCACCCGAGACCGGTCAAATGTTGCAGCGCAGCAACTGACGATCGGCGATCAGTCGTAGACCTCGGCTTCGGGGTCGGTGGCCTCGAGCTCGTAGCTGGCCGCCAGCATGGCCAGGCGCCCGACCACACCGTACATGTAAAAGCGGTTGGGCACGCTGGCGCCGGGCTTGACGCCCGGTTGCGGCAGGTGCGCGCTCTCGTCGAAGGCCAGCGGCACAAAGCTCGCGCCCGGCGCGTTCAGGTTTTCGTCAATGCCGCGCTCGGCGTGCACGCGGTAAAAACCGCCGACCACATAGCGGTCCATCATGTAGACCACGGGTTCGGCGACCGCGTCGTTCATGCGCTCGTGGGTGATCACACCTTCCTGGATGATCACGTCGCTGACCTCCTGGCCGTCCTTGATCACGCTCATCTTGTTGCGCGTCTTGCGGTTGAGCTGGTCGAGGTCGGCCACGTCGCGCACCGTCATGATGCCCATGCCGTAGGTGCCGTTGTCGGCCTTGACTACCACAAAGGGCTTCTCGTTGATGCCGTATTCCTTGTACTTGCGGCGGATCTTGGTGAGCAGCGCGTCCACATTGCTGCGCAGACACTCCAGGCCCGTGCCCTCGGCGAAATTGACCTCGCCGCACTGGTTGAACATGGGGTTGATCAGCCAGGGATCGATGCCCAGCATCTTGCCAAAGCGCTTGGCCACCTCTTCATAGCTCTGGAAGTGGCGGCTCTTGCGGCGCACGCTCCAGCCCGCGTGCAGCGGCGGCAGCAGAAACTGCTCGTGCAGCTCTTCCAAAATGCCGGGCGCACCGGCCGACAGGTCGTTGTTGAGCAGGATGGTGCAGGGGTCAAAGTCCTTGAGGCCCAGGCGGCGCTTGCTGCGCACCACCGGCTCGAGCGTGATGGTCTCGCCGTTGGGCAGGGCGATCGGGGTGACGTCCTTGATCTCGGGGTTGATCGAGCCCACGCGCACATTCAGGCCGGCCATGCTGAAGATGCGCTGCAGCTGCAGCACATTGGTCAGGTAGAAGGTGTTGCGCGTGTGGTTCTCGGGGATGATCAGCAGGTTCTTGGCCTCGGGGCAGATCTTCTCGATCGCGGCCTGCGCGGCCTGCACCGCCAGCGGCAACATGGCGGTGGTCAGGTTGTTCCAGCCCCCCGGGAACAGGTTGGTGTCGACCGGCGCGAGCTTGAAGCCCGCATTGCGGATGTCGACCGAGGTGTAGAAGGGCGGCGTGTGCTCCATCCACTCCAGACGGAACCAGCGCTCGATGGCCGGCATCGAATCGAGGATGCGCTGCTCGAGCTCGTTGATGGGGCCGCTCAGGGCGGTGACCAGGTGGGGAACCATGGGAATCCTTTGGCAGGGGTTATGGGCGCACTTCGCCTTCGCCGAGCACCACGTACTTGAGCGAGGTCAGGCCCTCGATGCCCACCGGGCCGCGCGCGTGGAACTTGTCGGTGCTGATGCCGATCTCGGCCCCCAGACCATACTCGAAACCGTCGGCAAAGCGCGTGCTGGCGTTGACCATGACGCTCGAAGAGTCCACCTCGCGCAAAAAGCGCTGCGCGTGCATGTGGTCGCGCGTGAGGATGGTGTCGGTGTGGTGGCTGCTGTAATGGTTGATGTGGGCGATCGCGGCGTCCAGGCCATCGACCACCTTGACGCTGATGATGGGCGCCAGGTATTCCTCGAACCAGTCCTGCTCTGTGGCGTCTTGCACGTTGGCGCCCGGCACTGCGGCCAGAATGGCCTTGGCCTCGGGGCAGCAGCGCATTTCCACGCCCTTGGCCGCATAGACAGCGCCGATTTGGGGCAGGAACTCGGCCGCCACAGCGCGCGCCACCAGCAGGCTCTCGCTGGCGTTGCAGGGGCTGTACTTTTGCGTCTTGGCGTTGTCGGCCACTTTCACCGCCATGGCGATGTCGCAAGGATCGTCCACATAGGTGTGGCAGTTGCCATCCAGGTGCTTGATGACCGGGACTTTGGCCTCAGCGCTGATGCGCTCGATCAGACCCTTGCCGCCGCGCGGGATGATCACATCCACAAACTGCGGCATGGCGATCAGCTGACCCACAGCGGCGCGGTCGGTGGTCTGCACCAGCTGCACGGCTTCCAGCGGTAAACCCACCTCCTGCAAAGCCTGCTGGACCAGGCGGGCCAGCGCTTTGTTGGAGTCGATGGCCTCGGAGCCGCCGCGCAGGATGCAGGCGTTGCCGCTCTTGATCGACAGGCTGGCGGCCTCGATGGTCACGTTGGGGCGGCTTTCGAAAATCATGCCGAACACGCCAATCGGCACGCGCATCTGGCCCACGCGGATGCCGCTGGGCTGCTGCTTCATGCCGATGATCTCGCCAATCACATCGGGCATGGCCGCCAGTTGCTCGCAGCCCTGGGCGCAGGTTTCGAGCACTTTGGGTGTGAGCTTGAGGCGGTCGACCATGGGCTCGGCCAGGCCGGCGGCGCGGGCGCGCTCAAGGTCCTTGGCGTTGTCCAGCTGCAAGGCCTCGGTGTTCTCACGCAACAAAGCGGCCAGGCGGCGCAGGGCCTGGTTCTTGACGGCGGCCGAGGCCTTGGCCATGTGGGCCGAGGCTTGTTTGGCCTGCAAGCCCAGGGCCTGCATGTGCTCGGTGGTGTTCAGGGCGTTCATCGGGCCCATTTTCGCAGAAGCGGCCGGGCCTAGCGCGCCATGCACATGCGCGCAAAACGCAGCGCCAGGCGGTGCAGGGCCTGCCAGCCGTCCTGCGGCCAGTCGGGCACTTTGAGCCCCTTGACGATGCCGTCCACCTGGTGTGCCGATTGCAGCAGGTTGTTCAAGCGCGCGGGCGACAGGCGCGGCAGCACGCGCTCGAACAGGCGTTCGCGCGGGCCCCAGATGCGCTGGGCCTTGAGCGCCATGGGAAGAGGCTGGCCGGCGGCCATCGCGTCTTTCACGCGTTTGAGCGCCCGGATGTCTTCGGCCAGGGTGTAGTGCACCAGCACCTCGGCCTCGCCCTCGGCCTGCAGGCCATCGAGCATGCGCTGCACGCGCGCCACCTGGCCCGAGAGCACCGCCTCGGACAGCTTGAAGACGTCGTAGCGCGCCACATTGAGCACCGCGGCCTCGACCTGCGCCCAAGACAACTCGCCCGCCGGGTACAGCAAACCCAGCTTCTGGATTTCCTGGTGGGCGGCCAGCAAATTGCCCTCGACCCGGTCGGCGAAGAACTGCAGCGTGCGCTGCCCCTCCTCGCCCGCGGCCACGTGCTGGCCCTGCTGCTGCAGGCGCTGGGCGATCCACTGGGGCAAGGCCTGGCGCTCCAGGGTGTCGACCTGGATGCTGACACCGCCGCCCTCGAGCGCATTGAACCAGGCGCCCTTGCGGGTGGCGAAGTCCAGGCGCGGCAGCAGCACGAGGGTCAGCGTGCTGTCGTTGCCCTGGGCCTGCTCGACGAGCTGCTGGATGGCGGCGCTGCCGTCCTTGCCCGGCTTGCCCGTGGGGATGCGGACCTCGACGATCTGTTTGTCGGCGAACAGGCTCAAGGAGCCGCCGGCGGCCAGCACCTCGCTCCAGTCGAAATGCGCGCCCTGCACGGTGTGCACCGTGCGCTCGGTGTAGCCCTGGGCGCGCGCGGCCGCGCGGATGGCATCGGCCGCCTCCTGCATCAACAGCGGCTCGTCGCCGTGCAGGGTGTAGAGGCTGCGCAGGCCCTTGGCCAGGTGCGCGTTCAGCTGGGGCAGGGCCAGTTGCATGGGGTGCTCAGCGCCGCTTCAGCGCACCACGGGCGGCTTGACGCGCGCCAGACGCCGCACGATCTGCTGCACGATGTCGTTTTGCATGTCGCGGTTGAGCATGGCTTCCTCGACTTCCTTGGACAGGGCCGCGGTTTCGGTGAAGCTCAGGTCGCGCTGCTGGTAGAGCTCGAGCGGCTCGACCCATTCGACGCCCTCGGGGGTGCGCAGGCGAAAGCGCACCGTCAAGCGCAGCTGCAGCTCGCGCACCTGGCCGGCGGCGTTGACACCCACCACCACACGCTGGCGCTGCTCCTGCAGGATGTCGAGCACCACCTCGGCCTGCTGGGCCTGCGCGGCCTCGGTCAGCAATTCGATGCGGCCGGTGGCGCGCAATTGGCGCACCAGCTCGGCACCCAGCGGCCCGGTGGTGGGGAAGTTGGCGAACAGCGTCTTGAACGGAAAGTCGCCCGTCTGGCGCAGCTGAAAGCCACAGCCGCTCAACGCGGCCACAGCACCCAGAGAGAGCAGACGGCGGCGCTGCATCTCAGACCACCACGTTGACCAGGCGCCCCGGCACCACGATGACCTTCTTGGCCGGCGCACCGTTGGCGGCTTTGGCCAAGGCCTCGCTCGCGAGCGCGATCTGCTCGATCTGCGCCTTGTCGGCCGTGGCCGGCACCAGGATGGCGCCACGGAGCTTGCCGTTGACCTGCAACACGAGTTCGATCTCGTCGCGCTGCAGGGCCGATTCGTCGACCTCGGCCCAGGCCACGTCCAGCAGATCGCCGCAGCAGGCGGCGTAGCCGAGCTCGTTCCAGAGCTGGTCGCTGATGTGCGGGCAGGCCGGGTAGAGCACGCGCAGCAAAATCGAGAAGGCCTCGGCCAGCGCGGCGCCGTCTTCGGCGCTGTCCGACAACTGCACGTCTTCGAGCGTGTTGAGCATCTTCATCACCGCCGAAACGACGGTGTTGTACTGCATGCGCTCGTAGTCGTAATTGGCCTGCTTGAGCACCGTGTGGATGTCCAGGCGCAGGGCCTTGGCGGCCTTGCCGAATTCCACAGGCTGGCTGCGGTCGACTGCAATGCCTTTCTTGAGCAGGGCTTCGTTCTTGGCCGCGAAATTCCAGACGCGGCGCAGGAAGCGGTAGCTGCCCTCCACCGCCGCGTCGTTCCACTCCAGCGTGGCTTCGGGCGGGGCGGTGAACATGGTGTACAGGCGCGCGGTGTCGGCGCCGTACTTTTCGATCAGGTCCTGCGGGTCGACGCCGTTGTTCTTGGACTTGGACATGGTGCCCACGCCCTCGTAGTCGATGGGCGTGCCCACGGGCAATTTGCCGTCGCCGCTCTCGGCCTCGTTCTTGAGCTTGGCGCCGACGATCTTGCCCGCGTCATCGAGCACATGTTCGACGTCGTGCGGCCAGAAATAGTCCTTGCCGCCCTTGGCGGTGCGGCGCGAGTAGATGTGGTTGAGCACCATGCCCTGCGTGAGCAGGCGCTTGAAGGGCTCATCGACCTTGACCAGACCCAGGTCACGCATGACCTTGGTCCAGAAGCGCGCATACAGCAGGTGCAGGATGGCGTGCTCGATGCCACCGATGTACTGGTCCATCGGCATCCAGTACTCGGCGCCGCCGGCCACCATGGCCTGGTCGTTCTTCGGGTCGCAATAGCGCATGAAGTACCAGGACGAATCCACAAAGGTGTCCATGGTGTCGGTCTCGCGGCGGGCGGGCTTGCCGCACACCGGGCAGGTGACGCCCGCGTGGAAACCTTCGTGCTTGTGCAGCGGGTTGCCCGAACCGTCGGGGATGCAGTCTTGCGGCAGCACCACGGGCAGGTCTTTTTCAGGCACCGGCACCGCGCCGTGTTCGTCGCAATGGATGATCGGGATCGGCGTGCCCCAGTAGCGCTGGCGGCTGATGCCCCAGTCGCGCAGACGCCAGGTGGTCTTCTTCTCGCCCAGACCTTTGGCGGCCAGCAGCTCGGCCACCTTGTTCACGGCGGCTTTGTAAGTGAGGCCGTCCAGTTCGCCGGAGTTCACGCACACCCCATCCTTGGTCGCATACCACTCGGCCCAAGCCGTCGCATCGAAAGCCCGCGCGTCGGCTGGGGCGGTCGCCGGAGAGGAATCGGAGCGCGCGACTGACGAGCCGGTGACCGCCCCAGCCGACGCCCCCACCACCTGCTGGATCGGCAGCTGGTATTTCAGCGCGAACGCGAAATCGCGCTCGTCGTGCGCGGGCACGCCCATCACAGCGCCATCGCCGTAGCTCATGAGCACGTAGTTGCCGACCCAGACCTCGACCTGCGCGCCCGTCAGCGGGTGCGTGACGAACAGGCCCGTGGGGATGCCTTTTTTCTCTTGCGTGGCGAGCTCGGCTTCGGTGGTGCCACCGGTCTTGCATTCTTCGAGGAAGGCGGCCAAGGTCGGGTTCGACGTGGCGGCATGCAGCGCCAGCGGGTGCTCGGCGGCCACCGCGCAAAAGGTGACCCCCATGATGGTGTCGGCACGCGTGGTGAAGACGTACATCTTGCCGTCGTCGATCAAGGCACCATCGGCACCCTGGATGTTGTGCGTGAACGCAAAGCGCACGCCTTCGGATTTGCCGATCCAGTTTTCCTGCATCAGGCGCACCTTGTCGGGCCAGCCGTCCAGCGTCGCCTTCTCGTTGCCCATTTGCACATGTTCGAGCAGCTCTTGGGCGTAGGCGGTGATGTTCAGGTAGTAGCCGGGAATTTCGCGTTTTTCGACCGGCGCGCCGGTGCGCCAGCCTTTGCCATCAATGACCTGCTCGTTGGCCAGCACCGTCTGGTCCACCGGGTCCCAGTTGACGATCTGGGTCTTGCGGTAGGCGATGCCTTTGTCGAGCATCTTGAGGAACAGCCACTGGTTCCACTTGTAATAATCGGGGTCGCAGGTGGCGACTTCGCGCGACCAATCGATGGCCAGCCCCATCGCCTGCATCTGCTTTTTCATGTAGGCGATGTTGTCGTAAGTCCACTTGGCCGGCGGCACCTTGTTCTTGAGTGCGGCGTTCTCTGCGGGCAGGCCAAAGGCGTCCCAGCCCATGGGCATGAGCACGTTCATGCCCTTCATGCGCAGCTGGCGCGTGAGCATGTCGTTGATGGTGTAGTTGCGCACATGGCCCATGTGCAGCTTGCCGCTGGGGTAGGGCAGCATGGAGCAGGCGTAGAACTTCTTTTTGGCTTTGTCTTCGGTGACGCGGTAGGCGTCACGCGACGCCCAGCGGGCCTGCGCGGCGGCTTCGACGTCGAGGTGGCTGTACTTGTCTTGCATGGTGGGGCCATTGTAGAGGGCGGGGTGTCGGGGCCCTGGCGGGTTTTGCGCCGTGAGCGCGCGCCGAGCGGGGGCGCCTTGGAACGCCCGAACCGCCCAGCCCAGCCCCCAAATCAGCGCGCGGCCGGGGGCTGCGCCACAAACCCAATGCGCGACAGCCCCGCCTTTTGCGCCAGGGCCATCACCTCGACGACCTTGCCGTAGGCCAGCGCCTGGTCGGCGCGCAGCTGCAACTCGGTGTCGGGGTGGGCGCGGGCCACCGCGGCGAGGCGCTCGCGCAGCTGCTCGGTGGTGAGCGGACGGTCGTTGAGGAAAAGCTGGCCTTGCGCGTCGAGCGCCAGCGTGAGCGCGGCGGGCATGCCCGTCGCAGGCGGCGCCTCGGCGCTCGGCAAGTCCAGGCGCACCGCGCTGGTCAGCAGCGGGGCCGTGAGCATGAAGATCACCAGCAGCACCAGCATCACGTCCACCAGCGGCGTGACGTTGATCTCGCTCATCGGCGGCGCTTCGGCGCGGCGTTCGAGGCGACCGAAGGCCATGGTGCTCAGTCCTTGCCGGCCAGCAGGCCGCGCAGGTCGTGGGCAAAGCCCTCGAGCTCGGCCTCGATCTGGCCGATGCGCCGGCCCAAGAGGTTGTAGCCCAGCACCGCGGGAATGGCCACGCCCAGGCCAAAGGCCGTCATGGCCAGGGCCTCGCCCACCGGGCCCGCGATCTGGTCCACCGTGAGCTGGCCCGCTTCGGCCATGCCCGCCAGCGCGTTGAAGATGCCCCAGACCGTGCCCAGCAAACCAACGAAAGGCGCCGTCGAGCCGGCCGTGGCCAGCACCGTTTGGCCCCATTGCAGGCGGCGCAGCACCTCGTGCAACGCATCACGCAGCGTGCGCGTGAGCTGCTCGTGGCGCAGGCCGGCGCCCGCCAGGGTGCCCAGCAAGGGCTGCTCGGTGGCCTGCACCAGGGGCAGCACGCAGCGCTCGCGGTCAAAGGCGGGCAGCTGTTCGCGCGCGGCCTGCAGGCTGGGCGCCTGCCAAAAGGCCGCGATGCTGCGCGCCACATCGCGCTGCACCCGCAGCAAAAGGCGCCATTTCCAGGCGATCACGACCCAGCTCGCCACCGACAGGCCCAGCAAGACCCCCGCCAGAAACAGGCTGAAGGCGTCGCTGTGCTGCCAGAAGTCGGCCAGGCCCATGGTTCACCTCAGGTTGAGCACGTCGAACATGTCAAACAGGCCGCGCGGCTGGCCCGCGAGAAAGCGCACCGCGCGCAGGCTGCCCTGCGCATAGGTCGCGCGGCTGGAGGACTTGTGCGTGACCTCGATGCGCTCGCCGGTGCCGGCGAACAGCACGGTGTGGTCACCCACGATGTCGCCGCCACGGATGGTGGAGAAACCGATGGTCGACGGGTCGCGCTCGCCGGTGTGGCCATAGCGCTCGTAGACCGCGCAGTCTTTGAGGTCACGGCCGATGGCTTCGGCGATCACCTCGCCCATCTTGAGCGCGGTGCCGCTGGGTGCGTCGACCTTGTGGCGGTGGTGTGCTTCGATGATCTCGATGTCGTAGCCGGTGGCCAGGGCCTGCGCGGCCATCTGCAGCAGCTTGAGCGTGACGTTCACGCCCACGCTCATATTGGGCGCCATGACGATGGCGATGTCCTGGGCGATCTCGGCGATCTCGGCCTTTTGCGCCTCGGAAAAACCGGTGGTCCCGATCACGGCCTTGACCCCCAGCTCGCGGCAGGCCTGCAGGTGCGCCATGGTGCCTTCGGGTCGCGTGAAATCGATGAGGCATTGCGCGTTCTTCAGCCCCGCGCGCAAGTCGCTGGTGACGGCCACGCCCGTGCTTTGGCCCAGCCAGGCGGCGGCGTCCTGGCCCAGGGCGGGGCTGGCGGCGATGTCGAGCGCGCCGGCCAGGCGCGTGTCGTCCGCCGCCAGGATGGCCTCGATCAGCATGTGGCCCATGCGGCCGGTGGCGCCCGCAACGGCGATGGGCAAAACGGTGTTCACAGAGTTCATGTCAGGGCAGGGGCTCGGGGCAGCGCGCAGGCGCGCAGATTCATCGGGGAGCGGATTCCAGGGGCGGGTAGCTCGGCGGCAGTGACGCGCTGGGCGCGGGCGCGTCGGGCGCCTTGGGCTTGGCCTGGTGGCGGCGCAGCTGTTCTTCGCTCGCCTCAAGCGGCGGCGGCTTGAGCGCCGGGCCCGGGCGGGTCAGGCGCTGCACGAATTCGACCTCGCTGGGCAATTCGTCGGCCTCGACGGCACGCAGCACATCGCCCTCGAAAAACACGGTCAGATGGAATTTTTGTGGCGCCACGCCCTGGCGCCGGATCGTGAAGGCGTAGTCCCAGCGGTCGGCATGGAACAGGCTGGTCAGCAAGGGCGTGCCCAGCACATCGCGCACCTGCGCACGCGTCATGCCCGGGCGCAGGTAGTCGCGCTGTTCGCGCGACACCACATTGCCCTGCACCACCTCGGGCACATAGGGCTTGAAGCTGTCGCCATGCAGGCCCTGCACCGCGCCGCAGGCGGTCAAGCCCAGCACACCGCACAGGCCCAGGGCGGCCAAAAGGGCGCGCAAAGTCGGGGAAGCTGTCATGGTTGGAGGCCGGCCGATATCATCGGGGCATTGTAGCGGTGTGCCTGTTTCGCGCCGACCCGCGCCGCCAGCCCTGCCCCGACCCTGCCATGCACATCGACGACCTCAAAAACACCGGCCTCAAGGCCACCGTGCCGCGCCTGAAAATCCTCGAGGTCTTCCAGCGCGGCGTGCAGCGCCACATGACGGCCGAGGATGTGTTTCGCGTCCTGCTGCAAGACGGCGCCGACATCGGCCTGGCCACGGTCTACCGCGTGCTCACGCAGTTCGAGCAGGCCGGCCTGCTGCACCGCAACCACTTCGAAAGCGGCAAGGCGGTCTACGAGCTCAACGAGGGCCAGCACCACGACCACATGGTCTGCCTCGACTGCGGGCGGGTGGAAGAGTTCTACGACGCCGAGATCGAGCGGCGCCAGCAGGCGGTGGCGCAGGCCAAGGGTTTCGAGATCGCCGACCATGCGCTGAGCCTGTATGCGCATTGCACGCGCAAGCCCTGCCCGCACCGGCGCAGCTGAGGACCCGGCGGCGCGCTCACTCCATGGCGCGGCGCTGGCGGTCCATGAATTCCTGGAAGGTGTCGATGCCGCGCATCTGCAAGATGGTGTTGCGCACCGCCGCCTCGACCAGCACGGCGATGTTGCGGCCGGCCACCACCTGGATCACCGCCTTGCGCACCGGCACGCCCAGGATGTCCTGGGTCAGCGGCTCGGCGGGCAGGCGCTCGTAGTCGCGCTCCAGCGTCTCCTTGCGCACCAGGTGCACGATGAGCTTGAGCCGCATCTTGCGACGCACCGCGGTCTCGCCGAAGATGGCACGGATGTCCAAGAGGCCGATGCCACGCACCTCGAGCAGGTTTTGCAGCAAATCGGGGCAACGGCCTTCGATGGTGGTCTGGTTGATGCGAAAGAGGTCGACCGCGTCGTCGGCCACGAGGCCATTGCCACGCGAGATCAGCTCCAGGCCCAGCTCGCTCTTGCCCAGGCCGGATTCACCGGTGATCAAGACCCCCAGGCCCAAAATGTCCATGAACACGCCGTGCATGGTGGTGCGGTCGGCGAAGTGCTTGGACAGGTAGGCGCGCAGCACATCGATGACGAAGGCCGAGGACTCCTGGGTCGCAAACAGCGGGATCTGGGCACGCTCGCACATCGAAATCAGCGCGTCGGGCGCCACCTGCCCGTCGGCCAGCACCAGCACGGGCGGCTCCAGCGTGACGATGCGGGCGATGCGGCGCGCGCAGTCTTCGGGGGTGGCGTTGGACAGGTAGGTGACCTCGCGCGGCCCCAGGATCTGCACCCGGTAGGGGTGGATGTAGTTGAGGTAGCCCACCAGGTCGGCGCCCGAGCGCGCCTCGCGCACGGCCACCTCGTCAAAGCGGCGCTCGGAGGCGCCCAGGCCCGCCACCCACTGCCAGCGCAGCTGGGCCCGGTGGTCTTCGAACAGGACATCGGCGCTGACCACAGTCGGCTTCATGGGGCCTCGCTGAGGATGGAAAAGTTCAAACGGTCTGCGCCGAATGCCACTGGGCGATCAGCTGGTGCAGGCCTTCCTGGGTGCCGCTCGCCTTCAGGCGCTCGCGCAAGCCGCTGTCGCTGAGCAGCTCGGCGATTTCAGAGAGGATTTCCAGGTGTTTTTGGGTGGCCGCCTCGGGCACCAGCAGGAAGATCAGCAAATTCACCGGCTGCTCGTCGGGTGCATCGAAGCCGATCGGTTGCGCCAGCGAAAACACCGCGGCCATCGGGGCCTTGAGCCCCTTGATGCGGCCATGCGGAATGGCCACGCCGTGGCCCAGCCCGGTGGAGCCCAGGCGCTCGCGCGCAAACAGGCTGTCGGTCACCAAGGCCCGCGACAAGCCGTGCAGGTTTTCGAAAAGAAGGCCGGCTTCTTCAAAAGCCCGTTTCTTGCTGGTGGCTTCAAGCCCCACAAGAACCTGGGCAGCAGGCAGGATGGACGCGAGACGGTTCATGGTCGAGGGCGGATTATGCACCCGCCAACGCCCGCCGCCCCTTGAAAATGCAAGCGCCTGGCACAGAAAGATGTCTCAAAAAAGACAAAAAGGCCGCGATGGGCGGCCTTTTTGTAAATTTAAGAATGGACTTCACATCATGCGCTTGGGCGCTTCATGGTGGTGGTCGGTCAGGCGGTTCTTGTGTTTGACCACCTGGCGATCGAGCTTGTCCATCAATTCATCCACCGCCGCGTACAGGTCTTCGTGGGCGCTTTCGGCAAACAGGTCGTTGCCCTTGACGTGGATATTGCATTCGGCGCGCTGGCGCTTTTCCTTTTCCTTTTGCTTCTCGACCGTGAGCAACACTTTGACATCCACCACCTGGTCGAAATGCCGGGTGATTCGATCGAGTTTGCCGGTCACATAACTGCGCAAGGCGGGGGTGACTTCAAGATGGTGACCGCTGATCGTCAGATTCATAAATAGCCTCCTGTCTCTGCAATGGCGCCGCCGTGGTGGCGGGGGACACGGCGGCCTGCAACCAGGCCGTCGCGAACCCACTATGCGCCCGGCAGAAGACAAAGGCAAGCCCTTCCCCGGGCAACCGAGGGATATCGAGGGGCGGGCCTGGCCAGCACCGAAAGCCTGGCCATCGTGCCCCAGGATCGCCCTCCCGACCGTGCTGCAAGCCACAGGCGCTGCTGCGGCCCGGCAAACGCCCCGCGCCCGCGCCCCGGCCATGGGCCTGGCGCAGCGCGGGTGCGATAATCCGCCCATCGTTTTTTTGGAGACCCGTCATGGAAAGCTACCCGAGTCGGTAGCTTTCGGACGCCCTGAGCATGCCGCCAGACGTTCGAAAGCGCCCGCACCCCCTGTCCGCCGCCCTTTTTGAACCTTTGGCACCCGGCCTCTGGAGACCGCCATGCTCAACATCTTCACCCTTGTCAACGGCCGCCTGTTCCAGGAAGAGATCGAATCCCTGGAAGAGCTTTCGCGCTTTCAGCCCATCTGGGTCGACCTGGAGTCGCCCACCGTCGAGGAAAAACGCTGGATCAAGCAGTACTTCGGCCTGTCCATCCCGGAAGACGCGATGGACGAGGACATCGAAGAGTCGGCACGCTTCTACGAAGAAGACAATGGCGAACTGCACATCCGCTCGGACTTTTTGATCGCCGACGCCGACGAGCCGCGCACCGTGCGCTGCGCCTTCATCCTCAACCAGCACAACACCGACCTGAAAAGCCGCGGCGTGCTGTTCTCGATCCACGACGAAGACGTGCCGGTGTTTCGCCTGCTGCGCATGCGCGCGCGCCGCGCCCCGGGCCTGATCGAAGACGCCAAGGAAGTGCTGCTCAAGCTGTTTGACGCCGATGCCGAATACTCGGCCGACACGCTCGAAGGCATTTACGACGAGCTCGAAAAGGCCAGCGGCCTGGTGCTGTCGGGCGATGTGACCGACGCGCTGGCCGGCGAGGTGCTGGGCGCGATCGCGCGTCAGGAAGACCTGAACGGCCGCATTCGCCGCAACGTCATGGACACGCGCCGCGCCGTGAGTTTCATGATGCGCTCGAAGATGCTCAACGCCGAGCAGTTCGAGGAGGCGCGCCAGATCCTGCGCGACATCGATTCGCTGGACTCGCACACCGCCTTCCTGTTCGACAAGATCAACTTCCTGATGGATGCCACCGTGGGCTTCATCAACATCAACCAGAACAAGATCATCAAGATCTTCTCGGTGGCCAGCGTGGCGCTGCTGCCGCCCACGCTGATCGCCAGCATTTACGGCATGAACTTCCAGTACATGCCCGAACTCGGCCAGACCTGGGGCTACCCGCTGGCCCTGGCCCTGATGGTCGCCAGCGCGGTGGTGCCGATGTGGTATTTCCGCCGGCGTGGCTGGCTGAAGTGACGGGCCGTCGCGCGGGCCAGGCGCCTCAGGGCGCCGGTTTCAGCCAGGCCGACAACACCGCGAGGCTGTAACGACTCGCCACCGCGCCGATGAAGCGACTGAAGTCGGCGTGCGCCTCGTCGTCGGCACGGTCCGAAATGGTGCGCAGCGCGGCGAAGGGCACACCGTAGTCGGCGCAGACCTGCGCCACCGCCGCGCCTTCCATCTCGACCGCCAGCGCCTCGGGCAAGGCCAGTTGCAGCGCGCGGCATTCGGCCGTGGTCGCGACGAAGCGGTCGCCGCTGGCGATCAGGCCGGTGTGCAGGCGCGGTGCGTGCAGGCCGAACGCCTGCACCGCCGCCTCGCCCACATGCGCGCCCACCTGCGCCAGCACCGCCTGCGTGGCCCGACCCAGCGCGCGCGACAGGGCCGGGTCGGTGCCAAAGCGGCTGCGGCCATACAGCGGCACCTCGTGGCGCGGGAACAGCGGCGAGGCGTCCATGTCGTGCTGCACCAGGGCCTCGGCCAGCACCACATCGCCCACACGCACGCCCGCACCGATGCCGCCGGCCACGCCGGTGAAGACGATCTGCGCGACACCAAAGCGCTCGATCAGCGCGGTGGCGGTGGTCGCCGCCGCCACTTTGCCGATGCGCGAGAGCACGGCCACCACGGGCCGGCCCTGCCAGTGGCCTTGCCAAAAATCGCGGCCCGCCACACGCACCCGCTGCTCATCGGGCATCGCGTCAAGCAGCAGCGCCAGCTCTTCGTGCATCGCGCTCATCAGGCCGATCGGGGTGGCGTGGGGCATGGGCAAACTCCAAAAAACAAGGCGGCCCGCAGGCCGCCTGGAAGTGTATCGGCGCCGCTCAGGCCGCTCGCAGCTCGCGCCGCAGGATCTTGCCGACCGGGGTTTTGGGCAGCTCGGCGCGGAACTCGATCA
>JACCDX010807640.1_pt1 | contig 26608 bp, 56 predicted proteins | sample 7449681 | NCBI WGS metagenome assembly JACCDX01 (sample SAMN15323450, study PRJNA562643) | freshwater metagenome | isolation source: river surface water | place: USA:Blue River Watershed | collected 2017-08-18
ATGGCAATACCCTAAACTTCAAGGAGTAATAATGCCAAAAGATAAAGACCCGAATTTGCAGGACAATTCGTACAAGCCATCAAGCCGTCCTGAGTTCTACCTTCCATATCCTCCAGGTTCAAATGACCAACCATTTATGACCTATGAGAAACTCTCAAAGGGTGCTAATGGCGCATACCCGAAGGGTCAGAAGTAATGAAGAAAAAAGCTGCTGCTAAGAAAGTTGAAAAAGTAATGGGCGAGTTCAAAAGAGGAACTCTACATTCAGGCAAGAAGGGACCGGTAGTAAAGTCCCGTAAGCAAGCAGTTGCAATCGCTCTGTCCGAGGCGAAAATGTCCAAAAAGAAAATGGGCAAAAAGAAATAATGTCATCTGGCAAATTCAAACGCCACGATGGATTCAACTCAATCATTATTAGAGATGGTCTGGTGGTTCGTCTAAACAAGAACGGAACCATCAGAGCCATCCTCGGAAAGTATGGCGAATATGGCAAACAAAAAGGATCCAAGGCTAGCTAGAGCCGGAGTATCTGGTTTCAATAAACCAAAGAGAACTCCAAGTCACCCAACTAAATCACACGTAGTTGTTGCCAAATCTGGTGACCAAGTAAAGACTATTAGATTTGGACAGCAGGGTGTTACTGGCGATAAACAACCAACAAAACGTCAAGCATCATTCAAGGCTCGTCACGCAAAGAACATTGCTAAAGGCAAGATGTCTGCAGCGTACTGGGCAGATAGGGTGAAGTGGTGAAGAAGAAAGCATTCTGGGACCAAGAGAATCCAAAGAAGCGTAGTAAGAAACTAACACCAGCACAGAAGAGCGCCGCTAAGAAGCGAGCCAAAGCAGCAGGTAGACCATATCCGAATCTCGTAGATAATGCCGCTGTTTCAAGAAAGAAGAAATAATGGACCATATCTGTTTGAAAAAAGGCTGTGACAAGAAGTCATACGTTCTTGGCTTTTGCACATATGCACATTTTGATATTGATACCTGGATAGAAAAGAAGTAAGGAGATATAGGTGGCCATCAATCCAAATTCAACACTCAATCAAGAATTGAATCGCCTTGCCAATGGTGGCACCGATTATCGCTCACCAACCCAGATGGTAGATATGGCACTTGCTGCTAGACAATGGGCTGCAGTTAGAGAAGTCACTACTTATCACACAGATACTGTTGGAGTTCTAAATGATATTGCGGGCATTTCGGGTTCTGCAAATACCCATCTTGATTTTAGTGGCGTATGTAATCGCATCGCTGGCACTACTGGCTTGGCTGCAGCGGCAGCTCTCAGACAGGTCGCTAACTGATGAGTGCGAAATATAATCTAATCTGCGACCAAGCGACTACATTCAACTGGCAGTTCCAAATCAAGAATGATTCAACTCCTTGGGATTTATCTAACTACACAGCAACTATGACAGTGCGTCCATTCGTTGGCGCATCTACTACCACAATAGTTGCATCAACTGCTAATGGTCGTATCTCATTACAGTCACAAGGAAGAGTAGTAGTAAATATCAGTGCATCTGATACAGCCAATATATCGGCAAGCAGATACGTATATGACTTAGTTTTGAACTCTGGTGGAACAGTCACCAGAATACTTGAGGGCAAGTTTGTCGTGACAGGAGCTGTGACTACGTGACAACAATTATTGTAATTGAATCCATCACACCTCAAGTAGCAGTAGAATTATCTAACGATCAGGGACCGCAAGGTAATCCTGGCGTAACCGGTCCTCAGGGCGCTACTGGCCCACAAGGTCCTCAAGGCTCTGACGGAGTAACCGGTGCGACAGGCGCAACCGGACCATCCGGTGCGACAGGTCCGACAGGAGCGCAAGGTGCTACAGGAGTTACTGGTCCGACTGGGGCTACAGGCCCGCAGGGTGACACCGGAGCAACCGGACCCACAGGTTCTACAGGACCTCAGGGCGATACGGGAGCAACAGGTGCAACAGGACCTCAAGGTGTTACAGGAGACACGGGAGCGACTGGACCGACTGGTCCGGTAGGAGCGACCGGTCCAACAGGACCACAGGGTGATGCTGGTGTAACCGGTGCCACTGGTCCACAAGGAATTCAAGGCGATACAGGCGCAACTGGACCAACTGGTCCACAAGGTGCGACTGGACCTGCCGGAGATGTGGGTGCTACAGGCCCTGTAGGGGCCACAGGACCGACAGGACCACAAGGTCCTACTGGTGATATAGGAGCGACAGGTCCGGCAGGCGCTACGGGCGCTACAGGACCGCAAGGAGTAACTGGAGATGTTGGACCTACTGGTGCTACTGGTCCCGCTGGCGCTACTGGCCCTGCTGGTGACGTTGGTGCAACTGGAGCGACTGGTCCGACAGGGCCAGCAGGAATTGATGGAGTTACCGGACCGACAGGTCCAGCTGGAGCGACAGGCCCAGAAGGACCTACAGGTCCTGTGGGAGCGACAGGAGCCACTGGTCCTGCGGGAACAGATGGAGTAACTGGACCTACTGGTCCTACCGGACCTGCTGGAGCAACAGGACCTACAGGTCCTGAAGGTGCTACCGGTCCTACTGGTGTCACTGGTGCAACCGGTCCTACCGGAGCAACTGGACCTGGAGCAGATGCAATCCCAGTTTCCTTTATGCTCGGTGGTATGTGAAGTTCAACGATTACTTCCCCAACCCGATAGTAATAAATTTAGATAGAAGAACAGATCGTCTAGAACAATTTGATAAGCAAGCCAAAGCTCTAGGTATAAACTACGAGAGACTACAGGCTATAGAAGCAACAGACCCAAAGCTAGGTTGCAAACTTAGCCATATGGCAGCAATATCAAAATATGACTCCGAGGTCATATTTGTATTTGAAGATGATGCAGTATTTGTAGATGACTTTGAGAAGAAGTTTGAAGAGGCTATGAACTCAGTCCCAAGAGACTGGCATATGCTCTATCTTGGAGCACATCTACTTCAGAAACAACCAGTCAATGACCAATGGGTCAGAAGCCTAGAATGTTCTTCAACCCACGCCTATGCGGTCAAGAGGGAGTTTATCCCAAAGATTCGCAAAGCTGCTATGAGTATGGATGGGCATACTGATGTGGCTTATTCAAGCCTACATAAAGAGATTATTGCCTATGCTGCCAGACCTACCTTGGTCTATCAGGGTCCAAGCTATAGCGACTTGCTGGGCAGTGAGGTTGACTATACCTACTTGTATTTCTGATAGGATTGTGGTATGAGATTCCACGTCGTAAGTTTACCACATACCCAAACAACTAAAGATTATGCAAACTGCGCATATACCGAAAAGGTTCGCAGATTCTGCAATATGATGAAGTCCCTCGGACATACTGTCTATCTATACGCTGGCGAAGAAAATGAAGCCGATGTAGATGAACTGATACCTTGCATCAACGAGACTCAACGCAGAATCGTTGTAGGTAAGAAGCCATATGTAGAAGCACCATTTGATTACAAACTTCCACATTGGCAAAAGTTCAATGGCAATGCAATAAAGGAAATACGTAAGAGACTTCAAGACCAAGACTTTATCTGCTTGATTGCTGGCGCTACACATAAGCCAATCGCAGATGCGTTTCCATCGCATATGTCTGTTGAGTTCGGTGTTGGATACTCTGGAGTATTTTCACAGTACAGAGTGTTCGAGTCTTATGCTTGGATGCACGCAGTCTATGCACAATTCAAGAACGCAGCGACAGTAGATGGTCAGTTCTTTGATGCAGTTATTCCAGGGTATTTAGACCCTGATATGTTCCCATTAGGTAAAGGGGACGGAGATTATTACCTTTACATTGGAAGAATGGTTCCAAGAAAAGGTGTTGAAGTAGCAGCACATATCTGCAAGACGATAGGTGCAAGGCTAATTATGGCAGGACCTGGTGATTACATCCCAACTTATGGTGAGTACATCGGACCTGTTGGACCTGAGAAGCGAGCAGAACTTATGGGTGGCGCTATTGCTACTTTCGTTCCAACGCTTTATATAGAACCATTCGGTAACGTAAATATTGAATCACAAGCCTGTGGAACTCCAGTAATTACAACAGACTGGGGTGCATTTACAGAGACTGTAGTTCAAGGAGTTACTGGCTATAGATGTAGAAGCGTAGAAGAATTTATTCTGGCTTCACAAAATGTAAAGAGTTTAGATAGGGCTGCTATTCGTAAGAGAGCAGTTGAAACTTATGGCGTAGATGTTATCGCCAAACAATATGAATATTACTTCCAGCGCCTGCTGACACTATGGGGCGATGGTTGGTATGAAAAAGGAAAAGCAGCCGAGGCGATTGAGAAAGCCAAGGAGAAGATAACGGAGGGCTAATGCCAACGTTCGACCAGTTAGTAGATGAGGTCAAGAGTAATCTGCAGGGCTATACCTTGCGCCAAGACCGTATCACTTATGTAACCAATGCCAATGGTTTGACGACCACATCGTCTGCTATTACTGTCGGCTCTCAGTCAAACCTTGCTAAAGGTATTATTGAGATTGATGATGAGTTAATCTGGATTGATAACTTTACTCAGTCAAGTAATACTCTAAATGTGGCTCCAGGATTCGGAAGAGGATACCTTGGAACTACTGCTTCACCTCATAGCCAATATGCTCAGGTGACATTATCTCCAACATTTCCTAGAGTAACTATCAAGAAGGCTTTGAACGATACTATCCGTTCTTTGTATCCAAAGTTATTTGCAGTAGGTTCAACAACCTTTACCTTCAATGCAGCACAGGTTACATATCCACTACCTGATGATGCAAGAGAAGTTCTTTATATGTCTTGGCAGACCACAGGTTCATCTAAGGAATGGTTGCCTATCCGTAAGTGGCGCTTTGACCCATTAGCAAATACACCAACATTTAATACTCAAAAGACAATTAACCTTTATGAGAATATCCAACCAGGTAGAACCATCAAGGTTTGGTACACAATGGTTCCAGATACTATGGATGCTAATACCGATGACTTTGTAGATGTAACAGGTCTACCTGATTCTTGCCAAGATGTGATTGTTTACGGTGCTTGCTACCGTCTACTTTCATTCTTGGATGCAGGTCGAATCAACCTATCATCTGCAGAAGCAGACTTAAATGATACAAAGATTCCATCATCTGCTGGTTCTTCTGTAAGTAAGTATGTCTTTGCTTTGTTCCAGCAACGCCTTCAGGAAGAGGCACTCAAACTTTCTGACCAGTTCCCAATTCGTATCCATCTAACTCGCTAAGGAAGGGCTATGGCTGTACGTAAATTCTCGTCCATAAGCGTTGAAACAACGCTTGCATCAGGTATCGGAGCAACAGGTACTTCTATGACTGTTGCAACTGGAACCGGCTCTTCTCTGCTAGGTGGCGTAGTTCTAGGCCCTGCAGTAGGTGGAGTTTATCCAGACCAATTCACAGTTGCACTAGACCCAGATACAACTAATGAAGAGATTGTTTTCATTCAGTATAACTCTGGAGATTCATTCACTATCGTTCGTGGCAGAGCAGGAACCACCGCTATCTCGCATAGTTCAGGAGCAACTGTTCGTCACGTACTTACATCAGATGACTTAAATGCCTTTGAAGCAGGGCTGACAGGCGGGTCAAGTGACCCAGTCTCAGGCTTAATGCTTATGGGTGGCTAAAAAATAAACACACTAGATAAAAGGAAAATAAATGCCAACAACATATAAAGTGCTGGGACAAAGCAACCCAGCCGCTACAACAGCAACAACGTTGTATACGGTTCCGGCAGCGACCTCAACGATTGTCTCCACTATCACTGTGTGCAATCAGGCCGCCACTGCAGGTTCATACCGTATTGCAATCAGAGTAGCAGGTGCATCACTTGCTGCTAGTCAGTACATCGCATATGACGTATCACTTCCTGCCAATGCCACAGACACACTAACTCTTGGTGTGACCTTGGCTGCAACAGATGTGATTACTGTCTATGGCTCTTCTGCAAACTTCTCATTCGCAGCGTTCGGAAGCGAGTTATCGTAAATGTCATCAGGAAGAATTCCCGCTGTTGAAGGTGGTATTCAGCCGACCATCTTCGACGCTAAAGCGGATATACTAACCGCTACTGCGGCTGATACTCCAGCAAGACTGGCAGTTGGTTCAAATAACCAAGTTCTAACAGCAGACTCAAGCACTGCAACTGGTCTTAAATGGGCAACTCCGGCTGGTTCGCAATCAACTTGGACTTTATTGAATTCTGGCGGCACAAATTTAACAGGTGCAACAACAGTCACAGTTTCAGGAATATCGGGCGTTGATAAGGTTATGGTTTTTGTTGAAGAAGCCAGTTCTGCTAACGCAGGTGCAACAATTAGCGTAAGATTTAATTCGGATACTGCTAGCAATTATTATCCATTCGGCGGTTATGATGAATCCACAGCAAATGAATATAACCAAGTAGGTCTTTTTGGTGGCGCTCAGGATAGATTTACTTTGGGAAGAATGGAGACCGACCCTTCAGGAAAGGTAAACGGTGCGGCATTTGTGCAAAATGCTGCAGCCACAAGCGGAGTGAAAATTGTTAATTTTATGGGTGCATCAGGTAACTTTGCGGGCGGAAATGCTCAAAGAAATTATTTTGGTTGGGGTTATTATAATTCCACTAGCACAATAAGTAGCATTTCAATTGTATCAAACACCGGAAATCTTGATGGTGGAAAAGTTTATGTTTATACGAGCGTTAATTAGGAGATAGTGTGAAAATAACAGAGAAAATTTTTGATGCTACAACCGGCGAAGAAACAATAATTGAACGCGAAGAAACTGCTCAGGAAAAAGAAAAACGAGAAACACTTGAAGCAGAATTTGCCGCTCGTCAAGCCGAAGCAGCAGTAAAAGAAGCCGCTCGTCAGGCTCTCTTAGACAAACTTGGAATCACCGCAGAAGAAGCACAACTACTCCTTGGAGGTAAATAAATAATGGCAACCGGAAGAATAGGGGTTACACCGACACTTGGTGTTCGGTGGTCTAAGGCTCCAGCGGCTGGTACAACCAGCCTATCTGGACTAGACGATAACTCCGTATCACTTGTCTACTCTGTGGGCTATGAGCAGGTATACCGTAACGGTGTCCTTCTATCCCGCGGTAATGACTACACAGCCACCAATGGAACTACAGTCACTCTAACTGATGCGACTGTAACCGGTGACATTATTGAAATCTTTGCTAACGAACTAATCCCATTATCTGATGCAATCAGTAAGGGCCAGTTCACTGCTAAGGGTTCTTTGCTATCAGCAACTGCTGCATCCACTCCTGGAGTATTAGCAGTAGGTAGCAATGACCAAGTACTAACTGCTGACTCCTCTACGGCTACAGGACTTAAGTGGGCTACACCTGCTGCTGGCTGGTCTTTAATTTCAACCGCAACACTTTCTGGTTCTACTGGGGTAAGTTTTACATCTATTCCAACAACCTACACAGCGTTGCAAATTGTTTTTGGTGATGTTTATGCGTCAGCAGCATCAAGCACAAATTGGATGTATATGAGAATTAATAACGATTCAGGAACAAACTATATTGCTTCAGGATTTGGTGAGAATGGTGGAACGTTCTCTCCTTATTCGGAAAAGGCAACTAGTTTTGGACAAAATGCAGGTTCTGCGCCTTTTCCTGCTCCCGTAACTTTTTCTACTACAAATGAAGCATATTATGCTTTTGGTGTTATTGAATTCTTTAACCCAAAAGATACAACAAGAAATAAATTTGTTAGATGGACTGCGGGTCCTGGAAATTACAACTCTGGCGGTCATATGATGGTCGGTCGTTATTTAGGAACAAGCGCAATCACTCAAATAGATTTAATTCGCAACGGCACAGCAACATACACAGGTAATGTGTATCTCTATGGAATGTGAGAAAATAAATGACCGAAATTAGAACTATTGTAAATGTTGAAACCGGCGAACAAATTGAACGCCCATTAACAGATTCAGAAAAATCAGAAGATGCTGCTAATGTATTAAAAAATGAACAACTTGAATCAATTGAATTAAGCAAAAAAGCCCAACGCCAAGCACTCCTAGACAAACTAGGTATTACTGAAGATGAAGCAAGACTATTACTGGGAGGTAACTAACAATGCCAAGAACACAAGCAGTTAGTACTGCGCAGGTCGGTGCTGCACCGTTCTTTGCTGGCAAAAACAAAATCATCAATGGTGATTTCAGAATAAATCAAAGAGGATTTAGTAGCACAACAACCTACGGAACTTATGGCTTTGACCGCTGGTGGCTTGATGCTTCTTCCGGAACTACCTATTCTGCGCAAACATTTACAGCAGGAGCAGCACCGGTAGCAGGTTATGAAGGAACAAATTTTGCTCGTTTGGTAACCGCTTCTCAATCTGCAAATGGTGATTATGCTGCGATAGACCAAAGAATTGAAGATGTCAGAACTTTGACAAATCAAACAGTAACTGTTTCGCTTTGGGCTAAGGCATCAACAGGAACGCCTAAAATTGGTGTTGCGATAGACCAGCATTTTGGGTCTGGCGGTTCTGCGAATGTCACAACTTCAGGCGGAACGGCAACTATTTCAACCAGTTGGGCTAGATATTCTTTTACGTTTGCAATACCTTCAATATCTGGCAAAACTATTGGAACCGGCAGTTATATCAATCTTTACTTGTTTAGTTCTGTTGGTTCAACAATTTCAGGTTCTGGCTATCCTGCGGTTGGATTGCAAAATGCAACAATTGATTTTTGGGGTGTTCAGTTTGAGGCTGGTTCTGTAGCCACAGCCTTTACAACAGCCACCGGCACACTTCAAGGCGAGTTAGCCGCTTGTATGCGTTACTACCAAAATACTGGAAATATTGCAGTATCAGCATATTCAACTACCGGTGTTCTAGGATATATTTTCCCAGTGCCACCGAGAACTACACCTACTGTAACCTTTAGTTATAATGGCACAAATAATGCTATTTATAACATTGATACTGGAGTTACTTCAACGCTATCTTCACCTACAATTATCTTATCGCCAACAGCGGTAACTAATATGTATGCCTTTTCTCCGTCCAGTTGGGCTGTGGCTAAAGGTACTGGATTCTTTACTAACTGGGTTATAAACGCGGAGTTATAATGACAACTTGGAATAAATATACTGACGCTTTAGGCGTAGAACAAATAACAAAGACTGATGATGATGGAACTATTTGGTTTGTTCCTGCTGACCCATCTAATTCAGATTATCAAAAATATCTACGTTGGTTAGAGAATCCAAATGAAGAACTGTAGCAAGCAAGGCTGTGCAGGCGATGACCATATGTTAGGTGCTTGTTCAATTGAGCATTTTGATATAGAAACTTGGATTGCTAATCAAGAAACTAGCACAATCTCGTAGAATAATAACCTACTAAAACTGTGACCTGAGTATTGTCCTTAAACTGCTCAACTTTTATTTAGATAAGGAGAACAAGTGGCACCCTGGGGCGAAGATATCACGGATTCTATACCGTACACACTGTCTAATCCAGCAGGCTCTATAAACTATGCAGCCACTGGTGAGGCGTATGACATCGCTATCGCTGGATTGCCATTCTTTGTTCAGGCATCTGACGATACTCCGTATCGCCGCGTTACTGCTCAGTATCGTAAACAACAATACGACCAGACCAGAGAAGCAGGTGAACAATCTCTTACTGGCTGGTGGTTTAGAAGTCAGTCATCATTCCATCTAGGTCAAGGTATCAAGTACTTTGAGCCTGCTCAGGATGAAGGACTTCGTTTCCAGTACACAGAATCTAAAGGTTGCGACATCTGGACCAGAGGTCAAGTAACCCTTCTTTATGATGTAGATGAAGGTCATTACACAACTGCTAATCTAAATGACAATCTAAGACCACAACAGTTTCTCAGGTCTATCCAATGGAAGCAGTTGACCAATACTGGCGCTACTACCTATAACGAGTTCTATGGCTGTCTAATGCTTGATGGATTTGATATTGACAAGATATATCCAACTATCACAGCGACTGTAACTAATAAGGCTTTGACCTCTAACGTAGCAACCTTGACCACAAGTCCTGCTCACGGACTTGCTGTGGGTATGGAGATAACAGTTGCTGGCGTAGATGCTACCTTCAATGGAACATATACCATTGCCTCAGTTCCTACTACAACCACTCTGACTTATGCCAAGACTGCATCTAACGTGACATCTACTCCAGCAACAGGAACTATTACTAGCGATGTCCAGCATTTTGTTGACTATAACTCTGGAACTGATGACAAAGTTTATGCAATGTGTGACGATGGAGTCTATGCCTACTGGGTAACTAACGTAACCAGCGGTGGTACTACCAAGTTGACTATGTACAAAAAACCATTGACTGGCTATTCAACTGACTCACCAACCAGCACAGTAAAGATGTTTGATGTTACAGGTCTTACTGTAACTAATGCGGTAATGGAGTTCACCAAAGAACGTATCGTTGCCTGTATCAACAACAAGGTTTATGAGATTTCTACAGCAGCAACATCTCTACCGACTGCTGTCTATACCCATCCAGTAGATGACTTTGTTTATACCAGCATCACATCAAGCGGTGCTGCTATCTACTGCACAGGCTTTTCTGGAACTCAATCTAATATCCAGAAGTTCACACTCTCATCTAGCGGAACTATGCCTACTCTAACCAGCGCTATTACTGCTGCTGAGATGCCATCAGGCGAGCGCATTTACAAGATTGCTTATTACCTTGGCTATATTATGATTGGAACTACCAAAGGTATTAGAGCCGCTGCTGTAGCAGATGATGGTTCTTTAGCCTATGGTCCATTGATTTGGGAAAATACCCAGCCAGTCTATGACTTTGCCTTTAGAGATAGATTTGCTTGGGCTGCAACTAGCGTTGAAGATGAGCCAGGAGTTATCCGTTTAGACCTTGGTACTCAAATATCTCCGCTGGTATTTCCTTTTGCGTATGACCTATATAAGGCTACCGGCAATACCAATCACGAGACTACTGCTTGTGCTTTTGTTGACGGAACTGACCGTTTAATGTTTACAACTAACGCCACAACGACAACTAATGGTGCTGTTTATATAGAATCCCTTACTCGTTATATCGCTAGTGGATACCTGCAGACTGGTTATATCCGCTATAACACACTAGAACTAAAGCGATTTAAGTTTGTATTGCCACAGTTTGATACAACTAATGGTTCACTTGAAGTTAAATCTGTAGACCAAGAAGGCACTGAGTATGGTTTAGGTATCTTCTCACAAGGTGATTCTGTAGGTGAGATTACCGCTGGATATCCAACAGCACCACAGCAGTATCTAGGATTTAAGTTTATCTTTACTTTAGGTGATGACGATACGGCAACACCAATCTTTACTGGTTATCAAGTTAAGGCTCTGCCTGCTGTCCCTCGTCAGCGTTTAATTCAATATCCAGTACTTTGCTATGACCACGAGACAGATAAGTTTGGAGTCCAAGTTGGCTATGAAGGGTCTGCTTGGCAGAGAATGCAACAGTTAGAATCTGTTGAGAATGCTGGAGATACTATCCGTATCGAAGATTACCGAACAGGTGAATCATACGTTGGACTCATCGAAGAACTAGATTTCATCAACCGGACACCGCAGGATAAGCGATTCTCTGGATTTGGTGGAGTATTACTTGTAACTATTCGTTCTGTATAAGGAGCCAGAGATGACCCCTGCTGACTGGGCTGGATTAGCCGTGTCCGTAACTACCCTTGCTGGTGCGCTAGCAATGGGAGTAAAGCATTTGACCAAGCATTATCTATCCGAACTAAAACCTAACGGCGGTAGTTCATTGAAGGATAAGGTCAACGCCCTAGAGCATAAGGTTGATTTACTGACTGACCTTGTAAAGGAAGCAATCAAACGATGACTCATTGCATCCACGTTTATCAGAACGTTGGAGCAGAGGTATGTCCTCATTGTGGGAGAGATACCCACGAAGCAGACTTTGAAACTACTGCAGAAATAATCAGAAATCACTACAAGAATGGGGACGACTTGCCTTATGTGTGTGGAGAATGTAACGGAACAATCAGAATATGGTGGTCAATATGAAGAAAGTAGTGAAAGTAGCAAGTCCTGCTGCCATCGCAGTGTTGCGACAGGCAACTGCCATTGCACCCAAGCGTATGAAGGCGAGCGATGGACTCCTACCTTCTGCTGCGCACCTAAAGCAATCACCGAACTCGGACCACAACACGGGTCTTGCTGCTGATTTGACTCACGACCCGCATCACGGTATTGACTGCGGTGATATCTATGAGAAGTTAAAGGATGACAAACGGGTATCCTACCTAATATTCAGTGGAAGAATCTGGTCCAAAGATAAAGGTGACCGTAAGTACACCGGTTCCAATTTACATATGAAACACCTGCATATTTCCATCAAAGCGGAACATTCCAAAGATACAAGTCCTTGGTTTGCTTGGATGGAAAAGCCTAAGTTGAAGAACAGAGTTACAGCGGCTCTTTCAAGGAAGGCTAAGAAGAAAGAAACACCAAGTCCTAAAGGAGACTAAGTGGATAAGTTAATCAAGAAACTAAAAAGCAAAGAGTTCAAGGCTGCATTTAAGTCTTATCTCCGCGCTGTGCTTGCATCAGCAGTGACAATGGGTATCGCATTTGCTACCGATTTGGCACCTGAGTATGCAGTACTAATCGGCGGTCTAACCGCACCTGCCGTGAAGTGGGCAGACAAGGCTGAAGCAGAGTTCGGTCTGAAGTATTAGTTAAATAGCAGCGAGGCAAGGACCCCTGGGAGAAATCCTGGGGGTCTTTTTTTATTGCTCAAATTCAGGTTTGTCTATTGGGCAAGGTGCTTTAAGTAAGTTGCCACAGTTTGCACATTCAACATCTAATGCATACCAACAGATTTCATAATCTTCAAACTGAGCGTAGGTTAGAAAGACAGTACAGCCACAAACACAGGCGTGTGTCGGACCGACGGAACGCAAATCAGTAGCCTGTATTGGCGGTAGACTTGGTCTGTTTTTCAACAGCCGGAGTAGACGGAAAACCACAGACCGCTCGGCTTGGCGCGTCAGCGCCTCGCGGTTGGGAGGCCGCCGGTCACGCCGTAGGCGGCCTCTTATATATTCGCTCACGCTCATATTGTAGAAATTATTGGCGTGTCACCGGAGCAGACACGCCGTAGTAGTGTAAAATTTTTTCTCCGAAGGAAAGGACTGCCGATTACTACGTTAGTTGGAATTCAATTACCAGACCGCTGTATCTTAGCAGCCGATTCTCAGATAACTGAAGATAATCTCAGGACTATAAGTACGACAACTCCGAAGATAGTTAACGTTGGAAAGTATTTATTAGGAATTGTAGGTGATTCAAGACCTGGAGATATCCTCGCCTATAACTGGACTCCGCCTGTTTACAAAGGCGCAGACCCTGTGCAATGGATGGGAAAGAAAATACTTCCATCAATACTTACCGCTTTCAAAGATAATGGATATGACCCTTATGAAGCAACAAAAGAAAAAGACGCAGGATTCGATTACCTTGTCGCGTTTGCTGGCAACCTATTCCACATTGCGATTGACCTCTCATTCATCCAAAGTAAACTTGGTATCTACGGGCTTGGCTCTGGTGGGCAGTTTGCTCTTGGTTATCTTGCTGGTTTGGACAGCAACACTTTACGTCTGAAGCCAGAGCAACACGCCCGAAAAGCAGTTGAACTTGCATCGGTGCTTGACGTTAATACTCACCCACCTATACAGTTGGTAGCACAACGAAAGGACCCACGGTGAGAAAAGATATCGGTAATAGTTTCAGTATCCGAATCAATAGACACTACTTGCACAACTGGTCCATCGGAATTGATTACTATGAAGAAGAAGTTTTTCTTCCTAATCTTTATCTTGTAAAAGCATTTCAAATAAACTTATTATTTTTCAACATCCACTTTACAAAGTGGGACTTAGTGATGTGGTTTCCGGGAGTATGATGGACATAAAAGATTTATTAGTTAAAGCGCTTCACGCAAAGGAAGCAGCACGGCCACGTTCCACACAGATACAGGTTGGTCCATCCGAATTAGGTGGGTGCAGACGTAAGGTCTGGTACAAACTTAATGACCAGCCTGAGACAAATGAGAATGAATTGAAGTTGGCTGCCATTATGGGAACAGCCATTCACTCTGCTATTGAGAAGGCTTTAGATAAACACGAAGGTGTGATGCTTGAATCATCCGTTGAATACAATGGAATGAAAGCACACGTAGACGCATATTTCCCGGAAACGGGAGATGTTGTAGATTGGAAAACAGTTAAGGCCAAGAACCTTAATTACTTTCCTTCACTGCAGCAACGCTGGCAGGTGCAAACCTACGGCTACCTTATCGAACAGTCTGGATTGGGGAAGGTCCAGAACGTTCACTTAGTCGCTATACCAAGAGACGGTGACGAGCGGGACATAAAGGTCCACTCAGAGAAGTACGATTCTTCTGTCGCACTTGAAGCCCTCTCTTGGTTAGAGGCAGTTAAGACATCAGAGGTAGCACCAGAACCTGAGAAGGATGAGAATTACTGTAAGTTCTATTGTAAATACTATGACGCATCTGGTGAGATTGGATGCGTTGGTCTAAAAAAAGAACTTACAAAAACTGAACAGATAATCATTGAGGATTCCGACGCAGATAAAAATGCGCTGGAGTATTTGCAACTGGATGCCAAGATAAAGGAACTGACCGAACGAAAGGAAGGACTTAAAGAGTCGCTTGCTGGATTACTCGGCGTTACTAAGTCTGGCATCCAAGTGCAATGGTCAAATGTGAAAGGCTCTTTCATCATTGACAAAGAAGAAGTACAGAGTAAACTTGGATACCTTCCTGGTAAGGAAGGAAAAGAATCCACAAGAATATCAGTCAAACAAATAGGAGGAACTAATGTCTGAAACAACTAAGTTTCAGGCTAACTTCAAGTTAGCAGACGGAACACTAATCAATGTCTATGCAGATACTGCAGCAGATTTTGAAACACAACTTGCATCAACTCAAGATATGGCAGCACTGATTCATAGTGTGAGTCAATCTCTTGGAAGCGCTGGACCGGCTAAGACCTTTCAGCGTAATTTCACACCGAGACCGCAAACTTCCGCGCCAGCAACAGCAGCGCCGGTAGTTGAAGAAGGCAAGGCACCAACTTGCTCACACGGACCAATGACATATAAGACTGGGACCAATGCAAAGGGTCCTTGGAAAGGCTGGTTATGTGCTGCACCTAAAGGGGCAACCGATAAGTGCGCACCAATCTGGTCGTAGATAAATGCGCGAGCCACGTCAGTACGAGGCTCCGCTATGTGCAGAAGTTGACGGTGACATCTGGTTCCCTGAACAGGGTTCAGACCATAGAGTTATCGGTGTCGCAAAGAGTGTCTGCAAAAGATGCACACATCAATTTGAATGCGCTGAATGGGGTATACATAAAGAACGATTTGGAATCTGGGGCGGACTTACTGCATCAGATAGAGAAGTTGTTCGTCGCAAACGCAAAATAAGATTGCCGAGGGAAAGCAGAGAGGGTTGTGCTTAGATTACATAAGGCTTGGGCAACGACACAGATAAAGGCAGAACCACTGCCTGAAGTTTGGAAAGACTTATCAGCCAATCAGGTTAAGTTCCGAAGGGGACAACTCTGTATGGTTGCTGCTGCACCTAATGCAGGTAAGTCTATGTTCGCTTTAGTCTATGCAATCAAAGCAAAGATACCTACGCTTTTCTTCTCGGCAGATACTGACATAGCAACTGTATCGCTAAGAGTTGCTTCTGCTTTGTCACATCAAGACCAAGTCTTAGTTGAGCAAAGCCTATTTAAGAATCCAAAGAGTTACGACAGACAGTTACAGGACGCTTCACATATTCAATGGGTCTTTGATTCATCCCCAAATCTTGATGATATTGAATCAGAAGTTAAGGCTTATGTAGAACTTTATGGAATCTATCCAGAGTTAATTATCATTGACAATCTTATGAACGTAGTAGCAGAACACGACAACGAGTGGGCTGGACTGCGAGACATAATGATGAACTTGCACGATATGGCTAGGAAGACAGAGGCGTGCGTCCTTGTCCTCCATCACGTCTCCGAAGCCAGTGAGTATGGTTCTCCTACTATGCCACCGCCACGTCGTGCTATCCACGGAAAAGTATCGCAACTACCCTCTGTGATACTTACCCTTGGTTACGACCCGTCTCAAGGGTACCTCCGAGTAGCCACTGTGAAGAACCGGTTTGGTCCTCACTACGCTGATGCTTCACAGTGGACTACTTTATTTGTGAGGTTTGCACAATGTGCAATATCAGATAGCAATGCAGATGGCAGAGCGTTGCTTCACACTAATAGTATGGATGATACTTATGAGTCGGTATAACAAAGTCAAGGGTAGTAAGTTTGAGACTGATGTTATGAAGTTTCTACGTAGTCTCGGTCATTTCGCAGAGCGATTGGCTAAGGCAGGGTCAAACGATGAAGGTGATATCGTCACCATAATCGCAGGTCAGACCTATATTTTGGAATGCAAGAATCGTAAAGCGATGAATCTTCCAGAGTTCTGGGACGAGGCCCAGACAGAAGCAAAGAACTATGCAAAGGCTAGAGGTCTATCCTTTCCGCCTCCGGCCTTTGTCATAGTAAAGAGAAGACAACACGGAGTTAATAAGGCTTGGGTTATTCAAGACTTAGACCAATGGTTAGACGATAGGAGTAATGATGCCAATACCACAAGGTGATATAACTACAACTGAGATATGGAATACACCAGCAGAACCACCACTACCAGAAGAACCAACTGAGGTAGAGCAACAAGAGGAAGTAAGAGAAGATGATTTGCAATGAGTGTATGATTGCTGGTGACTTTAACATCAATCATAAGTATGCACTGGCTGAATCTTTTCATAAGAATTGTAAAGGAGATTGCGCTTGTCAGCACAAGACTGGTCCAGGCTGGTACGTAAAGGCGGGAGCAAAGCCAACGTTGATGCAGACTCAATCCCCCTGACACCAATCATTCATCACTATGGTGGTGAGGTAAGAGAGGGACGCAACGTTAGCGTCAAGTGTTGTATGCACGACGATACAAGGCGTAGTGCAGTTATCAATACTTACGATAACTTATATTTCTGCCACACCTGTGGCAAAGGCGGGACAGCAGTTCAGATAGTAATGGAGAAAGAGGGGTTAGGTTTCAAAGATGCACTCGAAAGAGCAAACGAAATCGCTGTTGGAAGCGGTCACTCGGTACGCAGAGGCGCTAGACGAGGCAAGCGTAGCGTACCTAGAAGGACGTGGAATATCTAAAGATGTTGCCGAGCAGTTCTCGCTTGGCACAGTGACCAATCCAATCAATGGTCACGAACAGTTTACTGGTTGGTTATCTATACCTTACTTCTCCGCTATTGGTGTATGTACCTCAGTAAAGTTTAGACGGGTAGATGAAGGCAAGCCTAAGTATGGGCAACCACTTGGACAGAAACTTCACATCTATAACGTCTCTGATATCTTGTCAGATAGTGGATACATCGCTATCTGTGAAGGTGAATTAGATGCTGTTGTTATGTCAGGTTTATGTGATGTACCAGCAGTAGGTATTCCAGGCGTTGCTGCTTGGAAACCTTTTTATTCTAAATTGTTTAATGGTTTCGATAAGATATTTATATTAGGTGACAATGATGTTAAAGAGGACGGCACAAACCCTGGTGCGGAGTTCTCTCGGCGTGTCGCCTCAGAGGTAGCAAACTCACAAATAGTACAATTACCCCAAGGTATGGACGTTAATGAGTACTACCTCACAAATGGTGCGGAGTCTGTCAGGGAACTGCTAGGAGTAGCAAAGTGAATGAGCAAGAAAAAGGACTTACAAGAGGCAGCAACATTATTGACGGATATGGGGATGATAGTAGTCTCGATAGACTACAAGACTGGGACAATAACCTGTCGTCCAATGCCCATAAGAAAGTAAATGATAAGTTTATAGATGATATGTGGCGGGTCTTTGATACCGCAGGAACTCTTCTACTTCGTAAGCACCAAGACTATGGCCCATTAAATGTGGCTCGCTCTCCTGGTGGTCCTCTCAATGGACTACGAGTCCGTATGTGGGACAAGGTAGCAAGAATAAATAACCTACTTGATAGCGGTGTCAAGCCTTCTAATGAATCACTAAGAGATTCGTTTGTAGATTTACTTAACTATTCAGCCATAGCAATTATGGTATTGGATAAGAACTGGCCTGAATTACCGAATGACTGAGAAACATTCTTGGTACAAAGCAGCACTACGCCGTAAGAAAATAGCAGAAGCAAAGAGAATTAAGGCTAACCATTACGTAGAGATGATGAATAAGAGAGCCAACTCCGATGCCACGAAACCGAAATAAAACTTACGAAGAGAATCGTATCTCCCGTATCAGAGTCTATGGGATAGATGTCCCTGACTATGAGCGTATGCTTAAAGAACAAAATGGTGGCTGTTATATCTGTGGCAAGAAGCCAGATAAAAGAGCGTTAGATATAGACCACGACCATAAGACTGGCAAGGTGCGTGGCTTACTCTGCTCTAATCACAACAGGGCTATTGGTTTATTAAACGATGACATTACTACACTGGCAAAGGCTATCCAATACTTAGCGAGGGACAATGACTGATTACCTACACCCTGTCCTTGATGATTTAGTTTCATCTGTTGTCACTATAACTGTACGTAGATACCGCCAGTTTGTAGAGCGAGGCGACTTACTCCAAGAGGCTTGGGCTTTTGTCTTATCCAAAGCAGAACAGTTTAATGAATCGCTATCTGACCCTGATGAACAACAGCGTAAGTGGAATGAGAAGCGTATTGCTTGGCAGATTAAAAGAAACTTAGAACGCTATGCTCGTAAAGAAAAGGCGGCCAAGTCTGGCTATCAGATTAACGATGAGACTTACTATGACACAGTCACTATTGCACAACTCCTACCTTTTGTAATCAAGTCTGTTGTATTAGATACTGCTTTAGAACAGAGCCAAGTATTAGTTAATGACGGCACACCTAAGAAGCCATCTGCCCCTTCTGAAGGTGGCAACCTACTGGCTATGCTTGTAGATATTAAGAAGGGTTATCAGAAACTAGAGAAGGAAGAGCAGGATATCCTTCGTCTTAGATACTATGAGAACCATACTCTTCAACAACTGGCTGAGTATTTAGAGTGCCACTTCTCTACTGCTGACCGCAGATGTCAGAGCGCACTTCGTAAATTACAGAACGAGATAGGTGGGGACTCTCCTTACTAATGACTACCTTATCCTCTTTTGATTTAGACTTCTCCTTTGGTAAAGAAGGTGAGCAGTTAGTATCTGACCTACTTACTGAAGGTAAGCGTATTGAGGTCAAGCGTGACCGCAAGTGGAACGTCACCGGTAATGTTTATATTGAAACCGATTGCTTCTTTACTAAGTCTAATGCTTGGGCACCAAGCGGTCTGTCTGTGACTGAGGCAGAGTACTGGGCTTTCGTTCTTAATCGTACTGTTCTTATGCTACCTACTGAGATTCTTTGGGAGGCAGTTAGAAAGTATGGCAGAGAAATAACCTGCGAGATTCCTCCTAACCTTTCCCGTGGCTACCTTGTAAAGGTGGTTGATTTAATTGAAGCGAGTAAGCCGTAATGAAATATGAATATGAATGTCCTGATTGTGGAACTACGCTAACTGTCTATCGTTCGATACACGATATCGCACCTGACTATACCTGTCCTTCTTCTGAGTGTGGCACTACCCTTCGCCGTAATTGGGATACTCCACCTGTACATTTCAGAGGGCAAGGATTCTACTCAACAGATAATTAAAGAAGCCCCGCGAGAAAGGGTTATCGCAGGGCTTCAGGCTTGCTATCTTACTCTTTAGTAATGTCCGTGTCTATTCCAAAACGCTTTTGCTTTACAAGGAGTTCCGTGGCGCTTAGAAATATATCTAAGGCCCTTAAGTATCTGGACTCTAGGTCGTCTGTCTTTTTCTCCAAGTCGTTGAGCAATACCGAAAGCGCTTGAACCTTGTTGATTTGTGGCGAGGTGGTCAAACCTGCTCTCACTGGTCCATAAGGATTTAAGGCACTCCCACTCTCTTCCTCTCCACCCCCACCCTGAATAAGCGTAAAGTTTGGCGATGCGCTTGTTCTCTTTCTTCTCATTCCAAGTTGCCTGTCTTGATTCTATTACCAAGTCCTTTGGCATTTCCAGAACTGATGTTGGGTGAGGCTTTACCCACACTATTGTTAGTGCGCCCAGTAATATCAAGCCAAGCCTTGCCTTCCACTTCATCTTTAATTCTCTCTTCCTCCAGTAGTGCTAGGTATTCTTCTTTGTGAAGCGCCCCTAGTCTGGTGAGTGCGCGGTCTCGCACCCTTCGATAGTTTCTCTGACGGACAGCGTCTTTCGTTGCCGTCTCTATCCTTCTCTTAGTGTCCTCCATTTATCTTTTCCTCCAGAACAATAAGACCATAGGCTATCAGGGTCACAGCAATAACTCCTACCAATACAACTGTCATTTGTTATCCCTCTCGTTTAATCTTGTGGCAAGCACCACATCGGTTATGTTTATCTTATCGGTTATCAGGTATGGTTCTTCAGGGTCTTCCTCGTTCCATACTGATACATAGAGGCGGTAATCTGCCTCTCTAGCGAGCCACTCCACGGCTTGGAGAGTGCTTACGCCACCCCGCACAGCGTTGCCCTGCTTGTCGCATACCTCATAGAAATTAACGAGCGTCATTATCTTTCCCCTTCTTGTAATTGACTAGGTTTAATTCATTAAGAGCATTAACCATACGGATAAGGTTCTTTGCACCCTCTCCTGTGTTGCCCTCTAGTATCTGCTTAATTGCTAGGTCTTGGCATAGGTCTGCCTTAGCCTTGTAGTATTCCTTAGTTGGTTTGCTCATTAGTCTGCCCTCTCTGTTGTTGGTTGTCCGCAATTTTCGCAAGCCCAGAAGCCGTCTTCTGTTGCCGATTCGTAGTTGATTCCTCTTCCACACTTCATACATCTAGACATTTGCTTCCTCCTCGTTTTTACAGGTCTGACACCCTTCATCTTTGTAAAAATAATCGTAGTGTTCAGGACACCAGTCTTGGTCTAGTAGTTCCTTATTCATAAGTCCTCTCCCTTGTCCTCTTCCATTTGTCTGATTAGGTCATCTATTTCAGGCGCATAAGGTCTAGCCTCTGCCTTGCTGTCATCATCGCATACCTCGCCGTGCTTCACCATTAGTTCTCCGTAATGGTCTCCGCATACTCCACACTTAGGCATTAGTTGAACTCCTTTCCGCAAGGTTGGCAGACTTGATACTCAGCAACCTCTCCTCCTGCTTGTTCTGCTATGTAGTTTGTCTGCGCTGGTTTATTACACCACGCACACAACCCTTCGCTATTTCCCCATATCTTTTCTAATAGATACTCTTTCATTTTAGCCATTGTCTTTCCCTTTCGTTTAACAGTTCCATAAACCTAGGCGATTTGCCTTGGCTTGTCTAGCATATTTAATTATGAGGGTCGCATACTTCCCCTTCATCTTGTTATAGAACATAGGCTTGGCGTAGCCCTGCCTGACTAGTTCTAGGTTTAGATTCTTACCGCCTACCACTACATACCGAAGCGCCCTGCCGTATTGGTCTCGGTCATCTAGCCCGTTATCTCTCTCTAGTGTTATCGGTAGCCCACCTTCTAACGCCCTCCTCGTAAAGGCTTTAGCCTCCTCGTAATAACACTCTCCAACTTCGGGCGTGTTAATCTGAACAAGGCGCACCCTCTCCCTATTGACCGCGATAGTGTCGCCGTCTATTGCGTAAGGCGTGGCATAGATAGATAAGGCTAGAAATAGCACCTACTTATCCTCCTCCACTTCGCACTCTAGTTCGTCGTGCAGTTTTCTCTCCCACTTATTCTCGTCTAGTAATAAGACCCATTGGAGAGCCTTCTCCCACCCTTCAAGGTGTGCAAGGTCTGAGTTGCCGTCTGCTTGCGCTCTCTCTATTTCGTCTATCACCTTTTCGTATTCTTTTTCTATTATCTCTCTCACTTCACGCCCTCCTCTATCTTGTGACTTCCTGCTATCACGCAAGGGTCGCAGTAAATAGCGTCATCTTCTCCGCTTATCCATTGACCCTCGCAACTTTGGCACTTGATTTCGTAAATCATTTCTTGACCTCTCCCTCTATCTTGTAGCACTTCTCAATTGACCCGAAGCAATAACCTTGCCCTTCTACCCACCAAACTTTGGTGGATACTAGATAAACCGCCACGGCTACCAATAGCCCTACAACTACCTTCCCTCTCCTTGTAAGTCTCACGCGCTCACCTCTCGCCCTAGTTCCCAACCCTTAGCAGAAACCCGAACCGAAACAATTCTGAAAGGTGTTGCCGGTTCGTTCTTTCTGTAATCGGAAAGGATTCCTCTCGCTTCGGTCATAGTTGAGGCAGTAAATACCTCTTCCCACCCATAAGAATAGTTAGCCTGCACTTCGTATTGTTTCATTAGTATCCGCACTCCTCTCGCGCTTCAATTACTGTTTGAGCATACTCCCAAACCTTCGAGCCTTTCACGATAGCGCGTTCTGCACTATCGAACCAGTCTTGGAAATAGTAAGTGACGGAAAGAACTAGTGCGCCGTCGTGTTCCACTTTGAGAAAGTCTGAAGGACCTCCCCACGAAAACTCTATTTTTGTAGTTTTCAGAGTTGAAACGGCGAGCGGGTATCTGTCCCAGTTCTCGAACCCGTCATCTTCTCCGTTGTAATAACCTTGTAAAACGCTAGCGATGTCCTCCTCTAGTGCTTCAAGGTTTGCGACGATTCTTTCCTCGCAGGTTGGTTGCTTTGTTTCCATTTCTTTCCCTTTCGTTATTATCCTCTAGCCTTGTTGCTAGTGGATACCACAGGGGAGAGCATACCACACTCTCCCCCATAGTAAGCACTAGGCGGTTATGCCCTCAATTATTGTTGCGCTCTTTTCCTTATCGTAAATGGCGCAATAGTCACGCGCCACTTTTGCGCTTGAAAACTCTCCCCGAAAATCTACATCTCTATCTAGCCAATACCTGCCCGCCCTCCATTTTCTAGGGGCTAGGCGGTAGATGTAATAGCGGGCGTGTGCTTTTCCTGCCTCGCTCTCTTGATACAACTCTCTTGCGCTGTTCTTCCAATTCATTATGCGCCCACCTTTTCTAAGTTAATCCCGCAGGTATCGCAAACCGATTCTTGAATACTTAAAACCTCGTGATAAGTATTAGCGCAAACCTTGCACCCGTTCAAGCAATCGCCTAAGTGGATAGTAGCCATTTCTTTTACCCTTTCGTTATTGGAGGCCTAATTCCTCCCCTCCCCCTAGGGTAGTGATTCCCTAGAGGAAAGGCAAGCATTAGGCTAAGTCTTTATGAAGCGAGCAATAAAGCGAGCCTTTCACCTTATAGAAGAATGAGCGGTCATCGTCGGCATAACCGCAATTAGCGCAAGAGTAATCGGCTAGGTATTGGATACCTTCACCGCTTATTTTTACTGTGTATCCCATTACGCGCCTACCTTATGTCTCTCTAGGTGATTAGGTAAAACCTCTAGCATTTCCCACTCATTACGGCGGTCTAACTCTAGACCGCACTTGTGGCAAGTCCAGAAATCCCACTCTCTAGGTCTTTCCTCATAAATACCCTTGAACTTAGGCCTCTCCATTATTTAGCCTCCGTTTTCTTAACTCTTGCCAATTCGTATTTCACGATTCTGTCCGATTCGCAATAAGTGCCCGAGTTCGCGCCGATAATCGGAAACTCTGTGTCCTGCTCGATTTTCTTAAGTGCCTCATCTAGGGATTCTGCCTCCACTAGATAATTCACCTCCGAGGTGATTCTGTAAGTTTTCATTACACTAGTCCCGCTTTCTCTAGAAAATCCACCCTACGAAATCGCTTTCCAAAAGTTTCCTTGAATTCTTTCTCTAGCGCGTCGGCTATTGAGAAAATCGTTTCGGTTTCTAATCGGCGCAAATTGTTCGCTATTGCGTCGGCTTTCTGATAGAAAACCGCTTCCTCCTTTATTGCCATTTTTTGCCCTTTCGTTTTCTGACCTCGTCAGTATCCGCCTCACGGATAGACCGCCTTTCGGCGGTTTCGGTCTTAAAAGTTTAAGCCACGCTCGCGATACCAAGCCAATTGGCAAGCCGAACAAGCCACGCCCAAGCGATAACCGCAAGCGTCAAAAGTGGCTTGCGAGGTAAGCCAAGATTCACCGCATTTTGAGCAAGCGACAGTAATAGTATCTTCAAAATAATTTTCAGTCTTGGACATTTTCTTCCCTTTCGTGGGCGCACCTTGCGCCCTTGCGGGCGAGTTTATACGACACTCTCCCCTAGTGTCTATCTGATTAGATAACGATTTGATAACAGAGTTATCCACAGTTTATCCACAGGTTAGGGATAACTGTAAAGGTAAAGTAGAGGTTGAGGGTTGGTTGAAACTTCAACTATCTTACAGCGCGGGCGGGTTGAGCGGGTCAAGATTATTAAAACGGAATAAGGAAGGTTTAACGATTAGGTGCGCCGAAGGTAGAGCAAGCCCTCACACCTCTAGTCATCATCGGTCAGGTAGGGGAGGGTGGGGTGACTAACCGGAGACAAAATACCAGACCCCAGTGTTGAAGTTTTTGGGGTAGTGTGTGTAGTGTACCCCAATCAAATATCTGCACTAAACAAAGTGGTGCTTTGTCCTATTTTATATACATATAAATATGATTTACATCACATAAACGCGAAATGCGCTATTTTTCGCGCCTTATATATAGTAGGGGAGTGAAACGGACCACCCGTAGTTTCACTCTAGGAGGGGTCGCTTCGTTCGACCACTCCGCTCCCCCTAATCCGCGGCCGAAGCCGCGGTAGTAGTTAGGGAGCGCGTCCTGCTACCAGCGCTCCCTTATAGGGGCTGGTTCGCTTTTAGTTGGGTGGATACTGTCAATTTCTAAAAATTTTTTTTAAGGAACCCAATGTCTAACTCCGTACCTAATCCGAGACAGAAACAAGACTCGGAGAAGGCTAAGAAGGTTATCCTCTCTGCTATCGCAGAAGGTATGACTGTAGAACAGGCCTGCCAAGTAGCAGGCCGTACATTGAAGTCCTATGAATACTACAGGCGTACTGACCCCGTTTTTAAGTCACTAGCGGATAGAACTCGGCTAGGTGCCCTAGAGAAGAACTTTGCAGAAGCCTCAGCCAAAGAATTAGATTTTCCTACCTGGCGTAAGAAGTATCTCCACCAGGAGACCTTCGGTCACCAGAAGAATCTTATAGATGTTATTGAAGGTAGAGAACCGACCTGGTTCCACCCCTCTATGAAGTATGAAAAGGGTTTAGCGGATAACCGCATCCTTATCAACATTCCGCCTAACCACGCAAAGTCGATTACAGTCACGGTTGACTATGTCACCTACAAGATTGTCAATAACCCGAACTTTAGAGTTCTGATAGTTTCTCAAACCCAGCGCCTCGCTGCAGACTTTCTCTACGCTATCAAGCAGCGCCTCACTCACCCGATGTATGAGGAACTACAACAGGCCTATGCTGCAGGTATCGGCTTTAATACCAAAACCGCTTCCTGGCAACAGACCAGAGTCACCTTCGGTGAGGAACTTAGAGAGTCTTCTGAGAAAGACCCGAACCTAGAAGCCGTAGGTATCGGTGGTCAGATTTACGGTAAGCGTGCAGATATGATTATCATAGATGACGCAGTTACCTTGTCTAATGCCAATGACTTTGAAAAGCAGATTAAGTGGCTACAACAGGACGTAAGGTCTCGTCTTAACCCTACCGGTAAACTTATCGTAGTAGGTACGCGAGTTGCTTCAGTAGATTTATATAAAGAACTTCGTAATCCCGATAGATACCCCGGTGGCACAGTACCCTGGACATATCTAGCAATGCCGGCTCTTCTTGAAACCAATGAAGACCCCGACAAGTGGGTTACACTCTGGCCCTATTCAGACCAACCGTTCGATGGGCAGACAGATGAACATAAGACAGAAGAAGGATTATATCCGCGCTGGAATGGTAAACATCTTTACGCGGAGCGTCAGGCAATGGACGCTTCAACGTGGGCGCTTATCTATCAGCAGCAAGATATTTCAGATGACGCCATCTTTGACCCGGTTTGCGTCAAAGGTAGCATCGACGGAATGCGCAAGGCGGGTCGCCTCACTCCAGGATTCCCTGGACATCCTCGTGACCTTAACGGCTTTTCTTTTATCTGTGGCCTCGACCCTGCGATGGTCGGTGACACTGCCGCTGTCTGTTACGCTGTTGACCGTATTAGTCATAAGAGATATATCGTGGATGCTATCAAGATTACGCGTCCAACGCCTGCTCAGATACGACAACTTATCACGGACTGGACTAACGTCTATGCCCCGTCAGAATGGATAGTTGAGCGAAACGCTTTCCAGTCTTTCCTTACACAAGATGAAGGTATTAGAAACTTCCTAGCATCTAAAGGTACAGTTCTTAGAGAACACCATACTGGTAATAACAAATGGGATGCAGGGTTCGGTGTGGCTTCTATGTCCACATTGTTTGGAACTAAGCAACAAG
>JACCDX010197892.1_pt1 | contig 26606 bp, 26 predicted proteins | sample 7449681 | NCBI WGS metagenome assembly JACCDX01 (sample SAMN15323450, study PRJNA562643) | freshwater metagenome | isolation source: river surface water | place: USA:Blue River Watershed | collected 2017-08-18
TAATAGGGTATGTTGCATCTGCACTTGTTAAACCATATTTCAAGGTTGATTTACCAGAGATATGTAAAAGTTGGAACAAAAAACACTTGATGGAAATATCCTTGTTTGCAACTGGATTTTTACTTCATATATTCCTTGAATTTACCGGGATGAATAAGACTTATGCGATGTATAGAGCAAATTTGGCTTAAAGAATACCAAAAATCCCTATTTAAAGATTTAAAATTTAATAACTAAGCTTTAAATCTTAATTGATTTATTAATTATAAAATATGAATGAAAATATCAAACTACCTAAAATGTCTAAAGCTATTAAGAAAGTTAACCCTAGAACTCCCCCTGTTGAAAGAAGTCAACAAATTAAACCTAAAAAGGAACCTCAATCATTTCCTTTGCAAAAAGATGAAATGAGGGAGGTTATAGACGATGACATTGAGTTTCTTATGAACCAAGCTTCGTCTATGTCTAAAAACTCTAAAAAAGAAAAAAAGAATAATAAGTGTCCTCATTCTTCAATCATTAACGAAGGTGGAATTGACGTTTGTGTTGATTGCGGCGAGAACATTCAAATTGAATCTTTTGATACTGAATGGAGGTATTATGGTGATGGTGAAAAATCAAAGTCATATGACCCTTCAAGATGTCAGTATAGAAAACCCCAAGATAAAGGTATTAAGAAAGAACTTGAGAAGATGGGTTTCTCAAAAGATGTTATCGACAAGGCTGATTATTACTATCAAAAAGTTACCCAAGGAGATATTAAAAGAAGTGCCTTAAGAAAAGGTATTATATTCTCTTGTGTGTTTTTTGCATACAAACATTATAGAATGAGAATAACAACTGACGACCTAGATGAAATATTCAAGATTGGAAGAAAGAATATGTCTAAAGGGTTAACTTACTTTAAAACAAATATCCCTAAGAATGAAATCGATTATGATAATTTCGACTATACAACAGCCGAACATTTTATCCCTAAAATTCTTGAAAAGTGGAACGTTAAAGAAGAGCACGTAAACTATGTTTTGAATTTATATAAGAAATTAAGTAACAAATCACATCTTATCAACACAAGTAATCCTCAGTCTGTGTCAAGCGGATTAGTTTATTATTACTTAAAGAAGTTAGAGCTTGATATTACCCCTGCAAAGTTTGGTAAGATTGTAGGGTTAAGTGAGATTACAATTAACCGTATAACTAATGAGATTGAAGACGTATTAATTAATGATGAAGTTTAATCCAGTAAGTTATTATTAAAGTTTAATAATAATTTATAATGTATTCCAGACTTGATTAGGTGCAAATTCTTTATATATGTTTTCATACTCTTTACCAAGGATAGGATATATTTCTGAAGGATTGCGGTTAAATGTACCATCAGCATTTCTAAAATCTTTTCTAAATTTAATGACTTTCATAGCTTCATTGACCTCTTCATTTATAGTGTCTTTCATAAGTTTACTTTCAGTGTCATATATTTTACCAAGTCTTCTTACTTCAGCTAAAATTTCGTCTTTACGCTTTTGAGTAGTATTTGGGTCTACAAATTCAGGTGCAAATGCATCAATATATGCATTATACCCTTCAGCTGCATTTACAGCCTTCTTATTATAAAAACCTGTTTTAAGGTTAGAAACAACAGTATTAATATAATCAGTTTCAATTTTTTTAAGTTTTGCAAGAAGTTCTTCCTTTGAAGCATAAAAATTGAATCCTTCTTTAAAGAAGAGATGATAAGCTACTATTGCTACAATAGCAAAGATGATAAGTTTTTCGTTATTCATTTTAAAGTATAAGGAGGAAAAAAAAATTATTTCCAAAATTGATACCATTTCTTAGTTATATAAGCATCGAATGTTTTACTAAACTCTTCTATAGTATAATTGTCCCCCATACTTTTATTACATCTTCCACATATTGCAAAGAGGTTGTCTATAGTGTCCTTCCCTCCTTTTGAATGTGGGATATTATGGCCTACTTCATAATCATAAACAGTAATATTATTTTTACACCATTTAACGTTACATTTATGGTCGAAAACCCTTCCACAATCTTTAAGCCATACTTGTTCTCTTAAAGCTTTTGGTATAGGTTTTCTTTTTTGAATAATTTCATCATCGCTCATTCTAAGTTTTAAGTATTAATTAATACTTAAAACTTTAAACTTTAAAAAGACCCAGACTCTTTTTTTATGCCTTAATTTCTTCGTTTACAAATTCAACGATTAAATCAAGTTGTTTTTGTCTTTCATCATAATCATAAATATCAACATTACCATCAAGGTTTAAAACAGAACAAATGAAATCCTTCTTTAAGGAAAACCATTTTTTGTTTTCATCTTGTTTAGGTCTTTCAATTAACCATTCACAGTGTTTTTTATGTAAGAGCTCCAAATAGTCTAATGGTATACCATTTTCTCCTTTTCTATTTCTCTTGTTTAATCTGCTTAAACATACATCAGGCGAAGTGTTTACAAAGATACACCCGGTAAGCTTAATATCAAGCATATCTCTTAACTTTTGATGCCACATATTATAGACGGTCCATTCGATGTCGCTAAGGTCTTTTAAATCGTGGAGGGATTTTGCGAATACATAGAGGTCAGTAAGATGACATCTTTCACATATGATAATATGGTTTGGATTATTCTTGATAGTTTCAAGTAAATGATGTAATCTTGAAAAGAGGACATAAGATTGAAAGATGTAAGAATACTTTTGTTTATCCTTGTAAAATAAGGAAAGGATGTCTTGACCTTTATCATCCTTTAAGCTAGCCCATTCGTCGACTTGTTCGAAAACAACAATATGAGGTTTGTTGAACTTGAGAGATTTTAACTGACCGATTAAGGTAGTTTTACCGCTTCCGATGTTTCCTTCAACTGTGAAAATCATTGTTAAATATTATATTTTAAAAATTAAAAATAAAAACTAAAAATCAATTAAATTTAATTTAATAGTTTTATACTATTAAATTAAAGAATGAATTATCCCTCACGAAATCAAGGATGTACTCCACAAATTGTAGATATAGATATGACTTTAAATCAGCAGAAATATTATCAACAAATAAATAATTCACCAAAGCCCCCAGCATCTACCCCAAAAAATCCTGATATAATTCAAACCTTACATATAGACAGTACATATAGGGATAGAACAAAGTTTATTCTTCCGAGTGACTTTGATATCCCTATGTATTATGCTGGAACTTCATCTACAGCAAAAGAAGCTAAAGACCCTATTGCAAGCTCTTATCCTATTGAAACAAATAAAACATTTGGAAGTTATATTGGCCCGTCATCTTCTATTATTTTAAACAGTAATAGTATACCTTATAAAGCAGTGTATAATAATTATTATTTAGAAAATGATTGTAATACCTTTGCTGGAACTCACAATTATTATAAAATATTATCATATGACCCAACAACTTTTACGGTTGTATTACCCACACCAATTACTCCAACAAATAATTATAATATAAGAAGGGAACCTCCTCTATTAAGAGATGTTTTAGGTATTACAGCTGGAGTTACAACCACAGAAATTGTTCTTGGAGGTTTAGCCTCAAATATAGATGATAATTATGTAAACTGTTATTTAAGAATATTTAGCGGTATAGCTTCACAATCGTATGGTATTATTATAGGTTATACAGGAGCAACAAAAACAGCAATTTTAAAAACCCCATTAAGTAATATACCTATTACAGGTGATGGTTATGAAATATTACCATATACAAAGGATAATTTTAGCCCACTTTTATATAATGGCACAAATACAAATCAAGTGGTTTGTTATGAGATTGAATTAATGCATTTAGTTTTACCTAATGTTTTTATCCTAAACGGAAGTGCTGGAAAGTTAGATGATTATCCTTATTTTTACGTAAAGTTATATAATACAAGCTCAAAACCAAGTGCGACAAAGATGATAACAAATAATCCTAATAGTAGAGAGGCTATATTTGCAGCACCTATGGACTTAAACTTGACATCACAATCATTCTTCGCTTTAAAGACAAAAAATCCAATTCAACAAATGACCTTTAAACCAGATGATAATTTACATTTTAGCGTATGTCTTCCAAGTGGGGAACCTTTACAGCTTAAAGAGAGTGATTGGTTTTCACCAGCTTCTCCTAACCCTTTCTTACAAATATCAGCTGTTTTTAGTATAAAAAGAATAGGTTAAAAATTTTTATATTATGTTATTTATAAATGAAGTTAGTTACAGTTGCTACCCATATTGATGGGTATATGCCTTGGCTTCAAAAAAGCTGCGAAAGATATAATACAACTCTTTATACCTTAGGTATGGGGGAAAAATGGCAAGGATATAATTGGAAGTTTTTAAAGATGAAGGAATTTTTAAGGTCAGTTGACCCTAATGAAGTTATATGTTTTATGGATGCATATGATGTTATACTTCTTAGAGATCCTTCTTCACTTGAAGATGATTTTCTTTCTTTCTGTAAATTAACAGGAAAAAAGATAATTGTCGGGTGTGATAAACCTAAACCAATGTATATGAAAGCTTTAGCCTATGCAACCTTTGGTAAATGTGATGATGAAATGCTTAATAGTGGAACATACATAGGTAAGGCATCAGACTTACATTATATGATAGAAGAGATGTCAACATTATCTAATGATGACCCTTCTGTTGACGATCAAGTTTTATTAAAAGATTGGTGTAGCACAAATACAAACCTTATTCACATAGACTGTGATAATTTATTTTTTATGGTTGTGGGGGACCCTCAAAGAGACCTTGAAATAAAGAAAACAAAAAAACCATATTTATTACACGCTCCAGGTAACACTTATATTGATAGTATAATAGAAGAGCTTGGTTATAAGATGACAGATGAAGAAAAAGAAAAAATAAAAATATACCATAGAAAGTCCCTTGTTAAAAAAGTTAAGTATTATGGTTCATTTCCAGTATTTAGAACAATGCTTATATTATTAGTTATTTATATAATTTATAGGTTTAAGAAGAACAGTAAAACCACATAATTATTATTGTAAAAAGGTAAACACTTCCACTTCCAATAAGCTCATTAAATTTGTTTAAGAATAGATTATTCGAACAGAATGATTTAAGCCATCCAATAGAATTGTTATTTGTATTGTTACAATTAGCCTCATATATTATTTCTTGACAACCAAAAGAATTTAGAGATAATATAACCCCTAAAATAAACATACCTGCTAATTTTTTATTTGGATAAATAAGGTTAAGTATAAAGATGTGAAATATAATATCTCTTGCATGGTCATAGAAGTCTCCAAATTGACTTTGCATATTATACATTCTTGCCATATATCCATCCGAATAATCAAGTATCATATAGATTGAATAATAAATTATACAAACTGGATTTTTAGCCTTCAAATTAATGTAAGATAGCACGCAAAATATTAAACTAAGAGTTGTAACATTATTTGGGTTGAACCCGAAATCATATAGTATTGGCACAAGTTTTTTAACTATGGAGTAAATGAAGTTATTAAATTCACTTTCATTTTCCTCCCCAACTTTAATAGGAGCACAGTCCATCTTTATATATAAGGTAAATATTTTAATTTTTATAAACTAAATGTAACAACTCCTTGCTATGATATACTCCATCTATATTTTCATTTAAAAATTCGTGCTCGCAAATAGGGCTTTTATTTGCATCTTTATATGTTCCATATATAGACTTTAATAAAGCATTTTTTCTATATATTGTAAATCCTCCAAAACAGCTTCTCACCTTCTTTATTAAAGTACCATCATCGCACTTCTCAGGATTTGAATATATAATATCATAATAAGGTTTAGTTTTTAACGGGGTAATTTTATCTTTAAGTTCTCTATAAGCAAAAGGGTCATAATAAAAGTATAAAGGAACCCCAATTTCTTTCTTTATAGTTTCCCCTGTCATAAAAGGTAAAGCATCATGTTTTATAATACCGTTAGCACATACTGCATTTATTTCATTATTCGTTGAGAGCTTATATGCAGTTTCAAATAACCCTTTTTCGTCAATCTCCGAAATAAGGTCAAAGTCCCATACAATAACTAAATCTATATCATCTCGTTTTCTAAGCTCATTCAAGTATATATTTCTCAAAGTAGCCATCTTAGTTATACGATAGTCTGTTATTTCATGTTCTATTGTTCTTTTCATATTCAGCTTACACTCAGGTAAGTTTATACCCTCACATCCTAAAACTGAAACTTTTTTAGTTTTATTAGACCAGTCTAAAAGGATTCTACGAGTATTGTCTTTAGAATCATTCTCAACAATTAATACCTCCCAGTCTTTAAAATATTTTGCTATCCTCTCAACCTTTGATATAACATGTGGGAGTCTCTCTTCCCCGTCTCTAATCAACCCGCAAAAAGCAACCTTTTTAGTTTTTAAGTACTCTTTTCCTTTTTCAATTTCAGAGGGAGAGTATCCTTCACAACTAAAATTATTTTTCGAGTATCCATTGAAACTTATAACTAAGTAGATAATAAATAATATGAGAATATACTTTATCATTTATTATATATGCAATATTTTTTATTTTTTATGAGTTTGTCGCCCTACAAACCACCCCAATATTATGAATAAAGTGTCACAATATCTATAAGCTAATTTTGTATCTACTTTAAAGGTGTCTTTAAATAAAGCTTTTAATATTTTTTCACCATCTTTTGTTCTTAGCATTAACTGTGAAAATATGTCTATGAAAACCGCAAAAAACAAGGGAAATTTAAGAACATATAGTAAATATCCGAAGAAAAAATGTATAAAACAAATATCGTCTATTAGACCCTCATTTCTTCTTTTTCTATTATAGTTAAGATACAACTCAATAATCATCCTTTATACTTAGATATTTAAATTTTCAAAATTTTCTTTTAAATTATCTTCTTCAACCGAAGGGTCTTCGACGAACGATAATGTAACCTTAACGGGCTTAATCATCTTAACATCAGGATTTGTTCTTTTAAATACCTCTACAAATTCATTATTGATAGGACTATAACCTGGATATGATTTTGGATTTTTTGGCTTAAATCTAAACTGTTCTAAGTATGCCATAATTGAATTCATATTTCCCTTCTCATACATAAACCACTCATCATTTGATATAACTTTAGGGTCAGTATAACCCCCTCCTTTTTCAATTCTCTCAATAACATTATCAGGAAAAATAAGGGTAATAATTGCCCTATACATTTCGTCAATCATTTTTGGGGTAAATTCAGACATTCTATCAAAAGTTTCTTTAACAAGGTCTAATTCACACTTGAAAAACTCTCTTTTATTATTTACCCTGTAGTTTCTCAATATATAAAATAAGACTCTTTCTGCCTTAATACAGTCTTTAAATTTAGAGGAAACATAAAGCATTTTTGAAGGGAGAACGTAGTAAGTAGAATATGAAGCTAATCTATTATTTACATTGCAAGTTCTACCAAGTTTATAAACCTCTTCTTCTGGGGTGCTTTTAAAGCGTTCAAATGCATCATTGTATAAACAGTATAAGTAACCTGACATATTTAATTAATAATAGTGATATTATTAATTAATTCTTTCTTTTAACCTTGAATTATAACTTAATTGACATAGTTCTCATATAAGTATTATAATCGCTGAACTTAAGGAATGATTTTGGAACATAAGCAAAAGGTTCTTCTACTACTGTAGGAGTTGGTGTAGGAGTTTGATTTATATCAGGATTTACTCTTTGTCTATTTTGAGTTCTCATTACGTCTAATTTAGAAAATCTTTTATAAGTATCATCATCTACAAGATAATTATAGTTGAATACTTGTTTATTTGGATAAGCAGGGTCTTGGTAGTATGATTTTGCTGAATAACAAGAGACATAATCTTCACTATCAGTTGAGACACAACTGTTTCCAAGTGTCATCTTCCAGTTTCCATCATCTGTCATTTCTTCATTGACTGCAAAATCAGGTTCAAATTTAAATCCAGTAGGACAATCAGATTGAGATAAAGGTGCAGAATTTAATGGTTTAGTAGATATACAGTTCATTAACCTTTTATTAGATTGTTTTCTTACAGATACTTTTTTAGGTGTATACCATTCAGAGGAAACTTCTTCTATAAAGTTACCGTTTTCATTTGTATAACATTTTAAATCATCATTTTCGGTTTGAATACAGCTATTAATTATTTCTTGATTTCCAGTATCGTGATTAAACTGTAATATTGTTTCATTATCAAATGTAAATCCTGGAGGACAATCGGTCTGTGAATTAGGAGGATTTATAGGAGATCTTGACATACATCCATCAACTTTACACTGAGAAGGATCACAATCAACCATATTAATTTTAGTTTGAGACATATCGCATTCAGCTCCTCCATTATAAGGTCCATCTTTTCCAGAAGGTAAATATACTTCTTTTGATACACATTTATCATCTTGTAAATAACAGTTTGATTTTGACTCTAAATTCCAAGTTGTAACAACACAGTCTTTAGGAAGCATACTATTACAGTATTCTATACCATCAGGTCTAGTGCATTTTTCAACCTTTCTTTTATTAGGATCACAAGATTTTCCCCCATAGGTTGGAAGTTCTGAACCATTATTAAAAAGGGAAAATTGAGTAGGATAAAAATTTTGCATACATTCTTTCTCTTCATTCAAATAACAATTATCACCTCGCCATTCTGTAACTTCACAGTCTCTTGAAGGACATAAATCTCCTTTACTAGTAGTATCACATTCTTTGCCTCCATAAAGAGGTGGTTGTATAACTTGTTTTACAATCTTCTTATACCATTTTCCATCTTCAAATTGTTGACAACCTTCATCATAGACTTCTGGAGAATATTTACAGTCAATAGGTTCACATTCTTCCTTAGGTATTTCACACTTACCCAACCCTCTTTTAGCATTATAAGTCATAAATTTTTTATACCATTTTCCATCTTCTTTTTGTTCACATTCAGATGTTGGCCCTATCTTACAATCACAGTCAAAATTGTATTTATTATAGTATTCAGGAATATTACAAGGTTCTATACCTTTGTCTCTACACTCTGGAACAGTATATCCTAACATAAGATAATCCTTATTATTACAAGGTTCAACACCCTTACTTCTACATTCATCTTTGTGTGCATATGCATATATACCAGATAAACAAGGATCAAATCCTTTGTTTTTACAAAGCTCGGAATTTGAAGATAAGAAAGAAAGATTATTAGAGCATAAATTAAACACATCACTTGTAGAACATCTTTCAGGGTAATTCATAACATAATCACTGTTACTACAAGGTTCGTAGCCTGCAGCCTTACAGAAATTTCTATTATTATCAGATTGAAATAAGAAGTTAGCATCTTTACAGTTTTCAATAAAGGCAGTTTTACATTCTTCCAAATTATTAAATTTATCGTCTCTTATTAAAGTATCCCAACCTTTACCTCCATTTTTAGCTGGAAGAGAATATTCAGGCTGTCTTACATATGTAGTAGTTAATGGGCCGTTCTCTGAAAAATCTTTTTCTTCCTCCATATTTCTACATGCAAAAACACTTCTCCAAGGGGTATATCCAGCATCAACTGGAGAACAGAATTCAAGTTTTCTATCATCTTCACATTTACCTCCATATTGAGCTTCTGATAGATGTTTTATATGAGTAGACTTATACCATTTACTATCAGAACCTGTAGAATAGTATCTGTTTTCAGGGAGACATTGTGTCTCTTCTTTTATACCTGATGGATCAAGAACGCAATCTATTGCACAATCTTCTACTCTTTCACTTTCTGGAGGACACTGTTTAGCTCTTTTACCTTTTGGTTCCTTATAAACCCTTATTTTTTCCTTATACCATTTACCTTCGTTAGTCTGCTGACAACCAGCGTTATCAAATGTTAAATATTCACAGTCTTGTTTTTCAGTTATAGAATCACATTGAAGTTTCATACTTATTCCATCTTTAGTTGAGTTATAAAAGTTATCATCAGTATCACATTTATTTATAAATTCAGTTTTACATTTTCCGTTTCTATTTAACCATAAAACCTTTTCATCATTACAATCACCTAAACCTCTATCAGCACAATACTCTTTATTTTTTTCTAAAAAGATAGGGTTATCACAAAGCTCTATATTTTCCTTTTCGTTACAGTATTTTCTCTTGTTATCTCTATCCTCAGAAGTATTAACAAAATTTTCATTTTCACAAGTCTTAAAACCCAAGGCACTACATTCTTCAAAATTTTTAGAACTATATTCAGGCATTTTACAAGGTTCAATATTATATTCTCTACATTTCTCCTTTATTTTATCGTTCCATACATAATTTGTAACATTTTCTTTTCTTCCATCTGCATAGAACATTGTTACTTCTTGTTTCATTCCTCTAGGGTCTTTACATATTATATCAGCCATTTCCTTGCTTATTGTATCTTCTAAATCTACTCCAAGATATGAACATATTTGATTTTCTTTCCAGTATGTATTATCCTTACATTTATCTTTTATTTTGTCATTGCACTTAAGATTAGCTGCCAATGTTACATTGTTCTTTACAGCAGATAAACTACATATATCTCCAGGATATTTATCCTTACATAATTCTTCATTGAAACTTAAAAATCCAATGTCTTCACAAGCCTTATAATTACATTCTTCTAAAAATACTTCTCTTACACGGTTTGAATTATCACAAGTTCCACATAGACTATAGTCTCCCTTTTTATTTTCCTCTTCTTTGAAGACATTATTAGTGTTACATAAAGTCTTAATATCATTTTTACATTCTTTAGCATTACTTCTAACATATCTTTTACTAATTTTACAACCGTCAACTTTACCTTCACAAGAACCCCTGTCAAAGAAATCTTCATTATTACACATCTCTATACCTTTAGTTCTACATTTATCAGCTCCACTTTCAGTTATAACCATATTTTTCATTATTTGAGAAGCATACCAAGAAAATTGACCTGGAGATTTATAAACAGTTAAAGGGTCATCAACAACCTCAGGAACTGAACCTCCAAATTGTTTTTGAGGTGTAACAGCATTTTGAACACATACCTCTCTAAAGCCTGTACTGTAATCTGTTTTACATCCAACAGCTTTCCTTTCATTTAAGATTCTATTTTTAAATTTTAATACTTCAGTCTGAAATGATGGTTGTTCTAAATATTTTTCAATGTTTGTGACACTTGGATAAGAACATATACTCTCTTTACATATATCTGGAAATTGGATTTTATAACCAGGAACTTTTTCACATACATTAAAACCCATAGCATCACACTTTTCTTTTTGATCATAATAAAAATCTGGAAACTCTTCACAAGGATGCTTTATACCTGAAACTAATTTTCCATTTTCAATACATACTTCAGTGAATTTCTTTCTAAATCCTTCAGGTGTCATATACACTATTCTTTCTCCCTCAGATGTTATTGTATATAAACCATCATTACAAGGATTTGGAAATGTCTTCTTACATCTTTCTATCCCCCCTGTACTTGTCCATTGAGTCTCTGGCTTATATAAACAGTCTCGACTACAAACAAGCCTATTATTGTCAAAGAAAACTGGATTTTTACAAAAATCAATTTTACCCTGGTTCCAAGCATCATAACATCTTGAATACATATTTGTAGAATATGCACCTTGCATATAAGGATTAGCAAACGCTGGGTCTGTCTCACAAAATGCAAGAACTGCATCTCCACATGCATTTGGAGTTCTGTTAACCCCAAAAGACATTCTTTCAGCATAATCTTTATTTATTATACAAGGGTCAATTGTCCCATTAGATAACTCTAAACAATTATTTCTTATATCTGGATCAAATATACTTGACTCTTTCTTACAAGTAAACTGTAAAGTTGGATTAATTCCTATAGATTTACAGTCAGCCTCTTTTCTAAATGCAAACTCTTCTATATTAGTACACCCTTCTTTCAACGGATCAATTCCTAAAGATAAACACTCACTGTTTATGGTTAAACCAACATCTGGAAACTGTCTACATACAACATCTTTAGGATAACACTCTAATATATTAGATGATTTATAATCAGTATCTAAACAAGGTTTAAATGTATTTGTTGATACGTCATACATTGAAGGTGAAGGCAATATTCTATCCTTTTCTATAATTTTAACGCTTTCATCAACCAATGTTATATAAATATAGAATGAATTATCTTGACCCACATTTTGAGGAACAATAAGGTCTGAAATATCAAACGGATATTCTTTTTCAATATTAACAATTATATCTTTATTTATAGTCGCATCCTTAATATCTGAATAACCAGGTTTATTTAAAGCCAAAGACACCTTAAAATTAAGTTTTCTTTTAGCATATAAACTCTTATATTTCCAGCTATAAGTTATATTAGAATTTCCTATATTGCTAGCAACACATAATAAAGCAGGTTCATTTAAATATAACGGAATAGGTTTTCCCTCAAAATTTTCGGTTGGCATTATACAAGCCTCAACATCTTCATCATTATATTTTAATCCTTTACGTTTAACCTCCATAGTTATTATTTGTGAAACAAATCTCTTATTAAGTTGTAAACCTTCTATCCAATTATACATATCATTCACGCTATAATTTAAGAATTTTCTTCCAATAGTTGTTGTACCTCCTATTACCCCAGGATTTGGGTATGATAACATAACTTCAGTTCCACGAACAACTTTCATTGAACCAACCTCGTTATAGTTAATAGATACAGTCTCTCCCATTTTAACCCTTCTAACAACCTGTCCTGTAAAATTAACCCCTGAATAAAAAACAATATAACTATCATCTCCAAAGTTCCCATCTTTAATTATTATTGTGTTTTGTAAAGGATTTGCCCCACAACTTGTAGTATCTATTTGTACGGCATCATCACAATACTTTAAAAATTTAGCTTCAGTATTAACTATATTTCTCTTTTTTATTTTAACTCCATTCATATTACAAGAACTCTCTTCCAAAGGTGTATAATTACATTTATTTATATTCTGTTTTATATAATCTAATGCTTTTTTCATCTGAGTTATATCTGGGAAAACTCCTTTTCTAATAGAATTGTCTCTATTACACTTACCATTTTCATCATCCAATACATTTATCCAATACATTAAATCCTTCTCTGTACCCTCAACAGGACATTGTGTTATATATTCATATGGCTTCTTACAAAGGTTTGGATCATCCTCTCTACATTCTACTTCTGGAATTGATTGTATACTAGAAGCTGAATATCCTTTCTCAGAAACTAAATAGTCTTTTATACTTTGATAAACATCTTTTCTTCTTCTTATAATTGGATCATCTCTAATCTCTTTTAACGTCTTAACAACCTTATCATTAAACTGCATTCCATATTTTGTAGTTGTATTCTCACACCCTTTAACTGTATCTAAGTTGAAAAAATCAGGGACATATCCAGGAACAGTATCAAACAAAGTTGATTTACAAGGCCTATCAGGTATAGTTTCTGATAACTTAATATCAGGGTATAAACTCTTCATGTATTTAACAGCTTCTACAAAAGATGAAGGATTTGCTTTTACAGTAGCATGCTTAACTCCATATGATAAACATTCATTTAAGTAAGTTTCAAATTCTCTCTTATTAGTTAAATAATTAGGGTCAACTCCATCACATCTTGTTATATATTCATAAGGATTTCTACATATACCCTCATAATTGTCTGATTTTAATAAAAGATTTTTCATAGGCTGTTCTGTCCTATAATAATCATAACAAAACTTAAGGTCATCTACCTCTGGAATTGTAAAACCTTTTTGTGTTAATATCCTCTTAGCCTCATCCCAATTTTCTTTAATTATAGTTGAAGCTAATTCTGGCTTTTTACCACATTGAATTAAATCGTCTTTATATTTTTCTAATACAGTATTATAATTAGCATTATTAGCCTTATCTTGAGTCTCACACTCTTTTATATATCTATTTGGTATAGCACAAAAAGCATCCGCACTTGACGTTGTTTTTCTTTCTTTACAATCTAGACTTGTATATTCAGGTAATATAGCGGATAAAGAAGCATCTCTTGAAATAAGTTCATTACGAGCATTATCCCAATCTTCTTTTGATAAACCATTACCTCTACCTTTAGCTCTACTTGTAGGTGGAAAACATTCAAGTAAAGCATTTGCATATTGTCTATTAGTTATACCGTATGAATTACTACATTGAGTTATAACATCATATGGTTTATTTAATTTACATAAATTACTGTCAAGAAGCATAGAATTAGTAATACAATCTATTTCTGTATATTCAGGTATCTCATTTTCATTATTTTTATTATTAAGAATTAAAAGGTCTCTTGCCTTATTATATTCATTTTCAGTAATTATACCTGAATATTGACTTGTTAAGCACTTTTTCAAATTATCTATATAAGTAGTATCTGTAGTCTTATTTATAGCTCTACATTCTTCTATATAAGTTGAAGGCTCTTTACAAAAATATGAAATATTTTGTTCCGCATTACAATTAACTGATGGAAAAGGTGGTATAAAATTTTCATATTCTGGGTTCATTTCAATAAGAGCATCTCTTGCATCATTATATTTTTCTTTATCAGTATTATATACTGGATCTAAACACACTAAAAGTTTATCAATATTAGCATTCCCTTTAAGGGTACAATCACTTTTATAATTATAAGTGTTTCCCCCAACCACAAAAGTATCACTTTTATCATTAACATTTTTTGACACATTAAGAGGTGTACCGTTTATATTACAGCTATACTTATCCTTATTATCAATCCATCCACAAGATTCTAAAATATCCTTTGGATTATCACAAAATGTCGATGGACTATTATCGACTGCTTTACAATCTATAATTAACTTTGGAAATGGAGGTATATCAACATTTGGATCTTTTTCGAGTAAAAAATTTCTTGCTTCTTCATAAGATGCTTTATCAGTTTCTGTTATACGATCTTTTAAACAGTCTTTCATCTTACGAGAATATCCGCTTGCAAGTTCACTTGGAACAAAGGTAAACGGTCCACACTTCTTAACATATTTAGCTGGCATCTTACAAAAAGACACAGGCTGATTTTGTGCCTGACATGCCATTGCATTATTTTGTTGGGTTACTACTGTATCATCTCCCCCTATAAATGCGTCTGGATTTGTTATTCCTCCACCTACCCCTGTACCTGGAGGTAGTGATGGCGATGACGTTATAGGTGGTGTAGTTATAGGTGGTGTAGTTATAGGTGTATCTGACGTTGTAGGTGGTGTAGCTATATCATCTGAGACAGACGGTGTATTAACTGAAGTTGAAGGTGTACCTGATGATTTCTTTTTATTTAATAAAAAATAAGCTCCAATTGAACTTATAATTATAATTATTAATAGGATTATTAATAACACAACCTTGCTATTCATTTTACTTTATATAAAGTAAAATGAAAATTTATTTTTTAAAAATATATCAAAAACTTAATTTAATGACTATAGTTAAGAATATATATTTATTATAGGAGTGTAATTTAAAAAAAATATTATTTATGCTTAATATTTACCCTCTAGAAGCTCTCTTTAAAAATTGAGCTATTGGTTTCTCTAAAGGATTTGGAACATTGATGGTTGGCATATTAATCTTACCGCCACCTTTCTTAAACGCAAACAAGAGTAATGGAATTGCTACAACCATAGCTATAACTATAGCTATAATTATCATTGCATATGGACCCATAACCGCGCTTATAGCCTCTGCTATACCCCCTTGTTTTGACTTTTGTTCTTGTGTTGCCTTGTTAACAGCATCTGCTATATTTGAATTCTGCATTACAGCCTGTTGTAATGCATCTGAAAAACACTCTACAACTTGATTTGAAACTAAGTCTTGATCTATTTTTATTTGTCCTTGTTGTCCACAGTCCCATTTACCGTTAAATTCTAATTTACCTTTATTGATATTATCTATAAGCCCATTACATTCGGTTAAATTCTCAGTTGTAATATTTTGTTCAATCTCATTTTTAAGTATATTAGTTATTTCAGTGTCACTTTTTTGATTACCAAAAGCAGTTGATAAGAACCCTGAAGTTGATTCATTATTTTGAGATGCTGCATTATCAACTGCCGATTTTAACATACTCTTTAATTCAGTTAAGCTCTGTACTTGAGACATAACTTTAACCTTTTGTGATGCATTAATTTTCTGCCCTATATTTATACTGCAGTTTTTAACGTCAGATCTTGGACCTGTTGTAAACTCAAAAGAATTCACATTACTATTAGCTGCACCTGCTTTTACTACGTTTTTATTAACCACATTTGTAACGCTCTTATTAAGCACTTCTGTAGTCTGTTTCATTTGACTTGATTGATTGGAACCCATTTTAAGTTATATTAAAGATTTTTTTTAATTTAAATTAAAATTTATACGGATTTTCTTCTTCTGTTTCAAATCCTTCTTTCTTATAATATTCGTTAAACAATAATATAGCTATAACTATACCTGCTAACTTTTCAACATTTTTTATACCTTCAAATGCCCCTGTAATATATCCTATTACTATGATAGCTAAAATAACATGTAATGTATCCATTTTATTTTTATAAAAATAAAAAAAATATTATTATTTATTTAAATATGTCCTGGCAAAGTTTTGATAATGATTTGTCTGTTGATATAACTACTTTAAGACCTGAAGATAATGTTGTAAAGAACCTTCAAAAGAGTATCATTTTTAATTTTCCTGATGCTAAAAGAAGAACTAATCTTGAACCTTTTAAGATAGTCACACTTAAGTGGTTAATAGACATTGGTAAAGCCACCCCTAAAAATGATAATGCAAATCTTCCTTTCGGAGGTAGATGGGGTAACTACTTTATGATGATTTTTAGCCCTAGCGATAAGTATCTTCCTGTTGGTGATATTTACCTTCAAGGGAAAGGTCCGTATGATTTAAATCAAATTCCTGTTTTATTGGTTAAAAATGATGCTTATGGTAAACCTAATCAAAAAGGAGATTTTTGTGCTATAATTCCTAAACAGCAAATATTAGACGGTTGGTCTGGAGACCATTATAGATGTACTGGAGGTCCAGCCTCTGCACATTTTAACCTTAAACCTAAAGGTAGTTATTTAAATAATTATCAAGCTCTTGGTTCTTTCGTAACAATAAATGGTTTTTGGAGATCAGATTGGGCAAACTATGATGGATATAACCCTGTATATGCGGCTGTAAATAAAAAATATATAAAAGAAATAACTAATGATAGTGTTTTTTACCTTGGAAATGACAGTGGTAGTGGATGTTTACATAATTTTGACCAGGTGTATTCTACCCCTTTTTATAATTTTTATGTACATTCAAACAGGGGAGAAGCAAAAAACAATGGATCTGGTAATTGGGCTACTTATGATATACTTCCAAGAACAATGTTTGCTTCTTGTTGCGCTAAAACCTTACCTGCAGAAATAGATAAAAGTATATGTGGAGATTATTGGACTAATCCTGGAGTAGCATGTGTTCAAGGTATGAATTATTATTGTGTAGATGATAATTTAAATACAGCTGAATGTAAGGCTTATTGTAAGAATAATGATTGTGATACAAATCTTCAGGCTTATTGTGAAGCTGGAACTTATGAAGAACAAAAGAAAAAATACAATGAACAAAAAGAAATATGTAGTTGTTTTATGCCTAGAAGTTTCTATGAAAAGAAAGATGATGAAAAATATTCAGCAATGGGTCCTGCTGGTGAAAAACTTAAAAAATTATTAATAGCTAATAATGTATATGGTGATAAGCCTGAATGTTCTGATTTACAATGTAGAGTTGCTGGAACAACAATTCAACATAAGTCTTTTAGAGGAGATGCAGTTGACTGTCGTAATCTTAACATTCAAAATTGTATTAATGAAGCTTCTATGAATAATAGAGGTAATCTTCAAGGTTCTGTATCTACCGAACAAGCTAATAATTGTGTTCAACAAAGCACTACACAACCTTCATCAAATCCTTCAGAACCACCTTCAAATCCTTCAGGTCCACCTTCAAATCCTTCAGGTCCTCCAGCCCCAAAAGATAACACAATGTTATATATTGTAATTGGAGGGGTAGTTTTACTCTTAATATTAATTATAATAATTGTTCTTTTAATGAAGAACTAAATTGAAAATATATTTAAATTTCTAAATATATTTTATCATTCAAGATGAAGCCTCTTATTTTTTGCTTGTTAATCTCTACCTCATTCGTCCTCCAATGTATTATGGTAAATTCCACCCAAAGTTTAACCGATAAAACAACTCAAGTAATTTCTATTTTCTTACTCTGTCTCTCCCTTGTTTTCTTATCTTCTGTTTTTATAGTATGGATTTTCGTTCCTTGTAATACATCCTTTAAATTACCCCTGATTTTTCTTTCCCTAAATTTCACTATAAATTTAATCTCTACAACTATCTTTTCTATCCTATATCACGTTAAGTATTCTGTCCCTTCTATCTTCCCCATTTTCTCATTTTTAAATTTTATCATATCTATGGGTGTTTCTTTCCTTTTTGAAAAACCTAATGAAAATAGGGTTACTCCTGAAGAAGAACCACAAACAATAGTAATAAAAACTACTACATTCTCCCTCGATGAACCCTTAAATTGTGTAATATGCTTAGACGAGTTCATTAAGGATGAAGAGGTTAATATAACCCCTTGTAAACACTTCTTGCATAAAGTGTGTGCAAATGACCTTATAAATAATAAAATTAAAAAATGCCCTATCTGTCGCACTAATCTATTATCACTAGTAGTTGAACCTTAAAATATTCTATTTAACATATGGTTTATACTCATTCTCATACTAAACTTCTTCTTCATAATTCAAGTTTATAACAAAAGAGTTTGACCCTGATGATAGCACTAAGAAAAAGGTGTTAATGGAATTTGTAAATAGAAAATTGGAGGATAATTTTGGAGTGAAAATAAGAAAAGAATATCAAGATAGTGAAGAATATATAATTCAGTCTATGTTTAAGGATATAATATAAAGATATAAGTTTACAGACTACTTTTAAGATTAATATAAAAGTGGCACCGACATAAAATTTAGTTTCCTTATAAAATAAAACCTCGTGCCACTTTTTTAGAATATTTCCCTTGACTTTAAAATATATATATATAATTTAAGTATTACTGATAATAATACTTAAATGGAAGGTTTTATTTATGTTATGAGTAATAATTGTTTTATGATAAAAGATCACTATAAAATAGGATTTACAACTGATATAGAGCAGAGAAAGAAATCATACACAACAGCTTTTCCCGTAGCTTGTAATTGGGATTATATAAGTGAGAAAATTTCAAATATAAAAACAAGGGAAAGACTTATATTTCAAAGATTGAAAGAATATAGGTTCAATGATAGTAGGGAATTTTTTATATGTCCGTTAGATAAGATAAAGACTACAATTGAAGATGTTTTTAAGATGTCATTAAAAGACATGAATTTAGAGTTAAATATTAAAGAATGGAAAGTAGAGCTTCCTATCTTCCTTAAAAAAGTAATAAAAAAGACAGATAAAAGTAATTATAATAAGGTTCTCGTTGAGGATTTATATAGATTATTTATAGTATGGTGTATGGCTAAGAACATTAAAAAGAATATTAAAGAAGAGGAATTTAAGACAGAATTAGAGGATAAAAAATATAAATTAAAATCAACTGCAAAACATCCTAATTTATATTTAGAGAAGGTTGAGTATAAAATTAAGACTTAAATTTATTCAACAAATTTGATGTTAGCTCCAGCCTTCTTCATCTTCTTTATAGCTTTACTAACTGCTTTTGGAGCCATCTTTTTACCTTCTAAAGTACCTGCTTTTTTGAGTTCATCTAAAGCCTCTTCGGAAAGCCTCAACCTTGAATTTAATTCTGATAATTCTTTCTCGTATCTTTGGGCCTCTCTTTTACTTATGTTTCCTTCACTCTCTTCAATAGCTCTTTGTACTCTAAGTAAACACTCATCCTTTTCTTCAACTATTTTATTTCTTAAATTCTCTGCTGTATTTCTAAGGATATTTATGTCTTCTTGCATTGCTAACTTATCAGCTTCACACTGGTCTGCATCTCTTGACTTTTGTTGTAATACCTCTTTCATTCTTTTATTGTCTTCTTGTATACTATACAAGGAAGCTTCCAAGTTAAACTTCTGACTTGAAAAAGTCTCTTCTAACTCTTTATTCTCAAAAAAACATTCCTGTGACTTTTCAATTGCCAATTCAAGAGACTTATCAAGCTTATCGCTCATTTGAACCATCTCTTCAAGGTTATCTTTTAATGTCTTATTTTGTTCTTCTAAATTTTCTGCCTTGTTTCTTAACTCATTATTTTCTTCTTCAAGAACTCTTATTTCTTCGTCTGCCTTATACATATCGTCAGAATATTTATCTGTATATACTTTAATGGTATCTTCAGCGTCAATAAGTCTTTTCTTTAATACTTCATTATCATTTTCTGAAGCTTGTAATTGAGAATAAATTTCCCTTGCTTTTTCTTTTAACTCTTTGTGATCTTCATCTAAAGACTCATAAAAACTATTTAATTTACTATAATCATCTGCCATCTTTTGAAGATTATCTTTCAATTCTCTATTTTCACGATCTAAACGTCCTATAACTTCCATTCTTTGGACTATCTCGTCATTCTTGTTATAGATAATTGCTTCCCTCTCATTAACATCTTCAATCAACTTTAATCTTTCTTCTTGTAATCTATCAATTTGTTCTTTCAAACCAGCTATCACATTTGCATTATCATTTAAAGCATCTCTTAACCCTTTATTTTCATTATTCAATGAAATAACTTCGGTTTGATATGCTTCAATATCAACTTGATTTTTCTCAACGACAGAAACAAGTTTCTCAACCTTCTCGTCATAGCTTCTTGTGGTACTTTCTAAAGTATCCCTTAATTCCCTATATTCCCTGTCAATTTTCTCTTTTAAGTCTTGGGTGAGACAAACTCTTCCCATAACATCAACGCTGGAAGTAGCTGACTTAATCATATCAACTAAACGGTCATATTCCTCCCTTATGATAGAGCACGCCTTTAATTTATTGTCTAAATCAGAGCTAGTAGTCTTATACTGTTCTCTATGGACCATAACCTCCTTCAATTGCTTCTTTAAGTTTTTAATCTCATTTGACTTTGTCTTAGAGACACACTTAGGAAGTTTGGGAGAAAGGGTTGATGCGACCTTTTTTGAGACCCTTTTCCCTTCACTATAGTAGGTGTTTCTACCACGGCTTCTATAACACTCAACTGACATGTTTTTTATAATAGGAAAATATTATAAAAAATTATTTTCTTTTTCTTAAAATCAAATATATAGCCACGATTAAAGCTATAGTGCAAAGGCAAATTGATTGCTTATTTCTATTGGCAAAAAGGTATAAACGTTGAGGTAAGGTAATGTGTTGATGTTCACCGTGAAACTTTTCTATAGTTCCGCTACATAAAGAACAACCTGACATTTTTATTATTTAAAGGAGAAAATAATTTTAAATATGAAACTAAAGACATATTTTATCTATATAAAATATGTCTGACGATGAACTTTTTATGATACCTTCCAAAGGTTATGTTTTAGTAGATTTTTTTGCTGACTGGTGCGGACCCTGTAAAGCTATTGCACCATTCTTTAATTCATTAAAGGAAATGTACCCGCAAGTTAAATTTTTTAAATTAGACATTGACGAAAACCAGGAAATGGCCAGAAAATATAAAATTGAGAGTATCCCTGCATTTATTCTCTTTAAGGATGGTCTTGAAAAAGACCGTTTAGTAGGTGCTAATAAGGTAAAATTAGAAGGGATGATTTCATCACTCTAAATGTTATACTATATCTTCTTCAGGTTTTTGCCTTTTCTGAGAAGTAAGGGAAACTACCCCACAAATACCTATAATACTAAACAATAGCATACATAATATAATATCCTCGGTCATATTATATTAGATTACACCTTATATTTAAGCTTAATTTTAAGAACACTTTCTATTTAATGTATCATTTACAGATTGAAAAATATCTTTGAGAACTTTTTCAGAACCTTTAAATACATCGTTAAAAGTATCCTCGGACATTTCAAATTCCATATTATACTTTAATTTCAAAGTATTTTTTCCGTCTTCTTTTGATATCTTAACTAACTTAATATCAGAGGTTCCACCAAGAAGCACTGTTTCGTTATTCATTTTTTTTATAATATTAGAACCTTCTCTTTAAGCTTATTTATTTTAATCAAACACTGTTTGTTCCCAATCTGAATATGGGGAATATTGTGGGTCAAATATAATTGAAACTAATCTGTCAATATGTGGCGGTAAGTATGAAAAGTGGGCTATCTTGATACTGATTTCTCTATCACTTAATGACGGCAAATTCATTACTAATGTCTTCCCTACAATCTTATAAATGGTTTTATCAGTTGTATCAACCTCCATCATATGTAATTCTTTTGCGCGTCTTAAAAATACTTCTTTCCCCTCTGAGTTTGAAATTAACTCAACGTGTGGTTCTAATCTGCTCTCAAAACGAATACCTGCGTGCTTTATTCTCTGCTGACAATCATAAATATGGAAATATAAATCACTGTCTGGATCTAAAAATTTAGATTTGGTTTCTCCCTGCAGTTTCTTCTTAGGTTCTATCAATAAGACTTTAAGCTTGGTAAAATCAGGAGGTGCTCTCTTACTCATTTTTTATATTAAGCCATTTATCCTTTAATATACCTTTTTTAAATATTCCATACATTTAACAAGCTCGTCATCAGTTAATGACTCTTCTCTAAAGGCAAAAGTATCATCATAACATATACAGAATGGTTTTATCTTGTAACATTTATCTCCATTATATCTCTTAACAGTAGCCGAATCATCTATTATTAACCAATCCCCACCATATTTTTCAACAACATATTCTATCGGCTTATCTTTCCTATATTTATAAAAAGCTTCTTCATAATGGTTATTCGAAAGAACAAACTTTAAGTCTCTTCCCACGAACAATGTGTCAACAATCTGTTTAGCATAATCACCTGAAGCTGCTGTAAATATTCCAACATTAAATCCCTCTGTAAACAAAAAGTCAATAAACTCCCTTACTTTAGGTCTTAAAAATGTAATATGAGTATCAATATCAAACCACTCAAACTTACCTTTCCATTCTTCCTCTTTACCCTCCATTTTAAGAATATATTTTTCAACGGAATGAACCAATGTTCTGTCTATGTCTAAAATGACCCCCTTCATTTATTTAAAGCATTTTAAAGGTTTAAATTATTTATATTAAAGATGAAAGTCATAGTTACAGGTGGAGCTGGCTTCATTGGAAGTCATATCGTCGATAGACTTATCGAAGAAGGTCATAACGTAATTGTCATAGATAATGAAAGCGCAGAATGTCATAATCAATTTTACTATAACGATAAAGCCCATAATTATAAGTTTGATATTTGCGATTACGAGAACATTAGACCGTTATTTGAAGCCGTAGATTATGTTTTCCATTTAGCAGCTGAAGCCCGCATCCAACCATCATTAACAAATCCTTTATTGACAGTAAGAACAAATTCATTGGGAACAACTACAGTTTTACAATGTGCAAGAGAAGCTGGTGTTAAACGAGTAATTTATTCATCCACAAGTAGTGCTTATGGAAGAAAGCATTTCCTTAATAATTTCTGGTGGAAAGGTCTTTCAGAGGATATGGAAGATGATTGTTTAACACCATATAGTGTAAGTAAAGTTTCAGGGGAAAAGATGTGTAAGATGTATAGTGAGTTATTTGGGTTGGATACAGTTACATTAAGGTACTTTAATGTTTATGGGGAAAGAGAACCAACAAAGGGACAATATGCACCAGTTATAGGATTATTTTTAAGACAAAAAAATGCAGGTCAACCTATTACGATAGTAGGTGATGGAGAACAGCGCCGTGATTTTACTTATATAAAGGATGTAGTTGACGCAAATATGTTATGTATGAAATATGAAGGTAATTTAAAGGGAGAAATGTTTAATATAGGAACAGGGAAAAACTATAGTATAAATGAACTTGCAGAAATGATAGGTGGAGATAAAATATATATCCCTGAAAGAAAGGGTGAAAGTAGAGTGACATTAGCAAATATCACTAAAGCAAGAGAAATTTTAGGATGGTCTCCGAAAAGAGATTTAGAAGGGTATTTAAAAAACTGAAATATCTATTCTTTCTTCGGATGTTCCTGTATATTTTTTAATAGAGCCTAAGCTTCTTAACCAAGCTTTTACTTCTTCTATAGAATTTCCTATAATGGTACCTGAAAAAACCCATTCATCATCGTCGTCTAGTTTTACAATTGGATTTATTACAGTTAGTTTATTATTTACTTTTGGTTTATTAAAATACCAAACTGCAAATAAATATTCATTTCTTCCTGTTGTTGTAGGAGACTTTCTTCCAGATGATTTACTGGCTGGCTTTCTTCTAGATGATTTACCCGCTTTAGCTCCTCTACGGGTTGGTTTTCTTCTAGATGATTTACGAGCTGGCTTTCTTCTAGATGATTTACGGGGCATTTTATTTAATTAAAAGAAAATTAAATAAAATTATTTGATTTTAGAAGTAAACCTAAATTTTAGGGTGGTTCCCAAAAAGAAATTTAGAAGGGTATTTAAAGGGTAAAATTATCTAATATATATTTTTCCATTTCTTCATAAGTAGAGGACTCTGGGTTCTCCACATCAAGAGAAAGACACTCTTGTATAAAAGGTGAAAACATATCTAAGTCTAAATGCCTTAATAACTCGGTTAAATCTTTTGTATCAACTTTATCTAAATATAGGTCTTCTTCACTAGGTATTATAGTTTTTCCATTATATATAATATGAGATAACCCGTAATCTATAATTCTTGCTACATACTTTGATTTTAAAGTTATAATCTTTCCAGAAAGATTATAGGTTAATTCACAGTCTCTTTCTTGAATTAATACATTTGCTCTATGTAAATCATTATGCTTAAATCCATACTGTTTATAAGCTATGATTAAAGATATAATAATTTGAAGCATAATATTACTTAGATCTTCTTGATTATGTCTTGTATTAATAAATTCGTGAAAAGACATTGTATCATCAAAAAACTCTGATAAAAGCAAGACTGCTTTATCATCTGTAGAACACAGTAATTTAGGGTCAAACTTATCGTCATTTTCATTTATAAAATCTATATAAATTTCAAGGTGTTTATAGTCTACTTTTTCTAAAAATATTTTAATTTCTGTTAAATATAAATCAAGCATATCTTGGTCTTTTTTAAGGTTTTTTGGATTTTTTCTAAAAAACTTGGTTTGTTCTAATACTTCTGTAAGCTCTTTTTTTATAAGTCTAACGTACCTATATGAAGGGTTATTAATACATCTTCTAATATAATTTTTTAATACTGTTATAAGGGTTGGAAGGTATTCTAAAAAAACACTTTTATCATCTATCTCTTCAACCTCATAATCGTCTCCTTCATCTTCTATCAATTCAAGGTACAAATCATATACTTTTTCTGGTATTTGTAAAATATCCTTTATCTTACCCCTATAATTTTCTTTTTTATTTAATATGGTTCTATCTACCGGAGGAGAACATATAAAGCCTCCATACGTATACATAAAGTTTGGAGTATATTCTCTCAGGTTATTAAGAACCATACCAACTAAGATTTCGTGAATAATATTATCATTTTCAATATCTATTATTTTTGGGGAGAATTTAAGTATAGCAAAAGGTTCTTTATTTTTAGTTGTTGAAACTATAAAAACCATTCCTTGTTCTCCTTGTGAAGAAGAAGGAGTTAATATAAATTTATCCTTTAACTTATCTGATAAAACTTTTTTATTTTCAGAAGAATAACTTTCCCTCAATATACCCGAAACATAACAACTAATATCGTGTTGAACTTTATGGGTTAATTTATCTGAAAAAGAATAATTATCTATATCTACATATTCAGTCTCACATTTACCTTGTGATAATGTTTTTATAATCTCTTGCTTACTCATTTACTATAATCTTGAGAAAATAATAAAAAATATAAGGGTAAAATCTAATTGATTTTTGAAAAAGTATTTAAAGAAATAAAACATATTATAATATAAAATGAATACAGAGTTCAACGATATTTGCGATAAATGGAAGGTCCTTTGTGCTATTATGATGTCTAAGGGTTATTTTCCAGCTGTAGCGAGAGAAATATATTTTACTGCAAAGAAAATCAAAGAGGAGGGTTATTCGGATGAATTATCCTCAGAATTTAATAGACATTTTAAAGCTATTAAATATGGGATATGGAAGGAATATAAAAGTATAATGAAAAACGATGACTTATCCCAGGTTTTTATTAAGGAGTTTTTAATATTAACTAATAAAACAACTTTATTGCTTGAAGGAAGACAGGAAATTCCAGATGACTTTATTAATAGAGTAGAAAATAAATTGTCTGATAAAGCAAGGGAAATTTATATTGATAATTTTGCGTAATAAGTTTAAGGGTGTTTTAACAGTATAAA
>JACCDX010890253.1_pt1 | contig 26593 bp, 32 predicted proteins | sample 7449681 | NCBI WGS metagenome assembly JACCDX01 (sample SAMN15323450, study PRJNA562643) | freshwater metagenome | isolation source: river surface water | place: USA:Blue River Watershed | collected 2017-08-18
AATTGCGCTTGACGGAAAGTAACTTGACTGGCGGTGAGTTGAGGTAGGATTTCTGGTAACTGAATACCAGCTGGTGATTCGACACCCACTACTTGCAATAGGCTACGCATGATTACTTAGCCCAAATGGTTTCGGCTTCAGTAACACCTGGCTTGAACGGCTTCGGTCCCTTGGCTGGGTCAAACCAACCAACATAAGCCTTGCCTGCTTTTGATACGCCCTTCTTCTTGGCGTACTTGCCACGTCCGTCTGGTAGGTCTGGAGCATCTGGATGTCCATATGTCCATTCGTTACCGTACTTATCTTTGACAACCTCAATTGATTGTGGGGTTGTGCCAGCGACTACAGGCTGTGGGTTAAGACCCGCATCCTGCAACATCTGGATTGCTTGCTCAGCGTTAGGTGTGTATGCATTACCTGATGGCGCAGATGCGCGACCAGTCAGTGATGCTTGTAGTTGCACAGCCTCAGCAATTGCTTCGACTGCTGCGGTTAGGTTAGCTTTGAATTCACTAACACTATTACCTCGGACGGTGAATAGGTCAGTTGAATTCAACTTACCTGTATACGAGAACATAGATTCAGTCATCTACTTTCTCTCCTTTTCTTTCCCTGTTGTTGGTATTTGTAATGGGAAATCTTTTGAGCCCCATGCTGGACACTTGTCCATGTAGCTACACATCCTACAGTTTTCTCCAACAAATGTTGGGAACCAACCGTTGAGTACACCATGATTCATAGAAGCAAATGCATGCTCGTAGTAATCTATATTGAGGTGAGATAGGTCGACCAAATCATCAAGCTCGCCTTTGCGAGTCATAAAGAATGCGCCCCACTTAGGGCGGATTCCAAAAATCTTTTCAATACCGCTGGCATATAAGCCATTCTGGATTACACCGAACGGTGTCCTGGAACCAGTCTTGTAGTCCACGATTACCAAGTCTTCCCCTACTTGATAGATGGCATCTACAATAAATCGAACAGATGTACCTCCGAAATGTACATCTGCCGACCACTCGATTCCAGGACGACCGTCAGGCATTGTGGCAATTTTCCAACCAGACTGCTCATACCATTTCTGGTACGACTCAACCTGCTTGAGCCCATCGCTTTGCCAGAACGATAAGTCTTCTCCATCTGGTCGAGCAGCGGTCTTGCGACCAGCCGTCTTCCACTCCGTCGATGGAATACCTGATTGTTCTTCTATAGATTTTACTTCATCATTAAATACTTCTAGCCACTTCTCAGTTAAACTCATCGTCTTCTTCCTCTGGATAGTGTGGCTTCACATACTCTGGGTGGTCCACTGGTGTTGGGGTTGTCATAGGAGAACCACAAGTACCGCAGAAGCTATCGGTAAACCACATAACAAGTTCGTAGTCCTGAAATATAGCACGTACTACTTGGATATTGCTACCGCAATTGATACACTCATTACTGGGTATACCACGTTGGTCAATCATTCGCCTGCTGTTGCTTGTAGAACTCATGATTCAACCACTCAATCATGCTGTGGACTGCAGACCCTGCAGCCAGATAGACTGCTGGCTTCTCAGGAACCATAGCCACCTTGCTTAGAAAGTATTTCTGTGGGCAAGACTGCCATGTGGTAAGCTGACTGTAAGACCGATGAGGAGGAAGTTGATTCATGCGGACAATTGTACCAAACGGTCAGGATAAACCGAGCAACGACACGCCAAACATTATTACCAATAATCTGATAGGGTTGAGGGGTGGAGGGCGGGAAAGGCTTGCCTGATGGCAAGCCGTGGTCACTATGAGTGATGAAGAATTTATTAAGAGGTTCAACGAACTACATAACCACATACTAAAAAGATTCCATAGCAAGATTGACTACGCCATGATGAATCCTGATTCACCCGCTTGTCTCCCAGACAAGCAGTATTGGGAAGGGTGGAACGCTGGTCTTAACTGGGCTCACCGCATAGTAGACGGTGACAAATCTGCAGATTAAAATAAAAAAAGAGGGGGAACCATTTCTGATTCCCCCTCTCTTCTCGCCCTACCATTCTGGTGGAGCAACTGCGAGCGCATCCAGCGTGGCTATATTGATGCACCCGACTGCTGGGATGGAAAGTTGGTGCTGCAAACCCTTAAGCACTTCGGCTAGAGGAGCATCCAACACGTCATCGCCAGCAACATTAAGAGCTAGCCTAACCTTATTGACTAACTCACTTCTTTCACCTGGTGATACTAGTGATATTAACTTGTTCTGTTCCATTATTGAATCGGTTGCTCCGTATCAATTGTCTGGAGTTGGACAGTAACGATTCCACCAAAGCCACTGGCAAATGATGGAGGAGACTGCTGTTCAAATTGAATAGCTCTAATTACACAAACTCTTTCTTCGTCAGAAGAAAAATCTTGTAGCAATACAGCGCCACCGTTTTGTTCAATGCGTTCTAAGTATTTAATTCTTTCCCAAGGGTTGGTTACATTTGTAACGCCGTTGGCATCGCGTTCCTCTTCATAGCAAAGTAAAGGCAATGTAATCGTTCTTGAACGTTTAGGTGCAGGCAATGCTCGACATTGCCACTCTTCTACAAGAGGACCGAGTGTGGCATCAGCCGTACTTCTTGTTAAAGTAATAGTGATTTCAAAATGGTCTGATGGCTGTAGACCTGCAGACAACTGCATATCTGTTGAGCCAGTTAAAGGTACTGCTCCAATGCTGGATGCGTTACCGTCCTGGTCTTCAACCGTAAAGCCAATGTTGCCGTCTTCGCCAATTACACGAATAGCAATCGATACTGGTTGCTTACGTTCGGATGTACCCCATCGGATATATCCAGACCTAATTGTTCCAGATGTTGCCAGCTCTGTTGGATGTTCAATCCATACCCCACTAGATGAGGTAATAAACTTTCTATCAGATGTGCCAATAAAGGCAACACCGTTTACGATTCCAGAATCTGTTGAGATGTCAGATGCATATGCAAAACGATTTTCAACAGGTGTGGCTAGGTTAATTCTCCACAACCCATAAGTATTGTTATACGCAATGGCTCGTGTTCCATAAATAAATGTATTGCTGAATGCTATGTCTTTTACTTCGCCTTCAACGTTTAATGAGCCGTATGTAAAAGATGTCCCATCGGTTGACTGTTCGCCAATACGCAGTCCTCGCGTTGTTGCTAAAGCGACATACTCGCTCAGGTATACACGTATTTGATTAAGGCTTTCGCCACGTGGAAGCTCAGCAATAACAGTTGGTTCATTCAAAGCAGCCAAAGGATTTGCTGCATCAATAGTAAATGAAAGTACGCGAGATACAGCACCCTGTGTGTATCCAGCAATGATTGCTCCATTCAACTCTGCAATAGAGTTGACTACGGTTGAAGTATTGGCTGTTTCCCAGCGTTCATTAGCTGCGTTAAGACGTGGCGTTGGTGTTGTGTATGACCTACTCGCTTCGTAGATTCCCACTTCAACAGTGCCTTCACGAGCTGCAACAATGATACGTTCCTTAACGTATGAAATTGCTTGTGGGAACCACTCTGCTGCAACATATGTAGGCTGGTTCCATAGGACTCTTACGTTACCGCTGATATCAATATCGTAGATTCCGTTTGTTGCTGCAGCAATGCAGTAAGTTCCATCGGATGTAATGCAGTAAGGAATGTTCCCAGCACCAAGTGAGATACTTGTATATGCGCTTGTTGTTTGGTTATAGAACTTTAAGGTGTTGTTCTCTATATAAAATGTTCCGCCAGATACAGTTACTGGATTACGTACAGCAGATGTACTTAACTGTGTTGTCTTTTTAAGTAACTTAAGCTCACCAGGAGTCCAGACATCTATATTGTTTGACTCGTAAAACTTATACAAGTCAGATGAGTCAGCATCGTAGTAACGTTCGCCAGCACCATGATGCCATGATGTAGCAGAACGCAACCACCAGTTAGATAAAGAGTTTTCGCCAGCGGATGAACCCTGGTCGATACGTTCCTTCTGGTATGTAGTTGTGATACGGCTAATACGATTCTGGTCATTAGCTCCAGAAAGCCATGGCGTATTACCAATAGCATAAGTTGCAGCAAAATCCTCGCGCTTGTACTTAACAAGCGCCGTCGGGATTGACTGGCTCAAGATAATCGGTAGGTCACCAACTAAGGCTTTATTATTCGTTGCCACGCTTTATCTCCTACTTCTTAGATGGGCAATGCTGACAGCATTTAGATGTATCTTCTGCTGGGTATGCTTTCTTTACTGGTACTGCAGCGACAGCTGCTTTGACCTGATTAATTAACTTAGGCTGATTCATCCACCAAAACCATGGAGAAGTATCGGAAGCGCTAGAGGCGTTAATAGAAATATGAAGATGCTTGTTATGAGGATTAGACCCAGCGTACCGTCGGTTTCCCAACTTGGATTTTTCTTTAGACCAAATTTTTCCTTTGAAGATAAGATACGAAACACGCTTATCCTCCTTTAGCTTTTCAAATATTTCTTCACAATCAATTCCGTTGTCTGGGTCATGAGTAAGGTCTGCTGCTAGTCCAGTATTATGGTCAGAGTTAGGACTCTGTTTGATATGAGCAGCAGAAGGCAGCAGCCCATCGCTTGCTTTCTTCCTTTTTGGTTGCAATGCTGTCGCTTGACGAAGCACAGCAATTGCAGCAGGTGTGGCTTTCTTGGCTACAGTTGTCATTACTCATCCTTTTTTGGTTTGTCTTTAAGTCCATTGCTTGCCAACACTGCGCCAAGGCTTCCTGTTAGAAAGACGGTTAACGTTGTTAGCAATTCAATAAATGCTCTATCGTTAGGGGCTTGTTCACCCAACGGTTGTGTTACGAATATAAGAGCCCACAGGATTCCGAATACAGAACCAAGGAACACTAGTGCCAAGATGACACCTATAAATACAATCAGTCTTGCTTTAAGTTCTTCATTACTTAGTCGCTGTCGAGCCATCTATAGTTCCTTCGGGAAAGATATCTTTAGTGCATGACCCAGTAGGTATACACTGGGGAGGATTACATTCTGGTTTATCCCAGTTCTCGTACTCTTGACATGGATAACGCACCCATCCTTGATACTGACCGCATCCAGCTAATAGACTAAGACTGGCTCCGACTAAGGAGTATGCGATAAATCTCTTCAACTTGTCGTTCCAATCTATCAACGGAGTCTCGGAGGCTTGAGCCAGAATTCGGCTTAAGCTCAGCTAGGTAATGCTTGACCATCCAACGAATTAAGCTGGCAAAGCCAGCGGTCAAAGTGAAAATGGCTACGGCTAAGCCAGCCCATTCGTTAGGTGTCATTTGTTATTCTGCTCCGCGACCAAACTCAGTAGCAGATGAGTCAAGATACTTAAGTACTGGTCCAAGGAAACCTGTAAGGGCTGCCATGCCAAGTGTCTTAAGGTCTGTCTGTCCTGCTAGGTACAACGCTACTGCAGCTGATGCTGCAGCGCGGAACCATGAAAGTAATACTGCTTGAAACTTTGCGTTCATTTATTTCCCCTTAATAATTATCGTTCTGTAATTTTCCAGTGACATGTTGAACAAGTTAGACCAGAGAAGTTTTCATCTTCTGGTGTATTCTCATCTACTTGAACCCATGTATGTTCTGTGTCATTGCACCGTGTCATATGCTTCTCCTTTTTAGCATGATATAATTGTTATTTGACCGCTACCAACCGCATGACTTGTGTTGTAGCCACCGTTTGTGTGTGTAAAGTTTGAAATGATTCCTGAGTTGTAATAAGAGGAACCACCTGCTCCTTGACCCATGTGGCTGTAGCCAGCACCGCCACCGTACCAACCACCACCGCCAGAACCAATAAGCCAGTTATCGCCAACATAATCGCTAGCACCTCCGAAGTAACCACCTCGGTCGCCACCACCTGATTGAGTTCCACCAGTACCATTGCTTCCACCACCTCCGTTTGAACCAGAGTTAGAACCAAGACCATTTGGATATCCACCAGGACCGCCTGAGTTTGAACCACCATTACGGTTTCCAGAACCTCCGCCACCAGCAACAAGGATTCTGTTATTCAATCCTGTTGAGTTGTTCCAAACTCCTGATGTTGTGCGTAAATCTGATGCTCCAGAACCTGCTGCAATACTCCAGCTAGGGTTACCTGGGTCTCTAAATCCACCACCACCGTTATATCCTCCAGTAGTTCCATTACCAGCTGTGTTAATAGAACCAAATCCACCGATATGTAGGTAATAGTTTGCCTGAGAGCATGTTAGACGACCTTTAACATAGCCACCCCCACCGCCTCGATTCTCACTTCCTCCAGAGTTAGAGCTTGCTCCAGTAAGAGCAACATCGATAACAGTTGCATTAAGTCTAGGGAATGTTTGCTCGGCTCCTGTGTATCCAACGTTAACAACATCACCAGGTACAAATGAAGCAGGAAGAGAACTTAAGTTAAATGTTGTTGCTGCTCGGAATGAGAATGTAATTGTTGGCGGGTTTGCAGCAACGTTTCCGTTAGCATCAGTTGCGCTAAACACAACTGCTGATGTAGCAGTTACTGTTGGCGTTCCTGAAATAACACCAGTTGCGGTATTTAAGCTTAGCCCTGTTGGCAGGGTTCCGCTTGTAACGGCATATGTCGGAGCATTGCCAGAATCATCTGTTGCTACGAGTGTAAATGAGTATGCAGTGCCTGTAGGACCAAATGGTGATTGTGATGTTGTAACCCATACTGGACCAGCGTTTGGAATGTTGAATGTTCTATCAACATAGTTACCGCCAGCATCTGTTGCTCGTACAACAATTCCTGTTTTGGCAATTCCATCTGTAATTGTTCCAGATAGCACACCGCTTGTACCGTTAAGCGACAATCCTGTTGGCAACCCAGATACAATTGAGTATGTTACTGAAGAACCACCGTCAGCATCTGTAGCTGAAAGAGTTGTTGAGTATGCAACATTTCTTGTAAATGTTGGAAGTGTTGCTCCAGTTACCCATGCTGGGCTTACACCTGCAGTAACTGAGTTTGCAAGAATATGTGAGTTGGAACCAACTGGGTTAGGCACACCTGGATTAGATACAGTAATTGTGTAAGGGCTTGCGGTTGTTGGAAAGTTGTCTGGTCTTGTAACTATAAGTGTAGTTGAGTTAGACCGAACAATGCTCTTAGCATTAGTTGCCGAGTAGCCAGTTCCAGTGAATGTAACAGTTACATCTGATGCAAAGTTTGCTCCAGTAATTGTAATTGTATCATTTGCGTTTGCCATAAAGGAAGGAGTTATCGAGTAGATAACTGGACCAGCTGTAACTTCAGCTGTTGCTGTTGATGTTGTAAATGTCTTCTTGTATGTAAAGCCAAGTACGTCTCCAACACTTCCACCTATAACAACAATTTTATTAAAGCCACCTGATGCTGTAAATGCTTTTGTTGATGAATATCCTACTTGGACTCCAGCTGCATTGTATGCATAGATATCTGTTGTTGGGTCAGCAGCGGAAGATATAATAGAATATGAACCAGATGCGTACTCTTTATCAAAAGTTGCAATTGTTGTTGGTCCAGTAATGTTTAAGTTGAAGTCGTTAGCTCCACCAGAGGGTAATAGTTTTGATACAGCCATTAGTTAATCTCGCTTCCAAATGCATTAAATACAATATTTTCAGCTGCTTCATATACTGTGATTACATCTCCAGCACTTAGCGTTACGCCAACGGTGATGAATGTTGTGTCATTGCCTGCAACCTTTGAGTCGTAAGCGATGTAATGCTTTGCAGCCAGTGCTTCTCCTGCTGGTCGTATAGCAATGCGAAATTGAATTTCGCCACCAGTCATGTTACATACGGAAATTGTTGAAACAACTGCCTGTGTTCCTGATGGAACTGTGTATAGCGTTGTTGGTGTTGCTACTGCTGGAGCTGCTTGCCCCAGCACTTTATATGTTGTCGCCATTGGTTAGGCTCCCATCAGTAGTAGAGGTGAGATTGGGTCTGGCAGGGTTAGGTATCCCAAACCAGTTGCTGTGGTTGTATCCACAATTAGGTACTGTCCATTTGTTCCAGCCGAAAGCTGGGTAAATGTTCCATTACCTGTACCGACAAGGATTACTCCTTTAGCGGTAAAACTTGCAGCGCTAATATTTCCAGCAGGGTTTGCTTGCTGTGCATAATACTTAGCTGAGTATTCGACACCGTCTACAGTTCCAGTTGTCTTGGTAGCCCATTCAGATGCAAGCGTTGCACTTGATGCTGCAGAGGTAGCAGATGTTGCTGCTGAAGTCTGTGATGTTAGGGCAGACGAAGCGCTGGTTGCAGCGCTTGACTGGCTTGTTAAAGCAGATGATGCAGAAGTAGATGCGCTAGATGCTGAAGTAGCAGCAGCAATTGCATGATACTTAGATGAGTATTCTCCACCAGCAACTGGACCAGTTGTTAATGTAGCCCAGTTGTTTGCTGACAGTTCGTACGCTGCTGCGTTGGTTGCACTTGTTTGTGCAGACGTTGCGGATGTGGCAGCCGATGTAGCGCTAGTTGCAGCAGATGCTGCTGAGGTAGCAGCAGCGGTAACTGATGCAAGCATTGTTGATGCTGAGGTCGCTGCTGATGATGCACTAGTTGCTGCGGAGTTGGCTGATGTCAAAGCGTTTGCTTCGCTTGTCGCTGCAGCGGATGCATACCCAGCAATTGCTGCGACTGATGCAGCAGCGGTTGCTGCGCTGCCAGCTGCGCTAGTTGCACTGGTTGCAGCAGAAGATGCAGATACAGCAGCCGAACCTTGAGATGTCAATGCGCTTGATGCAGAGGTTGCTGCACTGGAAGCAGATGTTGCTGCAGCGGTTTGAGATGCAAGAGCACTAGCAGCACTAGTTGCTGCTGCAGTAACAGAAGCTAACATTGTGCTGGCTGATGTTGCAGCACTTGATGCAGATGTCGCAGCGGATGCTGCGCTTGTGCTTGCTGCAAGTGCAGATGCTGCAGATGAGTTAGCAGAGGTTAATGATGAAGATGCAGAGGTTGCTGCCGAAGATGCACTGATGGCAGCAGAGCTTGCGCTTGCAGCAGCAGATGTTGTCTGGGTGTCAATGTATGTCTTAGTAGCAGCATCGTTAGCATTGACTGGTGTTGGCAGGTTGGTGATTGTTGCACCAGTAATTGTTCCACCAGTAATAGTTGCTGTTGATGTGAATGCTCCAGAAAACGTTCCACCAGAATATGTCTTGCTTGTTAATGTCTGAGCGCCACCAGTTCCAACAACGTCACCAGTTACTCCGTGAGCATTTGTCGATACTTCATGAGCGCGAGACTCCGTGTAATCACGTGCAGATACACCGTGTTCTACTGTTGCGCCAATTGAGTGAGCCTTAGCTGTACTTCCGTCAACACCGCGTTGGACTGTGTAAGCAGTACCAACAAGCGCCGTTACCGTAATGATTTCTTCGTTGGCTGTATCCTTCTCCAGAATCAGAGTAAACGGATACTGTGATGGCAGACCAGATGCAGCAGCAAGCGAGATGCTTGCTGACCCTGAATCGACTGCGCTAGATAGCGTTGTCTTGGCAGCTGTTGAGCTGTAATAACGTGACGGTGATGGCATTCGTTACCTCGTATACTGGATTGTGTTTAGGAAGTTTGCCTGCTGCTTTGCGATTTCCTCCGCCAAGCGAACAGTGTAAAGCTGGAAAATATACTTAGCAGCGTTTGTTGATGAGCCAGGTGCGACTGGTTGGTCAAGCGCATCAGCGGAAATAGATACTGCTGTAACTTTTCCTGCATCTACTGTTGACAGTAGACGATACATAGCACCGAGTCGGACTACATCTTCGCAAGAAGATGGTAAACCGCTTACGGTTAAATCTTGATTATCTGTAATAGTTGTTGGGAACTTTGTGTACTGAACTCGTACATCACGACCAGGCATAGGTGTTTCTTTTAGAACCAATGCTTGCTTGGTAGTTCCAGTTGTGGCATCGTAGTAGTTTGTATCTAGTCGCCAGTTCTTGATTATCTGCCATACTCCTGTTGAATCTGGAACATCCCATGAGATGCCAGTAATATCTTCTAACGCATCTGGCATTATGTATGAATAGTCAGACCCATTGAATTGAAATGTTTCATTGGCAATAACAGGGAATGACATTCCCTTGATTGTTTCTAGGATAGCTCGCTTAACTTGAGTCCTTGGGAATAGTGGGTTGTTTCGTACAACTGAGCCAGCAACGTGACTTGTTGCTGCAGTGCCACGCCATCCACGACCAACAGGGTTACCTGCCACACCAAGAATCTGGATAGTACCGCTGTCTTTAATTGACTTCTTTACATATAGAAGTTCGTCGTCAATTTCAACAATGCCCTTGCTGAGCGATGTTGCATCATCAATTGCTACTGTCAAATCATCACTATCGATAGAAGATGTAATGACTGTGACAGACTCCTGGTTCTTTACATAAGAACCAACCTCTGCGATAGTCTGTTCGACCAACTGGTTTAATGTTGCCATTACGCTTTTGCTGCCCTTCCAGTAGCTTCAGAAACCCTTACGGCTTTCTGGATATCTTTCATCCTTGTTGATGCTGGTTGTATACCAAGTTTGCGAGCATCACGGTAGGCTGTTAATTCTTTTTCATTACTCTTTAACGTGCTGCTAACTTGCTCGTTACCAATACTAAGATTGGCTGCACGAGCACACTCACCCCAGTTTGCATGGTCTTGTGTTTTGCAACCGCTTCTACAATTCGACAATGTAATCCCCATAACCAGCAGCAGTTAACTCTGCTGCTTCCGCATCTGTAATTGGGTTGTCATACCCACCACGTAGAACCTTGTCATAATCGGCAAGAGATGAATCTTGCGGGGATACGATTGTCTTCCAAGTTCCGTTGTCTTTAACAACAGTCTTTCCCCATGGGTATGAAACAAACCATAGGTCGTTTGCCAACCCAAGCTTTATCTTCATAGTTGGTCCACGGAAAATCTTTGCCATTACCACTTCACCTTGTCTGCCCAGTAGGCTGCCGACATGACACCCTTATTAATATTCTTTGCGTGACGTGCCTTGAAACTCTGACGACGTTGACGGTATGACTTTGTTTCACCAGACTTTTCTGGTGAACCAGAGACACCTTGCTGACCAAAACGAATAGTCTTTACTTGTGAGCCAGATTTAGCTACAACAACATGTGACTTGGTCGGATGACCAGGTGTTCGTTTAGCTTTATTAAAACCAGATACGCCTGCTCGTTTTAGTCTTGGGTCCATTTACTTCTTCTTTGCTGCTCTCATGTTGTCAACTAGGTTTGGATATGGTCGTCCAGCTGCCTTGGCTGCAGCCTTAGCTGCTGCCTTTTGTGCAGATGTCAAAGGCTTAGAAACTTTCTTTGGGTTTGGTTTGTCCCATACCTGCTTCTTCTTTGGCATTAGCACTTACACTTTGACTTAGCTTTGCCACACTTCTTGCACATCTTTGTTGCCATGATTACATACCCTTCTTCTTCTTAGGTGGGTTCTTCTTTGTTGGCTTGGTGTATCCCATACCAGGAAGGATTACGTCGTAATCTGGTGGAATAATATTTTTCTTAACCGCAGGCTTCTTCACCGCTGGCTTCTTTCCTACTGTTCTTTTCATGCTATTCATCGTCTAACCCCTCTTCTATGAAATCTAAGCCCTCTAGCTCTAAATCTGGAAGCTGGCGCATTAGCAATTCCCACGCCTCCCCTTCTGTAAATCCAGCTTGTTTATATTCTGTGTAAACTTCATGAGCTTGCACAGCATGTAACTTAAGCGGTGTTAAGAAGGTTATATCTGGTTTTTGTTTTTTCTTTGCCATATCTTCCTTAAGTAGAAGGGGGAGGTTGCCCTCCCCCTTCCGTCAAAGTTACGCTGTTGCGATGCTTGACTTGGTCTGGATAACGTAACGTGCTTCCTTGCGGTAGACGTTCCATCCAAGAAGACCCTTCCAACCCGCTGGGCGGAAGCGCATCAACTTATCTGTAACTGGACCGATAACAGTCTTTGGCTCGTATGAAACAGCCTCAACAAGAGCCTGCTTTCCAAGGATTACTGTTGCGTAAACCTTTGAAGTTCCTGAACCTGAGATTGCCTCAGCACGTGGTGTTTCGATATAACGAACCTGGTCGAAGATACCGATTTCACCGTTCCAGAGGTTAGCTACGCCAGCCTCTGTGTATGTGTGTGGGAGCTGCCATGAAACGTTACCTGCAGATGCTGCTTCTGAACGAAGGTCGAAAGATACATCTGGGTGGATAAGCGCTGTATAGAAGCCACCATCACGTGGCTGAACAGATGCACCACGAAGCTTAGCAACTGCCTTACGTGCAAGTGCTGAAGAAATGTATGGTGCTGTTGTGCTTGAAGATACGTTCTCGCCGTTGAGAGTTGTCTCATCTGCAGAGGTTGTACCTGTGAAGCGACCTGTTGCTAGTCCTGTTAGCTTTGCCCATACAAGTGCATCCAATGAATCGCGCATGTTGAATGCGAGCATGTCTGCAACTGCTGGGTCTACAGCTGAAAGTGACTCAAGAGCCAAACGCTCTGTTGTGATAACTGCGTTGCCGTATTCATCAACAACAACATTGACCTTGTCAGTGTTGTTGAGTGTTACTGCATCTGGGTCTTGTGTCTGAGTTAGTGCTGTTGTAGCACGTGATAGGTCCTTGTAGACCTGGAATACCACAGTGTTACCTGGGTTTGTAACATCGACTGGGCGCTTGTCCGCGAACTTGCGGAACATTGGCTCAGAGCGAAGGTTGAACTCGATGAACTTGTCATACGAGGTCTGAATCAAGTTCGACATCGTTGATGTCGTAGTTGATGTTGCTGGTGTAGTAGGCATGATTTCCTTCTATTAGGGTTGATTGTGGACTATCAGCCCTTGAGTAAAGCCTTTAACTCATCTGGCGAACCAGCGTTTGCAATACGAGATTGCAAATCCTGACCGACATATGGGTCAAACTCTCCATCTTCAAAGTCTGACATTTGCTCATATGCTTGAGCATCTGGGGAGGCTTCCCCTCCCTCTTCAACGGCTTCAATACCAAAGGCATCACCGTATTCATTTAGCCATTCAGCTACTGCATCAGGGTCAGCTTCGACATCTGATGGAATGAACTGAGCGATTTTTGCATTTAGTCCGAATGACTCTAGGATTTCTCCGACTGATGCTTCATGACTATAGGTTGTGAATTCTTCAATAAGCGTATCTCTTTCCTTCAATTGTTTCTGAAGTCCGTCGATTTGCTTACGAAGTTTCTTCACTAGACCAGTGTCATTGAAGTCGTCTTCGTCGTCTTCGATATCGTATTCGTAGTTATCTGCCATTGTTTTTTCTCCCTTTTAGTTGGTTGACCCTCATCGGGTTTGCACCACACGTACTCCTTACCAGGGGTAGTAATTCGTAGACGTGATGACTTCCAGACTGATACACACTTCAGGGCTGGACGGTCTGAAGCGGAACCTAGTTAAACGTCTTCTCTTGTACGAACAAGAGAATTTCTATCAATCGCACTGCGTGTAGCGAACTTTGCTCTTTCCTTAGATGCAAGCTTCTTTGTCTTGATGCCAACTTCCGCACCACCTGCAAGACCAAGGTTTTCACGAGCTAAGTCTTCATCGCCAGCCTTTTCACCATAAAGACCAAGTAGTCTCGTGTAGTCTGCTTGCTGACGTGCTGCTCCTTGGAATGCCTGCTCTGCCATAGAGCCCTTGCCTGCTGTGTAAATCTCTTCAGCAAATTCCTTAGTTGCGCCCATACCTGCACGACCTGCAGCACCACCGATTTCGGCTGCGCCGTACATCTTCTTGGCTGATTCAGTGCTGACTTGGTAACGAGAATTAATAACATTGAATGCCTTATCCTTATCAAGAAGATAAGCGGTAAGGTCGCCAGTGCTCATTCCGTAGTAAGTCTTAAGTGCATCGACAATATTTTTGTCTGCATTGTTAAGCGCATTCTGTGCAATGTTTACACGTTCTGTTAATTCTCCAATGCTGATTGAATTTTCAATCAGCTTTGTGAAATCATCTTGTGTGTCGTAGAAGCCAACAGGAAGATTTGCGTTCTGCAATATCTCTCTGTATCCAGCTTCTGCTGCAATGTATTCTCTTGGAGAAAGCAAACGGTCGCCAGGCATACCTTTGCCTTCCGCCATACGCTTTTTAATTGTTTCGTTAGCAGCAAACCGAGTCTTATATGCATCGCTTGAGTAGATACTGTTAAGAATCTGCTCATCGGTTGGCATGATGTTTTCTTCATACACCTTGTCAATAGAATCGGTAAGTGACTTAATAAAGTCAGCACCAAGACCAGTATTCTCAAACATCTTCATTACGGAATCTTTAGCGCCAAAGTCTTTGTAAGTATCTATAACCTTGCCGTCAGACCCATCAGACATAACCTGGACTGTCTCAACTACGCCACCTGTTTTACGTACGGTACGTACGCCGACAACCTTTGGCTTAGCAGCCTCAGCTGCTGCAGCCGATTGCATATCTGCCATCTGTTGAGTCAATGCAGCAATTTGGTCAAGCACTGAATTTAATGCAGCGTTGTCAATATTTGTTACGGTTGGCTCGGTAGTTGTTGGCTCAGTAGTAGTTGGTGTTGTGGTTGTAGGAGTAGTAGTGGTTGGCTCCGTTGTTGTCGGCTCTGTTGTAGTAGGAGTCGTAGTGGTAGGAGTTGTCGTTGTTGGAGTCGTGGTAGTTGGCGCTGTAGTAGTCGGACCAGTTGCTGCAGAATCTGTTCTAGATGCAGTAGATGGTTTGGCTGCTTTGACTGCTGGCTCAATAATAATCTTTGTGTTAGAAAAGATTGTGCTTCCACCATTGTACTTAGGATTGCTTGTCAACTGTGGGTTAATCTTGAGCAACTCTTTAGTAGTCATGCCGTTCGCAGCAGCAATTTGGCTGACAGTATCACCAGGCTTAACGCGATATGTTACTGCTGGTTTAGCCTGTGTTGATGCTGATGTTGCAGCAGCTTCACGCATGGCAGCAGCCTTGGTTTGCTCATCAACGGTGTATTGAGACACAGCCTGGTTTAGAGGAACTGAGCTCATCCAATCATCATATGCAGCCATTGTTTACCCCAGGAATCCAAAGTCTTGAAGAATGCGGTTTGCGATTCTTGTCTTCTCTTCTTTTGCGTTTTGAGTGGTGTCCCACTTAGCACTACGTCGAGCCAACTTCTTGGCATCGTACAGATTGATAGGTTGAACATTGCCCTTTTCATCTGTCACGTTAAGCGCTCTTTGTACATAATCATCGTTAAGGTCAATGGAGTTAACATCTGTTTCCCAGACATCAGCTATAGCCTGCAGCCATGGGTCAGCAGCCTCACGAAGTGTTTGACCTTGGTCAATAAGATTAGACAATCCAGGAGCAAATGACTTTGCTCGTGCTTGAAGCTGGTCATCAACTTGTTCTGCATTTAATGTTCCAGCAACTAGACCTTTCATGCTGGTTTCAAACCATTTAGTAAATCCAGCATTGGACATAGTCCTGTCGTATCCATAGTCCCATGCCTGCTTATACAGACTCTTTGCAAGTGTTTCCATGTTGCCACTCAGTTTGGTATATACGACCTTGTCGTTAGTACCAACCTTGCCAGTCTGAGTAAAGTCAATTGCATTAGCCATAACTTGGTTAAGATAGTTCTTGTCGTAGCTAATAACCTTGCCGTTCTGAATAACAGATTCTTTCATCATTTGTTCTGCATAACCAATGGCTTCTTGTGCAGTAATCTTTAGCCCGTTGGCAGAGAACTTGCGTACAATTTCACTAGCGTTTGATTGCAGGTCTGCTTGGAACTGACCAGGGTTTGTCTGCTTAGCGTAATCAAACTGGCGCTGCTTATCTGTCTGTGTACGGAACCAGTCGGTTCCTTTAATAATTTGCTCTTGAAGGTATGGGTCTGTGACCATTCCCTCGCCAGTCTTTGGGTCGCCAAGAATCTTGGCTAAAGCTTGCTGCAATGATGGGTTAGACTTTAATACTCCAGCAGCAATCTTGTACTTGGACTCAAGTTCTGCCATTGAGAACGTGTCTCTTGTTTGTACTGCTGTTGTGCTTAATGTAGCTGGGTTTGTTGAAGCAGTTGTTGTTGTTGGTGTAGTTGTTACAACAGACGTTGTTGGTTTTGTAGTTGTTGCTGCTGTAGCGCCAGGAATTACAACCTTCTGACCGACCTTAATGACATTAACATTCTTAATACTTGGGTTAGCCTTGGCGATGGCAGCAACAGTTGTCTTGTTAGCCTTAGCGATAGCGCTAAGCGTATCGCCCTTTTTTACGGTAACTGTCTTCTGTGCCATTATTGAACCACCTTGCCGATTGCTGTACGGTCTGAACCAATTAGACCTTCAATAATCTTTAGCACATTCTTTGCAGCAAATGACTCTGCATAATCAGGCATGCTGCGAGCAAAGTTCTGTGCAAATATAGTTGGGTCAAACCCAGTTTTTTGTGTTGCCGTTGTTACTGACTGGTCTACTCCACCTTTACCTGGTGATGTTGTAGTAGTTGCTTCATATATAGAAGCTTCCTTTTTAGCTTTTTCGTTGACTGCTTTAAGGTATGCTGCAGTTTCTGCAGATGTAGCAGTACGACCAAGCTCTGCTTCCATTGCCTTGTTGGCATCGGCTGCAGCGCTTGAAGCGCTGTACTCTGTAATTGTTGTCTGCTTAGATTTGGTTGTGCCGTACTTCTTAGTAGCGGTCTTATCAGCAAAATCTCCTGCATTCATGTACCTTAAGTACGATGCTGGCTTACCGCCAGAGTCGTTTGAAACAGCCTGTGTGTAATCGACTGCATCATCCCAAGCATCTTGCCACTTGTCTTTTGGTATGCCAAGCGCTCTAAGACCTGCGACAAAGTTGTCGTAATAGTCACGAGCAGGTGTACCTTTAGCAGCGTTAGGTCCAGTAAACTTAAACCAAGCCTTTGCTTGTGTTGGATTAATACCAGACTCTGTCGATACACCAGGAAGTTGAATTGGTGAATACGCCAAAGCTTCTGTCTGTGCAGAATCTCTTAGTCCCTCAAGGTATGCGGTGTATTTAGCAAGCGCTCTATCGTATGCTTTTTGACCAGCTGGTGTATCAGGGTACTTACTACGTATAGGTCTTTTCATTATTTAGTCACCACATAATCTGTACTTAGTTCTGGCATATTCTGTAACCATCTTGTAGAAAACACTGAAAATTCATCAGATGCTGTCTGTAAGAAGTCGTAATGGAACTGGTTAAACTGCTGTTTTAGTTGCAGCTTTCCAGCATCAGACTCGTTTGGTCTGCTATACGCTTGCTTAAATCGTCTTGCCTTTGCAACCCAATAAGCAATCTCTTCCCACTTAGGACTTCCTTGCTTTAGAGCATGCTCTCTCCACTTGGTATCCTCAAGGATTGTTTCTACCGCTGGAATGAAAAGCTCCCAATAATCTTTGCGACCTTCGTCGCGTTCATCAACCCAGCCTGGGAATTCATCTTCAACATCCTGCACCATCTCATCAAACTTTTGTTTGATACCGCTGGTTGCATATCGTGTTTCGTATGTAGATTTAATTCCATACTCAGCCATCTTGGCATCACGCCAATCGACGTGCTTTTGGTATTCAGCCCATCCACGTCGTGCTTCAACACCATCCTTTAATTCAGTTGATGTCTTCTGTCGCGTAATTGGGTTATTGAATTCTCCAGGAAAGTTTAACTTCTTGTAGATTGCTGCTACTTCTGTAGAGTAGTCATCCTTACCGCTACCAGAACCAGCAAGGTCGCCGTATCCAGAGGATAGTAATCCTGCATATTTGGTATCGAATCTACCTACTTTTTCAAGAAGTTCTTTGTTGTTGCGAAGAACCTTAAGGTCATTCATCGTTGATGAAACGCCAGCAATATTCTTTCTGTTAGAGCCAATCAATGCTAGGGAATCAATGCCCCACTCATCTGCCATTACTTGCTGTGCAACCTTGTAATCTCCGCCAGCCATCTCGACTAGTTCTGCGTAATACGCAGTTGCTGCACGAGTTACTGGGTCAAAGCTTGCTGAGATTGGTGCAGAGAACTGCACAATCGCTCGGATAAATGCTGATGCAGATGCTGCGAAAGCAGCAGTCTTCATGCTAGGTGGGTTACCAACACGACCGTTTCTATCCCATTCGGCATAGCCGACTTTGTAATGTGTCATTACATCGTCTACGTATCGGTCGCTAGCGCCTGGCTTAATCTTTCCGCCATCGAACAAAGCGTAAACAGCGTTACCAAGAGATTCTAAGTACGCTGGAGTAATTGCCTTTACTGTGGTTTCAAGGAAGGTGTCGCCTTCTTGTGGGTATCCACCATATAGAACAGAGCTTTCGTAAACGTCATCTCCAAGGAAATCACGTAGAGCCTGTGCAATTGTTTCTCCGTGTACGCCCCATGGAGTATTCTCCATGAATCCGTTTTTAATAATTTCAGATACCATGATGCCACCAAAGAATGACACAGATGGGTCTGCCAACATAAACTCAAGTTGCTTAGGATTAAATCTAATTCCACCACCACGAGTGTCAGCAAATGGAGCCAATGCTTGTGCTGCAACCCCACCAACTACTGGCACTTTCTTTAACTTATCGGTAAAGTTTCCAGGAATTGGGTACTTAACCGTTACTGGTGTACCACGTGGCACATCAGACATCTTGCTATATGTGTTGCCGTCTTTGTCTTCGTATGCATGGTAATCATCAAATGCTTGCTGGATACTGTTGTACCAGTAAGCGTTCATTGGATTACGAGCCATTAGGCGAAGTGCTACAAGCTGGCTGTTAAAGAATGCTAGAGGGAATGACATGGCATAACGTGCCACATACATACCGTTAGTCAAGCGACGTGAAGAATAAAGAGTTTCTTCTACGCGAGCAAGCGCCTTGCGGTAAGCAATTTGGCGAATCTCGTTGTTAACTACGCTATCTCTAACATCAATCCCAGCACGTTCTGCTGCATTGACAAGGCTTTTCATCTCTGCTCTTGTGTAAGACAAGAACAAAGGCGTACGTACTAGGCGGTTTTCCGCTGCTGCTAGAACCTTCCATGCTGTGTTGGTTGCTGCGCCAACCCCAACAAGTCCTTTTTCTAAGATGTTCAAGTCGCTAAGATTAATGTTTGGTCCATCAATTGATGGCAACAAATCTGTACGTCCAGCCAACATAGCATCTACTTCGTCAACGCTTACGTTACGTGCAAGAATAATTTTGCGTAAGTCTGGGTCTGGATACATCTTGACAAGCTTGTCGCTTGTCTGAGTAATCCATGAAGCGAAGTCATCCTTGGTCATTTCTTTACCAAATCGTGACTGCATACGTAGTCTGTATTCTTTACCAGCTGGTGAGTACAACCAGCGTAGGATGTCTGACGGTGCATCTCCACGCATCATCATTCCTAGTGGCATGTCAAGTTCGTTACGAATCTGACGGTTAGCAATATGAGCCAAAGCATTCATATACTCTGCTCGGTCTTTGCGGTCAATTTTTACAAATCGGTTACCGCTTGCGCTAAGTCTACGAGAAATTTCAGACTGCATAGATGCTGCATAAAAGTTTTGTGCTGAGTCAACCTCAGACATATAGGCGCTTACGCCACGCATGTTAGGGTCAGCAAGACCATCAATGGTGTACTTCTTGCCACTTTCGCTGATGATAACGTCTTGGTCTTGACCAAGGCGTTTCTTCCCAGCTTTGGTTGCTGCCTTAGTTGTTTCAAAGTCAACCCAGTCTTTGCGGTTTTTTTGAATTAACTTTGCATATCCATTAAGGATATCTGCTGTTCTGCCAAGTTCATTCTCTGCTGCTGATATAGCGTTGCGAGCTTTGAATAATTCATCATCTGCTGCATGTACTGCAGCCTGTGCATCTGGGTCACCCTGCTTACGTGCTGCAACTTTGAGTGCTGATTCACGAGCCTTGGCTGCTGCCTTAAGTTCTGCCTGTGCTGCATCAAGTTTGGCTTGTGCTTTTTCCCAAGCAGCAACCTTTGACTCAACTTCTGCTTTGTATTTCTCAACTTGGAACTTCGCATCTTTAGCACGTTTACGAGCCTTAGCTGCAGGTGAACCAGGAATCCATTTCTTCAAAGATTCTGCACGTAGGCTTGAGTTGTACACAATGTTGTCCAACGCAGGTGCGCCGTTACGAATCAACTCCATTGACTCAAGTGCCATAGATGCACGAGCCATTGGGTCGACAATAGAGTTCTTGGGAATGTAAGCAAGACGAATAAGATTCAGGTTGCTGAACACCATGTTAGCAAGGTCAAGCAACTGACCTGTAGTCATTGCTGCCTTAGATGCAATTGCTCCTGCGTACTGAGCATCAGTAACCTTGGTTCCCTTACCAGCCATGCGACGAGCCTGGAAAATTACTTCGACTTCAAGCTTACGGAAGTCAAGCATAGGAATAGTCTGCGCTTCGTTAGATACAGAGATAAAGTTCTGTACGTTGATTGAGCCGTCTTCGTCAGGAATCCAACCATTCTTAGCAGCGTACTGCTTAATGGTTGCACGATTCTCAGCAGTCTTTGCTGACCATCGAGTGATTTCTTTTACTGCCTGTGAGGCGGTACGAATATCTTGTAAGTCGGTAACTCCATAATGTTTCGCAAGACGAATCATTACCTGCTCTTCAATACGACCAAGTGCAATAGCACGTTGTGTATCATCTTGTGCGTTAAGGAATTGCTCAACCATGCGGCGCTTAAACTTTACGCCCTCTGCTCCACTAAGGAACTGAAGACGGTTTAGGTCTGATAGCAAATCGCTTGATGCTTCAAACTTACGTGGGTTAGAAATATTAATGTGACCCTGTGGGCGACCTGAGCCTACCCATGCAATGGTACGAATGACTCTGTCATAAGTTTTGCTTTGGTAAACTTCTGTTTTCCAATTGCTAGAACCATCATCGCCGAATAGCTTTAAGTCACCAAACTGTGCTTGCACAGCAAGCTTCTTCTTTGCTAACCCAATTGACTCAAGCGCAGCAAAACGTCCTGGTTGCCATGACTCAACGCCTGCACCACGTGGCAGGTTGCTAGCAAACTCTTCAAGAGCTCTAGCAAAGTTTGGGTCTTCTGCCTTCTTTGCATCGATGATACGTTTAAAGCGAGTTTCTAATTTTGGTGACAACATATCCTTGCCAATGTCGGCAAAGTCTGTAATAGGTGTTGTCTTATCGAATCCATAGTCATCGATATGGTCTGCTTCAAGTGGCTTCTTAGCAAAGAAGCGATTAAACGCTGCAGCATCTCCGCGTTCTGCAAGCAAATAGTCTGCTACATCGCGGTGGTTATCCAATCGTGAAACGATTGTTGCTGTACGATATGGGTTAGATGTTTCCCGAATAAGTGGGTTAGCAGCTAGCACAGAGACATCTCGTGTGTTGACAGCATCATCCACAAGAACACTAAGACCGTTACGAGTACGTGCTTCTGTAGCAACGCCCGCTTCTACCTCATTTACAATTTGATTAAGGTTGTTGCGGAACTGGTTCATATCGTCACCAGTTATGATTTTTTTAGGTCCAACTACTTTCTTGGCTCCTGCTCGAATTGCAGTGCCAGCACCTTTAGTGCCAAGCGCTGCAAGCGCTATATCAGTAGCACCTGATGCAAATACACCAAACCATTCATCACGGAATGCTTTGTCGCGTTGCTTGTCGTCAAACACGTTAAAGTCTTCGTCAAGAAAAGTTGTGTTAGTTACTGGACCGAGTACAGGTGAAACTGTCTGACCAACGGTTGTAGCTAAAGCCTGACCCATTGAAATCTTTTTAGATTGCTTTTTAGCAAACCTAAAGTTTTCGGCAATGTTCTTGCCTTTACCTTGACGTGCAGCCTCTGCTGTAAGCAAACCAGTAGATACACCTTGAGTAAGCGGTTGCACCACTCGCTCGCCAAATGTTTCAAGCACGCGCATAGCAGGATTAACAATAAAGCCAAACTTGCTTTTCTGTGCTGACTCAATAGCTCCAGCTACTTTAGGAACAACAGCTTCTTCAATCTTTCCAACTTTAGTGTTGTCAAATTGCTGCTTCTTAAATGAGTCTACTTTAGAAGAGGGGGTATTACCAGAAGGCTGGTTTTCATAACGTGGGTCATTCCACCATTCCGTCATTGACACCTGGTGTTGCCTCCTTCGTGGTTAACTCTTCTAGTAAAGATAAGCGGTCATCATCAGAAGGGAACTTCATCTTTGCTATGTCCCATGCCAGTGGTGCTAAATCAAATCCAAGGTACTCAAGGTTCTCTTCGAACTTCTTGAGAATCTTCATCCTGTCTGGCTCCTCAAATATTTAACAAACGCTTTCATTGTTCCGCTTGATTGTGGTGAATCTGCGTATTGCATCATTAATGGCATGTACTGAGATAATTTTGTTAGGTCTTCTAATGTGACATCTGTTGGTGTTTTAAGACCTAAGATTTCACTACCTGGACCTGGACCCGCATCTACACCTGCTGTAACAGGTTCATCTGGTCTACGTGTTGGTTCAGTTAAAGAAACAACATCTGCCATTGGGTTAGCTGACTTTGCCATTGGTGCGCCCGCTTGTTCTGCTTGGAATTGCTTTTGCTCACCATAGGCAGCATTTGGAAGTTGCTTTGCGCCCTGTCGGTCAGTTCTCTTTGAGAACTTACCTGGACCCGAAGGCTGCATCATTGACATTATTTACCCTACTTCTTTGGAATATTTACCTTAGTTCCTGACCAAATCATGCTTCCCTGCTTGTACTTAGGGTTGGTCGTAAACTTCTTATTTGCTTTACGAATCTCTGCAAGAGATACGCCAGATGCCTTAGCAATTGCGCTAAGTGTGTCGCCCTTCTTGACAGTGTATGTGCTGCCTGGTGTTGCTGTGATTGTTGAACCACTTGCACCTGGAGTTGCACCAGATGCGCCACCTGACTTACCGCCAGTTACTCCACCTGATGTGCCACCTGCAGCACCTGGTGCTACTGGCTTTACTGGACGAGTTTTAGAACCCTTCTTGTAAGCATCGGTTCCTGGCACTAAGCTTGAACCATCAGGACCATAACGCAATCCCTTGTTAGCCTTTGCAGTAGCAGCTTCCTTCTTCTTAATCTTTGCGTTGAGTTCGTCCATACGTTCACGACGTGTTTGACCAACTAGACCCATAGATACAAGGCTTGCAAGATTGCTTGCCTGTGTAGCCATACCTTCTTTAACGCCCATCTTCTTGTTGCCAAGCTTTGCTTTTAGACGGTCAATTTCTGTAAGGTCTTTGTTTGTAGAACCCTTAGCAAGAGAAACAACTTCTCCTGCAACTACAAGTGGTACAAACTTTCCACCAACTTTACGGAACAAGCCCTTCTTCTTAACAACTGTATCGCTGCCAGGAATTGGTGTTACTCGTGATGTGGTTGTTGCAACTGTACCTGTACGTGTGCTAGCAACAGCACCCTTTGGACGAATTGCTACTTCACGAGAAGCTGAAAGCTTGCCTTCTTTTGTAAGCTTTTCTTGTGTCTTCTTTAGATAATCATCTTCCATCTTGGTAAGTGATGCATCTGTTGGACGTGCAACTGAAACACTCTTCTTGGTAGATGGTTTTGAAGCAGCCTTCTTTTTTGTTGCAGGCTTCTTAACAGCAGGTTTGGTTGTAGGCTCTGCCACAGTGGCAGCTTTCGAAGTCGCAGGAGCAGATGGCTTTGATGGTGCTGCTTTCTTTACAGCAGTCTTCTTTACCGCTGCCTTCTTCTTCGGTGCAGATTTCTTTTCTCCTGACATAATTTCTTCAGCGCGAGCCTTAGATACAACCTTGCCATTCTCTACAAGAGATGGACCTTTAGCGGAAATAGCAGATGGCTTAGCAGCTGGTGCTTTTGCCTTTGGCTTTGTTGTCTTACCGCCTGCTTTTGTTTCCTTCATTGCTGTTTCAACAGCTGAAGCTTTCTTTCCGCCATACTCACCAAACTCGGTACGCATGCTTTCACGGAATGCTTCACGTGCCTTGGCTTGAGTTGCATTGTATTCAGCCTTGCTGAGATAAGGATTCTTGCCAAGGTCTGCTTTAGCAGTATCCTTCATATCCTTCAATGCCATCTTGTCTTCAGCACTGATTTTAATCTTTGGGTCTTTGCGAGAAGCTTGCACCTTGCCAGAAAATGCTGCCTTAGCAGCAGGTTTGGCAGCCTGCTTTGCCTGCTTATACTTTCGAGTGGTCTTGCCCTTTTTGGCTGCCATGTTTATCCTTTACTTAAAGACGTTAGGTATTACTTAAGCTTGTTCTTGTTGCCCTTGATGCCCTTGATTGCAGCAGCCTTTGCTACCTGACCAAGTCCGACACCCTTGCCACCATTCTTCTTGCCCATGATTGCGCCTGAAGTTGGAGCCTTTGCTGGCTTTCCTTGCTTTCCGAACATTTATTTCTCCTTAGTTATGCTGGTATTTGACGAGTTACGCGACCTGATAAAACTGGATTGCCTGAACCTGTAAGACCTGCAAGAAGTTCTTGCATTGCTGGTCTACCTTGTGGAGCTTGTGGCAATTCGCCACCCATACCTGCGCCCATTTCTTCTGGCGCTGGTTCTCCTGGCATTCCTGGTTGCATTTCAGGTTGCTTTGGTGCTGGTTCTGGCTTGAACGCTTTAGCAACCGCATCTTCTAGCGGTGTACCTTTCTTGCGTTCATCAATAACTGCAGCCATCTTTTCAACAATCTGCATTGGGTCTTGACCTTGCATTACCATTTGAGGAATTGCTTGGGCAAGTGATGCAATTGAACCCTTAAGTGAGTCACGCATCTCTTCAATGTCGATTGCTCGCTCTTCTTCTCCAGCATTGAGCGAAATCGGTAGGTTTCTACGTAGCATGCCACGTGAAATAAGCTTGTCACCACGAGCTTGCAGACCCCATACCAGTGCTCGGTTAGGGTCTAGCCCAGCCATTAGTCCATATTCAACTGTAACTCCGTAGTTACCGTTGATATCTACTGCTGGCTTGTACTTTAGCTTGTAAGGTACGCCGTTTGCTGTGGCAGATACCTCACGAGTAACATCATTAAAATATGCTTGGTCTGTTGCGAAAGCAATTGATAGAGCCTGACCAATGGCTTCTCCAAGTACAGACTGAATAACCTTAATCTGTGAGTCGAAACCTGCCATAAGTGCCTTAACACCTTGACCTGTAACGATAGAACCTTCGGCTTGCCCAGCACGAGCTTGAGGAAAGCGAGTGCCTAGCTTCATTTCATCTGCTAAAACATTGTTCTCCGCAAAAGCGAACTGAGGAACGTCGAGATTAATGCGGCGAATCTTTTCAGGACTGTTCGAACGGATGACACTATCAGGACCAACAGATAGTTGAGTAACATCGGTGGGAAGAGCCAGAGGAGCTTCAACAGATTTTTGAACAGCCTCCATAGTAAGCAACGCAAGACGTGCTTTCGCTGCATACACTGGCAGAACATCGTCGAATGACCCGCGAACTTCGCCGTCGAGTGAAGGGCGTTGAGCAATCGCAACTGGTACACGACCGATTTTGTTTGGTGTCTGTGCAAGAACGGTTCCCCCACGTTCTGGGATAAACATAACTGTTTGCTTTTTGTCAGTCCAACGTACTACTTCTAGTAGTTGGTTGGTATCGCCACGTGAAAATGCACCTGTTTGCAAGATAGCATCTGCGTGTTCTGGGAAATGTGCTGCTAAATCTCCAGCTTTACGATAATAAGAACGTGCATAAACCTGTACTTCGCCAAATCTATCAACGTCATAATACGCACCCATAGAGTTTTCAACATGGATATGCGGTCTTTTTTCTTTGAAGTTAGGTTCAATACGGAATACACAGAAACCGTATGTGCCTAACTGGTCTGCGCCACGCAGTAGTTCCGTACCTAGACGTGAGGATGCTACGTAATAGTTAGCAATCTTTGTTCTCTTGTCAGCCTTGGTACGCTGGTTATCGTCTAATGACGAATCGCCAGCAGCAGTAATGGTAGGTAGAACACCAGCTTGCTCAGATACATCACGAGCTACAACGTCAATGAGGTTAGCAATGATTGGTCGTGACCATGTTCCCTCTGGGAACAAGCCTTTGAATACCTGGTCTGCTTGACCAGCACGAACCAAGGCAACCTCGCGCATGCGCTTATCGCGCTCGGAGTTTCGAGTTTTTAATTGCTCGAATGCTTGTACAAGTTCTTTCATCGATTCACAATCTCGCTATTCGCTGCGCTGCAGCTAAGTCATCTAAGTTGACGATGTACCTTGATTCGATATCAGACTGAGGTGTGAATTCATTCTTGAGGAAGTTCGGTACATTTGCTGAAGTAAGTAGAACGTCACGAGCTACGATTTCACAGAACCAGAGTGCCATAACAGCATCCATCTTTAATCGCTTGCCCTGTACTCCTGGTTGCCAGGTTACAAGTTGTTCTACTAGCTTTTTAATATGTTCATTTCTTGAAGAGTCAGGTAACTCAATCATGTTGTCACCTGCATGTTTCAAGTTGTTGTTGTTGCCATCTCGCTTAATGACGGTTCCAAACAACGGAGCCAGAGAGGCTACGCCGAACTCTGGGTCTTGCTTATTATTACCAGTGTAATGTGGTCGGTAATTAATTCCACGAGTGGAGAGGAAGTTTCTGA
>JACCDX011775177.1_pt1 | contig 26579 bp, 29 predicted proteins | sample 7449681 | NCBI WGS metagenome assembly JACCDX01 (sample SAMN15323450, study PRJNA562643) | freshwater metagenome | isolation source: river surface water | place: USA:Blue River Watershed | collected 2017-08-18
GAAAAATCCTCATTAGCGGCAACTTCAGCGGCCAGTGCGCTGAGGTCGGTGCCAGAGTAACTCTGATTGCCGATGGTGAGCGTGTAGCTCTCCGCAGAGTCGGTGGGCTCATAAATGCGGATGTCACGTGCGACCTGTCCCAGACTGTCCGAGGTTTCGTTATCAGCCAAAACTTCCGTGGGGGTCGTGCCGGCATAGCTTGCCGACAGTTTGACCAACGGCATAGGATTGCCTTCGAAAATCAGCTTGCCATTGTTATCCACCGACGTATCAGCAAAATCGGCACGAACCAGTGCAGCCAGCGATTTGTAGTCAGCGGCCTCGTAGGTGAAGGTGTCGCCTTCGGTGGTGATACTCATGGTGTAGCTGGTCGCTGCAGTGGCCGGCTGATCAAACACCAGCACGCCATTGTCATTGGACTCGGGTACCAGGCTGTCCGTGTGTTCATCAATGACTGCCTTGAGCGACAGATTACTGACCAGATTCTGCTCATCGGCAGGCATGATGATCATGTCGCCGGCTGCATTAATTGTCGCTTTGTAGGTGATCCGGTCAGCCTCGGCGGCGGTGAGGTTGTACTCATTGACCATTTCGGCCAGTTCTCTGAGCGTCGTGACGGGATCTTCACCCTCGGCAGGGAAACTGATGCCTTTGGTGGAATCGGTCAGCACATAGCTCTGCGCTTTGTAGACGGGTGAGTACAGTTTGCCTGGTGCTGTCGGTGTCGCCAGAATGTCGGCGACCACATTCGGGAAGGTGATGCCCTCTTTCCAGTCGGTGATCAGTTCGTCGCTCAATACACCGCCTGACTTGGCAGCGGGCTCGGAACGCACCGGGTTTTTCAGATCATCGAGGTTAAACAGCTTAGTGACGCCGCGCGCAATATCCTGCGGTGGAATGTCAGACTCGGAACGGATTTCTCCGTATTTGTTCACATACTGCTTTTCACCGCTGTTGTCTGATGACTGGATCAGCATCTCCTGCAACTTGGTGTTGCCGATGTAGACGTAGGTCTGCCATTTGTTGGTCGCATCATCCGGTGTCGCGACCTGGGTCTTGCGGTAATAAACGGTGGCAAGGTAACCGTTACCACCGGAGTCGTAGACGGTCACTGCGGTGGTCTTGTTATAAGTCGTCGGGTCATTACGGTCAAACGGCAACTCGGGAACTTTCGCATCGGAAGGGAAGTTCAGACCCAGCATCACCTGGGAAGTGGCTACGGCATCACCATTTGTTTTACGCGGTATGGTGAGCTTGGCCAGATCATCCAGGTCGGCTTTGCCGGAGGAGTCAACTGCCGCTGCGATCAGTGCCTGCCCTGCTGCATTGACCACGTTGTACGAGTCATTGAGCATGAAGGTGCCGTTACGGGTGTAGATGTCCTGCAGACCGTCAGCTGATTTCAAAGGGAAAAATCCGTCGCCGGTAATCGCGATATCCAGCGCGTTGGCGGAGAACTGAATATTGCCCTGACTGAATTCCTGACTCACCTGCTTGAGCGCGACACCCTGACCGATGACGGACGAAGCTTTCTGCAGCGGCGATGTCGCAAAGATGTCACCAAAGTCAGCGCGCGAGCGCTTGAAACCGGTGGTGCCCACGTTGGCGATGTTGTTACTGGTCACGGACAGCTGCGCGGTTGCGGCGTTCAGACCGGTCAACGAGGTATAAAAAGACATGTTTGCTTCTCCTGAATTGCTGGCGGGCGGTTATTTTTTAAATACGCTTGATCTGTTTTCTATCTTTAATTGCCGATGCGTTTAACTTCGCTCAGGCTGACCAGTGAGCCGTCATCAAGCTCGACTTTCATGTCGCCGGTGAGCGCATCGGTCGTCACGCTGCGCACGTTGGCCATGGTGGTGACCGGTGCCTTGCTCGGTGTACCAAAACGGTTGACGGTGGCCTCGATGCGATAGGTGCCATCGGGCATGGGATTGCCTTCGGAATCGTTGCCATCCCAGCTGAAAGGAAACTCACCTTTCTTCTGCGCGCCGACCTGGCCGGTGCGCACCAGTGCGCCGGTGGATGAATAGACTTTGAGTGTGACGCCATCAACATCATTGGCCAGTGTGACGGTGCCTTCGACCGGCTCGCCGCTCTTGATTGCTTTGCCATCGACAACGGCCACTGATTTACCGATCAGGCTGGCGGCTGAACTCATGCGGTCACCCGTCATCGAGCTGACCAGCGTCTTTAATGAGTCCGCCATTTTGGTGGTGGCTTCCAGCTGCGAGAACTGCGCGAGCTGAGCGACAAAGGCTTCGTTATCCATCGGGTCGAGCGGATTCTGGTTTTGCAGCTGGGTGGTGAACAGCGTCAGAAACGCGGTCTGTCCCATCTCGCCGCCATTGCCATTCAGGACGGCGTCTTCCTGCTCTTTTTTGTACTGCGTTGTCGTCTTGATGTTCGAAGGCAGTGTGTAATTCGAAGTCGAAGTCGCAGCGCCGGTAGTCGGTGTGGCCATGTCAGATGTCCTTAGGATTTAATCATGTCGATCGTGCGCATCATCAGTTCGCGCGCGGTATTCACGACTGCAACATTGTTCTGATAAGAGCGGGACGCGGCCATCAGATCCACCATCTCGGTGACTTCATTGACATTGGCCTGATAAACAAAACCATCGGCATCTGCCAGCGGATTGTTCGGGTCATAGACGCGCGGAATGGGCTTGGAGTCATCAACGATCTTGTCGACTTTCACGCCACCGATGTAGGGTGCGCCGGCATGAATCATTTCTTCATCCATCAGCGCTTTAAAAACAGTGCGCTTGCCGCGATAGGCTTCCTTTTCTGTCGCGGCAGTGGTGCCGGCATTGGCCAGATTGGAGGCGGTGTTGTTCATTCGGACCAGCTGCGCATTGAGCGCGGTGCCGCCAATCCCGAAAATATTATCGATAGACATTGCCATGATTACTCTCCTCGCAAGGCCTTGCGTATGCTCGATACGCGGTTTTCAAGGAAGGACAAGGTCGCCTGATAATCAGCGGCTGCCTTACCGTATTTGGCCTGCTCAACCGACAACTCGACGGTGTTGCCGTCAACCGACGCACTGAACGGCACGCGGTAACGCAGGCCGTCATCGTCCGGGTTCTCGTCGGCGTAGGGAAAGTGCGTCATGTGTGTGGAATTCATCGTGTCGCTGGGCTTGAATTCCGCCATCACCGATTTGAAATCGAGTTCACGCGCTTTGAAGTGCGGGGTGTCGTCGTTGGCGATATTTCGGGCAAGCAGCTCCATGCGCTGATTGCGCACCCGCAGTGCTTTCTCGTGTATGCCTAACGCGTTACTTAAAACATCCATTTCTTTCTCCTTGCTGTGCGTTCGCCGGAATCCCGACAATCCGCTCAAGTTTCCAGCTGTCGATCCGACCATTGCAAAGGTCGTGCCAACTGTTCTTTTCGGGAAATAACGTCAGGGGGACGGGATGGAGCGGCAAGGATTGACCGCTGCAGGATTTGCCTCCGGTGGCAAGGGCTTGCCGGGGGCGGCAATCGGTGAAACAAAGACGCTGCAGCGTCGTTCGTATTACGTCAACCGACTTTGATAAGAAGCGCCTGAGTTTACAAATCCGGCGTATCCGCTTTCGCCACGGTCTGAGCAAACTCCCCGAGACGCTGCTGCGCATTCAGCCGCAAGCCGCTCAAAATCGAATTACGGGTAATGACACCGGCATTCGGATCACGCCCTTCATATAAGTAAGCTGCCTGACGGCCGGCGATTTTCAATGGGACGTCAGCGCGAGGTTCGTTGCGCGCACCGGGCGTCAGGACAGTGAGGTAAAGATTGTCGAGCGATGCCGGGCCATACTCTTTCAGCCGGGTACGGGTGAAATAGCGATCCACCAGATCCAGCTGCTCGATGACAGAGAGATTCAGTATCTCTTTCGGTTTTTCTGCATAGCCCACGCCTTTGGCGCCGGTACCGGCACAGAACTGAATGATGCCGTGACAAAAGCCATTGGTCGCCTTCGGATTCATGCCATCCGACTCCATCAGCGTCATTCGCGCAAAATCATCGGGCGCGAAACGATGCTCGCTGGCCAGCGCCAGGATTTTGTTGCGCACCTCAGTCTGCTGTTCAGCCGGTACGAAACCTTTGGCCACCGCGCGCGCCAGCGTCTTGTCGAGCACGGGCGTGGCGACATTGGCCTGGGCATTGAGCTGGACAGCCTCGACGCTGCCGGGCCGCAGCTTAAGGGCGGCCATGGTGGTCATCGGCGTCATGTTCAGGACCTGCCCGGGGACGATACAGTTGGGATTGGCGATCCCGTTTTCGCGCGCGATGGTCTTGGCCATCGCGTAAATCTGACCATTATTAAACTGACCGACCGCATTGCCGAGGTAATTTCGGGTCAGGTTCATCAGCGTGTCGCCGCGCTGGACCGTGACGGTCGCCCCGTTGTCACCTTTGCCCTCTTTCGCCTCGGCCAGCACCTGTCGGAAATCCCCCGAGGCGGGTTTGCGGGCGGCGGCGCCGGTCGTCTCGGTGGCGTTACCTGCTTGCGCGAGTTTATGGGCTTGAATCTGCATGGTGACTGGCCTTTTCGGGGCTGGAACTGTTTTTGCTAGTTAGCTCGCTACCTGTCGGGAGTTCAACAGTTACGAGCCCTGATAAGCCTGATTTAGCAAGGCCTGTTCCAGTAATTACTTTAATAACGGATGCGGACCACCATGAAAAAACCTGTTGCCTCGCCCCGTCTGAGCCTCTGGCTGGCTGGCTTGCTGGCCGGCTGTCTGCTGGGTGCGCCGCTGGCACAAGCCGCCAGCCCGCAAGAGACGCTGGTTGCCGAAGTGGCAAAATGGGCAGCCTCGCAAAATGATGTGCCGGTCGATCAGGTCATCGTCGCGCCGCTGGATGCCCGGGTGGCGGTACAGCCCTGCGCCTCGCAATACAGCTTTGATTATCCTTTTGTTAATCGGGAGAGCGTTCGCGCGCGGTGCCTGAAACCGGCCTGGCAGCTGTACGTCAAGGTGGCATTCGCGCAGGTCCAGCAAGCGCTGCCCGCCAATACCAAACCGACAACGCAGGCAGCGCAGCCGACACAAGCAACAAAAGCAACGCAAGCCACACCGCCCGCTGTCAGCGTGGAATCACGTCAGGTACTGGTTGCGGTCAGCAATCTGAATGCCGGTCAGCTGTTGCAGCCGTCGCTGTTCAGGCTGGAGAAGATGGATGCCGATAAGATCAATAAGTCGCATCTGCTGGAAGCCACAGGCCTGGAGGGACAGGAGTTGGTACGTAACCTGCGTGCCGGTGAACCGATCCGACTCGCGGACATGCGGGCTGCGATCATGGTAAAAAGGGGCGAGCAGGTCCAGCTGACGCTCGGCAAAGCGGGTGAATTTCAGATTTCAGTACGCCTCGAGGCGATGCAGGATGGCCGGCTCGGCGAACAGATTAAATTGCGCAATGCCGAATCCGGACGAGTTTTAGGCGGCGTTGTGACAGGAAAAGGCGAAGTTAAAGGAAGTTAGCGAACAAAGCACGCTAACAGACAAACTACAAATATTTTGCATGAGAAAAGCTAACGAGGCACTGAATAAATAAAACCTTACACGTTTGTGGCGAAAGAAATCACGCTAAGTCCTTGATTTTCCAGCACCCCGCGTCGCACAGCTACGCTGGCTCGCCACAAAATGTCGATTTATTTAGCGTGCCCCTAAAGTTTTCTAACGCAGATCCGATACTCGTTGTGACAGGAATAGAAGGCTGAATGCCGAAAGTGAGATGAAACCATGAGCAACCCGATATCCAGTATTTTCAGCGGCAGCGCCGCACTGGACAAAGTCGCCCTCGAGAAATCCAAGCGCCGTGCGCTGGAACGTCCGGACGATGGTCAGCCAGAAGCGACCAAAGCGGCCAAACCTCCCGTGCCCAATCAGGACACGCTCGAGCTCTCTGAAGTCGCCAAGCGTGCGGCAGCCGAACCCAGTTTTGACCGCGAAAAGGTCGAGGCCATCAAGCAGGCGCTGCGTGAGGGTAATTACCCGATGAACGCTCGTCGCATTGCCGAAAGCTTTGTCGCTGTCGAAAAGCTGATCGGCTGACGGATTAACTGATCCGATGCAAGCCACCGCAGCCACACTCGCCCCGTTGCCCTCCTCGCCCAGCCCCGAGCTGGTCGCGGCGCTTGAGCACGGGCTGGCGCTGCATCAGCTGCTGGAACAAGAGTTCGACGCGCTGCGCGAACAAAACCTCGATATTTTCGAAGCACTGCAGCCTGAAAAAAACCAGATTTTTGAGTCGCTGGTCAGCCTGACTGGCGTGGGCACCGATGCCAATCGTCTGGATGATCCCGAGTGGGATACCTTCAAAAACCTGATCACCGATTGCCGCGATATGCATCGCCGCAATGAAATACTGATCAGCCGCAAACTCGACGCCATTCGCGGCACCCTTCAAACACTCAACGGCGGCGACACTACCGCGTCGGTCGAAGTCTATGACCGCCTCGGCCGCATGGCGCGCTCGCGCGGTGGCCGAGGTTACGAAGAAGCCTGACCTGAAATCAGCTCAGGAATGCGCTGGTTGAGCTACCAGCCGCACACCCAATGCAGCACAAACCCGATTAATCGTGTCAAACCGAGGCGCTGCATCCGGGCGCAGCGCTTTGTAGAGTGCTTCTCGCGTCAAACCGCATGCCTTGGCCACTTCGCTCATGCCTCTGGCACGAGCGGCGACCCCCAGCGCATGCGCCAGCTCAGACATATCTCCATCGGCAATCACCAGGGTCAAGTAATCGGCGATGTCTTCCTCGGTTTTTAAATGCTCGACGAGGTCAAATTCCTGCAAGCTGGCGATTGCTATTTTTTTGGACATAAAGTTACTCCTCGATTTCTGCTTGTAATCGTTTTGCTTTAGCAATATCAGCAGACTGCGTCGATTTGTCGCCACCGGCCAGCATCACGATTAATGTGTCACCTCGTACCGTGTAGTACATGCGCCAGCCCGGACCGAAATGCTCACGCATCTCGAACACGGCTGAACCAACATTCCGAACATCGCCCAAAATACCACGCTGTGCCTTGTCCAGTCTTCGTGAAAGTCTGATCCGCGTCATCCGGTCACTTTGGCTATGCAGCCAGTCGGAAAACTCAGGAAGTAGTCTGAGGGAGAACATGGGCAAATTGTAATCGATCGATTACAAGTAACCAAGCTTTTACCAGTTCAACCCTTCTCATCCCCCGGCTTCATCCCCTGCAGCCAGTAAGCCCATGACAGCACGACCGCGACAGCGACATAAAGTTCGCGCGGTATTTCCTGTTCCAGATCAAGACGTGACAAGGCAGCAACCAGTTCACGATCCTGGGCGATATAGACGCCCTGCTTTTTCGCTTCGGCGATGATCGCGTCGGCGACTGCATCGCTGCCTTTGGCGGTGACGACCGGCGCCTCGCGTTTGCCATAGGCAAGCGCCACCGCTTCGCGGGTGCGCTTCATGCGGAAACGTCCAGCATCGCGCCGGCCGGTGGCGACCAGCCCTCGGGCAGGCTGGGCCGGGCGGCATGAAAGATGCGAAAAGAATCCATGGTCAGGCCGGCCTTCTGCAAACGCTCGCCCAGCGCTTCGCTGTGCTTGCGGGCGAGCCGGACTGCGCTGCCTTTTAGCGCCCACATCATCAGGTCCACATGCGAAGCTTTGGAGATGGAGGTCTTGAGCCAGATCTCGCCGAGCACCTCATTTTGCGTATGAATGTCGACGGAGAACGGTGGCGCTTCCTTGCCGGGCTGACGCGCCGGACGGAAGAACTTCAGCTGGACCGGATTGGCATCAACAAATGGCAGCACCATGCCGAACGAGAGTTCGCCGCGTGACTGAGCGGCCAGCGATTCAACTTGCGCCGCCTCGATATCATCGACCGCTCTTTTCAGACCGCTGATCACGGCGCTGTCTTTGTCGCTCAGCGCTCGGATCATGCGGCGCAGCCAGGCCTTGGTATCGGCAGCAGCCGGCGACTGACCACGGGACAGCAGCGCCTCCATCCATAAACCGGAGCCAAAAACAGCCGCCTGGAGGTTACTGCCGGAGAGCCCCCGCATCGACAACTGCATGCGCTGGAAGATGGCGGCCAGCTCCGGATTGCCGGTGGTCTGCAGCAGCGCAGCCGCCTGACGCGGCGCGAACAATTCCAGCAAGGTCGGTGACATCGGCGGGCGCAGCGACAGCGCGGCCAGTCGCGAGGCATTGATCTGGGCGGTCGCTGTCTCAGGCGCCACCACTGCGGGCGGTGGCGCTGGCTGTGCGGCAGGATCGAACAGTTTCAGCAGCCAGCCGCTGGCGCCCTGATGGGCACGCAAAAAAACAGTGTCGCCAGGACGAAATCGGAGGCCGGGGGGTAAGTCGAGTAGCTTGCCGTTGAGCAGAAGTTTGAGTGCCTCGCCGCGCAGTTCGACGCTGGCCTGAACGATTTGCCCGTCGCGCAGGCCGAGCAGCCGGGCGACGGGTGTTTCGAGCGCGAGCGGACGCCCCTCGAGATAGATCGGATTGAGTCGCCCCGGCAGGGCTGCCTGCTCAGGGCCGGACAACATGGTGAACGCTCCGCGTCAGGGGTAGCGCACCCACTTTTTCTTTTCTTCCGGCGAAACTTCCGGTGCCGGATTGGCGCTGCCGGCGACATTGACGGGCAGACGCGGCACGGCAATCGGCGGATTCAGGTCATAGGCCGTTGGCGCGATGGTCGGCGAGACGACCGGCGCGGTCGAATGCAGGCTGATCTTGGTGTCGCGACCATTAGCGTTACCGCCCTCGCCCATGATCACGTCGCGAAGCGTCGATACATCCGGCACCTGCAATACCTGACCCGGACGCAGTTTGACGTTGGTCGCCGTCATCAGCGCGGGATTCGCGCGCAGGTAAGCCTGGCGCAGCACATCGGCAGAGAACAGCTTGGCCGGCAGGGTCTTGCGAATGACGCTATCGAGATTGTCGCGCGCCTGTACGACGTATGACTGAGCGCCGGCATTGGGCTGACGGCCCGCCATTTCGCGCGCCAGCTCCTGCATGGCGGGCGTCACCGGCGGTGTGTGTGACTTCGCCTGGGCGTTATGACCGGCGCGGTGCTTTTTTACGACTTTGCGGGGTGCGGGCTCGGCCTTGGCAGTCGCATGGGCATCGGCTGGCTTTTCGGCGCCGTGCTTGTCTGCGCCATGTTTATCCGCGGCATGTTTGTCGGCCGCCTTATCGGCTGGCTTGTCCGCTGTTTTGTCGGCCGCATGCTTGTCGCCGGCTTTATCGGCGCCGGGTTTGGCCGCGGGCTTTTCCGCGCCTTTGTCGGCGGGCTTTTCGGCTACTTTATCCGCTGGCTTGTCACCGCCAGCATCAGCCTTGGGTGGGTCTTTTTTCGGCTGGAATGCTTTCGGTGTGGCGTTGGTAGGATAGGGCTTGGAGGGCAGCTCAGGCTCAGCCGGCGCATCGGCTTTGGCGTCCTTGGCATCCTTGGCGTCCTTGCCATCCTTCTTCTCGTCGGCCTTGGCATCCTTGGCGGGTTCGGCCTTGGGCGCATCGGCAGCTACCACAGCGGTGCTGCAGAACAGCGCGAGCACGGCGATGAGGAGTTTGCGTTGGGCGGTTGTCATTTTTCTTCTCCGGGAAATTTAAAACGGGGTGGCAACCCAGTCGCCTGAGCGGGCGATGCTGGCCGGCCCGGCGAGCTTGCGCACGGTAGCGCGCCCGGCTGCCACACTGACCACTTCCACCAGTGCCAGATGCTGGGCACTGTCGGGTTCCAGAATACGGGCCGGCAGATGTTCACGGTTCATTAGCAGCAGCTGGTCGCCTGCGGAGAGTCCGGCGATCTGGCCACCATTGATCACCCAGCCGGTAGGCGTTGCCTGCAACACGTTGAATTGCTGAGGGCGGCAGGAGAAGTTGCTCTCCATGCTTTGCTGCCAGCGATCCAGCACAAGATCCAGCTCGGAGAGCAAACCCGGCGGCAGCGGCTGGCTGGTGGTGCGCAGCTCAGTCTCCGGGAAAAACAGCGGTACGGCTTCCTGCCACAGCAGGCGCTGGCTGCTGCGCTCGTAGACGGAGAGTCGAATCACGAAAGGCACCGGCTCGCTGCGCGGCGGCTCATCCGTGGCGTAGTTGGCGACTGCCTTGATCATTTGCGCCGACTTCTGGCGCAGCGTCTGCTTGGGGCGCACAGGCTCAATCGCCAGCGCGCCGGGCGGCAGCATTTCAATGACCATGTGATACGGCGAGATGTCAGGCACCGCACCCGTGAGCATGCGCTCATAGGTCGTGGCCGGCATAGTGGCCGACCGGGACAGATGCCACATGCGGCTGGTCATCGCTCTCGACATCAGACGCGAGCGCGCCTGATCCATCAGCATCGTCCACTGATAGCGGTCGGCACCGCTGGTGGTAATGCGCAGCGCAGTTTCCAGCGTCGCTTCGCGGCGGTAGCGCTGAACATTGGCCTTGCAGATTTCTTCGCTCGGTGTGGCGCCCCGGGCTTCGGCGACGATGGCTGCTGACGGACCATCTTCGGCGTTGACGTAGGACTGCACCCGCACACCGCGCACTTTCATGTCGGAGGTGATACGGGTGTTTTCATGCAGTTTCCCGGTACTGTCGACCCATGCTGCGGTACGCACACGCGTCTGGCTGTCCATAGCGGCAGCCACCAGCGCGTGCTGCAGCGCCTCCAGGCGCTTGCGCGGATCCGTCGGCAGACCCGAGGTATCAGCGAGCGAAGGGATGGCGGCGCAGACCAGCGGCAGCGCGAGCAACAGGGGCAGAAGTCGGGGGGCGCGCATGATGATTACCGGTTACGTGCGGCCAGCTGATGCAGATAAAGCACGCGCAGGTCGTTAACGACACGGCCATCCAGCGACAGCGTGGTTTCGTAGGTGTCGTCGCCGATCGGCGTGATCGATTCCAGCACTGCACCATAGATGATGCCCTGCACACGGGTGCGGAAGGTATCACTGGTGATCATCATCTCGGCCACAGTGGTGGTGGCATCGAGCTGCTGACCGTAGACCTGTTCGGTCAGGGCGCGGTAGGCATCAAGCTTCGAAGCGCGAATGGCCATCAGCCGCTGCTGGGCACCGTTTTTGTGGTTCTGGGTGCTGATGACGGCATAACCGGTCGCGCGGATGGTTTGCTGACGCTCCATCATCGGCGTGATCATGCTCACCGCATCCGGTGCGGGCTTCGGCGCTTCCGCCTTCACTTCCGCTTTCGGTTCTGGCCTGGGTTCAGGCTTGGCTTCAACCCGTGGTTCGGGCTGGGTATCGACCGGCTTGACTTCCGCCTTGGCCGACGCGTTGTCGGCAACAGCGACCGACGGTATGGATTGGCAAGCCGAAATCAGCACGGCCAGCGAGACCATCGTGCATTTGGACATTTTGTTCATGAATCACCCCTTTATTAGTCAGCAGCGAGCTAGCGGCCGGAATACTTCTTGCGGTTCGTCACACAGTTGCCGTCAGGAACTCTCTCAAATGATGCCCGATTGAGCGCCTGATGGCACCGCTTTACAAAGTATTAACGGAAGGCAATACACCTTCGCTCCCCCGGTTTATCGGCAACTGTGGCGGCTTCTTTAATGCGGCGCGGCGTTTGATTGCAAGATTGTCATTTTGTAGCGGAAGGGACAGGGCGAGGTTCGCATAACAAGCCGGAAACCCAGGTGTCAGCCCTCATGGCACATCGTTTGCTTATTAGTTCCACGAGGAAACCTGACCCTTCAGGCAATGAAATGCAAGTAATTGATTATTAAAAGAATTTAGAAAATGACCACGCTTTCCATGTCAACTATTCGACAGCGCTTGTCGGGATTTGAGCTCTCCGGGCTCGGTATCCCGTTCCTTGTGCTGTTAATAATGGGCATGCTGGTCATCCCGCTGCCGCCGATGCTGCTGGATGTGCTGTTCACTTTCAATATTCTCGTCAGCGTCGTGGTGATCATGATCGCCATCGGCACCCGCAAGCCGCTGGAGTTCTCTTCTTTCCCTTCAGTTCTTCTTTTTGCAACGATGTTGCGGCTGGCGCTCAACGTGGCCTCGACCCGGGTGATTCTGGTGAATGGCCACGAGGGTGAGCATGCAGCGGGCGCGGTGGTGGCGGCATTTGGCGAGTTTGTGATCGCCGGTAACTATCTGGTCGGGTTGATTATTTTCATCATCCTGATGATTGTGAATTTCTTCGTGGTCACCAAAGGTGCGGGCCGGGTATCGGAAGTGAATGCCCGTTTTACCCTTGATGCGATGCCTGGCAAGCAGATGGCGATTGACGCCGACCTGAACGCCGGCTCGATCACGCAGGAAGAAGCCAAAAAGCGCCGCGACGAGATCGCGCAGGAATCGGACTTCTTCGGTTCGATGGACGGTGCATCGAAATTCGTCTCCGGCGACGCGATCGCCGGCTTGCTGATTCTGCTCATTAACGTCATCGGCGGTCTGGCGATCGGCGTGGCGCAGCACAACCTGTCGTTCTCGGAAGCCGGCAAGCTGTATGTCTTGCTGACGATTGGCGATGGTCTGGTTGCCCAGATTCCTTCGCTGTTCCTCTCGCTCGCGACCGCGATCATTGTTACCCGCGTGACGACCTCGGAGTCCATGACCGAGCAGGCCGTCACCCAATTGTCGAACCCCTCTGCCCTGTTTATCAGCGCCAGCATTCTGGCCATCCTCGGTATCGTGCCGGGCATGCCGCATCTGGTGTTCCTGACGCTCGCGCTGGCCACGGCAGGCCTGGGCTTCATGCTGATTCAAAAAGAACAAAATGTCGCTGAAGAAGCCGAAATTCAGGCCGCCGAAGCGAAGCCGGACGCACCGAAAGAACTGGATTGGGATGATGTCGATCAGGTCGATCTGATCGGCCTCGAAATCGGCTACGGCCTGATCCCTCTGGTGAACCCCGAGACCGGTGGCCAGCTGATGCCGCGCGTTAAAGGCGTTCGTAAAAAATTGTCGGCCGAACTGGGTTTCCTGGTGCAGCCGGTTCGCATTCGCGATGCGCTCAACCTCGATCCGGACGTTTATCACATCGTTCTCAATGGCGTGGTGCGCGGCAAAGGCGATATCAAGAGCGGTCGCGAACTGGCGATCAACCCGGGCAAAGTCTACGGCGAACTCGAAGGCATTCCGACCAAAGAGCCTGCATTCGGTCTGGAAGCGGTATGGATCGATCCGTCACAGCGCGATTACGCGCGCACGCTCGGCTACACCGTGGTCGATCCGGCCACCGCGATTGCCACGCACCTCAATAAAGTCCTGCGCGAAAGCGCGTCTGAATTGCTCTCGCATGATGAGACCCAGCAGCTGCTCGACAAGCTCGCCGCGAAGTCGCCGAAGCTGGTCGAAGATCTGGTGCCGGGCAAGATGGCACTGGGCGTCATCACGCGCACGCTGCAGCTGCTGCTGTCGGAAGGCGTGGCGATTCGCGACATGCGCACGATTGTCGAAACGCTGTCGGATGCTGCCTCCAAAACGCAAGACCCCGAACAACTGTCTGCGATGGTTCGCCCCAAACTGGGTCGCATGATCGTGCAGGAACTGCTGGATACGCAGGAAAATCTGGCGGTCATGACACTGGCACCCGAGCTGGAACAACTGCTGCACAACGTGCTGACCAATGGCGCGCCGGGCCAGAGTGTCGTAATCGAACCCGGTCTGGCCGAAAGCCTGTTCTCTGCCCTGCGCGATGCGACACGCACGGTCGAAGATCAGGGCAATCCGGCCGTCCTCGTCGTGGCGCCGTCGATTCGCCCCTGGCTGGCCAAAATGGTTCGCCACCGTATTTCCGAGCTGATCGTTCTCTCTTATACCGAGATACCCGACGACCAGTCCGTCAAAGTTATTTACACCGTAGAAGCGCAAGCAAAGAGTTAAAGGCATAACCCATGGAACTCAAACGCATACTCGCCAAAGACATCCGCAGAGCGACTGAAAAAGCTGTCGCCCTCTACGGCAAGGACGTGCTGTTCGTCTCGAACGCCAAAGTCAACGGCATGACCGAAGTTATTGTCGCGGTCGACGTGGTCCCCGAGACACTGCTCGAAACCAGTGATCTGGGCGATGGCCAGCGCTTCAATCAGGTGCTCAAGCAATCGTTCCGGGAAGTGGCGCATGGCGCCACCGCCACACTCGCCCCCGACGTCGATTTACCCGAACCCACGCCGCAAAAAAGCGCCGAGGATCAGCGCGACTATATTCGCGGACGCGAAATCGTCGATCTGGTGCGTGATGAACTCTCGGCGATTCGTAAAGAATTCAAACTCGCGCAGCGCGTCGCTTCATGGCAGGCCGAGTCCTCCACCAAAGCCGCTGTGCGTCCACTGGTCACTGCCCTCGCTGAGGCGAGTATTCCGGTTTCGCTGCGCACGCTGCTGGTGGATCACATCAGTGATATCGATGATCTGTCGCAGGCCACCGATGCACTGCGCGCTCACCTGATCGGAAGTCTGGGTGAGCACTGGGCCAAACTGCCCCAGCGCGGTATGCATGCGATTGCCGGTCCGTCCGGTGCAGGAAAAACAATGATGGTCGCGCGTCTGGCACGCGCTGCTGCCGAACGCAAAGGTCCTGAATCGGTCGCCGTGATCAGCTATTGCGATCAGCGCGCCGGCGCATGGAGCCAGATTCAGATGTTGTGCGCCCAAAGCGGCGTCGATTGTCTGCGCGCCAATGATGCAGAAACACTCAAGATGCTGCTCGGCGAACTGGGTCAGCGCAAACTCGTGCTGATTGACATGCCGGGTATTGAAGTGGTCGCAAAGGCAGAACAAATCAGCGCATGCGCGCAGGACATCGCCTGCCACCTGGTACTGCCGGCCGATGCCTCGGGCACAACGGTGAGAAAATATTTGCTCGATTCAAAAATCAGCTGGCACAGCCTGATGGTGTCGCGTATGGATGAATCGACTCAGCCCTGGGCCTTGCTTCAGGTGCTGTGCGAAAAACCTGTACCCCTGTCAGCGGCATCGCATAGTCCGTCGGCCAGCGAAGGCTGCCAGATCCTGACGGCGACCGAACTGGTCTCGCTCGCCATTCGCGGACTGGAATTGCCCGAGCACGCAACAGCGGACGAGCCGGCCGACGAGGTACCCGATCATTCCGTCGTAACTGCGGCTCAGGCCCTGGTTGCCCGTATCGAAAAGAGCGCTCATGCCATCAACTAAACGAAAAACTGAAGTCATTGGTATCGCCAGTGGCAAGGGTGGCGTGGGTAAAACCACCCTCTCCTCGAATCTGGCGGTGGCGCTGACGATGATGGGCAAGCAGGTCATGCTGCTCGATGCCGACCTCGGTCTGGCCAATGCACAGATCGCGCTGGGCTGCCAGACACAATACAACCTCTCGCATGTGATTGCGGGCGAAAAAACACTGCGCGAAATCATTGTCACCTCGCGTCAGGGCGTCAAGCTCGTGCCCGGCGCTTCCGGTGTGCATCATATGGCCGCGATCAGTCCCGCCATTACTGCGGGTATCGTGCAGGCGTTTTCTGAACTCGATGATGAAATCGATTATCTGATCGTTGACACCGCCGCCGGCATCGCGCCTTCGGTACTGGCGTTCATGGAAGCCTGTCAGCGCCGTTTTGTGGTGGTGCGTGACGAGCCCTCATCGATCGCTGATGCCTACGGCATCATCAAGGTGATGACGCGCGATCTCGAGCTCGATGAAATTTATCTGATTCCCAATATGGTCGACAGCCAGGCCGCCGGTGCGCAACTGTATCGCCGCGTCAATGAAGTCTGCGACCGTTTTCTGGGCAAGACACTGCAGTACCTGACGTCGGTTGAAGCCGATGAGCTGGTGCTGACCGCACTCAAAAAATACCAGTCGATTCTGGAATTCGCCCCCGGCAGCGCCGGCGCGCGGGATTTCAGGCGGCTGGCCGATGCGATTACCAACCTGCCGGAAATCAGCACCGCCTCAGGCGGGCTCCAGTTTTTCATGGAGCGACTGGTGAAACCGGGGAACGGGGCTTAAGCCATGCCACCATCGATCCGACTCTATGATCAGACCGGAAACCGCGATGAGGCGCTGATCCTCGACCATCTGGGCATGGTCAAAAGGATTGCCGTCCATCTGAAGGCCCGTATTCCACCGTTCATGGAAGTGGACGAGCTTGTGCAGGTCGGCATGATCGGCCTGATCGAAGCAGCGCGGGCGTTTGATCCGACCAAGGGTGTCGTGTTTGAAAGCTATGCACACAACCGCATCCGCGGCGCGATGATCGATGAGGTCAGACGGCTGTCTTTCCTGCCCCGCTCCGCTGTGGCGTTCAACAAATCGCACAGCGCAGCCAATCAGGCGCTGGCCTCTGAACTTGGCCGCGCGCCTTCGCAGGCCGAGCTGGCCGACTACATGGGTGTGGAGCTGGAGAATTTCGAGAAAGACCGGGGTGCCGCACGACAGTTCGAAACCTTTTCGATGGAAGTGGTTTCAGATGAAGTGATGAACATGCCCGAACAGGCATCACGACAGCCGGAGGCGCTGGTCGAGGAAGCCCAGATGATGGAAGCACTGACGGAGGCGATTGAAGGATTGCCCGAGCGCGACCAGCTGGTGATTTCGCTCTACTACGTCGATGAGCTGAATTTGCGCGAAATAGGTGAAGTGCTGGGCGTATCGGAATCGCGGGTCTCGCAGATTCTGACGGCCAATGTCAAAAAGCTGCGTGCGCAGCTCAAGACAGACTCCCTCGTGCGTCAATAAAGAGAGAACCCCATGGGGCAACAGATGAACACCATCCTGCTGCTGTTGATCTTCACCGGACTGGTGGGATTACTGCTCGTCGTCTTTTTCATGCTCGATCGGCTCAATGAGCTGCACAAGCACGCCGACCTGCAGAAGACACCGCAGAAACCTGATGAATCATTTGGCGGTCTGACCGGCAAGACATTGTGGGACGCCATGATTGGCATTCCCCTGCCGGGCTGGGAAGCCAAACAAATCGAACCGCTCAAGCCGCGCTACGAAGCGCTGCTGCAAAAACATCTGGAGCTGCTGTTTGAAGACGGCAAACTCGATGCACGCGAAGGCTTTGCAATGCCGGTTCGTTGCGATCGCAAGGTGACGACCTTGCGTGGCGAAATCGAATCCTGGATTCCGCATGAATATGCGTCCGGTATTTATCGCGCCGCACAGGATCTGATCAATTTGCCTCCCGAAGAACACGAGGCCGTACTGGCGCGGATTGATGACATTGGTGAAGCGCTCTACTCCGCAACCAATCTGCCACCACGGCATCCGCTCTCAAGAGTACTGGTGCCGGCAAGCCGGCCCGCTGAAGAGGAAAATCCGTCCGGTGACGAGTCACTCACGGAAGAAGAGGCAGTGCTGGCCGAACAGGAAGCGACCGAAGAATCACTCGCGCTCGAAGGCGACGCCATTGCCGCCCTGCCTGCGCCGGAAGAACCGGATTACCTGCCTGTCGAACTGCCGCAAGAAAGCGGCGAAATGTTGCCGCTCGAGGAAAATGCCGAGGCCACGGAGGATGCCGCCTACGCAAGCGCCGACACGGCTGAGGAAACCGACACACCGCCAGAGGTGCACGCCGATGAATCGGCTGAGACGACGACAGGCTCTGCTGAAACCGAGAAAGCGACCGTTACTTAAAAACTCACAACGGAAGTCCGCTCAAGTCTTTGAGCCAACTGCCGATAATTGGTCTGACGCAATGATCCACTCAGGAGCGACAGACCATGAACATGAGAGAACGTGCCCTAGCCAGCTACGGCGACGTGAAAGTAACCACCGGCGTTGCCGGTGCTGACAACATTCAGCTGATCCAGATGCTGTTTGACGGCCTGATCGAAAGCCTCGCGACCGCGAAAGGTCATATCGAGCGCGGATCGATCAGCGAAAAATCCAAGAGCCTGGCTCGCGCCGGACGTATCGTGGTGGGCCTGCAGGGCGCGCTGGATTTTGAAAAAGGTGGCGACATCGCGCGCAACCTGAATGATCTCTACAGCTACGTGACCCGTCGCCTGTTCCATGTGAACGCGCACAACGATCTCGAAGCGCTCAAGGAAGTACACAATCTGATGAACGAAATCCGCAGCGCCTGGCAAGTGGTGCCCTCGCTGGTGCCGCCTTCGGCACGGACTTTCGCGCCTAACTGATGTTTTACGGGCCCTGTAGCCGCCGGGCCCGGTCTGAACCTACGACGCTTAACAAGGCAAGAATCTCCAAAGAGACTTACTAAGCTCCCGGCCTCGGCCGGGATTTTTTTTGCGCGCGTTCTGCCCTTCACCCTCCGGTCTGCCGCTTTGCCTGCCCCGGCCTTTGCCCCCCCTGTTCACGCCGCTCATCCAGCCGCTCTATTTGCAAAAAGTTACTTTACGTTAATATAATATTGTTCATTCAGCACGGGCTGATTCCAGCCTGACACGATTTTTGCTTTGAGACAGGAAACCCTTGGTTAACCTGGAAACAGAAAGCTCCATGACCTCTGTACTCAACTCAGCAACGTCTGCCGCTCATCACGCAAAAAAGGCTGAAAAACTCAGTCATTCCAAGGCATCCGGGGCCGAAAGCCCGGGTGCCGACAGCGAATTCGGTGCCCTCTTCGGCGCGATGATGGGCACGCCCGGGGGGCAAGATCTTGCCGCCCCCGAGGGCAAAGCCTCGCCCCCGCTGGTCGGGCTGGCGGCTCAGGTACTCGGCCCGACGGTTCATATCATCACCGCCAGTACGCCGGTCCTGAGCGACGACAGTTTGTACGCGTTCGCCCGCTCGCAAGGCATGGATGAAGATGCGCTGGCCATGATTTTCCAGAAACCCGCAGCTCTGGCCACCCCGGCTATCGATCCTGCGCTGTCCGCAGAACCCGACGGGCTGAATTTGACGGGCACCAAAGAGGCATCCGCGCTCGGCCTTGCCGCCGACCGGCTGTCCATGGCCCTGAAGCCTGAAGAAAAGGCGATGGCATCGGTGCTGTCTCAGCCGGCAGGCGATGGCAATGCACGGACCGAAGGCCTCGATCTGGGCGATGACGCCAGCCTGCGCTGGACGCTGGGCAAGGCCGCCGATGCGCTGCAAACCAGCCCGCCCGCCGCCCAGAGCAGCTTCTTTGGCTTGAATGGCCTGCGCAATCTGATGCCGGCTACGCCGTCGGTACAGGCCGCACCCACTGACCCTGAGGCTCATCCCGAATCAGCCCACCAGAATCTGGCCGCCAGCCTGATTCTGGGTGCCTCGGAAGCCGCCCAGTTCGCGCGCCGTCTTGAAATGAAACAAGCCAGCCAGCGCGCCGAGCGCGTAGCACCGGGCTGGCTGCCACCCACGGCGGCCGGCACCGGCCCCGCCCCGATTGCTGATGCCAGCCTGCTGGCTGCCGATGCCAGCGTCGCTGTACTGGATACGCTGGTGATTGCGCCCGATCTGGCATCCGAGGATCTGTCCGAGCTGCTGCACCGCCCTCAGACGGGCGGCGAGAGCAAGCCGATGTCGACGGAAACAGGCAGTACCGGGGCGACCAGCGGCGCACCTCGTCCGGACCAGACGCAGCGCACAGAACAATATGAACGCCTGTCGCAACGTCTGGGTGAAGCCCTGGGACAACGGCTGGCCGCCCAGATCGCCAAAGGTGACTGGCGGGTCGATCTGGCCCTGAAGCCTTATGAACTGGGCAATATCGATATCGAGCTGAATATGAAAGATGGCGCATTGCAAGCCAGTTTCAGCGCGAGTCAGGCGCTCACGCGCGAGCTGATTGCCGACAGCCTGCCCCGGCTGAAAGAGGTTTTGAGCCAGCTGGGCATGGATGTTGCTACGATGAATGTTAACGTTAGGCAAAATAGCCAACATGGCGGAAACCCGACACCCGGACGCTCATCGTCCGGATCAGGCGGCCAGGCTGGCAAGGGCGAAACAGACAAAGCCGGCGAGGTTTCTTCCTCAATGGCAGCCCGGAGTATCGGCAAAGGTCCAGACGGACTCGATATTCTGGTTTGATCGCAGTACAAGAACGCATTTAATAGCTGGAGGATGTGATGGCTGAAGAAGCTGCGGCACCCGAAGAACAAGTCGAAGGCGAACCGAAGAAAAAAGGTCCGCTGATTAAGATCATCCTGATGGTCGTGGCAGTCCTGTTCCTGATTGGCGCTTCCGTGGGTGGCACTTTGCTGGCCACCGGATTCTTTTCGAAAAAAGACCATGCCAAAGAAGCAGTGGACGAGCAACTCGATAAACTCGAGGGCGGTGACGGCCATGGCGATGGACACGGTGAGGCCAAGAAGGATGATGGTCATGGCGAGCCGAAGAAGGATGACGGCCACGGTGAGAAGAAGGACGATCACGGCAAGCCCGGCGCCGAAGCACCGGCGAAAGAACTGGTGACACCGGATGCAGAGAATCAGCGCTGGAAGTTCAACTACTATGCGCTGGAAAAGCCCCTGCTCTCCAACGTTGCCGGCTCGCGTAAAGTGATGCAGGTCACGCTGACGGTCATGACACACTACGACGACCGCGTGATCAAGAACGTCAAGACGCATGAGCTCGCTCTGCGCGCCGGTATTCTTGATGTGATGCGCCAGAAGACCGAAGCCGACCTGCGTGAACCTGATTTCCGCAAAGCGCTGGCTGAAGAGGTCCGACTGACCATCAACTCGCTGCTGGAAAAATACGAAGGCTTTGGTGGCATCGAAGAAGTGATGTTCACCGAGTTTGTTGTCCAATAACCCCCGACCGAACCCAGGGACGATCGACGCCATGGCTGATACAAGCAACCTGCTGTCACCGGAAGAACTCGCTGCCTTAGCCAGCGGGATCGATGACGGCACCATCGCGGTCGATACCGGCTTCAACCTCACCACCCGGGTCAAGAAGCACGATCTGGCCAGCGAGGACAGCACGCTGGGCGTGAACACCTCTTCAATCGAGATGATCAACGAGCGCTTTGTGCGTCTGTTCCGTCTCGGTCTGATGGAAGTGCTGCGCACCAGCCCGCGTATCAATCCGTCGCGTGCACAGATCGTCCGCTTTGGTGATTACCTCAAGGATTTGCGCGCGCCGCTGGCCGTTAATACGATTCGCATTAATCCGCTGCGCGGCTTTTCGATGGTGACCATTGAGCCGACCGTCGTCTTCTCTGCACTCGATAACTTCTTTGGCGGCTCAGGCAGCGGCATGCCCGGCACCCCGAAGCGCCGCGCCAGCGACAAGGAAAACGATCTGCCGGCGAACTGGCTGCCACCGACGCGGATGTTTACGCCGACAGAATCGCGCATCATCAAAATCATTATCGAGGTCTTCTTCCGCTCGCTCAAAGAAGCCTGGGCACCGCTGCTGCAAGTCGACTTCGAACACACCGGCTCGGAAATCAATCCGCAATTCGCTCAGATCGCTGACGAAAATGATCTCGTGATCATGACCCGCTTTGAAACCGAAAGCGTGGGCGGCGTGAAAGGCTTCGTGGATCTGGTGTACCCCTATGCTTCGCTCAAACCACTGCGTGACCTGCTGCGCAACCGCGTACAGGCCGACGGCAGCGAAGAATCCGATCTGAAATGGCGTCAGGAACTGACGCTGGCGGTCGGTGATTCGCAGCTGGAGTTGCAGGTTCTGCTGGGTACCGTCCTGGACGATTACTCGCGTGTCCGGCAGCTTAAGGAAGGCGATTTGTTATTCTTCAAAAAACCAGAGCTGGCCACGATGCTGATTGGCGGCCTGCCCGCTTTCGAAGTTCAGGTGGGGATGTCGGGTCCGCAGGTTGCGGTCCGCATCGAAAAAGCCACCAGCCCGGAAACCCTCTAACGACCGAGGATGCATCATGAGTGACGTAACGACAGAACAAGAAAACGATAGCGCAATGACGGAAGCGGCCGAAGCGCCGCCGAATCACCACATCAACCCTGAGGTGCTGCAAAACATTTCGGTCGCGATCAAGGTGGAAGTCGGTCGCACGAAAATGAAAATCCGCGATCTTCTGCGCCTGACGCAAGGCAGCGTGGTTGAACTCGAGCGCATTGCCGGTGAACCGCTGGACTTGCTGGTCAACGACACCGTCGTTGCTCAGGGTGAAGTGGTTTTGGTGAATGACCGCTACGGTATCCGCTTAACGCGCGTGGTGCCTGCCAGCGACCGCATGAAAAACCTGTAAAGAAAGCCCGACATGCACGCTACCGACTGGTTGTCGTTCGCCTTCAGCTTTGGCATCGTCCTCGCACTGCTGGGCGCCCTGCTCTATGCAATGAAGAAAATGCAAAGCAATAACCTGCTCGGTATGGGTCAACGCCGTTTGCGCATCATCGACAGCATGTCGCTTGCACCGCGCCAGAAAATCGTACTGGTGCGTGTCAAAGACCAGGACATCCTGCTCGGTATCACCGTACAACAAATCAATACACTGGCCAGCTTCCCGCTGTCAGCCGAAGAAATCGCCGCAGATGCGGCAGCTCAGGCACCCGGCGCAGAAAACACACCGCCGCTGGCCAAACGTTTCGCTGAGCTGCTCAAGTCGGCGCAGAACAAGGACAAGGCCTGATCATGGCGCGCCGACTTTTTATTGCACTGCTGCTCCTGCTGCCCGCACTGATGCCAGCCCTCGCCTTTGCGCAGGGCCTGCCGGTGGTGAACGTGGTCAGCGGTAAAGGTGGCGTTCAATCCTACAGCCTGACGCTGCAGCTGCTGGCGCTGATGACGGTGCTCACTTTGCTGCCGTCCATGCTGCTGATGATGACCTCCTTTGTTCGCATCATCATTGTCTTTTCCATTCTTCGTCAGGCGCTGGGCACCGGTCAGACACCGCCCAATCAGGTGCTCGCCGGACTGGCGCTGTTTCTGACACTCTTCATCATGCAGCCGGTGATGATGGATGTTTATAACAATGCCATCCTGCCGTATATGAATCAGGGCATGCCCTTCGAAGAAGCGCTGGCCGCTGCCGAAGCGCCGATACGCGGCTTCATGCTGGCGCAGACCCGTGAAGAAGATATCTCGATGTTCATGGAGATCGCGCGCAACAAGGTGGAACTCGAAGGACCGGAATCCGTGCCCTTCACCACCCTCGTGCCGGCGTTCATGACCTCGGAACTGAAAAGCGCCTTCACGATCGGCTTTTTGATTTACATCCCCTTCGTGGTGATTGATCTGGTGGTCTCGAGCGTTCTCATGTCGATGGGTATGATGATGCTCTCGCCGATGATGATCTCGATGCCCTTTAAACTGATGTTGTTCGTGCTGGTCGATGGCTGGAGCATGCTGATGGGCTCGCTCGCATCGAGCTTCGCGATGCCCTGACCGATACAAAGGATAAAACATGGAAATCGCCACCGTCGTCGATCTGGGCCGCAGCGCCCTGTGGGCTGTGATGATCATCTCTGCACCGCTGCTGGCAGTTGCGCTCGGTGTCGGCCTTTTTATTGGCGTGATTCAGGCAGCCACCTCGATCAATGAAATGACCCTGTCGTTCATACCGAAACTGGTGACCATGGGCATTGCGCTGGCGCTGTTTGGTGGCTGGCAGCTGAGCATGCTGGTGGACTACACCCGCGATATCTACAAGCGCATTCCCGCGCTGTTTTCCTGAAGCGGCAGCGCCCGCACGATGCCATGACTCTTCTTGCCGCGGATATCGTCGAGCGCTTCTACACCTTTCTCTGGCCGATGCTGCGTATTTCGGCCATGCTGCTGACCGCACCCCTCTTTTCGCTCGACGCGCTGACACTGCCGATTCGCATCATGCTCGCGCTGGTGCTGACTTTTTTCATTTATCCGATGGTGGACTGGCCGGTGCTGGATCCGATCAGCGCAATCGGCTTCTTTGAAATCGTCAATCAGCTCTTCATCGGCGCGATGATGGGTCTGATGCTGCAGGTCGCCATTGGCGCGATTGTCCTGGCAGGTCAGACCATCGCGGGTTCGATGGGTTTGTCGATGGCCAGTATGTACGATCCGAATGTGGGTAACGTGCCGGTCATTTCGCAGTTTCTGGTGATTTTGTCGACGATGATTTTTCTCGGCTTCGGCGGCCATGTGATCATGATCTCGATGATCATGGACAGCTTCACGGCGCTGCCGATTGGCCAGTCGATTCTGGGACAGGTGTCCTACGGCAAAGTGGTCGCCTGGAGTTCGATGATTTTCCTCGGCGGTGTACTGATTGCGCTGCCGGTTATGATCTCCCTGCTGTTCATTAATATCGGCCTCGGTATCATCACCCGCGCTGCACCCAGCCTGAATATTTTTTCGGTCGGCTTTCCTGCGTCGATTGCCGCCGGTTTCGTCATTCTGATCATCTCGCTCGAAAGCATCATCGGCCGCATGCGCTGGCTGTGGACGCAGGCTTTTCTGCACGCGCGAGATCTCGTGGGACTGGTGAACTGACATGGCTGAGAACAGTTCAGAAGAAAAAACCGAAGAACCTACCTCGCGGCGCCTGGAGAAGGCCCGCGAGGAAGGTCAGGTTGCACGCTCCATCGAGCTGCCCGCGGCGGCCGTGACGATTGCGGCGCTCGGCTTTCTGTTTCTCTCCGGCGGTGTGCTGGTGGCCAAACTGGCCGAAGCTTTTTCATCTGGTTTCAATTTTGATCGCAAGCTGGTGCACTCCCCGAATCTTCTGCCGGCGATTTTCGCGCATGAGATTTTCGAAAGTTTCATCCTGATTGCGCCACTCTTGCTGCTGACGGCTGCAGTGGCGATCGTCGCTTCCGGGGCAACCGGTGGCTATCTGTTCTCCGTCAAGGCGGTGGCGCCCAAGGCCTCCAAGCTCAATCCGCTCAATGGCTTCAAGCGCATGTTCGGCACCAAAGCGCTGGTCGAGCTGGCCAAGGCACTGCTGAAGTTTTTCCTGGTCGCGGGTGTGGTGACCTGGGTGCTGGCCGACAATGTAGCCACGCTGGATGCCATCGGCAAGATGGCCTTTGAGCCCGGCATGAAAGTCGCCGGCGAGATGCTGACGAAGTCTGCACTCATCATGGCCTGCTCGCTGATCATCATTGCGCTGATTGATGTGCCGTTCCAGAAATGGCAGCACATGAAACAAATGCGCATGACCAAGCAGGAAATCAAAGACGAAATGAAAGACATGGAGGGTCGCCCTGAGGTCAAGGCGCAGATCCGTCGTCGCCAGCGCGAGATGTCCAATGCCCGCATGATCGACAGCGTCAAAGACGCCGATGTCGTCATCACTAACCCGGAGCACTTCGCCGTGGCCCTGTCTTATGACCCGAACGGCGACAGCGCGCCTATCCTGCTGGCCAAGGGTGTCGATGTGGTCGCCGCCCGTATCCGGGAAGAAGCCGAAAAGCACGGCATCGAGATTTTCCAGGCACCGCCGCTGGCGCGTGCGCTGTACTTCACCACCGAGGTCGAGCGCCCGGTGCCTGAAGACCTGTACTATGCGGTCGCGCAAGTCATTGCGTATATATTCAACCTTGCCAGCGTGCGGCCGGGTGCGGCGCCACTTCAGCGTCCGCAGCCCAAGGTGCCACCGAATATGCAGTTCGATGCAAACGGCCGGCTGGAAACTGAAGAGACGACCTCATGACCGATAGTGCGCAAGAAATGAGCAACGACATGGTCGGCAGCGAAGGCATTTTCCTTCGCAGCGCGGATCGTCGTCGTTTTGATTATGTGATGCGGGGCGTGCAGCAGCAAAGCCTGTCGCTGGCGCTCTCGAGTGCGCACGACGGTGTGCTGGATCACTATGGCCGTCTGGTCATCAACAAGCTGCGCAAAATGAATGACCTGCAGATCGAGGTCTTCCTGCCCCAGAACACCGAAGCCCTGCTCGACCGATTCAATCAGATTCTGTCCGGGCTGTCGCTCGACGATGCGCGCAATGGTGAAAATTCACCGGCACCGCGCCGGGTACTGATCGCACATGATGCCAAGGCCATCAGTGCGCGCGATCTGCAACTTTTAGCGCGGCTGGTCCAGGATTTCCCCGGCGCGAATGTATCGCTGGTGCTGCTGCTGGACCGCACCGGCATCGCGCAGCATGAAAAGAGCCTGGACAATTTCGGTCAGCGCATGCTGCGCTGGCCACTCGAACAACCGACCCGTGCGGAGGGTGAAGCCCTGCTGAAGATTGCCCGTTCGATGGGCTTCGAAGTGGAAGTCAAAAAAGTCCTGGCTGCCACTGGCTTTGCCGAAATCCCGGTCCCGCAGCCCGTCGCCGAGGCAGGCAGCTTCGAGCGCCAGCTGTCGGACGCACGGACGCGCAAAAACCCGACTGCAGCCAGGACCTCATCTGCGGCCGCGCCCGAAAACGAGCCAACGCCGGAACCGGCCTCCGAATCCATTTTTACCGAGCCACCGCAGCGCTCGTCGGCCGTCAAAACACTGCTTGGCTGGGCATTGGCGGTCGTATTGCTGCTGGCTGTCGCTGCAGGCACCATTGCGCTGCTGTTTCCGCAGCGGCTCGCGCCGATGCTGGCGAATTCCCCGACGCTCAAAGAAAGCCTGCCGCCCTGGATGATGAACCTGGTAGTGCAAATGGCGGGCAAACCGGCCACGCCTCTGCCCGAGGTAGCGAAGCAATCCGCACCGGCGACCGCCCCGGTAAGCCCTGCTGCCCCGCCGGCTGCTGATAAGGCCACTTCAGTTTCACCCGCTGCAGCCGATTCATCCGATAACAAGAGTGAGGCCGCAACCGACAAAGCCGCACCGGAGGCTGCAC
>JACCDX011351858.1_pt1 | contig 26572 bp, 27 predicted proteins | sample 7449681 | NCBI WGS metagenome assembly JACCDX01 (sample SAMN15323450, study PRJNA562643) | freshwater metagenome | isolation source: river surface water | place: USA:Blue River Watershed | collected 2017-08-18
CGCAAAGGGATCAAGCGTTCCGGTGTGCCCGGCTTTCTCGGCATTCAGCAACCACTTGGCCTTGGCCAACGCCTGTGCGCTGCTAATACCCGCAGGCTTGTCGAGCAGAAGCACCCCGTGAACCGGGACGCGCTTACGCTTGGAGGTGAAGTTCATTGATTGAAACCGGAGGACGCAGCAGGCTATGTACTACTCGTCCGCATCTTTGGCGCGGGTTGCATTCGCCTCATCGATCAGTTTCGACAAGGCGGCACCGCGCGAGGTAGACGTATCGTGCACGAAATGTAATTCAGGCAGGGTGTGAATTGTCAGTCGGCGGCCCAGTTGATTACGCAAAAACCCTGAGGCGGTTTGCAAACCTTTAAGGGTATTTTGTACGGCTGCCGGATCATCGACGAGCGTGGTGAAAAAAATCTTGGCGTGCGCGTAATCTGGCGTGAGCTGGACTTCGGTCAGCGTGATCATGCCGACGCGCGGGTCCTTGAGTTCCATCGAGATCAATTCAGCGAGGTCACGCTGAATCTGGTCTGCGACGCGTTGGCTTCGGCCGGGTATGGATTTGCTGTGCTTGGCCATGAGACCACCTTTTTAAACGGAGACGGCCGGAAATGTCCGGCCGTCGGTGATGCTGTCGGTACTCTGGGAATATCCCGCGTGAATTACAAGGTACGCGCGACTTCCTGTACTTCAAACACTTCGAGTTGATCACCTTCTTTGATGTCGTTGTAGTTCTTCAGCGACAAACCACATTCAAAGCCGGATTTCACTTCTTTCACGTCATCCTTGAAGCGCTTGAGCGAATCAAGCTCGCCAGTCCAGAGGACCACGTTGTCACGCAGCAGACGGACATGCGCACCGCGTTTAACCATGCCTTCAAGCACATAGCAACCCGCAATGGCACCCACTTTACTGACCATGAAGACCTGACGAATCTCGACCAGACCCAGTGCACTCTCGCGTTTCTCGGGCGAGAGCATGCCACTCATCGCAGCCTTGATCTCATCGATCGCGTCATAAATGATGTTGTAGTAGCGAATATCAATACCGCTGGCTTCCGCAAGCTTGCGTGCCGACGCATCAGCGCGCACATTGAAGCCGATGATGACGGCCTTGGACGCAAGCGCCAGGTTAACATCGGATTCGCTGATGCCACCGACCGCTGCATGCACGACCTGCACGCGCACTTCGCTGGTGGAGAGCTTTTGCATTGAGCCAACCAGTGCTTCCTGAGAACCCTGCACGTCGGACTTGATGATGAGGGCGAGGTTCTTGACTTCGCCTTCGGCCATCTGCTCGAACATGTTCTCGAGTTTGGCGGCCTGCTGTTTGGCGAGCTTCACATCGCGATACTTGCCTTGTCTGAACAAGGCGATTTCGCGCGCTTTACGCTCATCAGAAAGCACCATGACTTCTTCACCGGCGGCCGGCACTTCGGTCAGACCCTGAATCTCGACAGGAATGGAAGGACCGGCTTCGGTAATTGCTTTGCCGTTTTCATCAAGCATCGCGCGCACGCGACCGTAGGAAGAACCAGCCAGCACGATATCGCCACGCTTGAGCGTGCCGGACTGCACCATGATGGTGGCGACAGGACCACGACCTTTATCGAGCTTGGCTTCGATCACCAGACCTTTGGCAGGCGCATCAACGGGGGCTTTGAGTTCAAGCACTTCGGCTTGCAGCAAAACGTTTTCGAGCAAGGCATCAATACCTTCACCGGTTTTCGCTGACACCGAGATGAACGGCGATTCACCGCCGTATTCTTCAGGGACCACCTGTTCAGCCACGAGCTCTTGCTTGACGCGATCGGGATTGGCACCCGGCTTGTCTATTTTGTTGACCGCAACCACCAGTGGCACACCTGCCGCTTTTGCATGCGCAATCGCTTCCTTGGTTTGCGGCATCACGCCATCGTCGGCTGCGACTACCAGAATGACAATGTCGGTTGCCTTAGCACCACGTGCACGCATGGCTGTGAAAGCCTCGTGACCCGGCGTATCGAGGAAGGTAATCATGCCGCGGGGCGTCTCAACGTGATACGCACCGATGTGCTGGGTAATACCACCTGCTTCGCCCGAAGCCACTTTCGCACGACGGATGTAATCGAGCAGCGATGTTTTACCGTGGTCAACGTGACCCATGACAGTCACTACCGGCGCACGAGGGAGCTGCTCGGCATCGGTATTCTCTGTGCCAAATTCGAGCAGTGCTTCAGGATCATCGAGTTTAGCTGCATGTGCAACGTGGCCCATTTCTTCAACGACGATCATCGCCGTTTCCTGATCGAGCACCTGATTGATCGTGACCATCTGACCGAGCTTCATCAGTTGCTTGATGACCTCGGAAGCCTTGACGGCCATTTTGTGCGCGAGCTCAGCGACTGTGATGGTCTCTGGCACATGGACTTCGCGCACGACGGCTTCGGTCGGTTGCTGGAAATTGGTTTCGCGATCATCGTTGTTGCTGCTACGACGTCCGCGAGGACCTGCGCGCCAGCCATCACGACCACCACCACCGCCGGGACCGCGTGTCTTGAGACCACCACCGGGGCTGCGTTTCTTGGCGTCGTCTTGCCAGGTCGATGAAACATTGGCTGACTTGATGGATTTTTTCTCGCCGGGCTTTTTGTCGTCTTTTTTCTCGCCCGGCTTCTTGTCCGCCGGACGATGCAAGGTGCCTTCGGCACGTGCTGCGGGCGCTGCAGGGGCAACGGGCTCGGGCGCTTTGACGACTTTGCGCGGCGTGGCCATCATCAGCTTGATCTGTGCGACCTCATCGGCCACGGCCTTGCGGGCCTGTTCGGTCGCATTTGAGCGCTCACTGGCTTCTTTCAGCCTTTGCTGCGCTTCGGCATCCGAGGTCTCGGCAACGGCCTCTTGCTGCTGTGCTTTGGCCAGGGCCTCGTCCGCCGCTTTTTCGGCCTCGCGCTGGGCTTCCAGTTTGGCGAGCCGCTCCTGCTTTTCACGCAGATCGGCTTCCTGTCTTGCGATCAGCTCGGCCTGACGACGAGCTTCTTCATCACGTCGTGCCTGCTCGGCTTCGTCGATGATGGGCGCCTTGGGCGCTTCAACTTCCTGAGCAACCGGCGCATCGTCGCGCTTGACGAAGGTACGCTTCTTGCGAACTTCAACCTGAATGGTGCGGGATTTTCCGCTGGAATCAGCCTGCTTGATCTCGGTGGTTTCTTTACGTGTCAGCGTGATTTTTTTCTTCTCGCCATCAGCCGCAGCACCGTGAACTTTGCGCAAATGCCCGAGCAGCTTGTCCTTATCGTCTTTGGACAGCGTGTCTTCAACCGAACTTTTTTCGACACCAGCGTCCTTGAGCTGCTTGAGCAGCAAGTCCGCCGGCATTTTCAGCTCGGTGGCAAATTGGGCGACATTGTTACTTGCCATTCAGTCCTCTTTTCTAGTGATGCTTTTGCAAAGGTATCGGGTCCGGGATGCTTATCTGGACTCAGCGAGACTCCAGACGCGGGCCTGGAGAGCCTTTGCACGGTCATCATATTTCGCATCAATCAACTTCATCTCTTCATCCGTCACGTCGCTGAACTCCTGGTCGATCAGCTGACGGGCGCGATCCGCCGAAAGTGCCAGGATGGCACCGAATTCGTCATAGGCCAGACCAGAAAATGCTTCAAGTGTTTTCACCCCAGCCAGACCCAGCTTGCCGGCGGTGACGCGATCCATGCCTTCGAGATTGAGCAGCGCGTCTTCCATGCCTTCGAGACCTTCTTCGGAGGCAATGGCTTCGGTCACCAGCGCATCTCTGGCGCGGTTGCGCAATTCGTTGACGGTATCTTCATCGAATGCTTCGATTTCGAGCATCTCGGTAATCGGGACATAAGCGATTTCTTCGAGCGTGGAGAAACCTTCCTGCGCGAGGATGTCGGCGACTTCTTCGTCCACATCGAGTTTTTCCATAAACAGGCTGCGAATGACTGCTGTTTCGGAAGCCGCTTTGTCAGCAGATTCTTCAGCTGTCATGATATTGATCTGCCAGCCGGTCAGCTCACTGGCCAGACGAACATTCTGGCCACCACGGCCGATGGCGATCGCGAGATTTTCCTCGTCGACCACCACATCCATCGCATGCTTGTCTTCGTCCACCACGATCGATGAAACATTCGCAGGCGCCAGCGCGCCAATGACAAACTGCGCCGGGTCGTCCGACCAGAGCACGATATCAACACGCTCGCCGCCAAGGTCGCCGGTCACGCTTTGTACACGTGAGCCGCTCATGCCAACGCAGGTACCGATGGGGTCAATGCGCTTGTCGCTGGTGAAGACGGCGATCTTGGCACGCACACCGGGGTCGCGGGCTGCGGATTTGATCTGCAGCAGTCCCTGCTCGATCTCGGGGACTTCCAGCTCGAACAGTTTCATGATGAATTCGGGTGCCGTGCGCGACAGGATGACCTGAGGGCCACGGGCGTTGCGGTCGATGCGCAGGATGTAAGCACGGACGCGGTCGCCGATACGCAGATTCTCTTTGGGGATAGTCTGATCACGCGGCAGACGGGCTTCGATTTTGCCGGATTCGACGATGGCATCACCGCGCTCCATGCGCTTGATCGTGCCCGTGACCAGCACGTCACCGCGCTCGAGGAAGTCGGCGAGAATCTGCTCGCGCTCGGCATCGCGGATACGCTGCAGCACAACCTGCTTGGTATCTTGCGCAAAACGACGGCCGAAGTCGACGGATTCAATCGGTTCTTCGATGTAATCATCGACCTCGATGTCTTCGATCTGCTCTTTCGCTTCAAACAGCAAAATTTCCTGATCCGGCAACTGCAGCCCGGCTTCATCGGGCACGACATGCCAGCGACGGAAAGATTCGAATTCACCACTTTCGCGATCGATGGCGACACGGATGTCGACCTCGCCTTCATAGCGTTTCTTGGTGGCCTGGGCCAGCGCATGCTCCAGCGCGCCGAAGACGACATCCTTGTCGACATTCTTCTCACGCGCCAGCGCGTCAACCAGCAACAAAATTTCGCGACTCATTTACGGCTCCTGAAATCCACTTTGGGCACCAAACGTGCCTTATCCACTTCTGCCAGCGAAAACTCCAGCATCGCCGGCCCTTCATTTCCTTCAAATTCAAGCCGGAGCGTCTCACCCAGAGGCTCATGCAAAGTGCCTTCGAACGATTTCCGGTTATTCGCTCCGGGTGCTGCCATCCGCAATTTGACGATGGCTTCCTGCCCTGCAAAACGCTGGTAATCCGAGAGCTTTTTCAGCGGACGATCCAGTCCCGGCGACGATACTTCCAGTCGCTCGTACACGGCGTTCTCTACGGTCAGCACGTGCAACAGCTGGTGGGTGACTTTCTCGCAATCGTCCACCGTCACCGCCCGGTCTTCTTCGGGCGCGACATCGATGTAAACGCGCACAAGGCCACGTGCGGCCTGTTCAAAATCCACCAGCTCGTAACCCATGCCGGTCACCGTCTTTTCAATCAGCGCGGACAACAAAGAAATACCCCTCGCACAAGCGCAACTTCAACTTTTTCAGGAAAAAAAAAATGGGCATCTGCCCATCTTTCTTTGTGCTTCCTGAACCGCCTGTTATGGCTACCTGACCAACACATGCCAGGGCACCCGACCGCCGGAAGCTTTGTTAAGTGCCTGATTATAGGCGATTAGGCATCTCACCGCAACGCACAAGGCAACGCAAAAGAATTATCAATCTGAGATCTTCTCGCGCCCCGTACTGCCGGCCGGCGCCCGGAACCCGGGCGCTGCTCAGCCGCGTGACCGACGGCGTTGGGGCATGCCGGTACCGAAGCGATCAGCCGACCATGAATTGCCCGCTGCTCCCTGCCCGTTGCGACGTCGTGCATCGCCCTGTCCGCTACGCGGGCCGCGTCCACCCTGCGGCACGGTCGGAAATCCCAGCGCTGTCTGCAGGGGATCGGGCTGACGCGAGCGCGGCGCGCCCCGTGCACCGGTGTTGCCCTGCGCGTTGCCATGGGTATTGCCGAACGTATTGCCATTGACATTGCCATGACGGTTTGGCGGTCCGCCAAACTTGCCTTTGCCAGGACCGCCGCGATTATCCTGCGGACGACCAGCCGGCTTTTGGAGGCCATGCGCTGTCATCAGCGCACGCACCGCATGCTCATCCATTTCTTCCCAGCGACCCCGCTTGAGGTTGCTGGGCAACGTGAGCGCACCATAGCGTGTGCGAATCAGGCGAGAGACGGTCAGCCCGACAGCCTCAAACATCCGGCGCACTTCGCGATTGCGGCCTTCGGAAATCGTCACGCGATACCAGCGGTTCGCACCATCACCACCACCATCGGCAATCTTGTTGAACTGCGCGAGACCGTCTTCAAGCTCGACGCCCGAGAGCAGTTTCTGCCGCATGCCTTCTTCGAGCTCACCAAGCGTGCGCACGGCGTATTCACGCTCAATACCGTAGCGCGGATGCATGAGCTTGTTGGCCAGGTCGCCGGAGGTTGTAAACAGCAGCAAACCTTCGGTGTTGAAGTCGAGACGTCCGACAGCCAGCCATTTACCGACCTTCATTGTCGGCAAACGGTCAAAAACGGTGGCGCGTCCCTCGGGATCGCTGTTGCTGACGATTTCGCCGGAGGGCTTGTGATAGACCAGCACACGCGGAGGGCGGGAGCTGACTTTGCGCTGTACCAGTTTGCCGTTGATTCTGACCTGATCGGCCGGCAATATGCGTTGTCCGATGTGGGCAGGTTCACCATTGACCGATACGCGCCCGGCGATGATCAGTTCTTCCATGTCACGGCGTGAACCCAGACCGGCTTCGGCAAGTACCTTGTGCAACTTGGGCGCATCGTCATCGGCAGTGAGATCGCGCCGCGCAGGTTTCTGCGAGCGATGCGCTTGCCGGCCCGTCGTCTGGGCTTCATCGGCAGCAGCCCGATCAAAGTCATCCGAGGTTACAAAACTAAAAATCGCATCGGCATCTGCGCCGGGATTACGCTGACCATGACGCTGATTTGCGTGCTGGGGTTTCTGGCGCGGACCTGGTTTGCCACGAGGCTCCCGAACACCCTGGGTGATGGCTGGGCCAGCAGTTGAAGCCGACTTGCCGGCGTCGCTCTCTTTGTCAGGACCGCGCGATCGTCGCAGTGCGCGTGGGCCACGCACGCCACGGCGAGGATTCTTTTTATCCTGCCTGCCTTTGTCGCGAGAAGCCGCTTCATTACCAGGGCTGGTGTCGCCGGCATTGTCAGCTGCGTCTCCCGTCGCGGGACGCGACTGGGGGTCATTCGGGTCGGATGCTGTCATCTTGCGTATCGGATGTTGGTTCGGTGGGAGCATCGTTATCGTGCTCATCCGGGAGCGGTACTTCACCCCCGTCTTGCGCCTCTTGTCGGGCGTCGTCTTGCGCTTGCTCTTGCTGCGCTTCGTCTTGTTGCGCTTCGTCTTGCTGATCACCGCGTGCCAGTGTCACCGACTGCGCCTCTGCTTCGTCAGTTGCAGGCGCGGAAAAATCAATTGCTGCCTGATCCAGCGAAGCCTGCAGGTTCTGCTCCATGGCCGCAACCGCAGCGGCGGCATCCTCAGGCAGTACCTCGGTTCCAACCTGCTGCAACGGTGGCAACTGCTCCAGCGAAGACAAACCCAAATCGTCCAGAAACTGTTTGGTGGTGGCCAGCAGCGCAGGTCGGCCGGGAACATCCCGATGACCGATCACATCAACCCAGCCCCTATCCTCCAGCAGCTTGATCGTTTGCGAGTTGACGGCCACGCCACGAATCTCTTCGATGTCACCGCGTGTCACCGGCTGGCGATACGCAATGATGGCCAGTGTCTCCAGCGTCGCACGCGTATATTTCGGCGGCTTTTCAGGATTCAGGCGGTCGAGGAAAACCTTCATCTCAGCCCGGCTCTGAAAACGCCAGCCGGTCGACAGGTTTACCAGTTCGACACCGCGTCCGTCCCAATCCTGAACGAGTTCTTCCAGCATGATCTTGATGGCATCGGTGTCAGGCACTGACTCCGTGTCATCAGGATGACCCGCAAAAAGCTTTTTCAGCTCATTGATCGACAATGCCTCATGTGTGCACAACAGTGCAGTCTCGAGGACTTTTTTAGCCTCAATGGTATTCATCTACGATTCGTACAATACGAGTTGGTTGCAGTGAGAAGCTCAATCCTCAGCCTGCGTCAGCCGGGCTGAGGCGGGTAAGGCATGGTTTTAATTGCTGGCAGTCAGCGCCCGCGGTTGTAGAATTTTTCTTGGGGCTGCTGCTGCGGTCTTGACCGGTATAAGACTTGAGAATGCGAAGGGCGCCGGATCACGCCACGCTGGTCACAGCGTTGCGGCGCATTATAGGGCACTTCGATACACTTGTCATTGCCTCAATTAGCCACTTTTGAGGCAGTTTCTGGCGGCCAGTGTTCCATGAATCACCTCGCGCATGGACGCCCTTATTTTTATGACAAGCTGTACGGCAGGCGCATCAAGACGGTACTCATCAGTCTGAGACAGCGTGGCTGTCGCGTCGTTGTTCAGGCGATGGATCAATTGAAGTTCAGGAAACGCCGGCAGCGACATCACATCGCAATCCGAGCGACATGCATCATGCCAAGCGTCACGAAAACAAAAAAGCCCCTGCTGCTGAGGGGCTAGTTGTGCACTTAAGAGAGAATTTGGTTGCGGGGACAGGATTTGAACCTGTGACCTTCGGGTTATGAGCCCGACGAGCTGCCAGACTGCTCCACCCCGCGTCTGAAGGGAGGAACTATACAGACTATCGGCTAGCAATGCAAACAGGATTCCGTCATTGCGGCGAATGGTAAACTCGATGCGTATCCTGGACTGACTTCAGTGCGGGCATTTTCTATCATCGGCCATCGAATGAAATTCTGTCCCAGCTGCGGCCAAACGGTGTCGCTCCGGACTCCACCTGACGACAATCGCGCTCGTCATGTTTGTGAAAGTTGCGGTGAAATCCACTATCAGAATCCCAAGATGGTCGTGGGCAGCATACCGCTCTGGGATCAGGATGGCAGTGCGCAGGTGTTGCTGTGCCGTCGCGCTATCGAACCACGCAGGGGCTACTGGACCTTACCTGCAGGTTTCATGGAAAATGGAGAAACCACAGCCGAAGCAGCTGCTCGTGAGACGATGGAAGAAGCCGGTGCCCGAATCGAACTGCTGGATTTGTTCAGCTTGCTCAATGTCGCTCACGTACACCAGGTCCATCTTTTTTACCGCGCACGGTTGAGCGATCTGGATTTCTGTGCAGGCACTGAGAGCCTTGAAGTTCGATTGTTCTCTGAGCAGGAAATACCGTGGGGCGATCTCGCCTTCCCCACGGTGACAAAGACACTGAAACTTTTTTTCGCTGATCTCGCCGCTTCACGCAACGGTCAGAATTTCGGTATGCATGCGATCGACATTGCACCCGGTATGCGTATCAGCCGCTGAAAATCACCAACTGGTTTCGCGCTCAGCGGTTGATGAGATCTTGTGGATCGAGAGATCGGCGCCTTCATATTCCTCTTCGGGATCCAGTCGTATACCCACGGTCATTTTCAGCACACCGTAAATCAGGAAGCCACCGAGAGTTGCGATCGAGATCCCCAGGGCAGTGCCAATCAGCTGGGACATTAGCGCCACGCCACCCAGTCCCCCGAGGGCTTTTGAGCCGAAGATGCCCGCAGCGACACCGCCCCACGCACCGCACAGACCATGCAGTGGCCAGACGCCCAGCACATCATCGATTTTCCAGCGGTTTTGCGTGAGCGTGAATAGCCATACAAAAATTCCACCGGCGATACCGCCAGTCAGCAGCGCGGCCAACGGATGCATCAGATCCGAGCCAGCGCAAATCGCGACCAGACCGGCCAGTGGTCCGTTGTACGCAAAACCCGGATCATTTTTGCCCATCACGACCGCCACCAGCGTGCCGCCGACCATGGCCATCAGCGAATTCATGGCGACCAGACCGTTCATTTTGTCGAGGGTTTGCGCACTCATCACATTGAAGCCGAACCAGCCGACCGCCAGTATCCAGGCACCAAGTGCAAGAAACGGAATACTGGAAGGCGGATGTGCGGCGATACTGCCATCTCGCCCATAGCGGCCGCGGCGTGAGCCCAGCAGCAGCACCGCGGGCAGCGCTGCCCAGCCACCAACGGCATGGACGACAACCGAGCCGGCAAAGTCATGGAAGCCTGCACCAAAGCTGGCCTCCAGCCACGCCTGCACACCAAAACGCTGGTTCCAGGCGATACCTTCAAAAACCGGATAGATCAGGCCGACCATCAGCGCCGTCGCCGCCAGTTGCGGATAGAAACGAGCGCGCTCCGCAATGCCGCCCGAAATGATGGCAGGTATCGCTGCGGCAAAGGTCAACAGGAAGAAAAATTTCACCAGTTCAAAACCGCTTTTCTCGGCAAGTATCTCCGCGCTGCTGAAGAAATGAACGCCGTAGGCAATGCCGTAGCCGATAAAGAAATAAGCGATCGTCGACACAGCGAAATCGACTAATATTTTTACCAGTGCATTAACCTGATTTTTCTTGCGAACCGTGCCAAGCTCGAGGAACGCGAAACCGGCGTGCATTGCCAGAATCATGATGGCGCCCAGCAAGATGAATAAGGTATCCGCGCCACTGCGGAATGAATCCATGAAAGCTCCCTGTTTGTGTGCGTGAATAAACTAGCGAGACTGCCAAGTAGCAATATCCGTTCCTCTTTGGTGCCGATGAGGAAATTAATTAAGTCATTGAATTAAATAGACTTTTTATATGAGAAATTATGCGCCTCGTTAAAATGCACCAAAGATGTGCAAACTATCGCCTATCTTGGTGAGGCAGATGATCCCCTGGCTGGAGGCAGACACCCCCTTTCCGGATGTCAGTCATGCGCTGACTGAGGCGGATGGCGCACCGGGATTACTGGCGGCAGGCGCTGATCTGTCACCTCAACGGCTGCTGGATGCATACCGGAATGGCATTTTTCCGTGGTTCTCATCCCATCAGCCGGTGTTGTGGTGGAGCACCGATCCCCGCATGGTGCTGCCCACCGCTGAATTCAGGATGTCGGACAGCTTGCGCAAAACTTTGAAAAAAGTGGATCAGAGCATCCGGACGGGCGGCCGCTGGCAGGTACGTTTCGATACCGACTTTGCTTCAGTGATCCGGGCCTGCGCAGCACCACGCGAACAATCCTCGGGAACCTGGATCTCTGACGAAATTATTGAAGGCTACTGCGAGCTACACGCGCTGGGCTACGCTCATTCCTCCGAGTTGTGGCGGGATGATCAGCTGGTGGGTGGCGCGTATGGTGTTTGCATAGGACGCATGTTTTACGGGGAATCGATGTTTGCCCGCGTCACGGATGCTTCCAAGATCGCGCTGGCCTATCTGGTGGAATTTCTGCGCGCCCATGAGGTCGAATTGATCGATTGTCAGCAAGAGACTGGTCATCTTGCCTCACTGGGTGCCCGGACTCTGGCTCGAAGCGCCTTCATTTCCCACATGAAAGCGGCTATTGCCCGGCCGGCAATCGAGAACTGGGTGCCGCGGCATCTCTTCCCTCATCCCACATGACAGCAAAGCTTTGCGCTTTTCGGTACGATCAGGGTAAATTCCTGCCTATGGTCGCTGATCGCCAAAACGCACAATGACACATCTCAAGGACCTGCCTTTTTCTACGTTGCAGTTTTATGCAACGGCACCCTATCCATGCAGCTACCTGGATGACCGACAAGCACGTTCACAAGTGGCCACGCCCTCTCATCTGATTAATGCGGATATCTACTCCGAGCTGGTGAAAAACGGCTTTCGTCGCAGTGGCATTTTCACTTATCGTCCTTATTGCGATGGCTGTCAGGCGTGCACACCCGTGCGCGTCAGGGTGGCAGATTTCACGCCCAATCGCAGCCAGCGCCGCTCATGGAGGCAGCATCAGCATTTGTCGACCTGGGTCTCTCGTCTGGCCTACGTGCATGAGCACTATGAGCTTTATCTGCGCTACCAGGCGATGCGCCATTCAGGCGGCGGCATGGATCAGGACAGTCGCGATCAGTACGCGCAATTTCTGTTGCAAAGCAAAGTCAATACGCGATTGGTCGAGTTCCGCGAACCGGATGGCACCCTGCGCATGGTGAGCATCATTGATGTTCTCGACGATGGACTCTCTTCGGTTTACACCTTCTTTGATCCGGATCTGCCCAAATCAAGCCTTGGCACCTACAACGTGCTTTGGCAAATCGAACAGGCGCGGCAACTCAATATCCCCTACGTGTACCTGGGCTACTGGATAGAGGAAAGCGAAAAAATGGCCTACAAGGTCAATTTCCGTCCGATCGAGGCTTTGCGTCGCGGTCAATGGGAGCGACTGCCCGACAGATAAAACAGGGCGCAAGGGTACAATCGCGAGGCCCATATTGAATGCCTGCTCATCGTGTCTGACAAACTTCTCTACTCGCTCGCCCGACCCCTGCTGTTCTCGCTCGATCCCGAGCAAGCCCACAACCTCACACTGCCGGCCCTGCGCTCTGCTGCATCAGCAGGATTGACCCGGCTATTGCCCCGCCCGGCCCCGGATCCCCGACCAGTCATGGGTCTGATATTTCCCAATCCGGTGGGACTGGCAGCGGGTCTGGACAAGGACGGCGCTTATATCGATGGACTGGCGGCACTGGGCTTTGGGTTCATTGAAATCGGTACCGTTACACCGCGTGCGCAACCTGGCAATGCCAAACCCCGGATGTTTCGTCTGCCGCAAGCGCAAGCGCTGATCAACCGCATGGGCTTCAACAATGGCGGCGTCGATGCCTTTGTCCGTAACGTCCAGGCATCGCGCTTTCATCAGGAAAATCAGGGCATTCTGGGCCTGAACATCGGCAAGAACGCCGACACACCCATTGAACGTGCAACGGATGATTACCTGCACTGTCTGGAGAAGGTGTATCGGTATGCGGCCTATGTGACGGTCAATATTTCATCACCCAACACCAAGAATCTGCGCCAGCTTCAGCAGGCCTCTGAGCTTGATGCGCTCTTGTCTGCTCTGAAGCAGGCACAGGCGCGGCTGGCTGATACACACGGACGCTATGTGCCGCTGGTACTGAAAATCGCACCCGATCTGGATCATGAACAAATCGAGACCATCGCTGATGCGCTCATGCGTCACCACATCGATGGCGTCATCGCGAGTAATACCACCATCACCCGCGATGCCGTGCAAGGTCTGGCGCACGCAGAGGAGAGCGGTGGTCTCTCAGGCGCGCCGGTGCGCGATCTGTCGACGCGCGTGATCCGCGCGCTGCATCAGGTTTTCAAAGGCGAGATTCCCATCATCGGCGTTGGCGGCATTCTCAGCGGCGAGCACGCGCGCGAAAAAATGGATGCGGGAGCCAGTCTGGTGCAGCTCTACACCGGGCTGATTTATCGCGGCCCTTCACTGGTACGCGAATGCGCAGCGGCCGTCACCAAAACACATTGAGCGAATAAAACAGCAGAAAAATAAATCAAGGAGACAAGCATGGAAAAAATCAAACTGGGCAACAGCGATCTGCAAGTATCCAAAATCTGTCTGGGGACCATGACCTTCGGTGAGCAGAACACGGAAGCCGAAGGTCACAGCCAGCTCGACTATGCGCTTGAGCGTGGCATTAACTTTATCGATACAGCAGAACTGTATCCGGTCATGCCGCGCGCCGAGACACAGGGCGCGACCGAAACCATCATCGGCACCTGGCTGAAAAAATCAGGACGTCGCAAAGACATTATTCTGGCCACCAAAATTGCCGGTCCGTCGAAAGCGATGCAATGGATACGCAATAGCCAGAGCAATTTCGATGCGGCCAATATTCGCGCGGCAGTGGAGAGCAGCCTGAAACGCTTGCAAACGGATTACATCGATCTGTACCAATTGCACTGGCCAAGCCGCAATGTGCCGGTCTTCGGTCAGTTGTTTTTCAATCCCGCGCATGAACGCGACTGCGTGGCGATTGAGGAGACGCTGACCGTACTTCAAGAACTGATCAAAGCTGGCAAGATTCGTCACATCGGTGTGTCGAATGAAAGCGCGTGGGGGGTATCCGAGTTTGTGCACTTGGCAGAGACACGGGGATTGCCGCGGATCGTATCGATACAGAATGGCTACCATCTGGCCAACCGCAGTTTCGAAAGCGGTCTGGATGAAACCTGTTATCGGGAAAATGTCGGCATGCTCGCTTACAGCCCGCTCGCGTTCGGTCAACTGACTGGCAAGTATGTGGACAATCCGCAGGCGGCCGGACGCCTGACCCACTTCCCGCCGAACTGGAGCCCGCGCTATCTGCGACCCCGCGTGATTGAAGCGACGAAACGCTACATGAAACTCGCCACGGACAACGGCATGACGGTCACTCAGCTTGCGCTGGCATGGTGCTATACACGCTGGTTCATCGCGTCGACCATCATTGGCGCAACCAGCATCGACCAGCTCGCATATGACATCGATGCGTATTCGATCAAACTATCGGATGAGATCGTCAAGGCAATCAACGAGATTCACGCGGAGTTCACCAACCCCGGTCAGTAAGACGCCAAGCGTGCTTTGTGGATGTGCTTAGCGCATCCACAAAGCGCCGAGGATGGCTGCCCAGGTGATTACGGCCAGTATCACCGACAGCATGACGGCAGCGCTTCCCAGATCCTTGGCATTTTTGGAAAGCTCATGATGGTCGAGCGAAATCCGGTCGACCACTGCCTCAATCGCTGAATTCACCAGCTCGGTGATCAGCATCAGAACCAGCACGGCAATCAGGGCAACGCGCTCGAGCAGAGATACCGGTAACAGCAAAGCCACCACAATCCCCGGCAACGCAACCCCCAGCTCCTGACGAAACGCGTGCTCCAGACGCCATGCCGTCCGCAAGCCCTCCAGCGAATTAAAGATCGCCGAAAAAATGCGCCGAAGCCCGGATTTGCTTTTGTACTGACTGACGGGTGACTCGTGCTTCGTCATGAATCAGGATTGCTTGCGCTCGCGGTACAGCTCGCGGAAAGTTTTTCCTGACGGCGCAGGCATGTCGCGATGATCTGTCCAGCCGCCGGCCAGCGGCAGCTTGCTGATCAGGCGACGGCTGCCACCCATGACGCTGAGCGCACGCGCTGCCACACGCATCGCGACACGATACAAGGCCGGACGCTTGGCGACGAACGACCAGAGACCGAAGGCCAGATACTCGAAGCCCGGGCGCAAGCCTTTGTCGAATTGCTTTTCCCGCAGCTTGCGCAGCAAATCCGGCAACGGAATTTTGACCGGACACACCACGTGACACTCGCCACACAAGGTGGAGGCCTGCGGCAGATCCATCGCTTTATCCACACCGATGTAAGAGGGCGTTAGCACACTGCCCATCGGCCCCGGGTAGACCCAGCCATACGCATGGCCACCAATCTTGCTGTAAACCGGGCAATGATTCATGCACGCGCCACAGCGTATGCAACGCAGCATTTCCTGAAACTCCGTGCCAATCAACCCGGTTCGGCCGGCATCCACCAGCACAAAGTACATATGCTCGGGACCATCCTGCTCATTGCTGGCGCGCGGTCCGGTCAGCAAAGAAAAATAATTCGATATCGACTGCCCGGTGGCTGACCGTGGCAAAAGACGCATGACCGTGGCCAGATCCGACAGCGTCGGCAAAACCTTTTCAATGCCAGTGACGACCACGTGCACCTTGGGCGGCATGATGGTGCACATGCCTTCATTGCCCTCGTTCGTCACCACGGCGACCGACCCGGATTCGGCAATCACGAAATTACCGCCGGTTACGCCCATGTCAGCTGACAGAAAATGCGGCCGCAGTACTTCGCGCGCTTCGCGAGTCATTTCGTGAATATCGGTCAGCCGCGGCTTGTTGTGCACTTTCGCGAACAAGTCGGCGACTTCTTCTTTGTCCTTGTGAATCACCGGTGCAATGATGTGCGAGGGCGGCTCGTTGTCATTAATCTGAAGGATATACTCACCCAGATCGGTTTCAATCGGCGTCACACCCGCCGCTTCGAGTGCACTGTTGAGCGCCATCTCTTCCGACACCATCGACTTGGATTTGATGACTTTTTTAACGTCGTGCTTTTTCGCGATTTCAACGACCAGCTTCGAAGCCTGCTCAGCTGTTTCCGCATAAAGCACCGTCGCACCACGACGCGTCGCTTCTTTCTCGAAGGTTGCCAGCCAGACATCCAGATTCTCGATCGCACGCATGCGACGTTCAACCGCGGCATTACGTGTCGCCTCAAAATCATCCAGCTCAGTGATGGCGCTGGCTCGTGCGCTGACGAATTTGGTCGAGAATTTTTTCAGCGTCTGCTGCAATCGCTCGTCGGCCAGTTTCTGGCCGGCGCGTGCTTTGAAATGCATGGATTGGATTTGCATCATGCGTCTCCCGCAAGAACTTCGGCAACATGCAGCACGCGGGTTGTGTGATCTCCCGTACGACGCAGACGGCCTTCAATATTGAGCATGCAACCCAGATCGCCGAGCACGACGGCATCGGCGCCACTGGCATGGATGTTGTCGCATTTATCATCGACAATCGCAGCAGAGATTTCGCCGTACTTGACTGCGAAGGTGCCGCCAAAACCGCAGCAGGTACGCGCCTGATTCATTTCGGTCAGCTGGACGCCCTCGCGTCTGGCCAGCAGTTCACGCGGCTGACTCTGAACGCCCAGTTCGCGCAAACCACAGCAGGAATCGTGGTACGTAATGCTGCCTTTGAAACTGGAGGACGTCAGCGCCGGCAGCTTCTCCAGACGGACCACGTTCACCAGAAAATCGGTGAGTTCGAAGACGCGCGGCTTGATCTGCTGATATCGGGCCAGCAGCTCGGGCTGATCGCGCAGAATATCGTCGTAATGCGTCTTGACGGTGCCACCGCAGGAACCAGAGGGGATGACGACGTAATCGAAGCGTTCGAAATCCTCAATGAACTTTTTCGCCAGCTCACTGGCCGCCTCGCGGTTTCCTGAGCTATACGCAGGCTGTCCGCAGCAGGTTTGCTGCTCTGGCACGACGACTTCACAACCGGCGGCTTCCAGCAGCTTGAGCGTGGAGAAACCGATTTCCGGGCGCATGACATCGACCAGACAAGTCACCATCAATCCGACACGCATGTTGTTCTCGATCCCAGGAATTTCAGATGCTGCATTATCCGGCGTTTGCGCTCCCGGCGACAGGCTGGCGCGGGATGAAAAAAATTTGCGTGTCGCCGGCAAATCTTTGCGCCGGCCGCTTGTGATGGCTTTTCGCATTGTGGTATAACGTCGATATTGCATTGCACCAATATATTAATGCTCCAACGCACTGCCCGTACAGCCATGAAACCTGACGCCACACCTGCTTCCGACAAAACCTCGATACAAGTGATCGAGCGCATGATGAGCCTGCTTGATGCGCTCGCAGGCTATCCCGATCCGGTCAGCCTTAAAGAACTCTCGATCGCGACCGGTCTGCATCCGTCTACCGCACACCGCATCCTCAACGATATGGTTGCCAAGCGTTTCGTTGATCGCTCCGAACCCGGCACCTACCGGCTGGGCATGCGACTGCTTGAGCTGGGCAACATCGTGAAAAGTCGGCTGAATGTGCGCGAAGCATCGCTGTCCTTCATGCAGTCACTGCATCGCAGAACGCAGCAAACCGTGAACCTTTCGGTGCGTCAGGGCGATGAAATTGTCTACATTGACCGCGCATTCTCCGAACGATCTGGCATGCAAGTGGTGCGCGCGATTGGTGGTCGTGCCCCCTTGCATCTGACGTCCACCGGTAAACTGTTCCTGTCCGTCGATGATTCAAAACTGGTACGTGCCTATGCCACTCGTACCGGACTGGCGGGCCATAACAAGAATTCAATTACCGATCTGGCCAGGCTCGAACGTGAACTATCACTGGTACGCGCGCGCGGCTATGCACGTGACAATGAAGAGCTCGAACTGGGTGTGCGGTGCATGGCGGCGGGCATTCGCGACGATGCCGGCCGGCTGATCGCCGGACTGTCGATTTCTGCACCCGCCGACCGGCTCAAGGATGAGTGGCTGGATGATCTGATCGGAACGGCCAATGATATCTCCGGTGTACTGGGCTACCGGGCGATGGAGAGTGCCTGAGCTTTTAGCGCCAGACGAAAGACAAAGGCTGCAGACACAAAAAAAGCGAACCGGAGTTCGCTTTTTTTATGCACTGACGTATCAGCTGCGGTCTGCTCGTGCGCCTGTCATCGCAGAGGTGCCCCGATTTTCCAGCCACTTACGGATGCGATCGGCGTCGGCCAGTCGCGATTGCTTGGTTTTTGAATCAAGGAAAACCATGACCACCGGACGTCCGGCGACATTCACTTGCATCACCAGACAGCGACCCGCCTCGGCGATGTAACCGGTCTTCTGCAGACCAATCGCCCACTCAGGATTCTCGATCAGGCCGTTGGAGTTACGGTATTCCAGCGCAGGGCCGCCCGGTTCAACGGCATAATTTCTGTCGGTGGAATACTCGCGAATCAGTGGGTGCTGATAAGCAGCGACCACCAGTCGCGCCAAATCACGTGCACTCGACACATTGGCGCTCGAGAGACCCGTAGGATCAGCGAAGCGTGAATTTGTCATACCTAGCTCGCTCGCTTTAGCATTCATCGCTCTGATAAATGCGGTCAGACCGCCCGGATAATTTCTGCCGAGCGCCGCCGCTGCACGGTTTTCAGAACTCATCAGCGCAATATGCAGCATGTTCGCACGCGAGAGTTGCGAGCCAATGCGCAGTCGCGAATGGCTGTAGCGCTTGCGATCAACGTCGTCTTCAGTCACGGTGAGCATTTCATCCAGATTCTGATTGGCTTCGACCACAACCAGGCTGGTCATCAGTTTGGTAATCGAAGCAATCGGCAGCGCGACATGAGAATTCTTTTCAAACAAAATTTCTGACGAGTTCTGATCGATCACGAGCGCCACGTTGGCGCTCAAATCCAGAGGATCACGGGTCTGACCCAGCCCGGCCAGATCGCCAGCCGTGGTGGGATGGGGCGCAGATAACGCCGGCGAGTAGGCGACACGCTGAAAACCGCTTTTACGCTTGCTGGCGACGACAACAGGCTTGATGGCACGCGACTTTGCCTCAACTCTGGCGGCACGTTTGCCTGCATCCCGGCTGGTTTTTCTGGCGATCGAGTGCTTGCCCGCCTCGACGGAGCGCGTGGCCTTTTTGGCAACGACCGGTTTTTCGCTGGGATTTGAAGCGCTCCAGACCGTAGTCGAGGCCAGCAATGCCGACAGCGTGAAAATCAGATTACTCAGGAAAAAACGTCGCATCCCAACTCCATGCCATTTTGCAAAATTTGCTGGTAGTGTAGCAAATCAATGCAAATCTGCAAGAGAATTAAGGAGTTAGGACGACTAATTAAACAGGTTTATCAATCAATATCACTAAACAGATTGATCTTTATCGCCGTTGTTATTTTATAAATTTCGGGGCATTACAAAACCTCTGTGATTGCCCGCCCCAGGTCCGTCGTGTTTCCGCGACCACCCATGTCCGGCGTGAAGGGCGCGTGCGTCGGACCGGCTTCCAGCACTCGTTCAATCGCACGAACGATAGCCTGCCCTGCCTCTGCGTAACCAAAATGCTCGAGCATCATGGCCCCGCACCAGATTTGTCCGATCGGGTTGGCGATACCCTTGCCCGCGATATCCGGGGCCGATCCGTGTACCGGCTCGAACAACGATGGATAAATGCCTTCGGGATTGATGTTGGCCGACGGCGCAATCGCAATCGTGCCGGTACAGGCAGGACCAAGATCGGAGAGGATGTCACCAAACAGATTCGAGGCCACCACCACATCGAACCAGTCGGGGTGCTGAACGAAATGGGCGCACAAAATATCGATATGAAATTTGTCGCACCGTATGTCGGGATAATGTCGCGCCATCTCTGCGACCCGCTCATCCCAGTAAGGCATGGTGATCGAGATGCCATTCGATTTGGTCGCTGAGGTCAGATGCTTCTTCGGTCGACGCTGCGCCAGCTCGAACGCATATTTCAGAATGCGATCGGTGCCATGACGCGAGAACACACTCTGCTGGAAAACAGTTTCGCGCGGTGTGCCTTCGTACATCCGGCCACCGACAGAAGAATACTCGCCCTCGGTGTTCTCCCGCACCACATAAAAATCAATGTCACCCGGCTTGCGATTCGCCAGAGGCGATGGAATACCGGGCATCAGCCGGCAGGGCCGCAGGTTCACATACTGATCAAACTCGCGGCGGAATTTCAGTAGTGAACCCCAGAGTGAAATATGGTCCGGCACGGTAGCTGGCCAGCCGACGGCGCCGAAATAAATCGCATCATGACCACCGATCTGGGCTTTCCAGTCGTCCGGCATCATCTGTCCGTGACGCGCAAAATAATCGCAGCTGGCAAAATCAAAATGATCAAAGGACAGCGCAAGATCGAAGCGACTCGCCGCAGCCTCAAGAACACGCAAACCTTCCGGTATGACTTCGGTGCCTATGCCATCTCCGGCTATCACAGCGATTTTTTTCATCTGCTTACTCCATGAATCGGGCGAATGCTGAAACCGGCGCTCGCTCGGTCACCAGCGTATTTTCTATCTTGCTGTGATCGGCATAGCCCAGGGCCATTCCGCAGACGAGCTGCTCCGTATCGGGCAAATCCAGGGTCTCGGCAATCACACGATGAAATTGCGTGAAGGCGGCTTGCGGACAGGTATCCAGACCCCGGGCGCGTGCTGCGATCATGATGTTTTGCAGGAACATGCCATAGTCCAGCCAGGACCCTTGCTCCATCACGCGATCGATCGTGAAAATCAAACCCACTGGCGCATCGAAGAAAGCATAGTTACGCCCGTGCTGCGCCTGCATCCCTGATTTGTTCTCGCGGGTCAGCCCCAATAATGCATACAGATCCCAGCCGACCTTGCGTCGACGGTCCACATAAGGCGCCACCCACTCACGCGGATAGTAGTCGTACTCTTCCTTATGAGACGCAGCCTCATCCGGATTCAGATAGGCCTTCAGAATCGCATCAGAGAGACGCTGCTTCAGCGCGCCTGTCAGCACATAGACTTTCCATGGTTGGGTATTCGAGCCCGAAGGGGCGCGGGACGCTACCTCCAGCAAGGATTCAATATCGGCGCGTGGCACCGGCTTAGGAAGAAAGGCCCGTATCGAGCGGCGCGAGATGATCGCCTGGTCGACCACTTGTTGTGTATTGACAGATTCTGGCTGGTTCATGAGGATACTTTCGTCGTTTCGATCTGGATGGATTGCAGCAGCGCTCTGGCTGGCACCGGAATGGATGTCGGTTTGCGCGTGGCACTGTCGACATACACATGAACAAAATGCCCTTGCGCCGAAGCCAGATCATCATCGCCCCGGAAGATGCCCACCTCGTAGCGCACACTGGAATCGCCCAGCCGTGTGACGCACAATCCAGCCGCGACCGGATCGGGGAAAGCCACTGAGGAAAAATAATTGCAGTGAGTTTCCACCACCAGCGCAATGGCCTCACCGGCATGAATGTCGAGCGTCCCATTGACGATCAGGAACTGATTAACCACCGTATCAAACCAGTGGTAATAGATCACGTTATTCACGTGGCCGTAGGCATCGTTATCGCTCCAGCGGGTCGTGATCGGATGAAAATGGCGAAAGTAAGCCCTATTTTTTGCAGTCTCTCTCATGGTCTTTATGGTTGTTTTTGTTGATTTATTTTTTTGTTAGAGCCTCTTATTTTCGGACAACGAAGGCAACACCCACAACCGCCAGTAGCATGCCAAGCGCACCTGCAATAGACAGCGTCTCGCCAAACAACCACCAGGCAATCAGCGCCGTCAGCGGCGGGGTCAGGTACATCAGGCTCGACACCTGTGTTGCCGCATTTTTTCTGATCAGCGCAAACAACAGGAAGATCGCACCGATGGACAAAGCAAAGACAGACCAGAGCAGCGCCCCGATAAAATCTGGAGTCCATTGTACTGATTCAAATGTCGGCGTCAGATTTTCAAGTGCCATCGCAAAAGGTAAAGTAATCAGTGCCGATGCCGTAAACTGTATCACTGCCCCCGAGCGCAAATCAAAGCGTGGGCAGAAGCGCCGTTGATACATCGTTCCCGCAGTGATCGACACCAGCGCAAACACACAGAGCGATACATTGATGAACGAACTGCCGGTCGCCGTCAGCTTGTTAGAGACGACCAAGGCCACGCCCGCCAGTCCGAGGATCAGTCCCAGCCATTGGCGGTTGCGGACACGCTCACCGATCAGAGACGCGCCAAAAGCCGTCAGCAGAGGTTGCAAACCGACGATCAGCGCTGCCAGCCCCGCCGGCATGCCCAGCTTGATGGCAGACCACACACCTGACAAATAACCGGCTTGCACCATCACACCGGCGACAGCGATGGGCAACACCTGCCCTTTCGGCCAGGGCGCACGCACCAGCAGCAATGCAGGCACGAGAATGACAAGCACACATAAATAACGCAGAAGCAGAAACGTCATCACGGGCGCGTACGGCAATCCGAATTTCGCAACAATGAATCCAGTGCTCCAGATCAGCACGAACAACAGTGGCATGCCGATCTCGATCAACGGTGCCCGCTGCGAAAAAACGCTGGTGCTCATGCAGTCTCCAGACCTGCGCTGCAATAACTCGACGCAATACTCACGGTCTGCAGATGCACCGCGACCGTGTCATCAATGACCCTGCCATAGCCACCCGCCATCGCGACCGCCACGGGCAAACCGCGCGTGCGTGCAGCATCAAACACCATACGATCGCGCGCGGCCAGTCCTGCCATCGACAATTTCAAGCGGCCCAGCCGGTCGCCTTCGTGCGGATCGGCGCCGGCGAGATAAATAATGAGCTGGGGTGAAAAACGTTCAAACATCTGTGACAGCGCTGACGCCAGCTGCGCCAGATAGCTATCGTCATCGGTACCATCGGGCAGCGCCACATCGAGATCACTCACCGCCTTGTCGAAGGGGTAGTTGTTTTCCCCGTGCAGCGACAAGGTGAATACTGAATCATCGGTCGCCAGTATCGAGGCCGTGCCATTCCCCTGATGGACATCGAGATCCACAACAGCAACCCGGGATACCCGGCGCTCAGCCTGCATCAGGCGCGCAGCAATCGCAGCGTCGTTGAAGACGCAAAATCCCTCACCACGATCAGATTGCGCATGATGCGTACCACCCGCGAGGTTGACTGCGGTGCCGGCCATAATCGCAGCACGGCAGGCAGCGATGGTCGCTCCGGCAGAGCGCCGTGATCGCTCCACCATCTCGGGTGACCAGGGAAAGCCGATGGCCTTTTGCTCGGCATCAGACAGCGCGCCGCTGGTCACGCGATGAATGTAGTGCGGGTGGTGCGCAAGCGCGAGCACACCATCGCTTGTATGCGGCGCCTCCTCAAGCGATACCGAGGGTAAGACATCGGCAACGGCGTCACGCAGCATCCGATACTTTTGCATGGGGAAGCGATGCCCGTCCGGCAGTGGCAGTACGAAGCGGTCGCTGTAGAAAGCTCTCACGGGTCGCGAGGTAAAACTGAGGAGCGGCGAGTCTAGCACGCACCGGGAAGACAAGATTTTCGCGAACGTGCGGCGATGAAATGAGAATCCTCTGATGCGACGCAATGCTGAAACTTGACACACAGCGGCCTTCGCTGAAGAATGAGCGCTGCTGCGATGCAGCATTCGCGCCGTCGTTTCACCTCATCCCTCAGGAGTCTCTTCCATGATCTCGCCCGACCTGTTGTCCTCTGCTGCCCGTACCCATGTGTCATCCCAACTCGACTTTGCCACCGCCATGACGGAATCCATGATCGAGAGTGTGGAGAAACTCATGGGCCTGAATTTACAGGCCGCCAAAGCGAGCCTCGATGTGTCGATTGGCAGTGCGCAGCAACTGATCAGCACAAAAGATCCGCAGGATTTCATGAACGCCAGCAGCAATCAGCTTCAGCCCCAGGCCGATATTGTGATGACCTATGTACGTCATCTGACCAGCATCAGCTCGGGCACGCACAAGCAGCTAGCCCAAATCGCGCAGGCGCAAGTCAGCGAAAACAGTCGCGAGATCATCGCGCTGCTCAGTGAACTGGACAGCGGCACGCCCGAAGGGCCGCGCAGCGGGATAAGCCTGCTGAAGTCTGCGATCAGCAATGCAGTCTCCGGTTACGAGCAAATCGCCCGAAGCACGCAGACCGCCATCGAACAACTGGAGTCGACGCTCAACGCGACCAGCAATCAGCTGACCACATTGACAACAAAATCAAACGGCCGCTCGAAAAAATAAGCGCATCGCAGATATCTCAAAACAGCCTGCCGCGACTGTCGCAGCAGGCTGTCTAAAAAAATGCCGCTCAGCGCATCCCTGCATCATCACAAAGCAGCGTAACAATTGGTAACAACTTCAGCCCGCGTTTCAAATGATTTCACTCTGCTTTGGTTATAATCGGCGTCGAATTTTTCAATCGCAACGGCGCATCGGCTGTTTAGAAAATGTCCAGATTACAGCTGATCTCCATCTCAAGCTCTGCCCTGCTCTATTACGGCTGCTTTCACCTCAACATGATGCTGTTCAATGCGCTTGAACTGCACAGCGGGGCGAACTGGATTTTCCTGCCGGCGGGTGTCCGTCTGCTCTGCACGTTGATCCTCGCGGGCGAAGGCGCCATTGGCTTGCTGATCGCGTCTCTGATCATCTCTGTACAAACCTATGCCGAAATGGGTTTGCTGACCAATCTCGGGTCAGCCGCGATCTCTGCCGGCGCGCCCTATTTGGTTTACCGTCTCGCTTTGATGAATGGTTTTCCCGCCACGCTGGATAAACTCAACGCTGCGAAGCTGTCCCTACTCAGTCTGGCCTACGCGCTGATGAGTGGGCTACTGCACTCCCTCTGGTATCTGCTGAGATCCGTACATACCGATTTTCTCTCCAGTTTTACTGCCATGTTCACCGGCGACCTGATCGGCACTCTGCTGGTGCTGTACACGATGAAAATAATCTTTGCGACCGTGCGTCGCACTCGTGGCCAGACCTGACATCGCCCTTGGTGCGGACCGCACCAAAATTGCTCAAAACTTTGCCACACTGCCCCACGCAGGGGCACTCCCCTCTGAAGATCCCTCGTAATACCTGCAGAAGGCTGGCATATAAGCTGCTATGAGCTCTGAGGAGAGACAGGATTTCCCACCCTTAATACCGAACAGACCTCTGAAAGCCCGGCTGCACGGCACTTGACCATGAGACATGTAGCCGATGAAACAGTGCCGCCAGCAGGCTGGCCAATGATGAACGCTGGCGCGGATCACTGGATCGCCAGCCTCAAACTCGGTTTCGGCCGCGATGGTGACACCACCCGACTCATGCGGCGCGAGCATTTCGGGCCGCTCCGTGTACAAAAACCGCTTTACCCCGAACACCCCTCGACCTGCCACGCCATCATCGTTCATCCGCCCGGGGGTGTGGTGGGCGGAGATGAATTGCAAATCGACGTTGATGCAGGCCCTGAGGCACGCGCACTCCTGTCAACACCGGGTGCAGCGAAATGGTACCGATCGAATGGCCATCGCTCGCGGCAGCAACTTCGCATTCATCTTGCCAACGGCGCGGCACTCGAATGGCTTCCACAGGAAACGATTTTTTTCAATGCTGCAGATATCGTGCTGGATACGATCATCGATCTCAGCGGTGATGCGACTTATCTTGGTTGCGAAATTCTCTGTTTCGGACGTACGGCGTCGGGCGAAACCTTTGATCAAGGGCGGGTGCAGCAAGCGATGACGATACGCCGGGATGGCAAACCCCTGTGGCTGGAGCAAGGTGTCCTGCATGGCGGGAGCCGACAAATGCAGAGCCCGCTGGGTCTGAGTGGCTACTCTGTCTGCGCCAGCCTGATAGCCGTCGGTACTGGTGCCAGCACCCCTTTGCTGAGCTCTCTGCGCGAACAGTGCGCTGCAAGCTGCGACGGCCAGGGACAATTGGGTGTCACGCAAATGAAATCAGTGATCGTCGTGCGCTATCTGGGCGAAGCCAGTGAAATCGCACGCAACGTCATGCTCACCGCATGGCAGATACTGCGCCCTGCCTTGTCAGGACGTGATGCCGTCGTACCCCGCATCTGGAAAACCTGATCATCCATCTCAACCATTGAACTATTAACGAGAAAAGCGCATGGACCTGACTCCCCGTGAAAAAGACAAACTACTGATTTTTACTGCAGCACTGGTTGCCGAGCGTCGTCGCGCGCGCGGCCTGAAACTCAATCACCCCGAAGCTGTAGCGCTGATCACAGCCGCCATCATGGAAGGCGCGCGCGATGGCAAAACCGTGGCCGAGCTGATGTCTGCAGGCACGCAAATACTGACGCGTGCGGATGTCATGGAAGGCGTCGCCGAAATGATCCCAGATATTCAGGTCGAAGCGACCTTCCCCGATGGGACCAAGCTGGTGACTGTCCATCATCCAATTCCCTGAACCCGCCAGCAAAGATAACGGAGACCCAGATGATTCCAGGTGAAATGCTGATAGAAGAGGGCGACATTGCACTCAATGTCGGCCGCGAGAC
>JACCDX011262971.1_pt1 | contig 26566 bp, 1 predicted proteins | sample 7449681 | NCBI WGS metagenome assembly JACCDX01 (sample SAMN15323450, study PRJNA562643) | freshwater metagenome | isolation source: river surface water | place: USA:Blue River Watershed | collected 2017-08-18
CACTGCACCTGAACCAGCATTAACTGTCAGAGATTCAGCTGTACCAGCCACTTGGTTGTTCACCGTGCCACTGAATGTCACCGCAGCATTCGTGGTGTTCAACACGGTGGCATTGGAGGCGCTGTCCAGAATCAGGTCTTCACCATAGGTCTGAGCACCCGTGGTCGTGATCCGACCACCCTGGATCACCACCGCGCCACCCGCGCTGGTCGTCAATGAAGTGGCATCAACGGCTTTGGTGAAGGTCGTGGCACCCGTGCTGTTGATCACCAAGTCGCCCAGGTTTCCTGTATCACCCAAGGTCTCAGCAAAGAGCACTTCACCTGATCCAGCGTTCACGGTCAAAGACTCTGGGGTGCCAGCCACCAGGTTGTTCACTGTGCCACTGAATGTCACCGCTGAATTCGTGGTGTTCAAGACTGTAGCGTTAGAGGCGTTGTCCAGGATCAGGTCTTCACCATAAGTCTGAGCACCCGTGGTGGTGATGCGTCCACCCTGGATCACCACCGTGCCACCCGCGTTGGTCGACAAAGATGTCGCATCAACCGCTTTGGTGAAGGTCGTGGCACCCGTGCTGTTCACCGTCAAAGCACCCAACGAACCCGTATCACCGATGGTTTCAGAGAACAAGACCGCACCAGAACCTGCATTGATGGTCAAAGACTCAGGCGTACCAGCCACTTGGTTGTTCACGGTGCTGACAAACGTCACATCGCCACCACTGGACATCACCGTGTCGGTGCCCAGTTTGACCGTGCCGTTGTAGTACTGCGTGCCCGTGGTGGTGATCGAACCCCCATTGAGAACCGCGTTGCCATTGATACGCAGCCACGATCCAATGTCAATGAGCTGATTGATGGCCACCGTCGGTGCTGTGACCATGACAGGCCCTGCCAAGGCAATGTCTGTGTCCAGGGTCACAGAGGTGAGATTGCCTGTTTTGCCGATCGTCAAACCAGTGAGGCTGTTGGCGAAGTTGTAGTTCGATGTGAAAGCACTGCTGAAGTTGAAGCTGGCTGGTTCAATGGTGACAGTACCGGCCCCTGTGAAACCACTTGTTGAAGGCGCCGCATCGTTGCTGTACACCACGCCACCTGCGCTACCGGTGGCTGTCGAGCCGGTGTAACTGTTGACACCGGTCAAGCGCAGCACCACAGCGCCGGTTTTTTGCACCTCACCGGCACCAGCGATGTCATTGGCCACGGTGGTGTCTGCATCCATGTTGAAGGTCAAAACCGAGCCATTGGCCAAGTTGATGGTGTTGGTGGCCAAGGACGCGGTATGGTTGCTGCCGTTGCCCACTGATAAGCCCCCTTGCAGCACATGAACGTCCCCTGCAAAGGTGCTGGTGCCTGACAACACCAAGGAACCTGTGCCCGTCTTGCTGAAATCGCCTGACCCGGCAATGACGCCTGCGTAAGCCAGCTGCTTGCCAGCATTGACCATCACCGTGCCACCACCCGCCGCCAAGCTGATACCGCGGTAAGCATCCAAGGTGAAGCTGTCACTGATTTGCAAACCACCACCATCGAGCTCGATGCGATTGGCAACCACAGCTGAAGTGGTTGCGCCCAAATAAGCATCTGTCGCCACAGACAAGTTGCCCCCTTGGATCTTGATCAACCCCTGATGACCATGGGCCTGGTCACTCACCAAGGTGCCTGTGAATGTGCTGGGCAACACGGCCAAGGCCACGTTCGCGCCATCGGGGATCACACCTGTTTGACCTAGTGCAGATGACACCGCCCAATTGGTGGCATCTGACCACAGGCCTGTGCCGGTGCCAATCCACGTGGCTGAACTCAGTTGGGTCACTTGGGCCGTGCCATCGCCTGAGGCCAAACGCACGCTGTAGTTGTCACGGTCTGCACCCGCCAAGACCACGCCAGTGATGGTGACCGCTTTGCCTGTGCCCACATGACGCGTGTCGAAGCTGCCCGTGCCTGAGCTGTAGGTGACGGCATCCATGCCCTCCAAGCCCGAGAACCCAATCGAGGTGCCGTCAGTTGCACTGAAAGTGGCGGTCAAGTTGCCGTCATACACCTTGTTGTTGATGCTGAAATTGGCCAAGTCGATCGACTTTTGTTCCACCGTCAAAGCACTTCCACCCGACTGGTTCATGGCATAGCCCAACTTGGACAAGCCGTCGGTCAAGGTGTAAGGCGTGGCATTGTGTTTGAGCTTGCCTGCGTTGGAATAACTGGCGTTCTCGATGACCACGCCCAAGCCAGTCACCAGTTCATCCCCATTCAAGGCTCCTCGTTGGGTGGACAAGGCCGAGACACCGTCCAACTGCAAGTTGGACAAGGTCAAGGTGTGGTCAAAACCATAGGTGGTGGTGAAGCTGTTGAGGACGGCTGTGGCAGTCGGCTGTTCACGGTAAATCGCATTGATCACATCCGTGTCCAAAGCCCACGTGAAACGCGTGAGGGTTTCATCCGAGTTGTAGCGGAAGTGACCGGACCCTGATCCCACCAAATCGGTGAGACCCGTGCTGTCGGCCACGCTGCCCGACATCAACCGGACCACACCACCGGTTCCCGCTGTCACCGTGGGGGATCCAGTGACCAACAGGTTGCCACCGGTGCTGGTCCCAGCCGCGGCGGTTTGGCCTGCATTCAACAACACAGCCGTGGTCGTCGTGCTGCTGGTGGTGACATTGGCCGACAAGGTCAAGTCGCCGCTGAGGGTTTCGATGCGCACATCACCTGTGGCGCTGATGCCTGTGGGGTTGACCGTGCCAATGGTCAAGGCGCCGCTGTTGACATAGGTGAAGTTGCTCACGCCGCTGGCGGCCAAGGTGTTCACGTTGTTGCTGGCGTGATCCAGCGCCACTGACCCCCCCAACACCGCCAGGGCGTCGGCCACCAGGTAACCATGAGCCCCATCGGTGATGCTGCTGCCCGTCAGCGTGATGGTGCTGCCGGTAGCGGTCAACGGGGCATTGACACTCAATGCCGCACCGGTGATTTCGATGGGTCCTGCAATGGTGGTGGCAGCGTCAATCGTCACAGCCGATGTGTTGTTGTTTTTGCCGATGATCAAACCACCCAATGAGGGGCTGAAGTTCCATGGGGACGTGAGGAAGGTGCTGCTGAAACCTTTGCTCACGGATTCGATCTGCAAAGTGCCAGCGCCATCAATATTTGCACTGGCAGAACTGGGGGCGTCATTCAACAAACGCAAACGACCAGCGGTGACCGTGGTGTCACCGGTGTAAGTGCCATTGCTGGTCAGGGTGAAGGTCCCCGTGCCCAGCTTGTTCAGGCCGCCACTGCCCGACACGCCACCCGCCAACGTGGTGGAACTGTTGTCAGCGCCAGTGCTGAGCACCGTGCCCGTACCCAAGACCAGGTTGCCACCGGTGCTGCCGCCACCAGCCAGTGAACCCAACGACAAACTGCTGTTGAGTTGCAGCAAGGTCCCTGCGGTGTTGCTCAGGGACACCGCGGTGTTGTTGCCCAAGGCATTGGCATGGCTGGTGATGACCTTGCCGCCTGTGATCGATGTCGCACCGGTGTAGCTGTTGTTGCCGCTCAAGGTCAAACTGCCGCCAGTGGCGTTCAAGGTCAAGCCACCCATGCCGGACATGACACCTGAGAACGTGGGTGCGATGGCATTCAAGGTGAGCGTGGAGCTACCCACCGTGCTGAAGGTGTGCAAGTGGTAGCCCAGTGCCAAGTCCGTGCCAGCCGATTCAACACCACCATTGCCTGCGCTGCTGCCCAAATAGCGAACCACCACCAAACCCGACCCGCCTGTACCGCCAGGTTGGTAAGCGCCATTGGAATTACCCATGCCACCACCGCCACCACTGCCGGTGTTGGCAGAAGCAGCACCGCCTGCGCTGGAGGTGCCGCCTGCGCCGAATGAACCGCCCGCCCCTGCGCCCACGGCTGCTGCACCACCAGGTGAACCGCCGCCACCGCCGCCAGCTGCATAGATCATTTCCGTGCCGCTGATGCTGTTGGCCACACCCAAACCACCCGCACCACCCGTGTCGCCCGCGTAGTTCCCCCCTGCGCCGCCAGCACCACCACCGCCACCTGCTGGTTGACCAAAGTTGGCGGTGCTGGCATTGCCACCTGCATAGCCTTGTGTGGCCGTAGCACCTGTTCGATTGCCTGCGGTGGAACTCACCGCACCGCCGCCACCGGAAGCGCCCGATTTGGCGGCACCGCCTGACCAGTACACAGCACCACCGCCACCGCCCGAAGCAGTCAAGGTGCCCAACACCGAGTTGCCGCCATTGCCCCCGACACCTTGTGCCACCGTGGCCGAAGCACCACTGTTGCCTGCGCTTCCACCATCGCCCACGGTGACGGTGTAGCTGTCACCTTGCATGGTGGTGGCGCTGCCGCTCAACAAACCGCCTGCACCGCCGCCACCGCCGCCGTGTTCATTGGGCGTGCCACTGCCGCCACCACCGCCGCCACCCACGACCAGGTAATCCAGGCTGGTGTCAAGGTTGACCGTGAGATTGCCATTGAGGACCATGTCGTTGGACAAGGTTGACACGCCTCGGCCCAGGGTCAAGCTGGTGGCATCAGCCCAAGTGACCGTCCCGGTGCCCATGGCGCTGTTGTTGTAAACCCCCATCGAACCCGCTTGAACACTGGCACCGGCACTGAAGGTGTTGCTGCCCATCAGCTGCAAACTGCCCGTGCCTTGTTTGACCAGGGACACCCCGTTGCCCGATATCACACCGGTGAGTGTGCTGGTGCTGCTGTTTTGAATCGTCAAGCTGCGGGTGTTGGCCAAGCTCAGGTTGTAGGCGCCTTTCACACTGTTGGCTTGGATCAAGACATCACCGGTGCTGGCGTTGCTGGTGCTCAGGTGGGCATCCAAGGCAATGGCACCACCATACAAACGCACAGGCCCGGCCATGCTCATGTCCGCGTCCAAGGTGATGTCCGATGTGTTGGCGGCATGGCCCAAGGTCAAACCTGTCAGGCTGCTGTCCCACACGTAGCTGCTGGTGGTGAGTGCAGACGCAAAACTGCCATTGGCAACAGGTTGGATCGTCACATCTCCTGAGCCTGTGAAACGCGACGTGCTGGGAGGAGTGTTGTGGGTGAAGATGAAACCACTGCCAGCAGACCCGGTGTCGGTGGTGCCGGTGTAGGTTTGCAAACCGGTGAAGCTGATGTGGTTAGAGCCTGCTTGCACCAATCCACCGCTACCGCCGATGGCATGCGAGAACGTGGTGTCACTCAACAGCTTGAAGGCCAAACTGCCGTTGACCGTGACGGCACCGGTACCCAAGCTGCCGGTGTCGCCCCCATTGCCCACCTGCAAGCTGCCTGCGCTGACCGTGGTCGTGGTGTAGCTGTTGGCACCCGTGAGGACCAGGGTGCCCGCCCCGGTTTTCGTCAAACCACCCGTGCCTTGCACCACGCCGGCATAGCTCGATTCCTTGCCCGTGTCCACCTCCAACGTGACGCCACCACTGCCTGTGGTGATGCCACGCTTGCTGTTCAAGTTGACGTCGTCTGTGAAGTGCAAGGTACCGCCATCGACGCTGATCAAGTCGGTCGTCGTGGTGCTGGGCACCGCACCCAAGTAGCTGTCATTGGCCACTTTCAAGGTGCCTGCCAGTTCAATGCGGCCGCTGTAGTTGGTGGCAGCATTCGCCACCACACTGTCACCGCTGCCAATGATGGCCAAGGCCACATTGCCTTCGTTGGGCAACACACCCACTTGCGACAAATTGCCGGTCACGCCCCAGTTGGCCCCGTCGTTCCAGTTGCCACCGGCCGGGCCTACCCAGGTGGCAGATGCCAGCTGCGTGATGACACCCGTGCCGGTTTGTCCCACCGCGTCGCTCACGTCGTAATTGTTGGCACTGGCACCAGTCAAGGTGGCTGCGGTCACGGTCAAACCACGGGTGGCTGACACATGGGCTGAGTCGAAGGTGCCGGTGATCGAGGCCACGGTCACATCATCGTTGTTGAACACCGTGCTGGGGGTGACGCCTGCTGTTTGAATGCTGGCAGATACATTGCCGTCATAGGTTTTGCTGGCAGTGAGGGTGCCTGTCAAGCCCACCACTTTGCGCGACAGGGTCACGGGTGAACTGAGCAAGGTGATGGTGTAGTTGTTCAAATCAGCCGTGCCAGTGTTGGCCGTCAGTGCGGTGACATAGTTGCTGCCGTTGCGGGCCACATTGGCCGATTGGGCGGTGACACCCGTCGGCACCAGGGTTTCGTTGTTCACCAGGCCACTCAGGGTGTAACTGGTGGGTACCAGGGCGGTGCTGCCGCTGTACACCGCGTCAACCGCCAAACTCAAAGGCGCTTTCTCGATGGTGATGTTGTAGGTGGCACCGTCCAAGGTGTAACGGTCGCTGGTGATGCTGAAGCTGTTGCTGGCAAAACTGTTGTAGGTGGCGGCATTGGCGCTGACCACGGTCGCAGTGCCGCCTGACAGCACGACTTGATCCCCATTGAACGTGCCAGTCACCGTGGGCACGATGGTGTTGGGGAAGATGGCATTGCCGTCATAAGTTTTGGCCATCGACAGCGTGAGTGGTGCTTTGGTGATCACACCAGGCCCGGTCAACGTGGGCGAGCTGAAGGCATACCCGTGGATGGTTTTTTGGGTTGTGGGGTTGTATGCCGTGACGATCATGCCGTTGACTTCAACCGTTTTGCCCGTGCCGACATCTTCGATCGTGGTTGCCGTGCCGGCTGTGGTGTAGCGGCTGTTGGTGGTTTGCGTGATGGTCAACACATCACCATCCAGCAAGCCTGAGACAGCAATGTTGCTGGGCTGCAGCACGACGCTGTCGGTGCTGTCGTAAGGCTTGGAGATGGTGCCCACCAAGCTGCCCGTGATCGGTGGCGCATAGGTGTACAACAAACCATGGCCTGAGCCCAGCACCTGGTTGCTGCCATAAGTGGCGCCGTATTGGATGAAGTTGTTGGGCAGGTCGGCGTTGTCATCGCCGCCATTGGCCACGCTGTTCAGCGGATTCGGGTTGGAACTCCACACCAACCATTGCTTGCCAGTGCCGGCGGTCAAGGCGGTGGCACCGGCCAAATTGAGGAAACGCGTGCCCGACAACACAATGTTGCCATTGCTGGTGGTGATGCCCTGCCCGCTCATCAAGGTGAGCGCTGCGCTGTTGGCGATGGTGATGTCACCTGTGGCGGTCATGGCACCGACCGACAAGGCCACACTGTTCTTCAAGTTCAAGCCGCCCATGCTGACGCCACTGGCGATGCTGCTGATAGTGTTGCTGGCGTTGCTGAGGATGAAGTTGCCGCTGCCGCTAAGGGTCAAGCCATGGCTGTCGCCGCTGACCACACCGGTCAAGGTGAGGCTGGTGCCTTGCACCGCCAAGCTGCTGTCATCCTGCAGTGAAACCGCACCTGACCAACTGCTGTTGCCTGTGGACGCTGCCAAGGTGCCGCCATCGATGCTGATGGCCTCGTTACCCACGGAGATGTTTTGCAAGTCAAGCACCGTGCCAGCGGCCACAGTGACGCCCCCTGCGGTGGAGCCCAGGGCATTGGCGTGGGTGGCGTGGATGCTGCCTTGGTCCAAGGTCACGGCACCTGTGAAGGTGTTGTTGCCCGACAAGGTGAGCACGCTGCTGGCCGTGTCTTTCACCAACGCGCCATCGCCACTGATGACGCCCGTCAGGCTTTGGTCGGCCGTGGCGCTGTAGGACAAGGTGGCGCCACTGGCAATGGCCAGATTGGCGGCATAACTGCCACTGTTCAGCTGGCCCGCACCGGTCAATTTCAAAATGCCTGCGCTGATGGTGGTGTTGCCACCGTAGCTGTTGTCATCGGTCAATTGAAGAACACCTGCACCTCCTTTGGTCAAGGTGGTGGTGCTGCCTGCAATGCTGCCCACCGTGCCCACCACGTGGGGGTTGAGGGTGACCGAGTTGGTGGCGTCCACCGAAGGCAGAATCAAATTGGCACCTGTCACGCTCACATCAGTGAAGCTGGGCGTGCTGACCAAGCCAGCAGCCCATGTGACATCGCCCGTGGTACCCGCGTTCACGGTCAAGGCTTTGGGGGTGGTCGAGGTCAAAGTGCCGTCAAACACCATGTGGGCACCCGTGCCAGCCAAGGTGCTGTTGAAGGTGAAGCCCGCATCGGCGGAGGACATCACCACATCACCTGAATAAGTTTGCGTGCCACCCGAAGTCACTTGGGTGCCACCCAAGCTGGCCGCACCGTTCATGTCGAACTGACCCAAATGGGTCATCGAACCACCCGTGGTGAGTGGGCCATTGACGGTGAGGTTGTAGCGGTTGAGCGAGCCGCTGACCGTGGTGCTGGTGGTGACTTGGCTGCTGGTCATCACGGTGTCCAAGCCCAAAGTCAGCACACCGTTGTAGGTTTGAGCCAAGGTGCTGGTGTAGGTGCCGCCGGACAAGGTGAAGGTGGTGCCGTTGTTGGCCATGCCCGTGAAGGTCATCAAACCCGCGTTGCTGGCTGTGGTTTTGCCATAGACCAAGGCGGTGTTCACGTCAAATGCAGACGCGGTTGCAACCAACTCCAAGGACGAGTTGGTCGGCAGGGTGCTGGAGAACACCGAGCGGCTGTTGGTGCCCGCTATCACACCCATGGTGTTGTCCATGTTGGTGTTCAAAGCGGTCATGCTGGCATCGGCGGTGCGCAACTGGGTCAGGCCTTGCACCACTTTGCCCAGGCCAATGCCCGAACCATCGATCACCAAGTTGCTGCCAGTCAACACCTGGGTGTCGCTGTAGGCCATGCCCACCACGGTGTTGCTGCCACTCAAGCGCAAGGTGTGGGCGAGTTTGGTGCTCGCCCCGACCACCAACTTGCTGTCAGCGAACAAAGCATTGCCGGTGGTGTTGGCCAGCAGTGTGTAGAAGAAGCCGTTCGCGCCGGTGTTGACCAAGCCACCATTGAGCAAATAGCCATTGCCATAGAAGCCCACTTGCGCGGCCACGGCTTTGCTGGTGCCGTCGGCCAGGTAGGCATAGCCGTAAATGGCCTGGGGGGTGGACGAACCATGAATGGCTCTGAGGTAAGGATAGAGGTTGGTGCCCGTGCCCCAGACAGTGCTGAGGTAACTGGCATTGGGCAGTGCCCCCAACAAACTGCTGGTGCTCAAGCCGGTGGCAGGTCCGGTGCCGCCCACGCCTGCTGCGTCGCTGCTCATGCCCGATGTGGTGCTGTCGTAGTAGAGGTTGTTGCGAATGACCCAGTAGGTGGTGGCCGTGACTTGGTTTTGCGCATTGCGGGTTTCGGTGAAGCTGGTGCCCACCGTGCCAAATGTGGCCCCTACTGATGTGGCCCCGGTGGACGAGCTCACGATGCCAGTGGCATAACCATTGGTGAAAGTGCCCCGCTCGGCCTTGCCGACCAAGCCGCCGACATTGGTGGTGCCAGTGACCATGCCGGTGGCGTAAAAATCTTGCACGGTGCGGTTGTAATAGGCGTTCGAACCATTGTCGACTTGACCGATGAAACCACCTGCGTTCTCACCTGTGGCTTTGACCATGCCCGTGGCGTAACTGCGGTAGATGCCTCCACTGATGGTCATGCTGCCCAGGAAACCACCGACATTGGTGGTGCCCGTGACCGAACCCGCAGCGCGGGAATCGGTGATGTTGCCCGTGGTGTTGAAGTAGCCGACCATGCCACCTGAGTGGCTGCCCGTGCTGGTGACGCTGGCATTGGCATACGAGGTGGTGATATTGGAAGAGCTGTACATGCTGCCCACCAAACCACCCACACTGCCGACACCCGTGACCGTGCCCAGCGAGCCCGAACTTTGAATCGAGGTGCTGCTCTCCATCCTGCCCACCAAGCCGCCCACATGGCTGCTTTGGCCAATCACCACGGTGTTGGCGGTGGAGCCGCTGATGCTGCCGTGGTTCATGTAACCCACCAAGCCACCCACATCCGAACCGCTGCCTTTGACACCAAAATAAACCGTGCTACCCGCGTTGGTGTAAGAACCCGTGACGGAGTTGTAGGCCAAGGAATTGCTAACCGTGGTCGAGGTGTTTTGAACACTGCCAATCAAACCACCCACTTGGCTGGTGCCCGATACCCAGCCATAAGCTTTGCCATTGGTGATGGTGTTGGATATGAGCGCTTGGCCCAACAAGCCCCCCACGCTGGAAGAGGAGCCGGACACATTGCCAAAGGCCGTTGAATTTTGGATTTGACCGTAATAGTAGAAATAGCCCACCAAACCACCCACGCTGGAGGTGCCGTTGACATTGCCGCTGGCGTAAGTGTTGTTGATCACCGCGCCGGACCATTCGCCATAGCCGAGCAAACCGCCAGTCGAGTCGGTACCAGTGACCTTGCCCGTGGCGTAGGTGGTGCTGCCCACGGTGGAGGTGGTGCCCGAAATGTTGGCATTGGTCCAGCCCACCAAGCCGCCCACGCTGGAGCTGTTGCTCTGCACCTCGCCGGTGCTGTAAGAGTGCGTGATGGCGGTGGTGTTGCGCCCAATCAAACCACCGGTTTGGTGCGAGCCTTTGACCAAACTGCCGGTGTAGCGGTTCCAACTGCTGGTGGCCGAGGATTCACCAATCAAACCGCCAAAGTAGTTGCCGCCATAGGCTGATGACATGCCCGTGACCATGCCCGACACCCAGCTGTTGGTGACCGTGCCGCTGGCGCTGCCAATCAAACCACCGACATAGCTGCCCGAGGCCTGCACATCGCTGCTGGCAAAGGTGGTGTAAGTGGGGGTGCTGTTCAACACGGTCTCGCCCACCGTGCCTTGGGACACACCGATCAAGCCACCCACATAGGCTGCGCCTTTGACCAAACCCACGGTGTGCGAACTGTTGAACAGCTTGGAGGATCCATGCTCCAAATACCCCACCAAGCCACCGGTGTTGCTGCTGGTGCCGGTGACCACGCTGGTGGAACTCGACAGCGAGAGCGAACCGTAATACAAACGCCCCACCATGCCGCCGGTGTAGGTCACACCCGTGATGGCACCCGATGAACTGGAATTGGTCAAGGTGCCGGTGTTCAAACGGCCGACGATGCCGCCGACATGGGAGCTGCCGGTGACCACCACGCTCGAGTTGGCGTTGTTGATCGCATTGACCGTGTTGCCTGTGGCATTGATCCAACCGACCACGCCACCCGCGTTGCCCAGACCCCGGTTCGAGTCATAGCCTGAGATGTTGTCACCGGGATCGAGTTGGTAGGTCAGGTCGGCACCGGTCACCGAACCCGAGGTGGTCGCGCTGGTGATGGCACGCTGATACGAGGCACCCACGGCGGTACCCACGTTCAACTTGCCCAACACCGAGGCATTGGTCATGGTCAGACCATGCAAGGCTTGTGTCACCACCACACCCCGCAAGTAACCGATGAAGCCCAGGTTGGAGGTGTTTTGGCTGAGGTTCAAATTGATGATTTGTTTGCCATTGGGGTCGAAGGTGCCCGATACATAAGGCACAAACACACCACTGTCCATGGTGATGTCTTGGGCCAACATGAACTTCAAGCTGGACTGATCGGCATAGCCCAAATAGTCTTTGAGTTGTTGCACTGTGCTCAGTTGGTAATGGCCGTTGACTGGCGCACCGCCAAAGTAATCTTGCAACTTCTGGGTGTCGGTGATGGCCAAGCCATTCAATGCACCATTGTTGAACCACACGTCGTATTGGGTGTCGAACAAACCACCGGTGGTGATCAAGCCAGTGACGCTCACGCGGGTGCTGGTGCTGGTGGGCGTGAAGCCAGTGATGGACACATCGTTGATGTTGTAGTGGGCGTTCTCCAAGGTGGCACCAGGCGTGACAAAACCAACCAAGCCGCTGTAGTTGTGGTCGGCACTGACGGCACCGGTGGCGAAGGCGTTTTTGATCACGGCCGTGGTGTCGGCCCGACCCACCAAGCCACCCACATCATGACGACCGGAGACGCTGCCAGCCGCGTAAGCGTAATCGGCACCGTTGCCACCGTTGGTGGTGGGCAAGTTGCCGATGTTGTCGCTGGCTTGGATGGTGCCTGCCAATTTACCCACCAGACCGCCCACATAGTCATACGTGGCCACGACGGGACGCTCGGTGTAAGACCCTTTGATGACCGCCCCACTGTTGGTCGCGCCAATCAAACCACCGACAGACGACATACCAGTCACCGTGCCGCTGATGTACCTGGAATCGGCCACCGTGTAGCTGTTTTGATAACCGATCAAGCCACCCGTGTTGCTGGTGTTCACGCCGGTGGCGGTGACGTTGCCTGAGGCATAGGAGTTGGTGACATTGCGGTAGGAATAACCAACCAAACCGCCCACCTGGCTGGAGGCGGATTGCACATGGCCGGTGGCATAGGAATCGATGATGTGGTGGCTGCTCTCGCCCACCAAACCGCCGACGTTGCTGCCCTTGGCGGTCACGTTGCCCGTGGCAAAACTGGCCGTGATGCTGGTGCCATTGCTCAAGCCGATCAAGCCACCCACGTTGGCACCGGTGCCCGTCGCCACCACGTTACCTGTGGCCGATCCACGCAACAAGGTGGTGGCCCAGAATTGACCCACCAAGCCACCCACTTGCTCGCCACCGGTTTGCGTCACCACCCCAGAGGCACTGATGTCGCTGTAACCCGTGCCGTAGGCCAAACCAATCAAACCTCCCAGGTAATAGCTGGAGCTGTTCACGGTGCCTGAGGCAGACGAGTTGCTCAGCACCACGGTGCCACCGGTGGACTCGCCGATCAAACCACCGGTGCGGTCGCTGGAGGACACCACCGCGCCACTGGCCGTGAGCAAGGTGGCCGAGTTGGTGGTGACGTTGGCATTGGCCGTCGTGAAATTGCTGTTCATGTAGCCCGCCAAACCACCGGTGCGGTAGTTGCCTGTGACGGGCACATCGCTGTTCAAGGACTTGGCCGCCACGCCGTCCAAAGTACCTGCCAAACCACCGGTGTGGCTGCTGCCTTGCACACTGCCTGTTGTTGAGCTGGCCCGCAGCGATTGCGTGTCGTACACCACGCTTTGGCTCACCGCGCCTGCAAATCCACCCACATAAGAGGTACCGCCGACCTGGGCACCCAAGGTGGCCAAGTTGTCGGACACGGTGCTGTAGGTCATCAAACCAGCAAAGCCACCGACGTAATTCTGACCGACGATTTTGGTCGTGTTGGTGGCCACACCCCCTGTCACTGTGCTGTTGTAGATGGCGCCGGCGACACTGCCGACGTAGTCCAAGGCGTTGATCGCATTCACATTTTGCCCACTGTAGGCCACGCTGTTGACCAACAGATCGGTCAGCGTACTGTTGTGAACATACCCAAAGAAACCAATGCCAGAGGTTTGACGATTGAACGAGAAATTGTTCACGGCGAAGGCGTTGCCCTTGAACTCGGTGGCGCCGAAATAAGGCACATAGGGCGTCCCAATGCCCACCGTGGACATATCGATGTCGTTGGCGAGTTTGAAGGTGTAGCTGTTCACACTGCCGGCGCTGGTGGAACTCACAAACGCCAACATCTTGCTGAGGTCGGACTGGTCACCCACCACGGAACTGATCAGGTAGGCGTTGTCCGTGTCTTTGGACAAGTAGTTGTCAATGTTCAAACCCGCGCGGCTCGAAGGCGTCACCACCAGGCTGGCCCCTGGGGCTGCCGGGTCGCCTTGGTAAGCCCATTGGGCATACTGACCGTTGTAGATGCCGCCGGGCGTCACCACCTCGACGTTGTTGATCTTGCTGTTGTCAATGTCGTAATAGCTGTTGCTGATCCAAGTGCCTGGGATCATCAAGCCCACCAGACCACCGAAATATTTCGGCGTTGTGCCGCTGATGGTGATGCTGCCCGTGTAATAGGTGTCGACCAATTTGCCGCCGTTGATGGAACCACTGGTGCCCATGGCACCGATCAGACCACCCACATAACTGGTGCCGGTGGTCGAGACATTGGCATTCACATAGGTGTTGGTCACGTAGGCATTGACACCGTCGTTGCCAATCAAGCCGCCCACGTAATTGCCCGTGGCACTGATGCCGGGGCTGTTGACATAGCCATTGGCAATCGTGGCGTAACTCACCGAACCGACCATGCCGCCCACATACTGGCTGATATTGCTCGCACCTGTGCCGCTGATGGTGGTGCCATTCACGACAGTGTTGTTGGTAACCAAGTTGTTGGCACTGCCGACCAGACCACCGACATAAGCACCCGGACCGCTCACAGACACACCGGTCATGCTGGTGTTGTTGATCGTGGTGGTGCCGCCGTAATAGGCATTGGCTCGGCCTACCAGCCCACCGACGAAGGTGTCATTGCCGGATTTAGAGTTGGCCGTGACTTTGGCATTCGAATAAGGCGAGACAGAAGTGCCGTACAGAGTGGTGTTGCTGGCATCCGATTGAATGCTCACGCTGGCACCGCCATAACCCACCATGCCACCCACATAAAAAGTCCCCTGCACACCTGTGGCACTCGAGATATTGACGTACGAGTTGCGGATGTCAATTTGGCGGTAGCTGCTTTGGCCGATCAAACCACCCACACCCGAGCCTGCCGAGGTGACGCTGGCACCCCGGTAGGACGAACCATAGATGTTGTAGTAGCCCCATGTGGTCCCACCGACCAAGCCACCCACATAGCTCTCGCCGGTGGTGGTGCCTTGCACGGTGCCCTCGGCATAGGCGTTGAGAATGGTTTTGGTGTCGCTGTAGTTGTTGGTGTCGCTGAAACCAATCAGGCCACCCACGCCACTGGTGCCTTTGATGTTGCCGGTGGAATAGGCATTTTTGATGGTGGTGGCACCCCTCAAACTCTGCCCCACCAAACCACCGACGTTGCTGCCTGAGCCGGTCACGTTGCCGGTGCTGGAACCACCGTTGAGGGTCATGCCCGCGTTGTTGTAACCGACCAGACCTCCGACGTTGGTGGTACCGGTCACATTGCCGCCCGAGGTGGCGACATTGGTCATGGTGCCGGTGCTGTAGTAACCCACCAAACCACCCACTTCGGATGAGCTGCTGGCCGAGACAGCGCCCGTGGCATAAGCGTTGGTGAAATTGGCGCTGGCCTCACCCGCCAAGCCGCCCACCCTGGAACCCGACCCACTGTGGGTAACGGTGCCGATTGAATCCACATCGGTTTGTGCACCTGTGATGTAACCGTAAGCACCACCCACCCTGCTGCCTGTGCCTGTGACATTGCCCACCTTGTGCACCTGGCTGCCGGTCAAGCTGCTGGAACCTGCGACGCCACCCACATAACTGGTGCCACTCACTGTCACGTTCAACACATAAGCATTGGTCAAATAACCCGATGAGGATGAACCTATCAAACCACCGCTGTTGTCGCCGGTGGCCGTCACGGTGCTGTTGCCATCGAGCACCACATTGGTCATGCTCAAACTGCTGCCTGCATTGGCTATCAAGGTGCCCGTGTTGCTGCCACCAGAAACCACCGCACCACTGACTTTCAAGTCGCGGATTTCGGATGTGCTGACCGTGGTGTGGATCAAGCCCACGTTGGATGAGCCGCTCAATGCCAAACCGGTGATGGTGTGGCCCAAGCCCGCCACAATGCCCGAATACCCTGCACTGAAGTTCCCCTGCACACGCATATTGGCGTATTTCGCACCACCCGCTGCACCCGTGGTGGTGAAGGTGCTGGCATCGATGTTGTTGGCCAAGGCGAAATTCAAGGCATTGCTGGTGGTGCAATTGGCGGCGGTGGCGCAGAACAAACTCGTGCCAGACGCGCCTGTGGCGGTGAAGGCGTTCACCAAGGTGTAGCTCTTGGCGGTGTTGAAGCTTTGCGTGGTGAAGGTGGAATTGGTCGAAGCGAAGTTGATCGCCCCGTTGAAGCTGGCGGCCAAGGTGGCCCCCGAGCCGGTGGTGGTCAAGCCGAAGTTGTAGTCGCCACCGCCATTCGCTTGGTTGTATTTGAGGGCGATGCCCGAGGCCGCGGTTGTGCCACTGACATTCACAGGTGCGTTGATCGCGATATGGCGACCGGCGCTCAAGGTGGCGATGGTTTCACCGCTCCACGTGACCGTACCGCCCAAGGTGATGTCGCCTGTGGCGGCGCTGACCGTCAGGGAATAGCCGCCGTTGCTGAGGGCGCCGAGTGTCAAACCAGGGGAGCTGAAGAAAGTGCTGTTGCCCGTCAAGGTGATCGGGCCGGTGACAGAGGCTGGGGTTGCAGCGGAATTGATCAAAGAGCCGGCTGAAGAGATGCCTGTGCCTGACACAGACAGCGCGTTGGGGAGGGTCAGACCATTCAGATCAAGGGCTGCGCCGCTTGACACTGTGATGGTGGAGGTGCCCAGTGCGCCACTGGTCACCGACCCCACCGAGCCGACGGCAGCGATCCCCACTTTCAAAGTGCCGGCGGCAATGGTCGAGCCCCCCGCATAGTTGTTGGCACCTGACAAAGTCAAGGTGCCACTGCCGGACTTGACCAAACCGCCAGTGCCTGCAATGACCCCCGCGTAATTGACGCTCTTGCTCGCGTCGACCACGAAGCTGCCGTTGTTGGTGCCCAACTGAATGCCACGGTTGGTGCTGAGGGTGATGCCCTGGGTGAATTGCAGGCTGCCACCATCCAAGGTGATGGCGTCGCTGACAACACCACTTGGAACAGCCCCCAAGTAGGTGTCGACGCCTACCGACAAGGTGCCGCCGTTGACTTGGATCTTGCCGGTGTAGCCATTGGCGGTGTCGGCGACCACGGTGCCCGTGACACTTGCGGGAATGATGGCCAAGGCCACATTGCCCTGGTCGGGAATGGCATCGCCCCAGTTGGCGGCACTGGACCAATTGCCTCCCGCTGCAGCGCCTGTCCACGTGACCGATGAGAGCTGTGTGATGTCACCCGTGCCTGTGACGGTGGACGCAGGATCAAGTTGGTAATTGCCGGCACCTGCACCGCCCAGGGTGAGACCAGACACCGTGAAGGATTTGCCGATGCCCACATGGCGGGTGGCGAAAGTACCGGTGACGCCACTCAAGGTGACCACATCGTTGTTGACGACACCATTCAAGGATGTGCCAGTGCCGCTGGCGGTGACCGTGAGCAGGCCGTCATACACCTTGCTGCCGCTGAAGGTGCCACTGACCGTGATGGACTTGGGCGTGATCGTCAACTCGCCGACATCACTGTAGGTGACTGTGAAACCGGGCTTGACGACACCATTGCTGGCGCTGATCACATAAGGCCCTCCCGCCACCGTGGCGGTGGTGGTGTTGCCCAAAGAGGTGACCGTGGGCAAGGTGCTGAACAAATCAGCCAGGGTGTAGCTGCCACTGGCCGTGGTGAGGTAGGGACCGCTGGCCGATGCTGAGGCACTGACCGACAAGTAAGAAGACAAATCGATGGCCGCACTGCCATAGGTTTTGCTGGCATCGGTGGTTTCAACCGTGGCGCTCACGGTTTGGCTGTTCGAGGCAAACACATAGCGGTTGCCACTGCCCACACTGGCGGGCGGCAAGCTGCTGTAGGTGCTGCCCCAAAACGCCAAGTTCCCGCTGCTCAAATCGCCATTGGCGACGGTGCCAAATTGCGTGGAGGTGGCGTCAGCGCTGTACACCACCCAACGGTCGTTTGCGCCTGCATCGGTGGTGCTCAGCGCCGATGAGCCCGCGTTGTTGACAAAGTTGCCCGTGGCCGCCACGGCCACATAACCGCTGGCTTGGCTGGTGGACACCGATGAAGATGAACTGATGGTGATGTCACCAGCGCTCAGCAAGGTGACGCTGTCGGTGAAGCTCAAGGCACCACCCACGGTGATGTTGCCCGCGGTGCTGCTGCCCAGGGTGATGCCACTGAAACCATCGGCAAACACACGCGAGCCACCGCTGAACAAACTGGCCGCCAAGGACAGCGTGCCGCTGCCCGAGCCCAAACCGATGGATGTACCGGCAGTCAGTGGTTCCACCGCCACCGTGCCCGTGCCCAAGATGCGGTTGGTGGCTGTGGCATCGAATGACAGGGTGTTGGCACGCAAGGTGATGGCACCGCTTTGCGTGGTGGCATCGCCCACGGTGTTGGTGAAACCCGTGCCTGTCATCGTGATGCCTTCGCTGCTGCCGTTCAAGCCCGCCGTGCCAATCAGGTTCAAGCTACCCGATGCCGATTTGATGGTGGCACCGATCGCCACATAGACACCGTCGTTGTTGGTACCGGCCCCGCTCTTGCCGCCACCCGTGCCGGTGAGGGTGACCGCACCACTGCCGGTACCCGTGATGGAAGCGCCGTAAACCAACACGCCGTGGTTGTCAGCGCCCGTGCTGTTGGAACCGCCGCCGGTGCCGGTGATGTTGATGGCCCCACTGGCATTGATGACCGTGCCCTCCAAACCCACACCCCAGTGGCTGTGGTAGCTGCCGGTGCTGCTTGAACCCGTGCCAACCAAGGTGATGTTGCGACCTGTCAACGATGCCCCGGTGAAAAACCGCAAGCCGATGCCGTAATTGAGCGCGGTGGTGGTAGAGCTGCCCCGCAAGGTGATGTCACCGGCACCTGCATTCAAAGTGGCATAGACCAGATTCACGCCCTGTGTGCCATAGGCGGCACCTGTTGGAGAAGCGATGCCCGCACCACCCGCCATCACGATGTCACCGCCGTTGGAGGTGAACAAACCGTAGTTGCCAGAACTGTTGCCAGATTCAATCATCCCTGCGCCGCTGCTGTCGCTGTCAGACCAGAAGATTTGAGCACCGCCTGATGTGGTGATGTCCACGCCAGACGCGAAGATGATGTCACCCGAGGACTTCAGGGTGATGGCGGCATTGCCCAAGGTGCTGCTCAGGTTGCTGTTGACATTGATCTTGCTGCCATAGGCCGTAATGGGACCCGTGATACTAGCAGCAGCTGTGTAGGTCACGGCCGATAAATTGCCCTCTTTGCCAATGATCAAGCCCCCCAAACTGGCGACGTTGTTCACTGTCAAATTGAGGTTGGTGTTGAGATAAGTGGCCGCACCCACAAAGTTGCCGCCCGATATGCTGCCATTCCAAACAAAGTCATACAAGAACGATGTGCTGACAGGGGCAAACGTCAAACTGCCAGTGGTCACCACGTTGTAGCCATTGTCAAAGTAAAAGGTGTCTGAATTCAACTTGATATTGGCTGAGGAAGTCGCGACAGCTGGGGTCACGCCGTTGACTGCTGTGGTGTTTTTACGAGCACCCAAATACCCATAGCCTTGCATCGTCAGGCCATTTCGATAGGTCGTGTCCAGACCACTGCCCGTCAACACAATATCACCACCATTGGATAAGAACTGGTAATTCCCCACAATGGAGCCGCCAGTGCCCGTTTGGAATCCACGCGCATTGCCGGTGGAATAACCCGACATCACAATGCCACCATTGGTACCTGTGGATTGAATCAACACATTGCCCCCCATGGTGCCCCCATAGATGGTGGCCAAGGCCAGTCCACTCATGGCAGAGCCTGCTGTGGAGTTGGTCGTCCCTTCAATGGTGATGGCCGTCCCACCTGTGTAGGCTGATTGAATGACAAAGTTGGGGGCTGCTGCGCGGGAGAAGTTAATGCCCTCGGCATGTGTGGACTTGCCTGTGATGCTGATGGTGCCGGTGCCACTGTCAATCAAAAATTTGTCTTGCGACACCACCCCGGGTGAATCTGATTGGCCTTGTGTTTGACCTCGGATGATGATGTTGCCCCCGCCCGAATTGAGCACAATGCCGGTGCCGCCTGAGACCGTGCTCAGTACCACAGCGCCTTGGCCAGCATCTCCTCGGTATGCAAAGCCATCAGGCAGTCCGTCACCGGAGGTCCCACCATTGCTGCCGTCATCTTCACCGCCCGCCATGATCAATTTGCCGCCGTTGGTCTGTATCGACACACCGTCCACCAATCGAATGTATTTAGAACCTGTTCCTGTGGTCTGAGCTGCAAGATTGGTCCACAGCACCACATTGCCTCCTGCCGTGGTGATGTCGGACGAGGAACTGTTGAGGTAAAGGTCGCCTGAAGCTTTCACCAACACCGAGGAATTGGCACCACTGCTGGTCACGGCATTACTGACTGTCACATTGCCACCGTAAATGGTGATGGGGCCATCAGCCGTCAGACTGCTGTTGATGCTCATTTCAGTCGTGTTACCTGCTTTGCCGATCGTGATGCCCGAAGCGGTCTGGCTGTTTTGGTTCCAAGCGAACCAACTTGTGTACGCAGTCGATTGAGTGAACTTGGTGGACAAATCTGTAGGTGCCCAAGTAACTTTGCCTGTGGTGGCAAAGTAAGGCGTCAAACTATTGAAGTAATAGTCATCAAATTTCATGGTGATGTCACTGGTGCTGCTGGTCACATCGCTCAGGGCCTTGGAGCCCAAATAAAGATAGTTGCTGATGAACAATCGTCCATCGGCAATGCCGTCTGTCTGGCGACCAATCACATTGATCGGACCACTCTTGGCCAGGATATTGGTCAACCCGCGCAAGACCAAGTCATAGTTGTCGCCGGTTCGTTGTTGAGAGGTATTGATCGTGATGCCCCCATTTGTGCCAGTGGCGATCAATGACAAGCTGCTGTCCTCGGTTTCCATGCCCCAAGCTTGTCCGCTGGTGCCGGTGGCCTTGCCCACTAATTTGATGGCGTCGGCAGTGGTATTGGCTGATTTGATGGTGAACGGCTGGTTGGTGATCAGGTGAATGCCGCTGCTGTAACTGCTGCCAGATGTCTGGCTGTAACCTTCGAGGTACACCGTGCCTATGCCGCTGTCGATCAACCCGCTGGTAGTCAGGGCGAAAATTTCAATGCCTGAAGCACCCCATTCATTGCGAACAGCGGTTGCAGAAGACTTGCCCCGGATCGCGATGTTGCCGCCAGACGAACTCAAGTTGAAGGTGCCGTCCACTCTGAAACCATGGGTTTGGGCTTCACTGGTGGAGCCCATAGCGTAACTGGTTCCCAGCACATTGCCACCACCGATGGTGATGTTGCCGCCATTGGAATAGGCGTTCAAGCCATAGTTCATGCGGATGTATCCATTGGTAGTACTGTCGCCATCGGTTGCGTCGTCTACATTGGAAGCCAACAAAATATCGCCGCCTGCTGTGGTCAATGTCGCCAGCGCAGTATTCATGATGTTGGTCTTGGCTCGGATAGTGATGTCTTCACCAGATGACCTAGACTGCAAACTGCTGTTGAGGTTGATCTGTCCACCATCCACCGTGATCGGGCCATTGATATTGACTGAACCGTTGAGGGTGATATCGGCCGAATTGGTGGTTTTGCCAATCGTCAAGCCCGTGATGCCGGTTCCAAAAGTCCAGTAGGTGCTGAATGTCTGCGCCGAACCAAAACTGCCAGAGGCATCCAAGGAGTAGATGTACAGCTTGCCTGTGGTATTGAACGTGGCGGTGTTGTTAAGCCCAAATTGATTGCCCTTGAGGGTGATGTCACTGGACGACGACGTGACATTGGTGCTGGCGTTGAAACCCAAAGTCAAGCCACCGATATTCAATCCCTCGGTAGTCGCGCTGGTGTTGTCGCCCACCAAGGTGATGGCGCCAGTTTTGGCCACGGCGCTGCCGCCCAGACCAGCACCCAAACTGTAGCCTGTGGTGAAAGCGCCCTTGCCCACCACGGTGATAGCGCCACCATCGGCTGTCGCTTCGATGGTGCCGCTGTAGTTCACGCCGATCGATGTGGCCGAACCCGTCACACCGCTGGCATCACCGAAAATAGAGATGGCGTCTGAGGTGGTGTTGGCTGAACGCAGGTTGAAATTGCCGTAGCTTGAAAACGCTTGCGCGTTGGAATTGCCTGAACCCAAGGCCAATCCAGTGATGGTGATTTTCCCGGCGCCTGAATTCAGGGTGGTGGATTTGCCAAACACCCCAAAAGTCATGGCTGCCGCAGATGTGTTGAGGTTTTGCCCGCGCAGCGTGATGTCGCCGCCCCCTGAGGTCAGTGAGGAACCTGCACGCAAATGCACGCCTGCGGTGTACAAGGTGTAAGTGGGCTCGGAGTCCAAATCACGTGTCGCCTCGCCACGCGCATACCCCGTGGTGATATCCAAGCCGCCACCCAGGGTGATGGCCCCGCCCCCTGAATTGATGGACGCATTGGTGAACAACTGGGTGTAGCCGGTACCGTTGCCATCACTGTCGCCCCAAAGGGTCACTGCCCCGCCACTGGTGGTGATGCTTTTGCTGCTGGCGATACCGACATTGCCGCTGGCCTTGAGCAGCACATGGCCCGTCGCGGCTGTCGTGGTGATGTTGCCAGCCAAAGAAATGCTTTGCGCATTCAGTGTGACCGAACCTGTCGAACTGATGCCATTGGTATTCACTGTCAGTGCCTGCAGATTGGTCACACTCAATGAAGTCAAATTGCTGGCTTCCACATTGGTGATGTAGTTGGTCGCGCCATTGAACGTGACAACAGGTTTATTCGCACCACCATCTGAAGACCCCAAGATCAAATTCTTGGCGGTGAATGAAACCATGTCAGTACCTTGGGTGATGGTGGTTCTCGCCAAAAGTTCAAAACTGCCGTTTGGCAAATTGAATTTGGCATACTGTCCGCTCACAATGTAGATAGAAGTACCCGCACTGAGGGTCAATTTGTTGGTGGTTTGTGAATTGATGTAATAAGTAGGGTAAGTGTTGTCTATCCACCAGCCTTGAAGCGTGATGGCACCAGAGGCGACCACACGCACGTTGCCATTGCCCAATGCAGTGTTGATGGTGTCCGTTCTGATTGACGTTCGCCCGTTGTCCCGGCTTCTGGTGTCAACCCCCGCCACAATGATCGGCTGATTAGGGTCTGGCGCTTGGGCTGTGTAGGTTGTGGTCCCTTCAGTGGTGTAGTTGAACCCCGACCATGACGGGTCGGTGATGACCAAATCATTCGGGTCGAGCAACCATTCACCGTCTTGGCCACTGACCGCTTTGGTCGACACCGATACCTGGTCATCCAACTGCAACAAATGACCCGAGGTCTCAACCCGTCCCCCATTTCCGCCATTCACCCCGCCTTGGGCCAAGATGCGGCCGGAGGCTGTAGTGACCGACTGGTCATTAGCCACATCACTCCACAACACCACCTCGCCGCCGTTGCCGATGTCGGTGGCGCTGGCGTCAATGTGGCTGTCGGCGCTGAAGTTCACGGTCGTCGCTTGGTGCAAGCTGCCGCTGCCTTGCCAGCCGCCGCCCACCCAAACCGTGCCGCCGCCTGTAGAACCTTTGGCCTCTATGCTGGTGCCGCTGTCCAGGGTCAGATTATCGCTTTCCAGCTCGACGCGTCCGCCCAGGCTGCGGCTGCTGTTGGTGCGCAGCACCGACTGGCTGATGATCAGCTTGGACGGCGCGGGCTGTTCAGGCGCCGTGGGCCAACCGGGTTGGCGCTTGGACTGCAGGTGAATCCGTCCGGCACCGTTGACGCCGGATGCATCGAGCACCGCATCCGTGGTCTGAACTTGCTGTTCGGCAGACAGTTCAATCACGCCGCCGGTGGCTGGTGTCACAGGAACTTCCTGCTCTCTATATATAGATATAGAGGGGTCGGCTGCTTCCAAGGAAACCGCCAACACCTGACCGCTCACCTGGGCGGTTTCGCTGGCCTGTACCGTGATGCGCCCTGCCGCACTGCCCACTGCCGACACGTCCAGCACGCCGGCGCTGGTTTGGGTGAATTGCGCGGTCTGGATCTTGATTTGCGGCACGAAGGAAGCCACCTCCTCAATAACGACGGGGCTTGCAGCAGGAGCAACCACTGATGTGGCGCTGATCGTGCCGCTGTTCACCACCTCGGGGGCTTGCACCGTCACGCTGCCGGCCGGCCCACCGACCACCCCGGCTTGGCTGGGGGTGGCATTGGCTTGGACCGTGCCGCTGTTGTTCACCCGGGTGCTGGCTTCCAAAATGATGCGCCCGCCTTTGCGCGACAAGCCATTGGCTTGCAACAACCCACCGTTGTTGACCACGCCACTGCGCAAGCGGGCCACCGACTGCGCTGACAAAATGATCAATCCGCCCGGCGCCTTGATGGCTTGCTGGTTGTCCACCAGGGTGTTGATGCTGGCCGGGGTGACCCGCAGGCCCGTCAGGCCGCGTCCGGTTTCAAACTGAAGTTCAAAGGCCTCACCTGCTGCCAGCGCTACCGTACCTAAGTTCGCCACAATCACGCCGCTGTTGCGCACCTCGGGCGCCAGCAAAGCGATGTACCCGTTCAAGGCAGCGCGCAACTCGCCCTCATTGATCACTTTGCCGGCGGCGCCTTGGCGGTCGAACTTCATCTGCCCGTCCATGAAGGCCTGGTTGGCGGCGTTGTGGGTCGAGGCCACCAAGCCACCCACGTCCACCGTGGCGGTTTTGCCGAAATACACGCCCTGCGGGTTGACCAGCACCACCTGACCCGGCGCGGTGATGCGGCCCAAAATCTGGCTGGGGTTGTTGTCCGCCACCCGGTTCAAGGTGGCCGACTGGGCATTCGGTTGCTGGAAATGCACCTGCGCCTGGCTGCCCACATTGAAACTTTGCCAGTCGACCACTGCCCGCTGGCTGGTTTGGTTGACGGTCAGGGTGTTGCCGTTTTGGCTGATGCTGGCCTGCCCGGCCGACACCTGACCGCCGCTGGGCAGTTGGTTGGCAGGCACCACGGTTTGCGCGCCGAGCGGCCAAGCCAACACCATCCCCAGACTGAGGAGTGTTGACAGACGAACGGGAACAAGACGCGGTTTCACCCAGACGATTCGACCCGGCTGAGTTTTTCTTGAGAGAGGGGGCTTTTAAAAAGGAACGGTCATTTGCAACCAGAACCGGTTGCGGTCACGGCTGCCGTCTTGATCGGTGCCGCTGGGGATTTTCGGATTGGGGTTGTCGCCATCGCGGGTGGCCCAGGTGGCTTTGGCAGTCACGCCATTGCGGAAGGTGTAACCAGCGCTCAGCCCAAAACCTTTGAGGTCATAGCTGTTGACGCTGTTGCTGGCGTAGGGGTTGGGGGTGTGCAAATCGTCCACACTGCCCCAGTCATAGAAGCCGGTCAGGCTCACACCATTGTCAAAACGATGACGAAGTTCGAAGTTCAGCATCTTGCCGTCGCTGCCCGAACCCTCGCCCGTGGGGTAGGCCCGCACGCCCATGGCGCCGCCAAGTTGGAATTTCTCGGACGAATCCAGGTTTTTGTCGGCCAGCTGGCCGTTGAACGCCACATACACATCGGTCTTGGGGGTCCAAGGTTCGATGAACGTCAGGGTGGTGCGCAGTTTGTTGAAGTCGCCGTTGATTTTGTTGAGATCGGTGTTGCGGTTGGTCATGCCGCTGTCGTGCAGGTCGATCACCCCGTGGCTGAACTGCAAGCTGTAATTGAACACGCCCGAGGTTTTGGTGAATGCCCGGTCAACCCCCGAAAACTGGGCCACCAAAACCTCGGCGTCGTAATCTGTCATCACCTGCCCGGAGGACATGACGTTCTTGAATTGCTTGGCTTCCGCCGTCAAGCTGAAGGTGCTGCTGGTCTCGGGACTGCGGTCCAGCGGATAAATCAGCTCCAGACCTTGGGTGAAGGCTTTGCCGACGTTGTCCACCACGCCCTGGTCACCCACGACCACTTTGTAATCCATGGCCGAGCCGTTCAGGCCCAATCGCCAGCCGTCCAAACCGATGGGCAGGCTGTAAGCAGCTCTTAAGTACTCAGAACCGCGGGTCACGATGGTCGACAGGGACAGCGAATCGCCCAGGTCGCCCGGATTCAGGAAGGTGGCATTGCCCATCACCCGCTCGGCGCCGGTAGAGCGGGAACCCAGGTTGTCCACCACCAATTCGGCTTGGCGGCCATGGTTTTGGTAGAGCTTCAAGATCAATTCGGTTTCGCCCAGCTCGCCGCCTTCTTTCAAAGCGCCAGCCACACTGACCCCGGGCACCTCGTTGGCCAGGGACAAAGCGCGGTCGACATGCTGGGCATTGAAGGTGTCACCCTTGGGATGTTGTTGCTCGATCAGCGCCAATATATGTTCTTGGGTGCTGGGCAAGGCGCTCAGTTGTTGGTCGACCGTGACCTTGGACAGCTTGGATTCGATCACGTCCAGCGTCAACACGCCCTCGGTCACATCCTGCTGGGTCAGCATGACACGCGCCAAGTGGTTGTTTTTCTTATAGAAATTCTCCACCGCGTAGGCAATGTCGAGCATATCGTTGTATTGCAAGGGAATGCCCAAGAACTTGGCGACCATGGCTTGCAAGGACTCGTTGGAGAAGTACTTGGCACCCTTGAAGCGGATTTCCTTGAGCACGACGCTGGCCGGCTCTTCCGCGGGCACCTCGGTCTTGGGCTTGGGCAAACCGGCTTTGGCCAATGTCGGAGCGGGAGTGGGCACTTCGGCTGCAGGCTCGATGGATATTGGATTTGCAGGTGTAGGCTCAACCGCAGAAACAACTGCAGGTGGGGCTGGTGTGGAGGGAACGGCTGTTGAGGGCGTGGGTGTTGGATTGGACGCAACTGGTGTGCTTGGGTCGGGCGTGATGGTGACAGGTGATGGCGCAGCGAGTGGCTCAGGGTTTGCAAAAAACTCAGGGCTTGACCAGGAATCTGATTCTGGAGTTGTTTGTGTTTCTGACAATGATTCAGCATTTGAATCATTTGGAGGTACAACAGGGCAC
>JACCDX010041148.1_pt1 | contig 26564 bp, 20 predicted proteins | sample 7449681 | NCBI WGS metagenome assembly JACCDX01 (sample SAMN15323450, study PRJNA562643) | freshwater metagenome | isolation source: river surface water | place: USA:Blue River Watershed | collected 2017-08-18
ATGGCGCCGTTGTCAAAGCGCGAACGCAGGATGGACGCGCCGGCCGGGTTCGGCGCATTCGCGATGATGGTCAGGCCGCCGCCCGTGACCGCACCGGACACCAGCGCGTACTTGAATTCTTCCGACAGTCCGTCGACCAGCGAGCCAAGGTAGGTCAGCGCCGCATTGTCGGTGATCGCGGTCAGCGCGGTGGCGCCGTAATAGACCGAGGTGGCGTCCATTTGCATCAGCAGCGGCTGCAGCCACCATTGCTGCTGGCCGCCGAGCACCACCAGCCCGCCGAGGAAGAAGGCCACCAGCAGGCCTTCGCGCAGGATCAGCCGGTCCTGGTGCTGCGGATACGCGGTCGCCGCGCCCATGAACAGCAGCAGCACCGCCATGAAGGCGGCCGGATGGTGGGCGAACACCACGATACCGAGCAGGAACAGCAGGTGCAGTGCGAGCAGCGGCAGCGGCACGCGCGCGGTGTCCGGCGCCTGCGCTTCCGGCATTTGCCGAATCTCGCGCGCGAACAGCATCGTCAGCGCAGTGGCATTCACGATCACGGCGATGGCCGCCTTCCAGCCAAAGTGCGTGAACATGTACGCGAGGTCGAATTGCCATTTCGCCGCCACCATCAGCACCGGCGGCGCGGCGAACGGCGTCATCGTGCCGCCGATAGACACGTTAACGAACAGCACGCCGAGCGCCGCATAGCGCAGCCGGTTCGAGGCATTGGCGAATACGGAATCGCGCAGCAGCAGCGCGGCCAGCGTCATCGCGGCCGGCTCGGTGATGAAGGAGCCGAGCAGCGGCACGACTGCGAGCGCGGTGAAGAAGAAGGTCAGTTTGGCAGGCAGCGGAGTCAGCCGCACGATCAGGTCGACCAGGCCGCGCGCGCCTTGCAGGATGGGCCGGCTGCCGGCCACCACCATGATCGCGAACACGAACATCGGTTCGGTAAAGTTTCGGCTGTCCAGATAGGCGATTGCCTCGCCCTTCGAAGCGACCATCGCCATGATGACCACCAGCACCATCGCCCAGAAACCGAACACCACTTCGACTTCGCCGAGCAGGTGCCACAACCCGGCATGCGCGGGGCGGGCATGCGCGAGGCGTTCGAATACCGATGTGGAGAAGGTATGGATCAGCGCCAGTGCGAACAGGGCGGCGGCGACGAGCTGCAGGGTGGTGGGTGACACTAGGCGCTCCGGATTTGCGTTTTGCCAACGCGCAAGCATAGCCTGAATCATGCGGGAGTCAATTGGCGGTGCAGCGAACGGAGTGGGGAAAAAGAAACGGCCATCCGCGGATGGCCGTCAGGGGAACTAGATCTGCAGCGGTTCAGATGCCGAGCATTTTCTTCGCATCGCCCAGCGCCTTCATTGCTTCGGCATGCTTGCCCGACTTGTGAAATTTCTCGCCGTCGGCGCGCAGCGTCTTCACCTTGTCGAGCTCGGCGCCGCTGAGTTTCGTGGTCGACATCGCGGCATCGATCGCCTTCATGTCGTTCGGGCAGTTGTGCGCCCATGCCGCTGCGGTGAAGCACAGCAGCATGGCGGCCAGCAGTGATTTCATGGTTCCTCCTCGGTTCCGGTTGCAGGGACAGAAAAAATACCAGCTTTCCGGGGAGTTTGCGCAGGGCTGTCGAGCATCTGGCAACCGGTATGCGGGATGCCGGCATGTGGCGCAGGCATGTGGGGCAGGCATTGGCGACTCCGTGCCGCCGGAGGAGGGCAAGGAAGCGGGCATGCAAAAAGTTGGAAAACCGAAACAGGGAAGGATGGCAGCGAAATTGAGACGGAGATTTATCGTGAGTGGCTCGAAAGCGATGACGCGCAAACAGGTGCTTGAAGCGATAAAGACGCAACCGGCACGCGGATATTTTGTCTGGGATGGCGAGGACGAAAGCGAGCGGCCGGCGACGGCCGAGGAAATGGCGGCGGGTGTCGAAACTCAGCGCAGGAGGCGGGGCCGGCCGCTCGGTTCGGGGACCAGGTTGCCATCCGACTCGACGTGGACGTACCCGACGCATTTCGGGCAAGCGGAGCCGGCTGGCAGACACGGATGAATGCTGCACTCAGGGAGTGGTTGAAGGAGCACCCGGCCGCCTGAGCCTGGCGACCATGAGGATCTGGCGGCGCTGCAGCCCTTCCTCCGGAAAAGCGAAGCCGCATCCCGCTGGTCACTCCTCCAGCAAACTCCGCAGCATCCACGCATTCTTTTCATGGATTTGCATGCGCTGCGTCAGCAGGTCGCAGGTCGGCTGGTCATTTGCCTGCGCGGCGACATCGAACATCTGCCGGGCCGTGCGTGCGACAGTCTCTTGCCCTTCGATCAGTTCGATGATCATGTCGCGCGCCTTCGGCAGTCCGCGACTCTGCTTGATCGCGGTCAGCGTCGCGAAGGCCTCGTAACTGCCCGGCGCCGGCGCGCCCATTGCGCGGATGCGCTCGGCGATCAGGTCGACGGCTGTCCACTGCTCGGTATAAAACTCCATGAACAGCAGGTGCAGCGTCTGGAACATCGGGCCCGTGACGTTCCAGTGGAAATTGTGGGTCTTCAGGTAAAGCGTGTAGGTGTCGGCGAGCAGGTGGCTCAGGCCTTCGACGATCTTGCTCCGGTCCGCGGCGCTGATGCCGAAATCGATGACGGGTATCTTGCTTGCGGCCATGGCTTCTCCTCGTTCAGCAGACAGGGATGGCGGCATCCCGAAGCCATTCTAGTGAACGACTTCGCCGCCGGTTTCGACCGGCAGCGAAGAAACGTGCAGAAGACCTCAGCTGAATGACACGGCCAGCCCCGGCACGCTGAGCTGGCCGAATGCCGTCGACCAGACTTCGCCGCGCCGGACCGGCTGCGGATTGGTCCAGCTGCCGGTAGCGATGATTTCGCCGGCCTGCAGCGGAGAGAATGCCGACTGCTGCTGCAGCTGCCGGTGCAGCCACAGCAACGCATGCAACGGACTGCCGCCGAGGTCGCTGCCGAAACCTGCCGCGCACAGCTGGCTGCCATCGGCCTGCGACTTCGACAACGACAGGCTGCCGGCGGCCAATACCTGCGGCAGGCCGTGCCTGCCCTGGCGCGACAGCATGCGCGGCTCGCCGACGATCAGCTGCCGGTGCAGCCCGAACCCGGCCACGGCGTCGGCCGCGTCGAATTCCCAGTCCTTGTACGGTGACGTCGACACTTCAATGCCGTGCGCCATCCACTCGAGGCAGTCCGCAAGGTCTTCCAGCGTTGCGTCCGGTGCCGGCGTGCGTGCGAGCTTGAACACGATGTGCGGTTCAATCCGCGGCTCCTGGGCTTTGGTGAGCTTGTGCACCGCGGCATTGTCCAGCGCGAACTCGACACTGCTGTCAAACAGCGTGCTCCAGATCGGCTCGGCAATGAGTTCAGTCTTGCCGTACAGCGGCTGAATTTTCTGATTGCTGAACGCGATCTTGCGACCGACCGGCGTTTCGCCGTGGGCGATGCGGATAGTCAGCAGGCTGCGTGCGATGTCATACGCATCATCAGACGTCAGCTTGCCGTCGTCAGTCAACAGCGGGTGCAGGGTGCCAGCGGTACGGGCCTTCAGCAGCGAGTGCGCATACCGGTTGGCTTTGGTGGACATCAGCATAGGGATCTCCTTGACGGCGCGAGGAATTTATACTGTTCAGTCACAATTTGAACCAGATGATAGCGATTATGCCGGGTAAGTGCAAATCGGCAATGCGGGATTTCACTTTTTTACATCTGTCGCTTTCACGTTCGAAGGACAGCGGGCGGCGAGGCTTCCGGAAAGCCCGCGGGCAAAGCGCGGGTTTTGGGATATGAAAAGAAACATCCTTGGTAGACCGATTATCATCGGCAGAATTCGCTGTTTCCGGCGCCAATACGTATATTTCCTGTGGAAATTTCCTTCGAGCAAGAAATTAGTCAGCTGCGGCTCGGAGCCGGCGACACTTTCCATGGTGAGGGCATCCTCGCGATTACCAAGGCCTTGCTGGAGTCCGGGGTGTCCTACATCGGCGGCTATCAGGGCGCGCCGGTGTCGCACCTGCTCGACGTGATGGTGCAGGCAAAGGATCTCGTGGCCGAACTCGGCGTGCATGTCGAAGCCTGTTCGAACGAGGCGTCGGCCGCGGCGATGCTCGGCGCGTCCATTCATTACCCGCTGCGCGGCGCGGTCACCTGGAAATCCATCGTCGGCACCAATGTCGCGGCCGATGCGCTGGCTAACCTGGCGTCGCCCGGCGTGACCGGTGGCGTGCTGATGGTGATCGGCGAGGATTACGGCGAGGGGGCGTCGGTGGTGCAGGAGCGCACGCATGCGTACGCAATGAAGTCGGGCCTGCTGCTGTTCGACCCCCGCCCCGAGCTGCAGAACATGGTGGACATGGTCCGGCATGCATTCCGCGCGTCAGAGGCGTCCAACATGCCGGCAATGATGGAGTTGCGCATCCGTGCCTGCCACCTCCGCGGCAGCTTCGCCTGCAGCGACAACCGCCGCCCGACCGTCTCCGCGCTCGCCCCGCTGGCCGAGCCGGCCGCATTCGACTACAGCCGCCTCGCGCATCCGCCGTCGACGTTCCGCCATGAAAAGCTGAAGGTGGAAGAGCGCATCCCGGCGGCGCGCAACTACATCCTCGCGCACCAGCTCAATGAACTGCGCGGCGGTCGCCATGCGCAGGTGGGCATCGTCGTGCAGGGCGGCATTTCGCATGCGCTGCTGCGCGCGCTGCAGGATTTCGGCGCGGCCGATGCCTATGGCCACAGCGAGGTGCCGCTGCTGATCCTGAACGTCACCTATCCGCTGGTGCATGATCAGATCGCCGAATTCGCCGCCGGCAAGGACGCGCTGCTGGTGGTCGAGGAAGGCTCGCCCGAATACATCGAGCACGAGATCGCGTCGGTATTGCAGCGGCACGGGCTGAAGACCGTATTGCACGGCAAGGACATGATTGCTGCTACCGGCGAACTGAATCCGGAAGCGATGCTGAACGGACTGGCGCAATTCTTTGCGCGCCACCTGCCGGCGGTCGACGTACAGCCGGTGCGCGCGCAGCTCGACGCCACCGCTGCGCGGCGGCTGCAGCTGGCGGCGATGCTCGAGCGCGTCCCGGCCGCAGCGGTCGCACCGGTCGCAGCGGCGCTGCCCGCGCGGCCGCCGGGCTTTTGCGTCGGCTGTCCGGAACGCCCGGTGTTTTCCGCCCTCAAGCTGGCGCAGCAGGACGTCGGGCCGGTGCATGTGGCTGCCGACATCGGCTGTCATTCGTTCGCGACCTTCGAGCCGTTCTCGCTTGGCCACTCGATCCTCGGCTACGGCATGAGCCTCGCATCGCGCGCGGGCGTGTCGCCGGTGATGCAGCGGCGGGTGATCTCGATCATGGGCGACGGCGGTTTCTGGCACAACGGCCTGCTGACCGGCGTGCAGTCGGCGTTGTTCAACGGTGACGATGCGGTGCTGCTGATCTTCAAGAACGGCTACACGTCGGCCACCGGCACGCAGGACATCCTTTCCACGCCTGGCAAGGCGAACAAGGCGACCGCCGCCGACAAGACCGCCAGCCTGACCGCAACCGACCGCACCATCGAGGACACGCTGGCCGGCATCGGCGTGAAGTGGCTGCGCACCGTGCATTCGTATCGGGTGACGACGATGCGGCGCGTGCTGCGCGAGGCGCTGACCACCGATTTTCGCGGACTGAAGGTGATCGTTGCCGACGGCGAATGCCAGCTCGAGCGGCAGCGCCGCATCCGGCCGTGGCTGGAAGCGATGCTGGCGCGCGGCGAGCGCAGCGTGCGCGTGAAGTACGGCGTCGACGAGGACGTCTGCAATGGCGACCATGCGTGCATGCGGCTGTCCGGCTGCCCGACGCTGACGCTGAAGGACAATCCCGATCCGCTGAAGGTCGATCCGGTCGCGACCGTGATCGACGGCTGCGTCGGCTGCGGCCTGTGCGGCGAGAATGCGCACGCGGCCACGCTGTGCCCGAGCTTCTATCGCGCCGAGGTGGTGCGCAATCCGCGCTGGCGCGAGCGCGCGCTCGATGCGCTGCGCGCCGTCGCATTGCGCGTGCTGAGGCCGGCATGACGGCGATTCAGGAAGGCACACGAATGACCCGTCCGATTTCCCTGCTGGTGTGCGCGCTCGGCGGCGAGGGCGGCGGCGTGCTGACCGGCTGGCTGGCCGAGGTCGCGCGCCGCTGCGACCATCCGGCGCAGGCGACGTCCATTCCCGGCGTCGCGCAGCGCACCGGCGCCACCACTTATTTCATCGAGGTCTGGCCGCTGCCGAAGGCACTGGCCGGCGACGCGAAGCCGGTGTTCAGCCTGAACCCGACGCCCGGCGCGCTCGACGCGGTGATTGCGTCCGAGCTGCTGGAGGCCGCGCGCTGCGCGTGCAATGGCCTGCCGTCGCCGCAACGCACGCTGTTCATCGCCTCCGCCGCGCGCACGCTGACCAATCCGGAGCGCAGCCATCCGGGCGACGGCCGGCTCGACAGCGCGCAGCTGCTGTCGGTGGTGCAGGCGGCCAGCCTCAGCCTGCACCTGCTCGACATGCAGGCGATCGCGCGCGAGCACGGCACCGCGGTCAGCGCGGTGATGCTGGGCGCGATCGCCGGCAGCGGCTTGTTTCCGTTTCCGCGTTCCGCGTACGAGGCGGTGCTGCAGGACGGCGGGCGCGGCGCGCAGGCCAGCCGCGCGGGCTTCGATGCGGCCTTTGACATCGTCGCCGGCCGCGGGCGCGCGCAGCGCGCACTCGAGGAGCAGCTGGCGCCGGCCGTGTCGCAAGCCGCCGCAAGCACCGCGCTGCCCCCCGAGATTGGCCGCATGCCGGCGCCGGTCGGCGAGATTGTCGCGCTCGGCCATGCGCGCACCTGCGACTACCAGGACAATGCCTATGGTCGCCAGTACGTCGAGCGCGTGCAGCGCGTGCTGGACGCCGAGCGCGCCGCTGACCCGGAAGGCACGCAAGGTTTTGCCGCCAGCCGCGAAGCCGCGCGCTGGCTGGCGCTATGGATGTGCTACGACGACGTCGTGCGCGTGGCCGACCTGAAGAGCCGGCGCTCGCGCGCCGAGCGCGTGCGCCGCGAAGCCCGCGCCGGCGAACGCGACCTGCTGCGCGTGCATGATTACCTGAAACCTGGCATTCCCGAGCTGGCCGCGCTCTTGCCCGCGTGGCTGGCCGTGCGCGTCCGGGACTGGGGCCGCAAGCGCGAGGCCGAGCGCGGCGAACCATGGGCGCTGCCGTTGAAGCTGGCGTCGCACACGGTGGCGGGTACGCTGCTGCTGCGCCTGCTCGCGTCGCTGCGCGTGCTGCGTCGCCATGGCAGCCGCCATGCGCAGGAGCAGGCGCTGATCGACGAATGGCTGGACACACTGGTCGAGGCGCTCGCCGCGGACAATTCGCTTGGCTTCGAGGTGGCTGCCTGCGGCCGGCTGGTCAAGGGTTATGGCAGCACGCATGAGCGCGGCAAGGACAACCTGCTGCACCTGCTGCGGCATGTGGCGCGCGCAACGCTGCAGTCGCCGGCCGGGCGCGCGGCGGCGGTGCGGCGCGGACGCGAGGCGGCGCTGGCCGATGACGCCGGCAAGGCGCTCGACCGCGTGCTGGCCGAGGCCGGCGCCGCGCCGCGCCGGCTGCGTGAACAACCGATACGCTGGATGCCGGCACAGGCACGGAGAGAGATGAAATGACGAAGACGGTGGTTTACACGGTCAGGGTGGAGTTCGGCGATTGCGATCCGGCGCGCATTGTCTGGTTCCCGAATTTTTTCCGCTGGATCGATGCGTCGTCGCGGAATTTCTTCGTCCGCTGCGGCGTGCCGTCGTGGCACGAGACCGAGGCGACGATGGGCATTCTCGGCACGCCGCTGGTCGACACGCAGGCCAGCTTCAAAAAAACGGCGAGTTACGGCGACGAGCTGCAAATCCACACCAGCGTCTCCGAGTGGCGCGGCAAGAGCTTCGTGCAGAGCCATCGCGTGATGCGCGGCGACGACGAGATCATGAGCTGCAACGAGGTGCGGATCTTTGCCGCGCACAAGCCGGAAGGGGGAATACGCGCGGTCGCGATTCCCCCGGAGTTCATCGCACTGTGCTCATGAGCCGAAGGCGACCGGGGCAACGCCGATCAGCAGCAGATGCAGGTAGAGCATGAACACGGCCCACGACGCGACGCCGATGACGACGGTCAGCAGGTTGCCGGACAGCGTGCCGGCCGGATAGCGGGTGCCGTGCGCGCGGTCGTAGCGGCGTGAATTGCGAAAGTCGAGAATGGACCACGCAAGGAACACGCCGAACAGCACCACGTCGGCCAGGTTGCCGTTGGCCAGCAGGTGGGCGGTCGCCCAGGTTTTGACGCCGGCGACCATCGGGTGGCCGAACTTAGCCTTGATGCTGTTGCGCGGCACATAGGCGGCGACCAGGCAGACGAAGGCGACCAGGTTCAGCAGCAGCGCAATGTGGCGCAGCCACAGCGGCGGCAGCCACAGCACCACCGGGTCGAGCCGCGCCTGTCCGTAGCCGACCACGATCAGCGCAAAGCCGGCCAGCGAGACCAGGCTGATCGCGGCCTTCCACGGCTTCTCGCCGATGCGCATCATCGTGCGGTAGCGCCAGTCGGCGGCGAAGATGCGGGTCGAGTGCGGGATGATGAAGAGGACGAGGCCGAGGATCAGCAGGGACATGGGGCAGTCTCCGGTGTGGGAATGAAGACGAGTGTAACCGAGGACACCGTTCGTCCGCCGCAGCGGACGGCTTCCGGACTACCCCCGATCCCGTTTAGCATGACGCAGCAAACCGCACGATAACGCGAACAATAAAACGAACAAGAAAGGCCAGCCGACCATGCAGCCCACCGTCAAGACCCGCCAGATACTCGCCGCCGTGATCGGCAATGCCCTCGAATGGTATGACTTCGTCGTCTACGGCTTCATGACGGTGATCCTGTCGCGGCTGTTCTTCCCGTCCGACAGTGAATACGCATCGCTGCTGATCGCGATGGCCACCTTCGGCGTCGGCTTCTTCATGCGCCCGGTCGGCGGCGTCCTGATCGGCATGTATTCGGACCGGCGCGGCCGCAAGGCGGCAATGCAGCTGATTATCCTGTTGATGACCGTGTCGATTGCGATGATCGCTTTCGCGCCGACTTATGCCGCCATCGGCGTTGCCGCGCCCGCGCTGATCGTGATCGCGCGGCTGCTGCAGGGCGTGGCCACCGGCGGCGAGTTCGCCAGCGCGACCGCCTTCCTGATCGAGAGCGCGCCGGCCGGACGGCGCGGCCTGTTCGGCTCGCTGCAGATGGTCGGCCAGAGTGTCGCCGCGCTCGGCGGGGCCACCGCCGGCATGCTGGTCACGCAGGGATTGACGCCGGAGCAGGTCGACAGCTGGGGCTGGCGGCTGCCTTTCCTCTTCGGCCTGCTGATCGGCCCGGTCGGCCTGTGGATGCGTCGCCACCTGGAGGAGACCGAGGCCTTTGTCGAGGCCGCGCAAGCGCCGAAGGAACATGTCGGCCTGACGGCACTGCTGCGCGGGCACCTGCGCAGCGTGCTGGTCTGCTTCGGGCTGGTGCTGTCGTCGACGATCATGTTCTATGTGGTGCTGATCTACATGCCCACCTATGCGAAGACCCAGCTGCACATCCCGCTGAACGACGCCTTCGCTGCACAGGTCGTCGGCCTGTCCTGCCTGACCGTGCTGATCCCGCTGTTCGGCTGGCTGTCCGACCGCATCGGCCGCCGCCCGGTGCTGATGCTGGCCGCCGCGCTGTATTTCGTGCTGCCGTATCCGCTGATGGGCTGGGTGCTGGCTGAGCCGTCGCTGGCGCGGCTGGCCGTGATGCAGGCCGCGTTGTGCAGCGCGATCGCCGTCGGCTTCGGCGCGATCTCGACCGCGCTGGCCGAGCAGTTTCCGGTGCGGCAGCGATCGACCGGCCTTGCGCTGGCGTACAACATTGCGGTGATGCTGTTTGGCGGTTTCGCGCAGCTGATCGTCACCTGGCTGATCGGCGTCACCGGCACGCCGCTGGCGCCGGCCTACTATGTGATGTTCGGCGCCGTGGCCGGCTTCGTTGCCGCTGCCTGCATCGCCGACCGCCATCGCCAGCTGGAATTGCACTGAATGTTCCGCCGCCTGTTCGTATCGCTCGCATCGATCGCGTCGTTCACCTTCGTTGCCGCGACCGCCGTCGCTGCTGACGAGCTCGCGCCTGCATCCGAACCGGCTCCGGTGTACGGCGCCGAGCTCGAAGGCTTCGACTATCCGGCGCCGGTGCAGCGTTTTCGCTTCGAGTCGCAGCGGCAGGCGCTGCAGATGGCGTACCTCGATATGCGGCCGGCGAAGCCGAATGGCCAAACGGTCGTCCTGCTGCACGGGAAGAATTTCTGCGCGGCGACCTGGGAAGACACGATGCGCGTGCTGCAGGCGCAGGGCTATCGCGTGGTCGTGCCGGACCAGGTCGGTTTCTGCAAATCGACCAAGCCGGCGGCCTACCAGTATTCGTTCCAGCAGCTTGCGCACAATACGGCCGCGCTGCTCGATGCGCTCGGCGTCGGGCGCTTTATCGTCGTCGGCCACTCGACCGGCGGCATGCTCGCGACACGGATGGCGCTGATGTTCCCGCAGCGCGTCGAGCAGCTGGTGATGGTCAACCCGATCGGCCTCGAAGACTGGAAGGCCGAAGGCGTGCCGTCGCTGACGGTGGACCAGTGGCTGGCGCGCGAGCGGCAGGTGACGGCCGAACGCATCCGCAACTACCAGCGCAGCAACTATTACGTCGGCGAATGGCGGCCCGACTACGAGCGCTGGGTGCAGATGCTGGCCGGCATGTATCGCGGCCCCGGCCGCGAGCCGGTGATGTGGAGCTCTGCGCTGCTGTACGACATGATCTACACGCAGCCGGTGGTGCATGAGTTCGGCCGCGTGAGCGTGCCGACACTGCTGCTGGTCGGCGAAAAGGACAGCTCGGCGATCGGCCGTGAGTTTTCACCGCCCGACGTGAAGGCGCGGCTGGGCGATTATCCGAAGCTTGCGCGCCGCGCTGCCGCGGCGATCCCGGGCGCGACGCTGGTGCTGTTTCCGGAGCTGGGCCACGCGCCGCAGATGCAGGACCCGCCGCGCTTCCATCGCGCGCTGCTCGACGGCCTGCGCAGGTAAGCGCCGCACCGACAATTCAAAAAACTCGACACGAAGGAGACCTTGCAGCATGAGCACCGCCCCGACCGCACAGGAGCAATTCGACGAACGCGCATCCGGTACGCTGGCTGCGATCTACCTGACGCCCGACGTCGTCGCGCAGCGCGACAAGGTGATGGCGCTGCTGGCGCCGCGCGCCGGCGAGCGTGCGCTCGACATCGGCTGCGGCCCGGGCCTGACCACCGAGGCGCTGGCGCGCGCGGTCGGCTCGGCCGGCCGGGTCAACGGCATCGACATCGCGCCGCCGATGCTGGCGATTGCGCGCCGCCGCTGCGCCGAACTGCCCAACGTGTCGTTCGAGCAGGCCGACGTGACGCAGCTGCCGTATGCGGACGGCAGCTTCGATGTCGCGCTGGCGTCGCAGGTGTATGAATACGTCGAGGACGTCGACGGCGCGCTGCGCGAACTGGCGCGCGTGATCCGTCCCGGCGGCCGCGCGCTGCTGGTCGATACCGACTGGGAATCGGCGGTCTGGGCAAGCCATGACGACGCGCGCATGCGTCGCGTGATCGAGACCTGGAACGAGCACATACCGCATCCGCAATTGCCGCGCACGCTGAAGCGGCGGATGGCGCAGGCCGGCTTCGACGACGTGCGCGTCGAGGTGGTGCCGCTGCTGAACGTCGATTACGACCCGCAGACCTACAGCGTCGGCATGATGACCATGCTGGGCAACTTCGCCCGGGGCCGTAACGGCCTGACGGCGGACGACATCGCCGCGTGGAAGGACGATGCGCGCGCCATCGGCGGCGAGGACGGCTACTTCTTCAGCCTGAACCGCTTCGTCTTTACCGGCGTGCGCCGTTGACGTCCTTGCCGTAGCGGCGCAGCGCATCGGCGGCCATGCTGTGCGCCAGCTCCGCCTCGCCAAGGAACACCCGTCCCACGACCGCGTCCGACAGCAGCGATGCCTCCTGCTCGCTGTGCGTGCGCACCAGCACCTGCAGCGACGGGTTCAGCCGCATCGCATGGCGCAGGGTCGCGCGCACGTCGACCGTGCCGGGCACCGCGATGATCAGCAGCGCGGCGCGCGCGATGTGCGCCTGCACCAGCGTCAGCGCGTCGCCGGCATTGCCGGCCACCGCCGCCTTGCCTTGCGCGCGCAGCCGCTCGACCAGTTCGCGGTTGCGCTCGATGACCACATACGGGATCGCCTCGCGCTCAAGCGCGTCGGCGATGCGCCGGCCGACGCGGCCCCAGCCGACCAGCACAGCCTGACCCGACAGGAAACGCTCTTCGGTCGACATCGGCAGCTCGCCCAGCGTGTCGGCCGAACGCTCGAGCAGCTGCGACAGCGACGAGCGCGCATGGATCCAGCGCCGCAGCGGCTCGACCAGCGTGAACAGCAGCGGATTGAACGCGATCGACACGATCGCGCCGGCCAGCACCAGCGTGCGCGCCTCTTCCGGCAGCAGGCCGAGCGCGACGCCGAGGCCGGACAGGATGAAAGAGAATTCGCCGATCTGCGCAAGGCTGGCCGACACCGTCAGCGCGGTGCTGAGCGGGTAGCGCAACGCCAGCACCAGCAGCATCGCGGCGATCGATTTGCCGAACAGGATAATGGCCAGCACCGCCAGCGCCTGCAGCGGCTGCGCGAACAGGATGCGCGGGTCGAACAGCATGCCGACCGACACGAAGAACAGCACCGAGAACGCGTCGCGCAGCGGCAGCGATTCGTCGGCCGCGCGCCGGCTGAATTCCGACTCACGCAGCACCATGCCGGCGAAGAATGCGCCGAGCGCGAAGGACACGCCGAACAGCGCGGCCGCGCCGACGGCCACGCCGATCGCCGCGGCCACCACGCACAGGCCGAACAGTTCACGCGAGCCGGTGTGCGCGACCAGCCACAGCAGCCGCGGCAGCAGCGCGCGCCCGAGCGCCAGCATCAGCCCGACGAACAGCCCGACCTTCAGCATCGCCGCGGCGAGCGCCAGCAGCAGGGGGCCGATGGCGGGCGCGCTGGCGCCGTCGTCGAGCCCGCCGAGCGCCGGCAGTAGCACCAGCACCAGCACCATCACGAGGTCCTCGACCACCAGCCAGCCGACCGCGATGCGCCCGTTCACCGATTCCAGCGCGCCGCGCGCCTCGAGCGCGCGCAGCAGCACGACGGTGCTGGCGACGGACAGCGACAGCCCGAAGATCAGGCCGGCGCCGGCGCCCCAGCCCCACGCATGCGCGAGCGCGGCGCCGAGCGCGGTGGCAACGGTGATCTGCAGCAGCGCGCCGGGCAACGCGATCTTGCGCACCGCCAGCAGGTCTTCAATCGAAAAATGCAGGCCGACACCGAACATCAGCAGCATCACGCCGATCTCGGCCAGCTGGGATGCCAGCCCCGGATGGGCGGCGGAGCCGGCTGCGAACTGGCCGAGCGCGACGCCGGCCAGCAGATAGCCGACCAGTGCCGGCATCCGCAGGCGCGTGGCGATGTAGCCGAACAGCAGCGCCAGGCTGAAAGCCGACGCCAGCGTCGTAATCAGCGGCAGGTGTTGGACCATGGGCACGCTCCGCCGTCAGGCGTTGAGGTGCCGAAATGATAAGGAATTACGGCGAACTTGTATTGTCGCGGTCGTTTGCGCTGTCGCGCCGCTGCGAAATCCACCAGCCGGCCAGCACCACGAACAGCGCGCCGGCGATGCCGGCGATGCTCAGGCGCGTGTCGCCGGCGGCCAGCTGCGGCAGGTCGCCGTCGAGCAGGCCGGCCAGCCGGTCTTTCAGCGCGAGGTCGGAAGAAATCATCGCGCCGCCGAGATAGCCGAGCAGCGCGCCGCCGGCCGTCACCAGCGCCGGCACGCGGTCCATGATCTTCAGCACCAGCGAGCTGCCCCAGATGACGATCGGTATGCTGACCATGATGCCGAAGGCCACCAGCATCAGCTTGTGTTCCGCGCCCGCATGCTCGGCCGCGCCGGCCACCGCGACCACGTTGTCGATGCTCATCACGAGGTCGGCGACGATGATGGTCTTGATCGCCGTCGCCAGCCGCTCGCCGCCGTCAATGTGGTCATGGTTGTCATCGTCCTGCGTCAGCAGCTTCACGCCGATCCACAGCAGCAGCGCGCCGCCGATCACTTTCAGCCAGGGCACGGACAGCAGGGTCACCGCGAAGGCGATCAGCACGACGCGCACGATGATGGCGCCGGCCGTGCCCCAGAGGATGCCTTTCATCCGCTGCTGCTCCGGCAGCTTGCGGCAGGCGAGCGCAATCACGATGGCGTTGTCGCCGCCGAGCAGGATGTCGATCAGGATGATCTGTCCGACCACCATCCAGTTCAGCGACTGGAAAAATTCAAGCATGTTCTGTATTCCGCTTAGGGGTTGCAAAGGCGGCGCCGGCCGCGGCAGTGCGGCGGCGCAGCCCGGATTGTATGCGGATTGGCGCGCCCGGCACCGGCTTCCCATTCCGGCAAGTCGCCGCGGCAGCGCCGGCGGCGGGTTGCGGACGGCTGCCTGCATGCTATCCTCGCCGCAGATTTCCGGGCGGCCACGCCCGCCGTAAACCCGATCAAGGAGACACCCGTTGAAACCGATTTTGCCGCTCGCCCTTGCCGCCTGCTGCGCGTTCGCCGCACTGCCGGCGCTGGCTGCCTGCCCGACCGATGCGCAGGTCGACGCCTACCTCGCCGACTTCGCGCAGCGCAAGCCCAGCAAGGGCTTCGGCAACGACATCGCGCTCGAGGACGCCGAGTGCGCGAAGCGCAAGCTCGCCGCCAAGCTGCCGTTCCACCTCGGCAGCAAGGTCGGCTACAAGGCCGCGTTCACCAATCCGGCGCTGCAGCAGCGTTTCGGCGTCAGCGGACCGAAGTGGGGCACGATGTATGACCGCAACCTGGTCGACATCATTGCCGTGCTGCCGCACGACTTCGGCGCGCGCCCGCTGTACGAGGCCGACCTGATCGTCGAGGTGAAGGACGCCGGCCTGGCCGAAGCGACCACGCCGCTGCAGGCGCTCAGGCACCTTGAGTCGGTGGTGCCTTTCATCGAGCTGCCCGACCTGATGCTGGACGGCCAGTTCAGCGGCAACAATTTCATCGCGGTCAACGTCGGTTTCCGCGGCGGCGTCACCGGCGCCGAGCTGCCGGTGCAGCATACGCAGGCCTTTGCCGATGCGCTGGCGAACATGACGGTGGTGATGGTCGACGACGCCGACAACGGCAAGGAACTCGGCCGCGGTCAGGGCAGCGCGATCATGGGCAACCCGCTGAATGCGGCGATCTGGCTTGCGAAGGAGCTGAAGAAGGAAGGCATCGTGCTGAAGAAGGGCGACCTGCTCAGCCTTGGCGGCTTCTTCCCGCCGCAACCGGCGAAGGCGGGCATGAAAGTGAAGCTGCAATACCTCGGCCTGCCCGGCGACCCGACGGTGGCCGTCGAGTTCAACTGAAGCATCGCAGCGCCGCCGGCCGGCGGCGCTGCCGCATCGCCGCAGCACGGGCGATTCTCTCGACGCAGTCGTAGCATCCTAGGCCGGACCGGAACCCGGCGGCGACCCGCAAGGTCGGCCGCCCCGCCGACAGGCGGGCATCACAAGCCGGAGGCCTTCTGAAAGGGGAAAGCGTATGGGTCCGTACTCGCGTTACCTGCCATGGGTCTTGTCCGGCTTCGGCATCTTCCTTTTGTTTCCGCTGTCGCCGTTGCTGTCGCTGCTGTCGCTCGGGCTGTTCGTTGTCGGCTGCCTCGACTACCGGCAGACGCGGCATGCGATCCTGCGCAACTACCCGCTGACCGGGCACCTGCGTTTCCTGCTCGAATACATCCGTCCCGAAATACGCCAGTACTTCGTCGAGAGCGACGAAGACAACCTGCCGTTTTCGCGCAACCAGCGCGCGATGGTTTACTCGCGCGCCAAGCGCGACAACGACAAGCGCGGCTTCGGCACGCTCAAGCCGGTCTACGGCGCCGACAGCGAGTGGATCGGCCATTCGGCAATGCCGACGCATCCCGACCCGAAGAGCTTCCGCGTGCAGGTTGGCGGGCCGCAGTGCAGCCAGCCGTATTCGACGTCGGTCTTCAACATCTCGGCGATGAGCTTCGGTGCGCTGTCGCAGAATGCGATCCTCGCGCTGAACCACGGCGCGCAGATGGGCGGCTTCGCGCACGATACCGGCGAGGGATCGATCTCGAAATACCACCGCGAGCACGGCGGCGACCTGGTCTGGGAAATCGGCTCGGGCTATTTCGGCTGCCGCACCGCCGCCGGCCATTTCGACGCCGACAAGTTTGCCGAGCAGGCGCAGTCGCCGCAGGTGAAGATGATCGAGATCAAGTTGTCGCAGGGAGCGAAGCCCGGTCACGGCGGCGTGCTGCCGGCGGCCAAGGTCACCACCGAGATCGCGGCTGCGCGCGGCGTGCCGATGGCGCAGGACTGCGTGTCGCCGGCGCGGCACAGCGAATTTTCGACGCCGCTGGAGCTGATGGGTTTCATCGCGCTGTTGCGCGAGCGTTCCGGCGGCAAGCCGGTCGGCATCAAGCTGTGCGTCGGCCAGCCGTGGGAATGGTTCGGCATTGCGAAGGCGATGCTGGACAGCGGCATTTGCCCGGACTTCATCGTCGTCGATGGCAGCGAGGGCGGCACCGGCGCGGCGCCGGTCGAGTTCACCGACCACGTCGGCATGCCGATGCGCGAGGGACTGCGGCTGGTGCACAACACGCTGGTCGGCATTGGCCTGCGCGACCGCATCCGCATCGGCGCGGCCGGCAAGATCATTTCCGCGTTCGATATTGCGCGCGCGCTTGCACTTGGCGCGGACTGGTGCAACGCCGCGCGCGGCTTCATGTTCGCGCTCGGCTGCATACAGTCGCGCAGCTGCCATACCGACCGCTGCCCGAGCGGCGTCGCGACGCAGGATCCGGAACGGCAGCGCGCGCTGGTGGTGCCGGACAAGGCCACGCGCGTGAAAAACTTCCACGAGATGACGGTTGCCGCGCTGGCTGACCTGCTGGGCGCGGCCGGCCTCGATCAGCCGTCGGAGGTCACGGCGGACTACCTGATGGTGCGCGATGCGCAGGGGCGGGCGGTGTCGCTGGCGTCGACGCTGCCGACGCTGGAGCCGGGGGCGCTGCTGGAACCCACCCGGCTACCAGCGCTGCCGGAGCCGTTCCGCTCGCAATGGGAGTTGGCCAGCCCGGCACATTTCGAGCGGCGCGGCCGCGTGCGCGGCTAGTGCCGCCCCTCATGGGGGGAATCGGATAACAGTCGCTAGGCCAGCTGCAGCACGACCGCCGTCGCATCGTCGCGGCGCATCTGGCTGCCTTGCCACAGGCTCAGGTCGTGGCGCAGGGCGGCGGCAATGGCCGGCGCGTCCTGGCCGGCGCAGCGTTGCAGCAGCGCGGCCAGCCGCTTGTAGCCGTAGGCGCGCGGCGTACCGTCGCCGCCGACCTGATCGGTCACGCCATCGGTGACCAGCAGCAGCACATCTCCCGCCGAACAATCGATCCGCTGCAATTCCGGCTCCTGCGCCGGCGGCTGCCGGTAGCCCAGCGATACGCGCGTCGGCTGGATGCGTTCCGCCTCGCCGCCGGCGCGCAGGTGCAGCAGGCCCAGCTTGGCGCCGGCGAACTCGATGCAGCGCGCGTGCGGATCGATGCGTACCGCCGCCGCGTCGCAACCGTCATCGCTCTGCGCATCGGCGCCCGACTGGTTCAGGCCGGCGCGCAGCGCGCGGTCCAGCGACGACAGCGCCGTCGCCGGGTCGAGGTCGGGCCGGGTCGCGAACATCCGCTCCAGCGAGGTGCTGATCAGCACCGACAGCATCGCGCCGGGCACGCCGTGGCCGGTGCTGTCGGCCAGCACCACCGTCACGCGTCCGGTGGCGTCCGGCGCCGACACCCACCAGACATCGCCGCCGATGGTGTCGCGCGGCTCCCACAGCGCATGCCACGAGCCGACATGTCCGTCGAGCCGCTGCGCGCGCGGCAGCTGCGCCCGCTGCAGCCGGCTCGCATAGGCGATCGAGTCGACCAGCAGCTGGTGCTGCCGCTCGGTGTCGGCCTTGCTCTCGACCAGCTCGCGCGTGCGCTCGGCCACCGTCGCTTCCAGCACCTCGTTCTGGTTCTTCACCAGCTCGGCCTGCGCCTGCATCTTTTCCTTCAGCTCGTCCTGCAGCCAGCGGTTCTTCGCGAACACCGCGAGGCCCATGATCAGCGCCTCGCAGCAGACGCCGACGGCCTGCGCGGTGCCGGGGTGCTGCATGAACAGGCCGATGCCCTTCGATTCCATCAGGTTGAACGGCGACGGCACTTGCAGCAGCACGCCGAGCATGAACAGCAGCCGGAAGAACAGGTAAGGGACCATCGCGAACATGAAGAACTTCGCCACCTTCAGCCCCTGCCGGTAGCGCTGGTACGCGCAGCCGAACAGCGTGAGCAGCATCGCGACAATCATCATTGCCAGCGGGCCCCAGACCAGCGTGTTCGGCAGCTGGTGGTCGGTGAAGCAGACCAGCACCAGGTGGGCAATGGTCAGCGCTGCGTACACGTTCGTGATCCGGTAGACCGTGCGCATGTGCGACCGCAGGTCGAGAAAGCTGCGCGCAAACATCACATAGCCGATCGTCTGGCCGTAGGCGAGGGAGACGATCAGCAGCCATGACAGGTCGGCGCCGGCGAACGTGACGTCGCGCGCATCCAGCGCGAATTCGAACAGGCGCGCACCGTCATGCACGCGCTGCGCATTTGCCGACAGCAGCGCGAACAGGATCCAGACCGCGTACAGCACGCTGGTCCGGTCGCGGTTGCGCATCGCGGAATACCAGCCGAATACGCCGACGGTCAACAGGATGCCGACCATCACGCCTTCGAGTTCGAGACCGAAGCGGCGCAGCTCGAGATAGCGCGCATGGTCGTGGAAGGTCGGCACCACGCCGGCCGGCGCGAGGTTGTAGCTGGCGCGCAGTCGGGTCAGCACGCGCACTTCGGCGTCGCGCGGCAGCGTGAACACCGCAAACTGGCTGTCGGCCTCGCCGATGCCCGCCTGGTACGGATTGGTCCAGGTCAGCGCGCCATAGCTCGGGCGGAACGCGCCGACCGGCTGCAGCGGCTGCGGCGGGCGGCCTTCCTGCAGCACCCACGCATCGACGCGCGCCCACGAGGCGATGTCGATGCGGATCTCGCGGTCCGTACCGAGCCGGTTCACCAGCGTGTTCAGCGTCCAGTAGGTGTGGCTGAGGTTGAGCTTGCCGAGGCCGGCCGCGGGACGGAATTCCGCCGCGCGCGCCATCGCCTGCGTTGCGTTCAGCGTGCCCTGCGGATCGACCAGCACGCGCGTGCCTTGCGGGTCGGTAAAGACCAGCGGCGTGCGCGGGCCGACGTCGAATGCCTGTGCGACCGATGCGCACAGCATCAGCAGGGCCGCGATCATCCAGGGGCGCAGCCTTCGCATCGTCGGTCCTCCGTCGGAAAAGTCGATGGGCATGCCGGGTCAGCCGGCCGCACGCAGGCGCGAAGCCATCGCCTCGAGTCGCTCCGCGAGCAGCTGCCGCTCTTCGCCATCGAGCGCGGCCGGGTCGAGGCCGATGGCGATGCCGGCCGGATGTTCCAGCGCCAGCCTTTCCTGTTCGGGAGCGGTCCGGCGACCCTTCACCGCATAGGTCTGCACGTTGCGCGCGATGCCCTTCATCTGGATGCCGCCGCGCGGCTCGGCATCGACCATGTCCTGCACATGCGCCCAGGTCTCGTAGCTGAGCAGGATGCCGCCGACGTCCGCGGCCGATTCCAGCCTTTGCGCGAGATTCACTTCGCCGCCGATGATGGTGTACGACATCCGCTGGTCGCTGCCGAAATTGCCGACGTTGCAATAGCCGGTGTTGATGCCGATGCGGATCTCGAACGGCTGGTCGAAGCCCTTCACGCGCCAGCATCGCTGCAGCCATGCCATGCGCTCCTGCATGCGCAGCGCCATCGCGACACAGGCGCGCGCGTCGTCGCGTACGCCGCGCGTATCGGGATCGCCGAAAAAGACCATCATCGCGTCGCCCATGTACTTGTCGATGGTCGCGCCGTGTTCGAGCGCGATCTGGGTCATCTCGGAGAAATATTCGTTCAGGTACTCGGTCAGCGCTTCCGGCTGCAGGTTTTCCGAGGTCTGCGTGAAGCCCCTGATGTCGCTGAAGAATACGGTGAGCTTCTTGCGCCGCGTGGCGATCCGGGTGTCGTGGTTGCCGGCGAACAGCGCTTCGTGGATCTGCGGCGGCAGGTATTTCGCGAGCTGGGCGGAGAGGTTCTCCAGCGCCGTCTTGCGCTCGTCGAGCTCGCGCGTCTGCGCCTTCAGGTTCTGGTTCAGTTTGACGAGCCGCTGCTCCTGCCGGTCCGAGTGCCGCGTCAGGTCTTCGTTCTCGCGCACGACCTTCGCAAAGCGCTCGAACAGCCGCTCGGCAAAGGCGCGTACTTCGGCGTCATTGCCGCGCTCGAGCAGCGCGGGCCCTTCGGCCAGCAGGCGCTTTTCCCTGTCGTACAGGTCAAACAGCGGATCGTCCATCGGCAGGTCAGACCGGCTTCACGTCGATGGCGAGATCCGGGAAGCGGTCTTTGAAGTCTTCGCCGAGCTCCTGCATGATGTCGTCGTCTTCCTGGTAGTGCCAGTTCACGCTGACCGCCTGGCCACCGTTACGCAGCGCCTCGAAGCCTTCGAAGATGCGGAACATCGCCTTGATGCTCGAACTGTTGATATAGACCATCGCGACGTCCGCCGCCAGCGGTCGCGACAGGCTGGCGGCCAGCTGGTCGATCGCGACGATCACCTGGCCGTAAAATGCGGACACGTCTTCCGGGAAGGATTCGCCCTTCATGCTGAATACGCCTTCGGAGGGCGACAGCCGGATCTCCGGAGTGCGGTCGGTCGGCTCGATGTGCAGGTCGGTCATGACGCTCATGGGGTTCCTCTCAGATTCTCGCGGCCAGGAAGAAGTCGACGTGCCCTTCGTCGATGTCGGTGAACGCGAAGGAAATCGGGTGGCTCGCGCGGCGCGCGATTTCCAGCAGGCCGAGGCCGGCGCCGGGACCTTCGTGCTCGTTCGAGCGCGACATCCCCTCGCGGTACAGCTGCCGTATGGTGTCCTTGTCCGCCGACTGAAGCTGACCGAGCATCGCGTTCAGCTTCAGCGAGTCGGCGCGGGCGATGCGGTTGCCGCAGACGATCACGATCTCGCCGTCGTCTTCGGAGATGCACACCATGCCGGTGGCGCCGGTCGCGGTCCGGCCGTGCCAGATCAGGTTCTGCATGCCTTCCATGAACACCGAGAACACGGTGCGCGATCGCTTGGCGTCGTCAAGCCCCAGCAGGCGGGCCTTGAGGATGTCGGCCAGCGTCACCATCAGCTCGTCCGACACCACGCCGTTGTAGGCCATGATGACGCCCGACTTCTGCATTGCATTGCGAATGTCTATTGCTTGCGAGATTTCCATGGAGTCTCCGGGCGCAGGCGCTGCGCGGGCACAGGGATGGCGGAAGGGCTGCGAAACGAGGGCATCGAATGATTGTTTTAGTCTGATGCGTTATCGCCATCTTAGTACGAAACATTCGCGAAAATGATGTCTTTCCTGCGGCCGGACGCAGGTCTCGCACCCGGAGACAGGTATTGATTTCATAATTGAAAACAGGTTGGCCGAATTGCGGGCGAAATCGTTTTCAAAAGAGGAATGAAGATGCCGGATTGGCATCGCGGTGGCCGCAGGGCCGCAGGCAGGAAGTTGGCAGGGCAGGCGGCCGGCGCCGCCGGCGCGAATCAGAAGAACCGGTAGATGTCGCCCGGTTCGGGCAGCCGCAGGTCGCCGCCGTGCGGTTGCGACTGCAGGTCACGCGCGATCTCATCCTCGAGACCGGGCTTGCGATGGATGACCACGCCGGCCACGCCGGCGCGCAGCGCGGCCAGCCTTGCTGCCACCTGTCCGGCGTGCATGTGTCGGGTGAGGTCGGCCATCGCGGCCATGGCCAGCGGATACGAACATTCAACCACGACCGCAGCGAGCTGTGCGTCGCCTGCCAGCTTCTCCCAGAACGACGGGCAGTCCGCGGTGTCGCCGGAAAACGCGACTGCCACGCCGCCCGCCTCGACGCGGTAGCCGCAGGCCGGTATGCCGTGGTCCGCGGGCAGCGGCGCGATCCGGTAGCCCGCGATCCCGGCGCCTTCGGCCGGCATGTCGCGCAGCCGGATGAACGGCGCTTCCTCGCTGGGCAGGCGCGTGAAGTCCGGCCACAGATGGTCGTTCAGCAGGTGCGTTCGCAGCAGCGCGTTCACGTCGGGATGCGCCCATACGGTCAGCGGCGTGTCGCGCAAGGCGCCGACCGAATCGGCCATCAGCGGCAGCGCGGCCACATGGTCGAGATGCGCATGGGTGAGCACCACATGGTCGATGCGCGCCAGTCGCTCAAGCGACAGCGTGCCGAGCCCGGTGCCGGCGTCGATCACGACACGATCGCCTATGCCGTAGCAGGTGGTCTGGCGGGCGGCGCCGCCGATGCCGCCGTTACAGCCGATGAGTTGCAACTCGATCATGGAATGTGAATGTCGCCGCCTGCGCGCGTGGATCAGGAAAAATGAAAGGGCATCTTAGCGCAGTGACGTACCGGCCCGTGGTGACCATGGGCACAGTCAGGGAATTGCAAAGGAGGAGGCGCGGCGGCGGTCCGTCGGGGAGACGGGCCGCCGCCGCAAGGCTCAGACTGCGGTGTTGGTGAGGCGCCGGTGGCGCTGCTCGTCGGACTCGACGACCGGCGGCTCGAACCATCGGTACAGCACCGGCAGCACGACCAGCGTCAGCAGCGTCGACGTGATCAGGCCGCCGATCACCACCACTGCCAGCGGCCGCTGCACTTCGGAGCCGGGGCCGGTGGCGAACAGGAAGGGCACCAGGCCGAGCAGCGCGACGGTGGCCGTCATCATCACCGGGCGGAAACGCTGCACGCAGCCTTCGCGCAGCGCCTCGTCGAGCGGCACGCCTTCCTCGCGCAGCCGGCGCACGTAGGTGATCAGCACGACGCCGTTGAGCACCGCGATGCCCCACAGCGCGATGAAGCCGACCGACGCCGGCACCGACAGGTATTCGCCGGTCAGGGCCAGGCCGAACACGCCGCCGATCGATGCGAACGGCAGCACCGTGATGATCAGCGCGGCCAGCCGCACCGACTTGAACATCAGGAACAGCAGGAAATAGATCGCGGCGATCGTCAGCGGCACGATCACCATCAGCGTGCCCATCGCGCGCTGCATGTTCTCGAACTGGCCGCCCCACGAGAAGTAGTAGCCTTCCGGCAGCTTCACTTCGTTCTCGACACGCTGCTGCACTTCGGCGACGAAGCCGCCGAGGTCACGCCCGGTGACGTTCGCGCCGACCACCACGCGGCGCTTGCCGACCTCGCGGTTGACCATCGGCGGGCTGTCCACCAGCTTCACATCGGCCACGCTTTCCAGCGGGATCACCGCATTGTCTGCGGTGCGCAGCAGGGTCTCGCGGATCACGTCGACCGAGTTGCGGAAGCCTTCCGGATAGCGCAGCAGGATCGCATAGCGGCGCTCGCCCTCGTACAGCTGGCTGACTTCGCTGCCGCCGAGCGCGGTCTCGATGATGGTGTGGATGTCGGCCACGTTGATGCCGTAGCGGGCGATCGCGCGCCGGTCGATGTCGATGGTCAGCGTCTGCTGGCCCGACAGCCGGTCGACGCGGATGTCGCGCGCGCCCGGCACCTTCTTCACGGCGCGCGCGACCTGCTCGGACAGGCGGCGCAGTTCGTTCAGGTCATCGCCGAAGATCTTGATCGCCAGCTGCGAGCGCACGCCGGTCAGCATCTCGTCGACGCGCTGCGCGATCGGCTGGTTCATCACGATCTGCACGCCGGGGATGTCCGCGAGCGCCTGGCGGATGTCCTCTTCGATCTCGGCCTGCGAGCGGTCGGACGCCGGGTCGAGGGACACGATCGGGTTTGACTCGTTCGGGCCGGACGGGTCGGCCGGCGACTCGCCGCGCCCGAGCACCGAGACGGCGTTGCGCACGCCGGGAATGCTGGCCACGCGCTTCATTGCCTCCATGTCGATCTTGACGGCCTCGTCGAGCGAGATGCTGGGCATGCGGATGATCGACGGCGTGATCGAGCCTTCCTTCATGATCGGGATGAAGCTCTTGCCGAGGAAGGGCACGATCGCAAACGACGCCAGCAGCAGGCCGACGGCCGCCAGCACAGTCTTCTTCTGCGACGCCATCGCGCGGTCGAACAGCGCGAGATAATGGCGCTTCATGAAGGCGATCGGCTTCGTGTCATGATCGGCGCCGCCCTTCAGGATGTACGCGCACAGCGCCGGCGACAGCAGCAGCGACACCGCCAGCGAGACTGCCAGCGCGATCGCGATGGTCAGCGCCAGCGGGCCGAACATCTTGCCTTCCATGCCGCTGAGCGTCATCAGCGGCAGGAACACCAGGATGATGATCGAGATGCCGTAGATGGTCGGCTTGGCCACGTCGATCGTGCCGTCGAGCACCACCTGTACCCGCTCTTCCGGCTTCGCGTGCCCGAGCTTGTGGAAGACGTTCTCCACCACCACCACGGTGCCGTCGACCATCAGGCCGATCGCGATCGCCAGTCCTCCCAGCGACATCAGGTTGGCCGACAGGCCGATCTTGTTCATCACCATGAAGGTCACCAGCGGCGTGATCAGCAGCGTCGCGATCACCACCAGCGACGAGCGCAGGTCGCCGAGGAAGATGAACAGCACGATCACCACCAGGATCACGCCTTCCATCAGCACCTTGCCGACCATCCACAGCGACGCATCGACCAGTTCGGTGCGGTCGTAGAAGGGCGCGATCTGCATTCCGCCGGGCAGCATCTGCTTCGTGTTGATCTCGTGTACGCGCGCCTTCAGGCGGGTGACGATTTCTTTCGCGTTGCCGCCCTTGAGCATCATCACGATGCCGCCGGTCGATTCGGTGGCGCCGTTCTTCACCAGCGCACCCTGGCGCACCGCCGGGCCGATTTTCACCTCGGCGACGTCGCGCACGAATACCGGGATGCCGCGCTCTTCCTTCAGCACGATGTTGCCGACATCCTCGACCGTGCGGGTCAGTCCGACGCCGCGGATCAGGAACTGTTCGGCGCCCTGCGGCAGGATGCCGCCGCCGGAGTTGGCGTTGTTGCGCGCGATTGCGTCGCGCACCTGCTCCATGCCGATGTGATAGTGGCGCAGGCGGTCCGGGTTCACGAAGACCTGGTACTGCTTCTCGAAGCCGCCGAAGGAGTTGATCTCGGCCACGCCGGCGATCGAGCGTAGCATCGGCCGCACCACCCAGTCCTGGATGGAGCGGCGCTCCATCAGCTCGGCCTCGGTCAGCTTGCGCTTGCCGTCGTCCGGATGGTCGAGCGTGTACTGGAATACCTCGCCAAGGCCGGTCGACACCGGGCCCAGCACCGGCGTGATGTCCTCGGGCAGCCGCGAGCGGACTTCCATCAGCCGCTCCATCACCAGCTGGCGCGCGAAATAGACGTCGGTGTTGTCCGTGAAGACCAGCGTGATGATTGACAGGCCGCTGCGGTTCAGCGAGCGCATGTCGGTCAGGCCGGGCAGGCCCGTCATGGCCATCTCCAGCGGCACGGTGACGAAGCGCTCGACTTCCTCCGGCGTGCGTCCCGGCGCCTCGGCCGCGACCTGCACCTGGATGTTGGTCACGTCCGGGAACGCGTCGACCGACAGTTTCAGTGCCGCGCGCACGCCGAAGCCGATCAGCGCGATCGCGATCACGACCATCACGAGGCGCTGCTCGAGCGCCGCCTTGATCAGTGCCTTCATCGGCTTACTCCAGCTCGGCGCGCTTGCGCTGGCTGTTCAGGTGGAAGCTGCCGTCGACCACGATCGGCGTGCCTTCGTCGATACCCTTGCGCACCGGGCGCAGGTCGCCGGCGGCCTCGTCGAGCGTGACCTCGGTCAGCCGGAAACGCTGTTCGCCGAGATGGACGAACACGTAGTCCTTGTCGTTCTCGCGCACCACCGCCGCCGCCGGCACCGCCAGCTGCTTTGCGTGCATGCCGTTGAGCTTCAGCGAGGCCAGCATCTGCGGCTTGAGTTCGTATTTCGGGTTCTGCACCTCGGTGCGGATCGGCACCGTGCGCGTTTCCGGCTGCACCGTATCGCTGACGTAGACGATGCGGCCGGTCAGCTTGTCGGCGCCGAGCGCGGACACTTCGACCTCGACGCGCTGGTTCAGCTGCACCGAGTTGGCGTCCTGTTCAGGCAACGCACCGACCACCCAGACATTGGACAGGTCGGCCACGGTGAACAGCGGGTCGCCCGGCTGCGCCACCTGGCCCTGGCTGACCTTGCGCTCGATGACGATGCCGGTGCGGGTCGAGGTGATCGGCACTTCGGAGGCGATCGCGCCGGATTCGCGCAGTCGCTCGATCGCGCCCGGCGACAGCCCGATCA